>Ga0255087_1000115_pt1 | contig 37614 bp, 32 predicted proteins | sample Colum_Miss_RepA__FD_188561 | JGI IMG/M metagenome (GOLD analysis project Ga0255087, IMG submission 188561) | Freshwater microbial communities from Columbia River, Oregon, United States - Colum_Miss_RepA_8d | ecosystem: Environmental > Aquatic > Freshwater > River | place: USA: Oregon | collected...
CTGCGCCCTGATGGAAATCGCGCCGAGCCAGGCCATCGTGGTGGGTGATGGCGCCAACGATCTGCAGATGATGTCGATTGCCGGGCTGTCGGTGGCCTATCACGCCAAACCCATCGTGCGTGATGAAACCACCCATGCCATCAATCACTGCGGACTGGACGCCCTGCTGCAGCTCTTTGAGCCGTCGCAGGCGGCTTGAGCGACTCGCTGGATCCAGGTCGGTCGCCTCGCAGCAACCCAGGCATCGGATCCGGGTCTTTCGCCCCGCAGCAACCCACACTGCGAGGTGGGTCCCGGCGGCGCAGGACCCAGCAATCCGGGCCCCAACCGCTGGTGATACTCAGGCCGCCTCAGGCACGCTGGGCAAGCCCGACAAGGCCATGGCGAGCTCCGACTCGTCGTAGTTCTGATCGTGCAGCTTGCCCGCAGCGTAGTCGGCATAGGCCTGCATGTCGAAATGCCCGTGGCCGCACAGGTTGAACAGAATGGTCTCGCTGCGGCCTTCGCGCTTGCAGCGCAGCGCCTCCTCGATCGCACCCTTGACCGCGTGGTTGGCCTCCGGCGCGGGCACGATGCCCTCATGCTGCGCAAACAGCACCCCCGCCGCGAAACATTCGGTCTGGTGATAGGCCGTGGCTTCAATCAGACCCAGTTCCTTCAGGTGCGACACCAGCGGCGCCATGCCGTGGTAACGAAGGCCACCCGCATGGAACCCCGGGGGCGTGAAGGTTGATCCCAGCGTGTGCATCTTGGTGAGCGGCGTCATGTGGGCCGTGTCACCGAAGTCGTAGGCATACTTGCCGCGCGTGAGCGAGGGGCAGGCCGCCGGCTCGACCGCCACGATGCGGGCCTTGCGGCCGCCGCGAAGGGCGTCGCCGATAAACGGGAATGCAATGCCGGCAAAGTTCGAGCCCCCGCCCGTGCAACCCACCACCACATCGGGCCAGGCATCGGCCATCTGCATCTGTTCCATCGCCTCGATGCCGATGATGGTCTGATGCAGCAACACATGGTTGAGCACCGACCCGAGCGCGTACTTGGTGTCCTCGTTCTTGGCGGCGACTTCGACGGCTTCGGAAATGGCAATGCCCAGGCTGCCGGGATGATCGGGCGTGCGTGCGAGCACGCTGCGTCCGTAGTCGGTCTGGGTGGAAGGCGACGGAAAGCATTGCGCGCCGTAGGTCTGCATGAGCGCCCGGCGGTAGGGCTTCTGGTCGTAGGACACCCGCACCTGGAAGACCATCACCTCGATGCCAAAAAGCGAGCCCGCAAACGACAGCGAGGTACCCCATTGTCCGGCCCCGGTCTCGGTCGAGAGCTTCTTGATGCCCGCCTCGCGGTTGTAGAAGGCCTGCGCCACTGCGGTGTTGGGCTTGTGCGAACCCGCCGGGCTCACCCCCTCGTACTTGTAGAAGATCTTGGCGGGGGTGCCGAGCGCCTTTTCGAGCCGGTGGGCACGAAACAGCGGCGCCGGACGCCACAGGCGATACACCTCGCGCACCGGTTCAGGAATCTCGACCTCACGCTCGGTGGTGACCTCCTGCATGATCAGCGCCATCGGAAAGAGCGGCGCCAGGTCATCGGGCCCCACCGGCTGCAGCGTGCCGGGGTGCAACACCGCCGGTGCAGGCTTGGGCAGATCGGCCTGAATGTTGTACCAGGCTTTGGGGATCCGGTTTTCCGGGAGCAGGTATTTGGTGGACTCAGTCATGGCAACACGGGAACGCAGGAAGTGAGATCGGTGGAGAGGATCAGGTTGATCGGGCAGCGAGACGACGGGACAGCTCGAGCAAGGATTAAACACGCGATAGTTTAGTGGACATCCTCGCAAGGAAAGGCCGTCAGGTCATGGTCGTCTGCACCCGTGATGCGTACCCGCACAAACTGACCGGGCCTGAAGGCGGGCATGGCCTGACCCTCGGAACGATGATCGCTGGCATGGGCCGGCTCGATGCGCACCACGCCATCGATCTCGGGTGCATCGGCGCTGGAACGCGCGATCACGCCTTCCGGGCCCACCGAATCGATCAACACCCGCTGCACGGTGCCGAGCTTGCGCTCGAGCCGGGCCCGACTGATGGCCTGTTGCACCTGCATCACCTCGGCCTGGCGGGCCTCGCGCACGGCCTCGGGCAAGGCGCCCTCGAGCGCGTTGGCGCTCGCCCCTTCCACGGGTGAGTAGGCAAAGCAGCCCACCCGATCAAGCTCGGCCTCGCGCAGAAACTGCAGCAGATGCTCGAACTCGGCCTCGGTCTCACCCGGAAAACCCGCGATGAAGGTGCTGCGCAGCGTGAGGTCGGGCACCTGGGATCGCCAGGCCTGAATCCGCTCGAGATTGCGCTCGCCACTCGCCGGGCGCTTCATGCGCCTGAGCACATCCGGATGCGAGTGCTGCAGCGGCACATCGAGGTAAGGCAGGATGAGTCCCTCGGCCATCAGCGGCATCAGCTCATCCACATGGGGATAGGGATAGACATAGTGCAGACGCACCCAGGCGCCGTGTTCGCGAGCGGCCTGTCCCAGCTCGCGACACAGCTCGGTCATGCGGGTACGCACCGGACGCCCCTCCACAAAACCGGTGCGGTACTTGACATCCACCCCATAGGCACTGGTGTCCTGTGAGACCACCAGCAATTCCTTGACACCTGCACGGAACAAGCCCTGCGCCTCACGCACCACCTCACCGATCGGTCGGCTGACGAGATCGCCGCGCATCGAAGGAATGATGCAGAAGCTGCACCGGTGGTTGCAGCCCTCTGAAATCTTCAGATAGGCATAGTGACGCGGCGTAAGCTTGATACCGCCGGGCGGCAGCAGGTCGGTCAGGGGATCGTGCGGCTTGGGCAGATGGGTATGCACATGGCCCATCACCTCCTCGAGCGCATGAGGGCCCGTGACCGCGAGCACCGAGGGATGAACCTCACGCACCAGCGAGTCGCTCTGCTCGCCGGCCTTGGCGCCGAGGCAACCGGTGACGATCACCTTGCCATTTTCGCTGAGCGCCTCGCCAATCGCATCGAGCGACTCCTGTACGGCCGCGTCGATGAATCCGCAGGTGTTGACGATGACGAGATCCGCGCCCTCGTAGCTGGGAGCAACCTGATAGCCCTCGGCCCTCAGCTGAGTGAGGATGCGTTCGGAATCAACGAGCGCCTTGGGGCAGCCCAGCGAAACAAACCCCACACGACCAGGCTGCGCAGCAGCCACCTGCTTGCGGCGGGCCGCGAAGGCGGGCCGCCGTACTTCACGCGCCGGCACGCCCTCAGCCTGCCGTCTTGCGACCGCTACCCACTGAAGCGGTTTCCGCAGTGCGAGCTGCTCCGGAAGCGCCGTTGACCGGCGGCTGAACGCTCGCTCCCGGGAAGGGGAATCCGGGCCACATCGTGCGGGCCTGGTTCTGCATCTGCTCCTGCATCTGCACGAACATCTGCTTGGACTGGTCGATGTAATGCGACATCATGCCCTGCACCATGGGCGCCTGAACCTGCATGAACTGCGTCCAGAGTTCAGGGTTGGCCGGCAGGCCCTTGCCCTCATAGAAGGTCTTGGACTGCTCGTGGAATTTGCCCTGAATCTCGAGAAAGGCCTGCATGGTCTTCTCGAGATAGGCACCCATCATGCCCTGCATGGCATCGCCATAAAAACGGATGATCTGCGACAGCATCTGCGCCGAAAACAGGGGCGACCCTCCCGCCTCTTCCTCAAGGATGATCTGCAGCAGGATGCTGCGGGTCAGATCCTCATCGGTCTTGGCATCGACGACCTTGAATTCCTCGTTGTCGAGCACGAGCTGCTTGACATCGGACAGGGTGATGTACGCACTGGTGCGCGTGTCGTACAGGCGTCGATTGGGGTATTTCTTGATGAGACGGGAGGTGACTGCCATTTGGAACTGCTCCGGAATGATGCTGATGCGGGATCGGGTCAACCCATGTGCAGGCCGCCGTTGCAGGAGAAATCTGCACCGGTGGTGAAGCCCGCATCATCGGTGGCAAGCCAGCCGCAAATTGAACCGATTTCTTCGGCCCGACCCAGACGTCGCACCGGAATCGTCTGGATGATCTTTTCGCGCACGTCTTCACGCACGGCCATGACCATGTCGGTCGCAATATAGCCCGGCGACACGGTGTTGACCGTAACACCCTTGTTGGCCACTTCCTGGGCCAGCGCCATGGTGAAGCCGTGCATGCCGGCCTTGGCGGCGGAATAGTTGGTCTGACCGAACTGACCCTTTTCGCCATTGACCGACGAAATGTTGATGATCCGACCCCAGCCCTTGTCGAGCATGCCGTCAATCACCTGCTTGGTGACGCAGAACAGGCTGTTCAGGTTGGTGTTGATCACGGCGTTCCAGTCATCGAGCGACATCTTGCGGAACACGCCATCGCGAGTGATGCCGGCATTGTTGACAAGGATGTCGGGATTGCCGTGCTCCGCCTTGACCCGGTCGAACGCGGCCTTGGTGGACTCCCAGTCCGAGACATTGCCCACCGACGCGAAAAACGTGTAGCCATCGGCCTTTTGTTCGGCCAGCCACTTGTCGAAATCCCGGGTCGGGCCGCAGCCCGCGATCACGGTATAGCCCATGTCGTGGAATCGCCTGCAGATTGCAGTCCCGATGCCGCCCATCCCACCCGTCACGTATGCAAGCTTGCTCATGTCCGACACTCCCTTTGGCCTCGCAAGGCCCGATTTCAAACCCCTGTCGGGGATCCTTCAAAACCCGCGGTCAACCTTGGCCGACGACATCACGCCAGCGTGAACCAGCCGCACCCAAAAGACCGGTCTGCCAACCCATGAGGCTCAGGCAGCCTTGACCTTGACGTAAGAACCTGGCGCGGGCTCGATCGGCGGATGATCACTGTCGCCCAGACGCGTGGGGGCCTTGCGCTCCTTTCCCCGAAAAGCGTCAAGCCAGTCAGCCCAGTCGGCCCACCAGCTGCCCGGACGCTCCTGGGCGGTGGCCAGCCAGTCATCGGCCTCGAGCTCGAGCCGATCGTTGCGCCAGAAGCTGCGTTTGTTCTTGGTGACCGGGTTGATGGCCCCGGCAATATGGCCGCTCGCCCCCAGCACAAACCTCACGTCGTTGGAGAGCAACCGGGTCGATCCGTAGGATGCCTTCCAGGGCACGATATGGTCCTCACGCGCTGCGAAGATGTAGGTCGGCACATCAATGGCCCCCAGATCGATCGGCTCGCCCACGCAGGTCAGTGCATTGGAAATCTTGAGCTCGTTGTTGAGGTACATGTGCCGCAGGTACCAGCAATAGAGCGGGCCGGGCAGATTGGTGCCATCGGCATTCCAGAACAGCAGATCGAAGGCGGGCGGCGCCTGGCCCTTCAGGTAGTTGGAAACCACATAGTTCCAGACCAGGTCGTTGGGCCGCAGAAACGAGAAGGTGGTTCCGAGATCCTGGGCAGTCATGAGACCGCCTTCACCGATGGTCTGATCGCGCCAGGCCACCTGCACCGGATCGATGAAGACGCCCAGTGCCCCCGACTCCTCGAAATCAAGCAGGGTGGTCATGAGCGTGAGCGAGGCGACGGGCCGCTCACCGCGGGCGGCCAGTGCCGCCAGTGCAGTGGCCAGGATGGTGCCCCCCACGCAGAAACCGAGCACGTTGAGGGTGTCCGAGCCACTGATGGCCTGCACCTCGTGAATGGGGGCGATCACACCCTGCTCGATGTAATCGTCCCAGGTCATGCGATCGTGCTCGGGCTGGGCATTGATCCAGGACACCAGAAACACGGTATGGCCTCGGCTGACCGCATGCGCGACAAACGAATTGTCGGGCTGCAGATCCATGATGTAGAACTTGTTGATGAAGGGCGGCACCAGCAGCAGCGGCCGCGATCCCACCATCGGTGTACTGGGCGAGTACTGGATGAGTTCCATCACCTCGTTGCGAAAGACCACGGCCCCCTTGGAGGTCCCGACATTGCGACCGACCTCGAACGCCGCTTCATCGGTGATCGAGATGTGCCCTTTGGTGAGGTCGGAGAGCATGTTGTCAATGCCCTTGCGCAGGCTCTCACCGCGCGTTTCGAGCAGAGCCTGCTGGGCCTCCGGATTGGTCGACAGAAAGTTGGCCGGCGAGACCATGTCGAGCCACTGACGGGTGAAGAACCGGATTCGGTCGCGCGATTTCGCATCGGCATCGACGGCATCGGCCATCTTTTGCAGAAAGTCGGCATTGAGCAGATAAAGCGCTGCATTCCAGGCGAGCGGAACCGATTGCTGCCAGGCTGATGAGGCAAAGCGCTTGTCGGACAGGGCCGGCGCCTGGCCGGCGGGCGTGCTGACCATCTCGGACCACAGCGCCTGCAGGCGCTGTCCGTACTCTTTCTGCAAGGCCAGAAGTCGATCGGGGTCGATGTGAACGGGCGTCTGAAAGGCGCCTGCGGCCACGGCGGCCAAATCCTGCAGCGGCGACGTGGGCGGGGTCCGCGGCGCGCGAGGCGCGCGGGTCTGGCCCCCGGACCCCGGGCTGGCTGCCTTCGGGGCTGCCTTCGGGCCCGCTTTGCGCGTCGCTTTGGCAGCGACAGGCTTTTTCGCACCCGCTGCACGGCTCGCCGTGGCGGACGATGCGGGATTTTTGGACGCAGCGGAAGCAGGTCGGGCGCGGACGGACCGATCGGAAGACATGGATGCCTCGAAGCAGGAAGGATGACCCGACGCCTGAAGGGGGAGCGCGGGGCCGATCCGGGATGAATGCAGTATTGTCGCAGTGCATCAATTGCCTGTCCAACCCCTTTTTGGGTGGGAGCAGAACATCCGTCGCGCCGGGGTCGCAGTTTCTTACGGCAGTCTGACGCACCGGCAACATTCAACACATGTACATCGTCGCAATTGCCTGGCTTTACGTGGTGGTCATGATGGCCCTGACCGAGTCCTCGATTGTGGCGGGCCTCGCAACCTTTCTGTTCTACGGGCTGGCCCCGGTCGCATTGCTGGTCTGGCTGATGGGCACACCGCAACGCCGGCGCACCCGCAAGGCGCGAGAAGCACGCGAAGCCGCGGCAGCCGATTCAGCTCGCCAGCCAGATCAGTGAAGCCATCCGTCCACTGATGCGATCCCGACGATGGGAGTAAAACCGGCCCGGGTCGCTGACCGTGCAAAAACCGCCACCGTGGGACACCACGCCGCCGCAGGCCGCCATGCGTTGGCGGGCCAGACCCTCCAGATCACCCAGCCATTTCCCCGGCCGACCGGTGGGGCTGAAGAACGACGCCGCCGCAACATCCCGATCCACAAAGGCCTGGCGGACTTCATCGCCCACCTCGAAGGCGGTCGGCCCGATCGCCGGACCGAGCCAGGCGAGCAGTTCGGCCGAAGCGCCGATCCGTGATCGCAGGGCGGCCATCGTGACCTCCAATACGCCCTCGAGCAGACCTCGCCAACCGGCGTGAGCCGCGGCCACACCGCGCCCCTGGCGATCGGTGAACAGCACCGGCAGACAGTCCGCCGTCATGATGCACAGCGCACGGCCTGGGCGAGTGCTCAGGGCGGCATCGGCCACCGGAACCTCGAGGGTTGCATCAGGGTCGATCGCATCCGCATCGAAGACCTGTGTGCCATGCACCTGATCCATCCAGAGAATCGGGCATCCCACGAGCTCCTGCAGGCGCGCCCGATTGATCCCGACATGCGTCGCGTCATCGCCCACATGAAGGCCCAGATTGAGCCCGCCGGGCAGCCCTCCAGCCAGGCCCCAGGTTCCGGTGCTGACCCCGCCTGCGCGCAGGGTCGCAAGGGCTCGGACCCGAGTCGGGGCCGGCCAGTCCACGCTCATCATGGGCGACCCCCGAGTCCACGCAACAACCGCTCCAGTGCCTCGCCCAGAGCTGACTCGGTCAGCCCCAGGTCTTGTACGACCGCCGCCATGTCGGCAGGCAGAGGGCTGCGGAACTGCAGCGCTTGGCCCGACTCCGGATGCGTCAGTCCAAGTGCCGCGGCATGAAGGGCCTGCCGCTCGATCAGCGCGTGCGCACTGCCCCCGTAGAGTCGGTCAGCCAACAGCGGATGGCCGATCGAAGCCAGATGCACACGGATCTGATGGGTGCGACCGGTATCAAGGCGGCAGCACACCAGGCTCAGTGCCTCCGTGACCGCCAGAGGATGCACATGGGTTCGGGCATCTCGCCCGTGACCCTGCGCCAGCACGGCCATGCGCTGCCGATGACGCGGATCTCGCCCGATGGGTCGCTCCAGGGTCAGCGGCTCGCGAAGTGCGCCATGACACACGGCCAGATACGTACGACGGATGCTGCGCTCGGCCATCATCCGGGTCAGGGCATCAAAGGCCCGCTCGCTGCGGGCCACCAGCATCAGGCCGCTCGTGTCCTTGTCCAGACGATGGACGATACCGGCCCGAGGCAACTTCGCGCTGTCGGGGCGCGCATGCAGCAGACCATTCATGAGGGTCATGCGCCAATGTCCGGCCGCCGGATGAACGACCAGCCCGACCGGCTTGTCGATGACCATGAGATGACTGTCTTCATGGACGATCGGAAAATCAACCGGGTCGGGTGCGAAGGCGGTCTCGGCCTCATGAGGCATTGGCACGACCTCAATGCGCTCGAAGCCCGAGAGCTTGCGACGCGGCAGCACCGCACGGCCATCGACCGTCACTGCCCCGAGTTCGAACCAGCGCTGGATGCGCGTGCGCGATATCGGCGCGAGCAGTCGGGCCAGAAAGCGATCGACACGTTCGCCCGCCCCGGCCTGTGCCTCGAAACGCTGCGCCGGCGCCGACGACACCGCCCCGTCATCAGCCCCATCGCTATAATCCACCGATTGATTCATCCGTGCCTGTCCTGGCGTCCCGCCATGAAGCGGGCCGTGTGCTGGAGCCCCGCCCCATGCGTTTTGCCAACCGCCTTGCCTTTCGCATTAGCCGAGTGCTGGCCCCGTCGGCCATGATTGTCGCACTGGCGGGCTGCAGCCTTCTGGGCAAGGCAGAAGTCGACCCGACCGAGCGAATGAGCGCGCAACAGCTCTACGCCGAAGCTCGCAATGATCTTGACAGCAAACGCTTCGATACCGCGATCAAGACCCTGGCCAAGCTGGAATCGCGATTCCCTTTTGGTGTGTGGGCTCAGCAGGCCCAACTCGACACAGCCTATTCCCATTACAAGCTGGGAGACCGTGTCCAGGCGCTGGTGGCCATCGAGCGCTTCATCCGACTCAACCCCAGCAGCGATCTGCTCGACTATGCCTGGTATCTCAAGGGCTTGATCAACTTCAATGAGGATCAGGGCATCCTGGCCAACCTGGGGGGGCAGGACCTCTCTGAGCGGGACCCCCGGGCGGCTCGTGAATCCTTTGAGGCCTTCAAGGTCGTGGCCACCCGGTTTCCTGAGAGTCGCTATGCGGAAGATGCCCGCCAACGCATGACCTATCTGGTCAACGCCCTGGCCAGCAGCGAGACGCATGTGGCGAGGTATTACTACACCCGCGGAGCCTATCTCGCAGCAGTCAGTCGCGCCCAGGCCGTCATTGCGCAATATCAGACCAGTCCGGCAGTTGAAGAGGCCCTGGCGATCCTGGTCCGAAGCTACGAAAAGCTCGGCATGGATACACAGCGCCAGGATGCCGAGCGCATTCTGAAAGCGAACTTTCCGAACAGCACCCGACTGTCTCGGCCCATCGGCACGCCTGACCGGGCGTGGTGGGCCCTCTGGAAATAACGCGCGCGCGAACCGCGGCCGATCCTCGAACCCCTCAGGGCCGCTTCAGCGAGGAGGCAGAAAGGCCATCGCCTGCTCAACCGTCTGCACCAGCCTGAAAGGCGGCAGACTCGCCAGCAGCTGCCGCCCATAGCCGCGCGTTCTCAAGCGGGTATCGGCAATGACCAGAACCCCGCGATCGGTTTCCGAGCGGATCAGCCGCCCGGCCCCCTGCTTGAGGGCGAGCGCGGCCTGCGGCAATTGGTCATGGCGAAAGGGATCGCGACCGGTCTGTCGAAGCGCGAGCGCACGCGCCTGCACCACCGGATCATCGGGCGGCGCGAACGGCAGTTTGTCGATGACGACCAGCGACAGCGCATCGCCCGCCACATCCACACCCTCCCAGAAACTCGCACTGCCGACCAAAACCGAGGCCTGGGCCTTGTCTCTGAAGCGCTCGAGCAGTTCGGCGCGCGGCGCCTCGCCCTGCACCAGCCATTGCAGGCCATCGGTGTCCAGATTGCGCAGCGCCTGGGCGATCTCGCGCATGCCGCGCAGGCTCGTACACAGCACAAAGGCGCGCCCCCGGTTGGCCTTCAGCAAGGGCCAGACCACAGAGGCCAGCTTGACGGCAAAGGCCGGTGACCCGGGTTCACCCAGATCCGGCGGAATCCAGAGCGCTGCCTGCTGCGCAAAATCAAAGGGGCTGTCCCACCGTTCGCAGCGAGCATCATCCAGACCGAGCGCCTGGGTGTAGTGCGAGAAGTCATCGGCCAGCGACAGGGTGGCCGACAGAAACACCCAGGCCTGCGACAGCGATTCACGATGCCGACGAAACGGCTCAGCCACCGACAGGGGCGTGCGACGCAGGCTGGCCGTCTGAGCGCTGACCTCCGCCCAGATGATCGCTTCAGGCGCCTGCCCGTCGCCGGCCGAGGGATCGCTCTCGAATGCACCCACCCAGCGCTGCAGGCGCTCAAACAGCTCGGTGGCCCGCAAGCCGCACCGATCGAGCTCAGGCCCGCGGCCCGCCTGATGGGCCGTGATGGCACAGACCGACAACAGCTCCGAAGCCAGATCCTCCAGCGCATCAGCCAGCCCGGTCTGGCGGCGCAAATCGTCCAGCGACCAGCGCCTGGCCTGACGAACCTGGGGGGTGCGCGAGCCAGCCAGTGCCGCGGAGGCATTCGAGCGACCCCGGCTGGCGCCGAAGGGCCAGGCGGGCGTGTCATCCAGCACCAGCCTGAGGGCCCGCACCCGCTGCTCCAGACGATCGCACAGTCCCCGCCAATCAGCGCCGTCTGCGGCCTGCACCAGACCTGCCCGGAGCAGATCGCGGGAAAAATCGAGCAATTGTCGTGTCGATACCGAGTCCCCGAAAAACTCGGTGGCCGCCTCGGGTAACTGGTGCGCCTCGTCGAAGATCACGGCATCCACGCTGGGCAGCAGTTCGGCCATCGACTCGTCGCGCAGGGCCAGGTCGGCCAGAAACAGATGATGGTTGACCACCACCACATCGGCCGCCTGTGCCTCGCGCCGAGCCTTCATGAGAAAACAGCGCCGGATCTCGGGGCATTCCTGGCCCAGACAGTTGTCACGCGTGGACGTCGCCCAGATCCAGGCCGGGTCGTCTTCCGCCACGCCGTTGCAATGCGAGCGATCGCCGCTCTCACTGCCCTGCGCAAAGATCGCGATCCGGCGCAGCCGCGGCCCAATGGCGGGATCCGGGAAACGCCCCTCCTGCAGGTTGCGCTCCAGGTGATGGGGACACACGTAGTTGGCGCGCCCCTTGAGCAGTGCACTGTGCAGGTCGATCCCAAGCGCCGCACGGATCGCTGGAAGATCACGCTCATGCAGCTGATCCTGCAAGGGCCGGGTGCCGGTCGAGATCAAGGCCCGAGCGCCGGAGAGCAGCAAGGGCACCAGGTAGGCAAAGGTCTTGCCGGTTCCGGTGCCTGCCTCGGCCACCAGCGTTTCACGACCGATCAGTGCACGGGCGATGCTGGCCGCGAGGGCCTGCTGACTGCCCCGAGGCCGAAAGCCGGGCAACTGCTCCTCAAGCGGCCCCTGCGGACCCAGGGCCTGCGTGGTCTGCTCCTGCAGCAACCGCGCATCGGCCTGCAGGTCGCCAGGAGAGGGATTCACGATGGGCGGGTCAGGCAGGCACGTCGGGCTCAAGGCGCATGCGCAGGGTCACGATCATGTCCTTGAGAACCAGCTTGCGTTTTTTCAGTCGCTGCAGCATCAACTGATCGGCCACCCGAGCCTGGACCAGTCCCTGCAGGTGGGCATCCAGCGTGCGGTGCTCGGCTTCGAGCTCGGCAATGCGTTGCTCCAGAAACGGATCGATGCTCATGGAACCCTCTTCCGAGGCTGGGACTGGCGCTGCTCGAAGGCCCGCTCCCGCTCGAGCTGGCGCTCGCGTTGCACCTGTTCACGGCGCAGCAGCTCCGGGGTTTGTGCCTCGCGTTCGGCAGCCGCTTCGAGCGCCTCGCGCTGCCGCAGGTCGTAGCGTTCACGATTGCGGGCTTCGGCCAGCGCCCGTGCATTGGCACCCCCCTGCCACTCGATGGCCGCTTGTGCCTCGTCGTGACTGCGCTCGATGGCCGCGAGGTCGCGAAGTCGCTGCTGCGCGGCAACCTCAATCGCATCGAGTCGATCGTCGAGCAGTCGGCCCCGGGTGGCGACCTGTTCAAGACATCCCGAAACAAGAAACCGGGTATAGCAATCAATCCGCTCGAACACGAGGTCTTGCGCGTGTCTGTCACGGGCCTCTCGCACGGCACGAAGAATTTCACGCGCCTCAGGTGCGGAAACAGCGGCCGGCGACCGCAATCCGCTGAGCACACGGGTCGGGTCAAAGCGCGACGCCGGCTGGGCCTGTGGCATGACCGAGCAGGCCGCCAGGGCAAGCGTCAGACTGCCCAGCACCCCGCGAGCCATCCACCGGGCTGCGTTCACTCAGGTCACCCCCTGAGCCACGCCCCGTCGGGGCGCAAGCAGATAATCGCGCGACTGCATCTCCACCAGACGGCTCACGGTTCGGGTGAACTCATGCGCAAAAGCGCCCTGGGTATACAGCTGCTCGGCAGGGCAATCGGCACACACCAGAAACTTGACCTTCTGGTCGTAGAGCACATCGACCAGCCAGGTAAAGCGTCGAGCCTCGGACGACATGGCTGAGCTCATGCGCGGTACACCCGTAAGAAAGACGGTGTGAAAGCGACTGGCGATCTCGAGGTAGTCCAGTTGGGAGCGCGGGGTGCCACACAGCGTGTCGAAATCGAACCAGACCACGTCAGCGGCGCGTCGCAGCGCGGGCACCTCGCGATGCTCGATCTCAAGAACCTCGGGCAACCCCGGGGCACCAGCGATCCGCGCAAAAGCCTGCGCGAGCTCGGCAAGCATGGCCTCATCACAGGGTGAGCGCCAGGCATAGGCCTGCTCGGCCTCAAGTCGACGGTAATCAATGCCGGCATCCACGCACAGCACATCGAGCCGCGCCTTGAGCAGCGCAATCGCCGGCAGCAGCGCTTCGCGATGCAGACCGTCGGGATACAGGTCATCCGGTCGGTAGTTCGAGGTCATGACAAAGGTCACGCCCGCCTGGAACAGACCGTTGAGCAAGCGCTCAAGAATCATGGCATCGGCCACATCCGAGACGTGAAACTCATCGAAGCAGATCAGGCGATAGCGCGCCGCGATGCGTCGAGCCACCTCATCCAGCGGATCCTGAACCTGACGCAGGTCGCGCAGCTCACGGTGCACGCCGCGCATGAACTCATGAAAGTGCAGACGGGTCTTGCGCGTGAGCGGGACCGCGTCGAAGAACACGTCCATGAGAAAACTCTTGCCACGACCCACGCCGCCCCAGAGCCAGACACCGCGGGGCGGCTCGGAGCGGTCAAGCCATTTGCGCAGGCGGCTGCTGCGCCGCGCCTTGAACGCACTCGCCTCATCGACCATGCGCTGCAAGCGCTCGACCGCAGCCAACTGGGCGGGATCAGCCTGGTAGCCACGGGCCTGAAGCTGCCCGTGGTAGGCCTCGCGCATCGATGCGTTGGTGTTCACATGTTGAGCGCGCGCTTGTCGACAGCCAGAGCTGCCTCGCGCATCACTTCAGACAGGGAGGGATGAGGATGGCAGATGCGTGCAATGTCTTCGCTCGCTGCCTTGAACTCCATGGCTACCACGGCCTCGGCAATCAGATCGCTCGCGTTCTGACCGATGATGTGCACACCCAGAATCTCGTCCGTCTGCGCATCGGCAATCACCTTCACAAAGCCATCCGCTGCCTGCATGCCCAGGGCCCGGCCGTTGGCCATGAACGGAAACTGACCTGTCTTGACTTCACGACCCACCGCCTTGAGCGCCTGTTCGGTCTGCCCCACCCAGGCAATCTCGGGTGCGGTGTAGATCACCCAGGGGATGGTGTTGTAGTCGATGTGCGGTTTCTGGCCGGCAATCAATTCGGCCACCATCACGCCCTCTTCCTCGCCCTTATGCGCCAGCATGGGGCCACGCACCACATCACCAATGGCATAGATGCCCGGAACTGCCGTAGCGCAATGACCGTCAACCGGCACAAAACCGCGCTCATCCGTTCCCAGACCCACGGCCTCAAGGCCCAGGCCTTCGGTATTGGGCACCCGGCCAACCGAAACGATCAGCCGATCAACCTCCAGTACCTGGGCCTGCCCTGCGGCATTCGTCCAGTGCACACTGACCTGATCCTTGCCCGGCTGAACCGCATCGATCTTCACGCCGAGTTCGATCTCCAGTCCCTGCTTGCGAAAGATCCTGGCCGCCTCCTTGGAAACGCCATCATCGCAGGCCGCCAGAAACGAGGGCAGCGCTTCGAGGACCTTGACCTTCGAACCCAGACGCCGCCAGACCGAACCCAGTTCAAGGCCGATCACACCCGCTCCGATCACACCAAGCCGGGCAGGTACGGCGTCCAGCGCCAGGGCGCCTTCGTTGTCGCAGATCAGCCGGTTGTCGACCGCGATGCCGGGCAGATGGCGCGCACGCGAACCGGTCGCGATGATCACCTGCGCGGCAGTCACCTGCGTCTCACCGACTCCGTCCTGCACGGCTACCGTCCAGGCCTTTGCCGAGCCGCCCGTGAAGCGGGCATGACCCTTGAGCCAGTCGACCTTGTTTTTCTTGAACAGGAATTCGATGCCCTTGGTCATGCGACTCACGATGCCGTTCTTGCGGGCCTGCATCTTGGCGACATCCACCGCCACGCCGGCCACTGCGATGCCGTGATCCGACAGATGATGCTGGGCCTCTTCGAACTTTTCACTCGAGGCCAGCAACGCCTTGGACGGAATGCAGCCCACATTCAGGCAGGTGCCACCCAGGGCGGGCTTGCCCTGAGGATCGAGCCACTTCTCGGCGCAGGCCACCTTGAAACCGAGCTGTGCCGCGCGAATGGCCGCGACATAACCCGCCGGTCCGGCACCGATCACGAGCACATCGTACTGAGCATTCGACATGATCGTCCCTTACAGATCGAGCAGCAGGCGGGCGGGATCCTCAAGGGCATCCTTGATCGCCACCAGGAACAGCACCGCCTCCCGGCCATCGATGATCCGGTGGTCATACGACAGCGCCAGATAGTTCATCGGGCGAATCACGATCTGACCGTTCTCGACCACCGCACGATCCTTGGTGGCGTGTACGCCCAGAATGGCCGATTGCGGCGGGTTGATGATGGGCGTGGACAGCATCGATCCGAACACGCCGCCATTGGAGATGGAGAAGGTCCCGCCGGTGAGATCCTCGATGCCGATCTTGCCGTCCTGCGCCTTCTTGCCGTACTCGGCAATCTGGTTCTCGATCTGGGCGAAGTTCATCTGATCGGCATTGCGCACCACGGGCACCACCAGACCCCGAGGCGAGCCGACCGCCACACCAATGTCGAAATAGCCGTGATAGACGATATCGTGACCGTCGATCGAGGCATTCACGACCGGATACTTCTTGAGCGCATGAACCGCCGCCTTCACGAAAAAGCTCATGAACCCCAGCCGGGTGCCATGCTCCTTCTCGAAGCGATCCTGGTACTTCTTGCGCAGGTCCATGACCGGCTGCATGTTGACTTCGTTGAAGGTCGTGAGGATGGCGTTGGTGGCCTGCGACTGCAGCAGACGCTCGGCCACGCGTTGGCGCAGGCGCGACATCGGCACGCGCTGTTCGGGGCGACCCTCGATCAGTTTGGCGGTGTCGATCGGTGCCGAGACGGAAGGCAGGCTGGCACTGGGCACGCCCGTGGGAATGCCTGCAGTGGAGGCGGCAGCGGCCACTGGTGCCGGGCGAGTCGCCGCAGCCAGCGCATCGGCCTTGGTGATCCGGCCATCGCGTCCGGAGCCGGTCACATCGGAGGCCGCCACACCGGATTCAGCCAGAATCTTCGCGGCCGAGGGCATGGCCACGGCCGCTTTGCCAGCCACGGCAGTTCCGGCCGATTGCGCAGCAGCGGGCGCCGCAGCGGCTGCAGCCGGGGCGGCACCCGCCTTGGCCTCGGTATCGATGATGGCGATCACCTCACCGGCCACCACCGTCTCGCCATCGCCCTTGAGCACGCGGGCAATCACCCCGGCCTCGGGTGAAGGCAACTCAAGGACGACCTTGTCGGTCTCGATGTCGATCAGATTCTGGTCGCGCTCGATGGCGTCACCGGGTTGCTTGTGCCACTGCAGCAGGGTCGCCTCCGCGACCGATTCGGACAACTGCGGAACCTTTACTTCAATGAGTGCCATGTCAGGAAGCCTTGCGGGATTTTGATTTGGAAGCCTCGCCCAGGGCCGCATTGAGCAGATCCTTCTGCTGGGCGTAGTGCTTGTCGTAGTAGCCCACGGCGGGCGAAGCCGAGGCCGGACGCCCGGCATAGGTCAGGCGTTGCCCGTCCTTGAGGGCGTCGAGGATATGGTGCTGCACAAAGAACCACGCCCCCTGGTTTTGCGGCTCGTCCTGGCACCACACCAGTTGGGTCGCTGCCGGGTACTTGCGCAGTTCGGCTTCCAGCGCCTTGTGTGGGAAGGGATAGAGCTGCTCGACCCGGAGCAGGGCCACATCCGTGAGACCGCGTTCGCGCCGTGCACCGAGCAGATCGAAATAGACCTTGCCCGTACACATCACGACGCGCTTGACCTTGCTCGCATCAAGACCCGGTGTCGCATCGCCGATCACGGTCTGAAAGCCACCGCGGGCCAGGTCCTGCAGGGGCGAGACCGCCTCCTTGTTTCGAAGCAGCGACTTGGGTGTCATGATCACCAGCGGCTTGCGCAGCGGTCGGATCATCTGGCGGCGCAGCACATGGAAGATCTGCGCGGGGGTGGTGGGCTGACAGACCTGCATGTTGTTCTCGGCGCACAGCTGCAGGAAGCGCTCCAGCCGGGCCGACGAATGCTCAGGGCCCTGCCCTTCATAGCCATGCGGCAACATCAGGGTCAGGCCACAGGCCCGGCCCCACTTGGTTTCACCCGACGAGATGAACTGATCGATCACCACCTGGGCGCCATTGACGAAGTCGCCAAACTGGCCCTCCCAGATGACCAGCGCATTGGGTTCGGCCGCCGCGTAGCCGTATTCAAAGCCCAGCACCGCCTCTTCAGAGAGCACCGAGTCGATCACGGTGAAGGTGCCCTGATCATCGGCAACATGCTCAAGCGGAATGTAGCTGCCGGAATCCCAGCGCTCGCGATTCTGATCGTGCAGCACCGCATGACGATGGGTGAAGGTGCCACGACCCGAATCCTGGCCCGAAAGGCGCACGGCATAGCCCGCTGCGAGCAGTGACGCAAACGCGAGGTGCTCCCCCATGCCCCAGTCGAGCGGCGCATCGCCCTGGCCCATGGCCCGACGGTCAGCCAGGACTTTTTCAACCAGCGGATGGGGTTTGAGCGAGGCCGGAACCGTAGTGATACGTTCGGCCAGACGCTTGAGTTCGGTCATGGGGACTGCGGTGTCGGCCGCATCCGTCCACTTGCGCCCGAGCAGCGGCGTCCAGTCGGCAGCCAGCTTGCTCTTGAAATTGGTGATGGCCGGGTCCTGGGTATGGCGCCCGGCATCCATGGCATCGCGGAAGGCCTTGACCATGGTGTCGCCCTCACCCTTGGCGATCACGCCAGCGGCCTCGAGACGATCGGCATAGAGCTTGCGAGTGCCCGGATGCTGGCCGATCTTCTTGTACATGAGCGGCTGGGTCAGTGCGGGCGTGTCCTGTTCGTTGTGGCCAAGCTTGCGAAAGCAGACGATGTCGACCACCACATCCTTTTTGAACTGCGCGCGGAAATCCATGGCCAGACGGGTCACGAAGACCACGGCCTCCGGATCATCACCGTTCACATGGAAGACGGGTGCCTCGATCATCTTGACCACATCGGTGCAATAGGTGGTCGAACCCTTGTCCCGCGGATCGGAGGTGGTAAAGCCGATCTGGTTGTTGATCACGATGTGCACGGTACCGCCGGTCCCGTAGCCCCGGGTCTGGGCGAGGTTGAGCGTTTCCATGACCACGCCCTGCCCTGCAAAGGCGGCATCGCCATGCACCAGCACCGACAGAACCTGTAATGCATCCTTGTCGCCGCGACGATCCTGGCGGGCACGGGTTGAGCCTTCGACCACCGGATTGACGATCTCGAGGTGCGAAGGATTGAAGGCCAGCGACAGATGGACCGGCCCCCCGGGCGTGGTGACATCGCTCGAGAATCCCTGGTGATACTTGACGTCGCCCGAAGGCAGATCGTCGGCGTGCTGGCCTTCGAACTCGGCAAACAGATCCTTGGGCATCTTGCCCAGCGTGTTCACCAGCACATTCAAGCGGCCCCGGTGCGCCATGCCGATCACGAATTCCTGAATGCCCTGCTCGCCACCGCGCTGAATGATCTCGTCCATCGAGGCGATGAAGCTCTCTCCGCCCTCGAGCGAGAAGCGCTTCTGCCCGACGTACTTGGTGTGAAGGTATTTTTCGAGGCCTTCGGCCGCGGTCAGACGCTCGAGGATACGGCGGCGCTTGTCGGCATCGAAGGCAGGCCGCGCCCGGCTGCTCTCGAGGCGTTCCTGGATCCATCGCTTCTGGGCGGGATCGCTCAGGTACATGAACTCCGCGCCCACAGTGCCGCAATAGGTTTCGCGCAACAGTCGAACGATTTCCCTCAGCGGTGCGCTGTCGACCCCGAAGAAGGTGTTGGCGGCCGAGTAGATATTGGCATGATCGCCCTCGGTGAAATCATAGAAGGCGGTTTCGAGCTCGGGAATGACAGGTCGTTCCTGCCGCTTGAGCGGGTCGAGATCGGCCCAGCGCGAACCCAGAAAGCGATAGGCCGCGATCAGCTGCTGAACATAGACCTGCTTGCGCGCGGTGGCCGCGTCGCCGCCCATGACCCGCGGTTGCAATGTGCCTGCCTTGGCGCGCTCGGCAAACGACTGAACGATGGGCGCATGGGCCACGTCGCGAGACTGGGGATCACCATCAGCGGCCGGCACCATCTGCATGGTGTCGAAGTACTGTCGCCATTGCTCTGGAACCGAGCCGGGATTGTTGAGGTAACTCTCATAGAGCTCCTCGACATAGGGCGCATTGCCGCCGAAAAGATACGAATTGCCCTGGAAGGCCTTCATCATGACGCTTCACCTTTCTGAACGAGTTTCTCGCCGAGAGTGAAGGGTGCGAGCCGCACAAGGTGTGCCTGCCTGCGCCCCCATCCGCTCCCCGGCTCCAACCGGTTTGCGAACGCGAATCAGCACCCCGGCCTGGCCGGAGCTGCCAAAACCTTTCGAGGATAGCATGAGCTGCTCCGTCGGTGGACTGCTCGGCACCATCCGAATCGACGGTCAAGCGCGGCCGATCAGCGGCAGATCCACCGTCTCAAGGATGCAGGACGCGCGCCGATATCTGTCATGGAAGCGCATGAGAGCGTGCGCGAAAGTCCCGGAGCCCATGCCATGCCCCCACTGTCAAGCACCTCCATGCCCCCAAGCCTGCGGATCGCTGACCTGCCTGCCGAAGCGCCCGCGGCCGATTCGCGGCATCGGGCGGAGCGGGGGAGCACCGCGCTCGAAGACTGGCTCACTGCAACCCTGACGGCGGCCTGTCTTGCCGATCGCGGACGCGTCGTGGATGTGGACCTTCACGATCCGCAGTGCCCCATCCCTGCGGACGCGGATGCAACGGCCCAGGCGGTGCTGATGCTGCTGGCCAACGCCTGCCGTTACTCAGCTTCGGGAACCCGCCTGCGTCTGACCTCGCGGGTGCAGTGGGCAGACGGCGCTGATCACCTGGTGATCAGCGTTTGCGATCGTGGCATTGGAATGACCCGGGCAGCCCTGCAGCGGGCCTTCGACCCGATCGCAACCGATCGCGTCGAGACGGAATCCTCAAGTCCTTCGGCTTTTCGCGATGGCGGACTGAGAACCGCCCGAGCCTTGCTCGAGACTCAGGGCGGCTGGATTGAGTTGCGCAGCGCACTTGGCATCGGCACGGAGGCCGATGCCTGGTTGCCTCTGCCAATCAGCGCTGATCGACGGGTTTGACGTCGCGAGGGGTCTGGCCGATGAAGAGCTGACGCGGGCGGCCAATCTTCTGGTCGGGATCGGAAATCATCTCGCCCCACTGCGCAATCCAGCCCACGGTTCGGGCCAGCGCAAAGATGCAGGTAAACATCGAAGTGGGTACGCCCAGCGCCTTTTGCACGATGCCCGAGTAGAAGTCGACGTTCGGGTACAGCTTGCGCGACACGAAGTAGTCGTCCTCCAGGGCGATCTGCTCGAGCTTCATGGACAGGGCAAAGAGCGGGTCGTTTTGCAGACCGAGTTCGCCGAGGACTTCATAGCAGGTCTCGCGCATCAGCTTGGCGCGGGGGTCGTAGTTCTTGTAGACCCGGTGGCCAAAGCCCATGAGCTTGACGCTCGAGTTCTTGTCCTTGACCTGCTTGATGAACTCACCGATTTTTTCCACCCCACCCTGAGCCTGGATGTCGTCGAGCATCTCGAGGCAGGCCTCGTTGGCGCCGCCATGGGCGGGCCCCCAGAGGGTGGCAATGCCCGCGGCGATACAGGCAAAGGGGTTGGCTCCTGAAGAACCCGCCAGACGCACCGTGGAGGTCGAGGCATTCTGTTCATGATCGGCATGCAGGATCAGGATGCGATCGAGGGCCCGCACCAGCACATCATTGACCTTGTACTCCTCGCAGGGCGTGCCGAACATCATGCGCATGAAGTTGGCGGTGTACGACAGGTCGTTGCGCGGGTACATGAAAGGCTGGCCGACCGAGTACTTGTAGGCCATGGCCACCAGGGTGGGCATCTTGGCGATCAGCCGGATGGCCGAAATGTGCCGGTGCTCGGGATTGTTGATGTCGAGCGAGTCGTGATAGAAGGCCGACAGCGCGCCCACGCAGCCCACGAGCACCGCCATCGGATGGGCATCGCGACGGAAACCCTGGAAGAACCGGGTCATCTGCTCATGCACCATGGTGTGGTGCGTGACGTTGTAGGCAAAGTCGGTTTTCTGCTGCCGATTGGGCAGGTCGCCCTGCAGCAGCAGATAACAGGTTTCGAGGTAATCACACTGCTGGGCAATCTGCTCGATCGGATAGCCGCGATAGAGCAATTCGCCCTTGTCGCCGTCGATGTAGGTGATCTTGGAGTCGCACGAGGCCGTCGACAGAAAACCGGGGTCGAATGTGAACTTGCCCGACTGTCCGTAGAGCTTGCGGATGTCGATGACATCCGGTCCCATGGTGCCCTCATAAACGGGCAGATCGACCGACGGCGTGCCGTCGGAAAAGGACATGGTGGCTTTTTTTGTCGCGTTCATCATGCACTCACAAAGATTCCGGCCGATGGCGGCCGGTTAACTGTCGTTGAATCCAGGTCATTCACCAAAGACGGTAGATCGAGACCATCTTAACCGCTTGCACCGAACTTCAAGGCTTCACGCCCGGCGCAGCTGTTCCAGAACCCGCCGCATTCCCGGCGGATCCGTATCCTGCAGTTCGGTGCGCGCCAGAATCAGATCGAGCAGCTCGTTGTCCGTCAGGTCGAGCAGCCCATCGAGCCCCTCGACCTCCTGATCGCTCAGTCTGCTCTCATGCTGATCCAGGAATCGGGTGAGCAAAAGATCGTTCTCCAGCAACCCACGACGGGACCGCCAGCGCAACCGACGTCGCTGCGCCGGGTCGCTCTGATGCTCCACCGCGCAAGACGGCTCAGACACCGTCATCAGACAGCCCGCCGAACCATGAGGTCCTTGATCTTGCCGATGGCCAGCGTCGGGTTGAGTCCCTTCGGGCACACATCCACGCAGTTCATGATGGTGTGGCAGCGGAACAGTCGATACGGATCCTCGAGGTCGTCGAGTCGGGCGCTGGTCGCCTGGTCACGGCTGTCGGCAATGAAGCGGTAAGCCTGCAGCAGACCGGCCGGACCAACGAACTTGTCGGGGTTCCACCAGAACGAGGGGCAACTGGTCGAGCAGCAGGCGCACAGGATGCACTCATAGAGGCCATCGAGCTCATTGCGCTCTTCGGGCGACTGCAGACGCTCCTTCTCGGGCGGCGGCGTCTCATTGATCAGGAAGGGCTTGATCGAATGGTACTGCTTGAAGAACTGCGTCATGTCGACGATCAGGTCGCGGATCACCGGCAGACCGGGCAGCGGCTTCAGAACGATCGGCTCTTTCAGATCCCGCAGATTGGTGATGCAGGCCAGACCATTCTTGCCATTGATGTTCATGGCGTCGGAGCCGCATACGCCTTCACGGCAGGAACGGCGATACGCCACCGAATCATCGGCCACCTGCTTGATGCGCATCAGCGCGTCGAGCAGCATCTTGTCGGTGGGCAGCAGCTCGACCTCCAGATCCTGCATGTAGGGCTTGGCGTCCTTGTCGGGATCGTAGCGGTAGATCGAGAAACGCACTTTGCGGGTCGCGGTCATGGGGAACTCCAGGAAATCAGAAGGTACGCGCCTTGGGCGCGAAGGTTTCGACCGTGAGCGGCTTCATGTTGACCGGCTTGTAATCGAGCCGGTTGCCCTCGGAGTACCAGAGCGAGTGCTTGATCCACTCGGCATCGTTGCGGTCCGGGAAATCGCGGTGAGCATGTGCACCCCGGCTTTCCTTGCGCGCCTCGGCCGACACGATCGTGGCCTTGGCGGTCTCGACCAGGTTGTCGAGCTCAAGTGCCTCGACCCGAGCGGTGTTGAACACCTTGGACTTGTCGTTCAGGTGAACATCCTTGGCGCGCTCGGCGAGTTGCATGATCTCGGACACCCCCTTGGAGAGCAGCTCGGAGGTGCGGAATACGCCGCAATGGGCCTGCATGGAGCGACGGATCTCGTTGGCCACATCCTGCGTGTTCTCGCCCGACTTGCTGCCTTCGAGCCTGGCCAGACGGGCCAGTGAGGCGTCTCCGGCCTGAGTGGGCAGGGCGCGATGGCCTTGATCCTTGAACTTGGCCTCAACAATGTGATTGCCTGCGGCGCGACCGAACACCAGGAGATCGAGCAGGGAGTTGGTGCCCAGGCGGTTTGCGCCATGCACCGACACGCAGGCGCACTCGCCGATCGCATACAGACCTTCAACCACGGCATTGGGATTGCCGTTTTTGGGCGACACCACCTGGCCATGGTAGTTGGTCGGAATCCCGCCCATTTGATAGTGGATGGTCGGCACCACGGGAATCGGATCTCGAATCGGATCCACGTTGGCAAACTTGATGGCGATCTCGCGGATCGAGGGCAGCTTCTTGGTGATCTTCTCGGCGCCCAGGTGGTCTAGCTTGAGCAGCACGTAGTCGCCATCCGGCCCACAGCCCCGGCCTTCCTTGATTTCCTGGTCCATCGAGCGCGAGATGAAGTCGCGCGGGGCCAGATCCTTGAGCGTGGGGGCGTAACGCTCCATGAAGCGCTCACCATCCTTGTTGAGCAGGATGCCGCCCTCGCCGCGCACACCCTCGGTGATCAGCACACCCGCACCGGCCACACCCGTGGGATGGAACTGCCAGAACTCCATGTCCTCCAGCGGAATGCCTGCCCGTGCCGCCATGCCCATGCCGTCGCCGGTATTGATGAAGGCATTGGTCGAAGCCGCCCAGATACGCCCTGCACCGCCGGTGGCCAGCACCGTGACCTTGGACTCCAGGACCATGACCTCGCCGGTTTCCATCTCGAGCGCAACCACGCCCACCACTGCGCCGTCAGCGTCGCGAACCAGATCGAGTGCCATCCACTCGACAAAGAACTGCGTGCGAGCGCGCACATTGCGCTGATAAAGGGTGTGAAGCAGTGCGTGGCCCGTCCGGTCGGCCGCTGCACAGGCGCGTTGCACGGGCTTTTCGCCGAAGTTGGCGGTATGACCACCGAACGGGCGCTGATAGATCGTGCCGTCTTCATTGCGGTCGAACGGCATGCCAAAGTGTTCGAGCTCGTAGACCACCTGCGGGGCCATCTTGCACATGTACTCGATGGCATCCTGATCACCCAGGTAGTCCGCACCCTTGACGGTATCGAACATGTGCCAGTACCAGTTGTCCTCGCTCATGTTGCCCAGCGATGCGCCGATCCCCCCCTGGGCGGCCACCGTATGCGACCGGGTCGGGAACACCTTGGACAGCACGGCCACGTTGTAGCCGGCTTCGGCGAGCTGCAGCGAGCAGCGCATGCCCGAGCCGCCTGCGCCCACGATCACCGCGTCAAAGCGGCGCCGGGGAAGACCGTTGGCCAGTTGATTCAGTACTTCCGCCATCGCTCAAACCCTCCAGAGGATGATGACTGCCCACAAGGCATAGCCGACCAGTGCCAGCACGGTGGCGACCTGCAAGAAGAGGCGCACGCCGGTTGGCTTGATGTAATCCATGTAAATGTCCCGCACGCCCACCCAGGCATGCCAGATCAGGGCAACCACGGCCAGCAGCGTGGCGACCTTCATCCAGGCCTGGGAAAAGAGCACGGCCCAGACGCCGTAGCTCAGCTCGGCCGTGAAGAGCACGGTGCCCAGGAGCACCACGGTGTAGATCAGCAGGATGACGGCGGTGACGCGCTGGGCCAACCAGTCCTTCAGGCCGTAGTGCGCGCCAGTGACGATGCGACGGGTGGTCATGTCAGAACGCTCCGAACAGTTTGAGAGCCAGCACCAGGGTCAGCACCACGGTGATGCCGAGCACGATTTGCGCCGAACTGCGCGATGACTCTTTCTGGATGCCCACATGCCGATCGAGCAGCAGGTAGCGAATACCGGCCACGGCGTGATGCACGAACGCCCAGATCAGGACCAGCAACACCAATTTGCCGGGCACGCTGCCGACGATGGCGCGGTAACTCTCGAAGCTGATCTCGGAGGTCAGGCTCTGCTGCAGCAGGTACAGGCAGAACGGGATCCCGACCAGAAACAGCAGCGCCCCGCTGATGCGATGAAGGATGGACACGATGCCGGCCGGGGGCAGCCGGTAGCCCAGAATCTGGGACACGTGGATATTCCGGAATTCGGGGCGCCCCTTGCGGGCGGCGGACTCAGCCATGCATGCCTCGGCGTTGTTTGTTGTGAAAACGCTTATGTTTGGACCGACGATCAACTGCCGGTGCAAGCCCAGCCGATACGCACCGCGCCATCATCGCGGCACGCAAGCCTCCCTGCCTGCGGGCGCCATTCTGAACCAATTTGTGCACTGCGACCAAATCCGCATCCGTCAGTTCAGGTCATTGGCGTAGTGATGGTGCCGGGTGAGATACCAACCTCGCCTCACTTCCACGGGCCGGCCCGCGTAGGTGGTCGAGATCCGCTCGACCAGCAGCAGGGGCTCGCCCGCACGGATGCCCAGCCAGCCCGCCTCCTGGGCGGGCGCTGCGACGGCCTTGATCCGCTCGCTTGCGCGGATCATCCGGGTGCCGTACTCGGCCTCGAGCAGACCATAGAGCGGGCCGGTATAGGCATTGAGCCGCTCGGCTGTGAGCCCCTTGAACCGTGACCCCGGCAGCCAGATTTCATCGAGCACGATGGGGGTGGCTTCGAATTCAAGCAGGCGATGGATGAGCACCACGGGCTCGGAGGCCTTGAGCTCCAGCGCGCGGGCGATATCCACCGGTGCACGCAGGCGTCGACACTCCAGAAACCTGCTGCTCGGCTGCACCGGCTCGCCGTGATCGGGCCGCAGGCGCAGGAACCGGTACTGCGCGCGTTGCTCCTGATGGCTTGCCACAAAGGTGCCGCGCCCCTGGCGCCGCACCAGCAGGTTGTCGGTTGCGAGCGCATCGATCGCTTTTCGCACCGTGCCCTGGCTGACACCGTACCGGGCGGCCAGTTCGGTTTCGCTGGGAATGGCCTCGCCGGGGCGCCATTCGCCAGACTGCAACCCCTGCAGGATGCGGTCGCGGATCTGCTGGTACAGCGGACTGAAGGAAACCGTTGTCATGAGCGGATCTGACCATGAAGTCATGGTCATGTCTAGTGTCTTATGTCTTATATAAGATAGATCATGCCATTGCACGGACCGCCCGTGCAACGCTAAACTCGCGCCTGAAATTCCATCAACCTGCATCGAGGTTTCAATGACCAAGCCCGCCAAACGCGTGGCCGTCACCGGCGCCGCCGGCCAGATCGGCTACTCCCTGCTCTTTAGGATTGCCAACGGAGACATGCTCGGCAAGGATCAGCCGGTCATCCTTCAGCTGCTCGAGATCCCCGACGAGAAAGCCCAGAAGGCCCTCAAGGGCGTGATGATGGAACTCGATGATTGCGCGTTTCCGCTGCTCGCCGGCATGAGCGCCCATGGTGACCCCATGACCGCGTTCAAGGACATCGACTACGCCCTGCTGGTGGGCGCGCGTCCGCGCGGCCCCGGCATGGAGCGCAAGGATCTGCTGGCGGCCAATGCCCAGATCTTCACCGCCCAGGGCAAGGCCCTCAATGCAGTCGCCAGCCGCGACGTGCGTACGCTGGTGGTGGGCAACCCGGCCAACACCAATGCCTACATCGCCATGAAGTCCGCCCCGGATCTGCCGGCACGCAACTTCACCGCCATGCTGCGTCTCGATCACAACCGCGCCCTGTCCCAGATCGCCGCCAAGACCGGCAAGGCCGTGGCCGACATCGAAAAGCTCTGCGTCTGGGGCAATCACTCGCCGACCATGTATGCCGATTACCGCTTTGCCACCATCGGCGGCGCATCGGTCAAGGCCATGATCAACGACGAAGCCTGGAACCGCGACACTTTCCTGCCCACCGTGGGCAAGCGCGGTGCAGCCATCATCGACGCGCGCGGCCTGTCATCCGCCGCTTCGGCAGCCAACGCCGCCATCGACCACATGCGGGACTGGGCCCTGGGCACCCAGGGCCGCTGGACCACCATGGGCATTGCGTCCGACGGTTCCTACGGCATTCCCGAGGGCATCATGTACGGGTTTCCGGTCACCTGTGCCAACGGTGAGTACACGATGGTCAAAGGTCTGGAGATCGATGCATTCAGCCGCGAGCGCATGGACTTCACCCTGAAAGAGCTCCTCGAGGAGCGTGACGGCGTGGCTCATCTGCTCTGAAATCCAGGAGAAACCATGACCCCGGGCCAGAAATTCCGCCAGGCACTCGCCGACGAATCCCCGCTGCAGATCCCCGGGGCCATCAATGCCAACCATGCCCTGCTCGCCCGCCATGCGGGCTACCGGGCCATCTATCTCTCGGGGGGCGGCGTTGCCGCCGGTTCGCTGGGGCTGCCCGATCTGGGCATTTCGGGCCTTGAGGATGTCCTCATCGATGTCCGTCGCATCACCGATGTCTGCGACCTTCCCCTGCTGGTCGATGTGGACACGGGCTTTGGCTCCTCCGCCTTCAATGTGGCGCGCACCGTTCGCTCCCTGATCAAGGCGGGCGCGGCTGCCATGCACATCGAAGATCAGGTCGGGGCCAAGCGCTGCGGCCATCGCCCCAACAAAGAGATCGTCACGCAGGACGAAATGGTCGACCGCATCAAGGCGGCCGTGGATGCACGAACCGATCCGTCGTTCTTCATCATGGCCCGCACCGATGCTCTGGCCGTGGAGGGATTTGACGCCGCGGTCGAGCGCGCCATGGCCTGCGTCGAGGCCGGCGCCGATGGCATCTTTCCGGAGGCGCTCACCGAGTTGCCGATGTACAAACGGTTTACCGATGCGGTGAAGGTCCCGATCCTGGCCAACATCACCGAATTCGGTCAGACCCCGCTGTTCACTGTCAAGGAACTCGAGGCCCAGGGTGTGGGCATCGTGCTGTATCCGCTGTCGGCCTTCCGGGCCGCCAACAAGGCCGCCGAGACCGTGTACCAAGCCATTCGCCGCGATGGGTCCCAGCAGTCCGTCGTCGATACCATGCAGACCCGCAAGGAACTTTACGACTCCATCGGCTACTGGGACTTCGAGAAAAAGCTCGATGCCCTGTTCGCCGCCAAGAAGTAAGGCAAACCTCAAGGCATTCCGCGAGGCGAGCCCCGAGCACCGAAAGCAGACCGCCGGCTCAACCCGGCAGGACCCGCATCAACCCCAGTACGGGACACTACAGAAACACACCGATTCAGGAGAGGAAGCGCCATGAGCGATGCACCCAGCACCGGTCCCAAGCCCAAGAAATCCGTTGCCCTTTCGGGGGTCACCGCCGGCAATACCGCGCTGTGCACGGTGGGGCGTGCGGGTAACGACCTGCACTACCGCGGCTACGACATTCTCGATTTCGCCGACACGGCGGAATTTGAAGAGGTGGCCCACCTGCTCGTGCACGGCAAGTTGCCCACGCGGGCCGAGCTCAAGGCCTACAAGGCCAAACTGAAGTCTCTCCGGGGCCTGCCCGCCAACGTCAAGGCTGTGCTGGAGTGGCTTCCGGCCTCGAGCCACCCCATGGATGTGATGCGCACCGGCGTGTCGGCCCTGGGTTGCCAGTTGCCCGAAAAAGACGACCACAACGCACCGGGCGCGCGCGATATCGCCGATCGCCTGATGGCCTCGCTCGGCTCGATGCTGCTCTACTGGTATCACTACAGCACGAACGGCCGACGCATCGAGGTCGAAACCGATGACGACACCATTGCCGCGCACTTCCTGCATCTGCTGCATGGCGAGGCCCCCTCGGAGTTGTGGGTGCGGGCGATGCAGACCTCGCTGATTCTCTATGCCGAGCACGAGTTCAACGCCTCCACCTTTGCCTGCCGTGTGGTGGCCGGCACGGGGGCCGACATGCATTCGGCCATCACTGCCGGCATTGGCGCGCTCAGAGGCCCGAAACATGGCGGCGCCAATGAAGTGGCCTTCGAGGTGCAAAAGCGCTACGACTCACCCGATGAGGCCGAGGCCGACATCCGTCGCCGCGTGGAGGCCAAGGAAGTCGTGATCGGCTTTGGGCACCCGGTTTACACCACAGGCGATCCACGCAACAAGGTCATCAAGGAAGTCGCCCGCCGCCTGTCCAAGGATGCCGGCAACATGAAGATGTTCAACATTGCCGATCGTCTCGAGACGGTGATGTGGGACGCCAAGAAAATGTTCCCCAACCTCGACTGGTTCAGTGCGGTGTCTTACCACATGATGGGGGTGCCCACAGCCATGTTCACGCCGCTCTTCGTGATTTCGCGCACATCGGGCTGGTCGGCCCACGTGATCGAGCAGCGCATCGACAACAAGATCATCCGTCCCAGCGCCAACTACACCGGCCCCGAAAATCTCAAGTGGGTGGCGCTGGAGAAGCGCAAGTGAGCGCCGGGCGGCGATCGATCCTGCCAGACCGTGCAGCAGGCCCGCTCGGTGCATTCCCGGCATCGCGTGGTCTGCTTGCCGCTGCCATCCTCGCCCTGCCTGGATGGGCCTTGGGGCCCCAGGCGGTTCAGGCCCAGACCGCAGCCCCTCATCACACACCGACCAAGCCCGCGCCTGCAAACAAACCCGCAGCCGCGCAAACACCCCAGCGCACCCATTCGGCAGCGCCAGCCCATCGGCCCGCCCAGGGGCAGACCCAGCATCAGGCCCGGCGCACGCATGTTCCGCCGCCCACCACGCCGGCGCAGCGGGCCGCGCTGCCCGAGGCTGATGAAACCCAGAAAGAGGCTGCTGGCCTGGTGTATTACGGCAAGTATGTCTGCGACCAGAAGTGGGAGATTCATGTCGAGCGCAGCACCGAAAGTCCGGGCTATGTCGATGTGCGCTACCAGAAGGATGTCTGGGTCATGAAGCCGGTCGCCTCGGCCACCGGCGCGGTGCGGCTCGAGGACATGAAGCAGCAGACGCTGCTGGTGCAGATTCCATCCAAGTCCATGTTGCTTAACACTCGCACCGGACAGCGGCTGGTGGACTCCTGCGTCGGCGAGGGCCACCTGAATGCCATGAAGGCCGCCGAGACGGCTGCAGCGAACGCCGCAGCCGTGACAGCCCAGAATGCAGCCACCAGCACAGCCGCAGCGCCGGCAGACACTGCGGGGATGGCACCCGCAGCGGCCCCGGCAGCGGCCGATCGCAAGCCCGACTGATCCACTTGTGCAGCCCCACGCGACTCACCCCGCAAGGCGAATAACGCAGTTTTCCGCCCCCTTCATCGTCACCAACCCTCATACCCACAAGATCTCGTACCGCATCAGGGAGTTTTTTTGATCATGGCCCACAACAGCTTCAAGACCCTCAAGAGTTTCGAGCCGGCCCAAGGCAAAACCGGCCTGTACTACTCACTGCCGGCGCTGGCCCGCAAGTTCCCCAACGTCAAGCGACTGCCGGTCTCCATCCGCATCGTGCTGGAGTCGGTACTGCGCAATGTCGATGGCAAGAAAGTCACCGAGGCGCATGTCGAGCAACTGGCCAACTGGCGCCCCAATGCGGCTCGAACCGATGAGATCCCCTTCATCGTGGCCCGGGTGGTGCTGCAGGACTTCACCGGTGTACCGTTGCTGGCCGATCTGGCTTCCATGCGCAATGTGGCCGCAGGCATGGGGCGCGATCCCAAGCGCATCGAGCCGCTCGTCCCGGTTGATCTGGTGGTCGACCACTCGGTCATGATCGACCACTACGGCTCGCCGAATGCCCTCGATCTGAACATGAAGCTCGAGTTCCAGCGCAACCAGGAGCGCTACCAGTTCATGAAGTGGGGCATGCAGGCCTTTGACACCTTCAAGGTGGTGCCCCCGGGCATTGGCATCGTGCACCAGGTCAACCTCGAGTATCTGGCTCGCGGCGTGCATGCACGCAAGGACGGCAAGGACAAGGTCTTCTACCCCGACACGCTGGTCGGTACCGACAGCCACACCACCATGATCAACGGCATCGGCGTGGTCGGCTGGGGCGTGGGCGGCATCGAAGCCGAAGCGGGCATGCTGGGCCAGCCGGTCTACTTCCTGACGCCCGATGTGGTGGGCGTGCACCTCAAGGGGCGTCTGCGTGAAGGCGTCACTGCAACCGACCTGGTGCTGCGCATTACCGAAATGCTGCGCAAGGAAAAGGTGGTCGGCAAGTTCGTGGAATTCTTCGGCGAAGGCACCGCCAGCCTCGCCCTGCCCGATCGCGCCACCATCGCCAATATGGCCCCGGAATACGGTGCCACCATGGGCTTTTTCCCGGTCGACAAGAAGACCATCGAATACTTCGAGGGCTCGGGTCGTACCAAAGAAGAAATTTCTTCCTTTGAAGCCTATTTCAAGGCCCAGGGTCTGTTTGGCGTGCCCAAGGCCGGCAGCATCGACTACTCCAATGTGGTCGAACTGGATCTGGGCTCGGTCGTTCCCTCGCTGGCCGGCCCCAAGCGCCCCCAGGATCGTATCGAGATCGGTCAGGTCCGCAACACCTTCCAGGACCTGTTCGCCAAGCCCGTTGCTGCCAACGGCTTCAACAAGCCCGCAGCCGATCTGGACAAGGTCTACAGCACTTCGGCCGGTACGGCTTTGCGCAATGGCGATGTGCTGATTGCGGCCATCACCTCGTGCACCAATACCTCCAACCCGGGGGTTCTGCTGGCGGCCGGCCTGCTGGCCAAAAAGGCCGTGGCCCGCGGTCTGAAAGTGGCGCCGCACATCAAGACCTCGCTGGCGCCCGGTTCGCGCGTGGTCACCGAATATCTGCAGAAGTCCGGCCTGCTCGAGCCGCTTGCCAAGCTGGGCTTCGCCGTAGCGGCCTATGGCTGCACCACCTGTATCGGCAATGCCGGCGACCTCACCCCGGATGTCAATGAGACCATCACGGCCAACGACATGGTCTGCGCTGCGGTGCTCTCGGGCAACCGTAACTTTGAAGCCCGCATCCACCCCAACCTGCGGGCCAACTTCCTGGCTTCGCCCCCCCTGGTCGTGGCATACGCCATTGCCGGAAATGTCACGGTCGACCTCATGACCCAGCCGCTCGGCAAGGACAGCAAAGGTCGCGATGTCTACATCGGCGATATCTGGCCCACCAGCGAAGAAGTGGCCAAGCTCATGAAGCACGCCATGAGCGCCAAGACCTTCCGCAGCCTGTATGGCAACCTGACCAAGGATCATGTGCTCTGGAACGGTGTGCCTGCTGCCGCCGGCCAGACCTACGACTGGCCCAAGTCGACCTACATCGCCAATCCGCCCTTCTTCCAGGACTTCTCCATGACGCCTGGCGCATCGGGCTCGATCAAGGGAGCCCGGGCGCTGGGTCTGTTCGGCGACTCCATCACCACCGACCATATTTCGCCAGCCGGTTCCATTACCGAAAAATCCCCTGCGGGTCGGTATCTCATCGAAAACGGCGTCCTGAAGGCGGACTTCAACTCGTACGGCGCCCGCCGCGGCAACCACGAAGTCATGATGCGTGGCACCTTTGCCAACGTACGCATCAAGAACCTCATGCTGCCCGTCAAGGCGGATGGTTCGCGCGAGGAAGGCGGCATCACCCTGCATCAGCCGAGCGGCGAAAAGCTTGCGATCTATGACGCAGCCATGAAATACGTCGCGGCCGGAACACCGACAGTTGTCTTTGGTGGCGAGGAGTACGGCACGGGCTCCTCGCGTGACTGGGCGGCCAAGGGCACGCAGTTGCTCGGTGTCAAGGCGGTTGTTGCGCGCAGCTTCGAGCGGATCCATCGCTCGAACCTGGTCGGAATGGGTGTTCTTCCCCTGCAGTTCAAGGGCAAGGACTCCTGGGAAACCCTCGGCATCAAGGGCAATGAGACCTTCGATATCGAGATCCCGGCCGACATGAAGCCTCAGCAGGACATCGTCATGACGATCCATGCAGCCGATGGCAGCAGCCGCAAGGTCAAACTGCTCTCGCGGATCGATACCGCCATCGAAGTGGACTACTTCCGCCACGGCGGCATTCTGCCCTTCGTGCTTCGCGAGCTGATGGCGGCCTGATCGTTCAGTCCGAATGACCGAATCAGACCAGACTGCTTCGATCCCCGGGTCCCCTCCCTTGCTTTCAAGAGAGGGCCTGACCCGGGCGGGTCTGTTCACGGTTCTGACGGCTCTGCTCTGTCTGATCAACCAGTTTCTGAGCGTTGATCTCCCCCAGCCCTGGCCGCTGTGGCCCGCAGTCGCGTTTGGGTATGCCTGCGGGCTTCGCTATGGATTGCCGTGGCTGTTGCCCAGCGCGCTGGGAGCCCTTCCTTTTCTTGGTTTCGGATCAGCGGTCGCCCTGGATAGCGTCGCACTGGCTTTGGGCGTGGTCTTGGGACCCGTGCTTTCCCTGCTTGTCTTGCGGCGTCTGGATCGGTGGCGCCCAGTTCAAGGCGCCCATCGACCTCTGACGCGTTTCATGATCGTCGCGGGTACCGTCACGGTGCCGGTCACAACGGCCTGCAGCGTGGTGATCGGTCGACTCACGACGGCGGGCCAGCCTTACTCTCGTCTGCTCGACTTCCCCTTGGGATTGCCCGCGCTCGGGATGTGGCTCTCGGGCCTGGTGACGCTTCTGATTTTGACCCCGGCCATTCTGGCGCTCTCTGACTGGAGCGCCCATCAGGATGAAGCGAACGCAGAACCGGGCGGCACGGGTTTTGACCCCGCCTGTGCCGGTCTGGCCCTGATTCTGGCGCTCGTTCTGGTGATTGTGACTTCACTTGAATCCCATCTGCTGTCGCATATCCTTCTGCTTCTGGTCGCGCCCATCCTGGTGCGGTCTGCCCTTCGCAATGGCCAACGCACCCATGCGTTGACCTCACTGGTGGTCACCCTGCCCGTCATTGCAGCATCCTTGCAATCGGTCTACCACCAATCCTCGAGTCAGATCGAGTTTCTCTGGCTGGGCTCGGAGCTGTGCGCCGTGCTCGTTGTGCTGATCGCCATGGCGCTCCTGATTCAGTCGCTCGCCCTGGATTTTCGTGGGGCGATGCACCAGATCGGCCGACTGGGTCGCGAGGATCTTCAGACCGGACTGCTCAACGACCGAGGCCTCGCCCTGGCCATGCAATCCGCACTCACCGAAACCGATCGTCAGGCGCTTGGCGTCATCGGGGTCAGTGTCAGTAACCTCGAAGCGGTGCAGGAGTTGTGCGGGCCCCTGGAAACGGCCCGTATCGAATCTGCATTGGCGGGACTCCTGCAGACCAAAGCCACGCAACACCCTGCGGGCCGACAGGGGCGGGTCACGGCCCGTTGGTCGAACCAACGTCTCATGCTGATGGTCAGCGCGGAGAGCCTCAACGATCTGCGGGTGATCGTGCGTGATCTCTACACTGCGCTTGGGCGGGTCGCAGGACAGACGCCGAGCGAATCCATCAACCTGCAGGTGGTTCTGGGTGCCATTCATATTGGCCGCGACACGCTCGCGCAGCCCGAGGAATGCCTCGCTGCGCTTGAAGATGCGATCGCCATCGCTGCGAGCGTTCGGGACCCCCAAATCTTCGTCGAACCCCTGTCGGCCTCAACGCTCGACTCCCGACGTGAGGAGCGTGACCGGACCGAATTGCTGCGTGAATCGATACGTCATGGACGGCTCGAAATTCATGCCCAACCCGTGATTGATCCTGACGCGCCAGAAGGAAGCCAATCCTACGAGGTGCTGACCCGACTCAGGGACCGATCCGGGGCGCTGATTCATCCGCCGGAATTCATGCCCTTGGCCACTCGGGCACAGCTGCTTGCCCGGCTCGATCGCGCGGTCATTCACCGCGTGTTCGAATGGCTCGCCACTCACCCGAACGCGTTGAGCCAGACGCACAAATGCGCGATCAATCTGTCAGGGGCCTCGCTCGATGATCCTGGCCTGCCAGGATTCATTGATGAGACCCGACGATTCTTCGACATCCCTGCGCCAAAGATTGTTTTCGAAATCAGTGAGAGCTCTGCCATCCGGCAGTTGTCCGCCGCATCGAGGCTGGTCGATGACCTCAAGACCCAGGGCTTTGGCATCGCTCTCGATGACTTTGGCACCGGACTGGCCACCTTCGAGTACCTCAAGCGATTTGCGCTCGATTACGTCAAGATCGACGGCTACTTCATCCGCAACCTGCTCGATGACGAACTCGACGAAGAGATCGTGCTCTCGACGCTGCGCGTCGCCCAGAAGATGAAGCTGCGTACCGTGGCCGAACACGTGCAGAGCGAACCGGTACACCAGCGCCTGCGGGCATTGGGGATCCACCACCTGCAGGGCGACCTCTTCGGTCGGGCCGCACCCATCGAGGCCTTGTTCGACCCCAACTGGCCCATCTCCCTGCGGGATCGCCAGCCCGACACCTCGGGTTCCTGAGCGCCACTGGCGCGTCGGATTCTTTCGCGACGCACCGGTTCAACGGACTGACCGAAGCCACTCTCAGGCGCCGTTCAGCGGGACAGAACGACAGCTTGGCAGTGCAAGAGGTCGCCGCCCCTGTGCGTACGCCACCATCCGGTCTTCGCATCGCGATGGGTTGACCGGTCATGCATCTGACTCTTGAATCTCTGACACCAACCGAAGCCTCTGTACTTCCCGGGCCCCACCGGCCATGGAGCGCGTTTGATGTCACTTCGTCAACGCCTGCGGCCCACCCCGTTGCGAATGAGGGCGGACTCACAGTCGCCGAGGCTTTCGCGCAATGGTTCAGTCAGTATCTTCATCTTCGCAAGGATGGGGGTGAATCCGTCCGTCGCAGCATGATGAAAGACGTGCTCCCCCACATCGGACACCGTCGTCTTGCCGCCATCCAGAAAGAAGACGTTCTCGCGGTCCTGAATCAAGTCATCGAGCGAGGTTCACCCCGCCAGGCAGGCTGCATCCTGGCCGACCTGCGACAACTGCTGCGCTGGGCGTTGCGCGAAGGTTTGGTCGACAACGACCCCAGTGCGGGCCTGCACAAGAACGACTTTTCGGGCGACGCCACGGTACGAAGCCGGTCATTGAGTGTTGAAGAAGTCGCTGAACTGGCAAGCAAAGTCGTCAGCGCCGGACTGGCTGCACACATTCGAACTGCGGTGTGGTTGATGCTGGCCACGGGCGCACGAATCGGTGAAGTCGCCACGGCGCGCTGGCAGGACATCGATTTGCACCATCGCACCTGGACCATCCCTGCGCATCTTAGTCACAGCGGCCGTGTCCATGTCGTGCCGCTGTCGGAATTCGCCTTGAAGCACCTGTCCAGCGCTGATGGCCAGAGGCGCAGTGCAATCTGGGTCTTTCCCTCCCGTGATGATTCCGAACCGCTCTCGCCCAAGGCGCTGGGCAAGCAGATTCGTGACCGACAACGAGGCGTTCGCATTCGGGGGCGATCGGCTGCAACCACAATGCTTTTACTCAGTGGTGGCGCCTGGACTCCCCTGGACCTGCGGCGAACCGCGTCGTTCCTGATGGCTCACCTTGGTATCAGCCCAGCAACGCTTTCAGCCTGCCTCGATCAAGTGCCGCGGGGCCTGCATGATCTTGGCGATCCGCAGGCGAGTGCTCCCGACGCCTGCCGGGAAGCATTCGACATGCTGGGTCAATATCTGGAGCAGATTTCCAGCACCCGGATGATGGTCGGCCAAGACAAGGCCTGAACCTTGCCTTGACGCGACCAGCCTGCCTCAGCTTCCGGGCGCCCTCAACGCTTGCAATCCAGGCAGGCTCCGGGGCTTGGAAAATCCGCGGGTGCTGACGGTGCGGCATTCTGGGTACCCGCGCATGCACTGAGCAAGGCGGACAGGACCAAAGACAACAGAATCGAGCGTTTCACGACGCGTTCCTCCCGGACAGCCTGAATCAGGCGTTGTCGCAACCAACCGGGCTGCGGTTTCGGGCGATCCGCATCCCTGTGCGCCATGTTGCAGGACAACGAGGTCTTGCCCTGGTGCAACGTCGTTCACGGATCACTCCTTTCAAGGGGCAGGATGCATGCCCGCTTGATCGTCCAGTTGTGATTCCGATTTGTTGCGGAGTCTGTCGCACCGCGCACTGCTTTGCGCTACCAATGGAACACTCACTCGATCAACCTGCCGCAGGAGCGTCCCAAGCCATGAGCGATATCGGATACCGAACCATCTTGCCCGAGGGATGGCCTCGCCCCAGAGGCTTTTCTCATGCAGTCGTTGCGCGTGGCGCCACCCAGATCCGGATTGCCGGTCAGATTGGTGTGGATCGAAGCGATCCGACGCGCCCCCCAGAAAGCGACATGGGAGCGCAATGGGGTCGAGCCCTTCGCAACGTCGTTGAAGTGTTGCAGACCGCGGGCGGTCGCCCGGAACACTTGATCATGCTGCGTGCCTACGTCACCGATATCGGTGAATTCAATCGGGCAGGTGCTGCGATCGGCGCAGCCTGGGCCGCCACCTTGGGCAAGCACTTTCCAGCAATGACGCTCGTACAGGTCAGTGCACTCATCGACCCTGCAGCGAAAGTTGAAATCGAAGCGGAGGCTCTCCTGCCCTGATCAGACTCGGGGCAACAGAACAAAAAACAAAGGAGCAAAGGAAAAGGGGCTACCGCCTCGTGAGCAGTAACCCCTTGATTTTCCGTTTGCTTAGATGGTCGGGACGGCGGGATTTGAACTCGCGACCCCCTGCACCCCATGCAGGTGCGCTACCAGGCTGC
>Ga0255087_1000118_pt1 | contig 37184 bp, 37 predicted proteins | sample Colum_Miss_RepA__FD_188561 | JGI IMG/M metagenome (GOLD analysis project Ga0255087, IMG submission 188561) | Freshwater microbial communities from Columbia River, Oregon, United States - Colum_Miss_RepA_8d | ecosystem: Environmental > Aquatic > Freshwater > River | place: USA: Oregon | collected...
ATTTCCCTCACCTTCAGGTCACTGCTGCTCTTGCCTTTGAGTGTCACTTTGCGCGCATAGTCTCGCTCAGAAAATATACCCGCCAACGCCGAACCCTCTAGCACCAACAACGCGCCGATATTGTGCTGAGCCATGATTTCCAGAGCTTCTCTGACGGTGGCGTTGGGGCCGACCGAGTACACAGACCGATGACTGAGGTCCAAAAATTGGCGGATGGTTTTCATGACTCAATCCCCTTCGTGTGGTTGACCTCAGATCAATGTAGGGAAATTCAGAGATTCAGAAACCATGGGAATTCCCTAATGAGGGGCTTCTCCTTTGTCCTGCAGACTCAAAAAATCACTGCAAAGTTCTAATGGCGAAGTTTTTTCAGATGGAGTCTAGGGACTTGAGCCTTGAGCCTTGAGCCATGAGCCTTGAGACTTGAGACTTGAGACTTGAGACTTGAGACTTGAGACTTGAGTCTTTGGGGGATATTACCTTCTGATGCTGGTTTTTTTAAGAACTTTGTCGCCGTCTACCAAGTGGGATTGAATAAACTCGCTTTTTCTTCAGACAGGGGGTGATGCATGTGCAGATGGGTCGCTTATGCAGGTCCCGAGATTTATCTCGAGGACATCCTTTTTCACCAGGCCAACTCGATCGTGAGCCAGAGTCTTTCCGCCAAAGAGTCTGTATTCACAACCAATGGTGATGGCTTTGGCGTAGCTTGGTATACGGCGAGAACACAAGCGGGGCTTTTCAAGGACGTGTTGCCGGCCTGGAATGATGCCAATTTACGATCTCTCGCCGGACATATTCGTACTCGCCTTTTCTTTGCGCATGTTCGAGCCACCACCGGTACCTCCGTGAACAGAGCCAACTGTCACCCATTCATCTGGCGCAATTGGACCTTCATGCATAACGGCCAAATTGGTAACTGGGCAAAATGCCGAAAGTCATTCGAATCGCACATCCACGGGGATATTTACCCTCACCGCGAAGGTACCACGGACAGTGAAGCCTTGTTTTTGTTAGCCATCAGCCTTGGACTGGAACAGAATCCTGTCAAGGCAATCAATCAAACGCTGAAAATCGCCCTGCGAACCATGCAAGACCATGGTGCTGAGGAGCCGCTTAGAGCCACGTTGGCCATCTCCAATGGACAGGATATCTGGGCGCTTCGCTGTGCCAGCGATGCACGCTCGCCTACCCTGTACTATGGCTCGCCTCAAACTCGAGCGACCGAGAAGGGGTTAAATCCATTCAACACGATCGCCTCAGAACCCATGGATGGCGATGCTGACCATTGGCATCGCGTGGATGCGGGCACAGGTATCCACTGGACACCCGACAAGTTGATCACGTTCGAATTGGACCTATGACGTGGGATTCGTCTCAGGCTTGAAGATCCACATGGTTTCGATCAAGGCTGATGGGCTTCTTGGTGTCACGCATTTCAAAAGTTGGCCTCTTGAATAATGACAATAACGTCTTGCCTCTAAGTTCTTGGACGAAATGCTCAGCGGCATGCACATTGTTTTCTTCGAGTGCCCGCCCCAGTTTCAGAAACAGGGGGTCCGAGCGCAGCATGGGATCCAGATTGAATAACATCTGCAGGAGTTGTCTGGCCAGGCTCAGGTTCGCCGAGCCAATGGCGTCCACCAATGCGTGGAATTTCTGTCGCTTTTGATGCTGACGGCTCTCAAAGCCCTGGCTGTTTTTGCCATAGCCTTGGCCACCCTTCTCTACACGGAAATAGCTTGTGGCTTCCATGGACACCTCCTACAGACCGTTATTTCATTGCCAACTACCTCTCAAGAAAAGATTCGTTGATTGGCTGAAATCTCTAGACCAGTAAGCTATATATCAATAAAGATTGAATGTCGGGAAATCAGCCAATCGCCATTCAATAAGCATAAGGCGTGCCAAAACAGATGGCAATTTATCGCCACCTGGTTCAAAGAAACAACTTGGGCGGCCCGGACACCCCGTAACTGGGGCCAATGCCAGAAGAGGGGTTGATCGGGCATTGGGTACTCATGCTGGCCTCTACATATTTTGACGGGCCATTTCCACTCAATATCTCCATACAGGCAAATCCTGTGATCTTGTTGTAGCCGGTCGTCGCGACGTTATCGAATACCGCGACTGTCACATAACGACAGGTTTGCTTGACCGTGGCTGCCGCTGCACTGCAATTGTTGACAGCGGCGTACAGCGGATTGCTGAAATTACCTGAATTCACGAATATCTCTTCCCCAATCGACATCGACTGTCCAATGCGTGTAGTCACCAGCGTGGTCAAACTACTTGAACTGATATCGGCGCTTGTCGCCGCCGCCCAAGCGCCCGCAGGAAAGCTCGTACCTTTGATATTGCAGCCCGCATAGGTTTTAGACCCCAGTTGGAAAACATACGATTTTCGGGTGCTCGGGTCGATCTTGGGACCCGGTGGTGTGCTAGAGGCATTCCAGTAGTTGTCATACATACACTGCGGGATCGCCAAGGGAAACAAGACATTGGCCCCCATGGTGGAAGGGCCGGCGCGCGCGGCAACGGCCGTCACCGCAACCGGCAAACTCGCAATGCCCAAGAAATTTGCAAAAAAGGTTTTGATCTCCCCAGTGTTTTGATCGATTGAGCGGGAGATAGAGACACGGATGGCTGGCACATCAGTTTTAGCCGGTGTCATGGGCAGCAGCTGAAGTCCCAAATGATTCCCTGAGGTATCCCAATACCCGGTCTGTATCGATGCATCTGTGATGACCTTGCCATCCACCAGATTGCTGGCCAGCATGGCTTGCGCCTGGGCGGTTGCTGTGGTCCAGTTAGGCGTTCCGCCTTCGCCCAGATAACGACCACCAGCCATGGCGGCGGCGTCTGCGGTGGTTTGCATTTGAGCGCGAGTCACCCACAGGTAGGGGTAGTCAACGGCGAGCGCGCCAAACCCCAGCAGTAACGGTAATAACAACGCAAATAAGATGCTCACGACTCCCCGCTCGCCGTGTAGCGCAGAGCCCCGACGCCAGTGGCTCGAAAGCATTGACATGTCAGGAGTTGTTGCTTAGAAATTTACTTTTTATTGTTTCGCTCTTTCATCGCATCCTTACGTTCCTTTTTTTCGTCTTCTCTGAGCTGGGCCTTGTCTGACTTGAAATTGGCTTTATCTTTAGCGATGGCGGCTTTGTCAGCGGCGACTTTGTCTTTATCGGCCGCTACAGCACTCTGTGTGCCAGACCCAGTGGCGGCTGGCGCTCTGGTTGTTTGAGCGAACGCTGACACCGGGGTGGCGGCGACAATGGCCGCCGCTGCAATCGGTGTGAACCAAGACACGGTCGGTAAAAACTTCACGAAGAACTCCTGGAATGAGTGGCAATACGCCAGCGTCATCCTAAGTAGCTCTCCCGCTATCGATTGGTTCGACAGAGTACGTAACTGGAGACAGTATGTCCAATTCTGAGGTGAAAGGATTGAGACATTGCAGGGGGGGCACCGCAGATTGGCTTGCCTCTAGAGAGTAAGCGATGTGGTCAAAGCATCCGGAACGCCAACGCCGCGATAACGGTAGGCGGCAGTGCGGCCACAAATAACTTGCCCGCATTGATAACGCCTTCGTCAAACTTATCCTTGAGGATCGCGACCCCAGCAGGGTTCGGCGCGTTAGCAATCACGGTAAGACCTCCCCCGGTCACCGCACCTGCCACGACCGCGACCTTGAACTCGGTATCCAACCCAGGCACCTGCGAGGCCAGGTAGGTCAGTGCGGCGTTGTCCGTGATGGCCGTCAGTGCCGTCGCCCCATAGAAAACCGCATCAGCACTGAGGCTCATGAGCAGCGGTTGGAGCCACCAGGCTTGCTGCCCGCCCAGGACCACCAGACCCGCCAGAAAAAAAGCAACCAGCAAGGCCTCGCGAAGGATCAGCCGGTCCTGATGCAGCACATACGCATTGGCGTATCCGATGAAAAACAGCAGCAGGCCCATGAACACCACGGGGTGATGCGCGAAAAGAACAACGCCAAGGAGGAAACCCAGGTGAATCACAACCACGATAGAAGGAACCGTCATGCGGGCAACCACGGGTTTGCCCAAGCCACGCAATTCGCGCCTCATGATGAGGGTCAAAAGGGCTGCGTTAAAAAGCGCCGCAAGGCCTGCCTTCCAGCCAAAGGTCTGGAACATGAAGGGCAGGTCCCACTGCCAGGTGTCGGCCACCATGAGCACAGGCGGTGCCGCAAAGTGGGTGAGCGTGCCACCAATGGAGACATTGACAAACAACACCCCCAAGGTGGCGTACTTCAGACGCTCACTCACCCGTTGGGAGAAAACAGAATCTCGCAGCAAGAGGGCGGCCAGTGTCATGGCCGCAGGTTCGGTGATCAACGAACCCAGCAACGGCACCACCGACAGCAGCAGAAAGTAATTCACCATCGCCGTCGGCAGCGGTGTTCGGCTTGCAAGTTGGTGGACCAGTTGGCTGCAAAACTGCAGTATGGGCCGGGTGCCTGCCACCACCATGATGGCAAACACGAAAAGCGGTTCCGTGAAATCGCGGGATTCGAGGTATTCGAGGGTGGGCACGCTACCCACCATGGCGAACATGGCGATGGCCAATACCATGGCCCACAGGCCAAATACCACCTCAACCTCGCCCAGGAGGTGCCAGATACCGGCGTGGCGCGGGTGCGTGTGCGCCAGGTGTTCAAAGTACTTGGTGCTGAATGTATGCAGCACGGCCAAGGTAAAGATGCCAGCTGCGATCCACGGCATGTATGGGTGGTTCATGAATAGGATTCCCACGGCCGAAGCCAGGCGGTGAGGCGGCCCGACCTTCACCTTTCCTGCTGCATGACCATCCATGCAGCACCCAGCCAAATGCTATCACTTGCGGAGGCACTTAGCGCCTACCTGTGATGGACATGCCTGCGCAGAGAGGGTTTTTACCTACTGTTATTCCCGCTCTATTGCGGCGACTGCCTCTCGAAGTGCAAAGTCCTTGCGCCCTGCTCATGACCTGCCTCTACCAGTCGTACCACGATGAGGACGTCAGGGAAGCAAATGGGTGGTGTGTCAGCGGACGAGGCGCTAATTTCGCTAGTTGATCCTGGGCCGAGATAACAAATAGGCAGCAATAACTTTGCCGATGTTGGCAAATCAGTCAGCCTGGATGGCATTTTTTTCTTAGGGGCCACACGCAGCGAAGCATGTGACCCCAGTGAATGACGGGCAAAGCAACCCGCCTACCAATACTCAATCGATTTTATAGTCTGCGGGGAATGTGAATCCGACCTTCTTCAAGTTGGATATATAGGCTTTGAACACTTGAGATCCCGGCTCCCCACGCTTATTGGCATCCTTAGCCATGTCGTTTGGCAAATCAGCAATAGAAGCGGCCCATTTGGCTTTCTCGGATGCAGGAAGCTTGGTCACAATCACGCCGTTGTCTTTTAGTTTTTGCAATCCTTCGATATCCGCTTTTTGCTGCATTTGCGCATTCACCACGTCATATTCACGTCCGACTGCAACCATGACATCCTGAACAGGTTTAGGCAATTTTTTCCAGGTATCCAGGTTGATAGTCAGCGCGATGGCGGCTGGAGCACCAAGGCCGGCATCCAGGTAGTGTTTACCGACTTCGTGGAGTTTGAAACCGAAGTAAGGGCCAGGGAAAATCACAAATCCCTGATATATCCCTGTTTGCATGGCGTTATAGCCCTCATTCAAATTGGACTGAACCCCCACTACGCCAGTGTTTCTGAACCAATTCAGATTGGGACCTGCTGCTCCTATCTTGTTGCCTTTGAGATCTTCAAATTTTTTGATTTCGAAACGAGCTCCAATTCCATAGTCTCCGTTCTGGCCTATCCCCAGGTGTTTTTGGTTGTATCTTTTTTCAAAGACCTCATACAGCCACTTGACCTCGTCGTAGGTCGCCCGCACGGCCTTGACAGCCTGCACATGATCGGAAGGCTGAAACGGGAAGAAGAATGGGAAATTATTGGTGAACAACGTTGCACTGTGAAAGGGAAAGTTGATCACACCCACATCCAGCAGTCCCGATTTAGTCGCCTCCAAGGTTTCAGGCAGTTTGGCAATAGAGCCACCCCAGGCCGCAGTCCATTCAATTTTGTGCCCCAATGGCTCCAGGCGCTTGTTGACTTCAGGCATGAAAAAGTCTTGTACAGCCGTTACATGGGCGATGCCCTGGACAGGATGTCCCGCACCAATTCTTAATTTGAACGTTTCCGCAACGGCACTCGTTGCAAAGAGTGCCCCCGCTACCGCAGCCAGTACGGTACGTTGCTTGAAAAGAAAATTAGCTTTTGTGGCAATGGTCATCATGGTCTCCTGGTTGAAAATAGTTTAGAAATTTTGAGGCAAATAAGTGGCAATGATTGGGAAAAAATAAACCAGAAAGGCTAAGCCCACAAGGAAAACCCAGTACGGCATGCTTCCAATAAAAATTTGTCCCAAGGTGACATCTTTATCAGGCACGCAGGCTTTGACTGTATAGACCGCCAAACCAAAGGGTGGGGTCAAAATACCCGCCTCAATAGCCAAGATGCCAATGATTGCAAATGCGATGGGGTCCAGTCCAAGCTTGATAGCCAAAGGAGCAAAGATGGGAACCGTCAACAAGATGATGGACACCGAGTCGATGAACATACCCAGGATAAACCAGACCAGCACCATGAAGGCAATGATGGCAAGTACCCCCAAGCCTAGGCCTAGGATAAATTCCTGCATGCTGTTCACCACCCCGCCCATGGCGAGCAGGCGAGAGTACATCTGAGCGCAGATGAGTAGAAACAGCAAAGGCGCTGACGTACGTCCGGTTTCCGATATGGCGTCGACGATGTCGTCCCACTTAAGGCCTTTAAGTAACGCCAGTGACAATGCCAGCAGAGCACCGATGCCAGATGCCTCGGTCGGCGTGAAATATCCCGTCCAGATACCGCCCAGCACAATCACAACCAACAACAAAGTACCCACCGTGCCCAATACAGTTTGCAAGTCGATGGCTGGTTCAACAGGCTTACCCCGACTATGCATCGCTGCGGCGATGGCAGCCTTCCCTGCACCAAACAACTCGGGCTTGAGTAATGCCAGTACTACGCAGTAAAGTGCATAAAAACCTGCCAACAGGAATCCGGGCAAAAAACCTGCCAAAAATAATTTTCCAATTGAGAGTTCCGTCAACACGCCCCACACAATCATCAGCACTGATGGCGGTATCAGCATGCCCAAGGAGGAACTGCCTGCGATGCAGCCCAATGAAACGGTTTTATCGTAGTTCAGAGCTCGCATTTGCGGGTAAGCGATCCTGGAAAAAGTGGCCGCAGAAGCGATAGAGACTCCCACAACCGCGGCAAACACAGCGTTGCCAATTACAGTAGCCACCGCCAGTCGACCCGGCAAAAAAAACAGAACTCGGTTGACTACCTGAAACAGATCTTTTGCGGCACCACTCCTGGCAATGAGCTCCCCCATCAAAATAAACATAGGAATGACTGCAAATATGTAATCGCGCAGTACCTCGAATGCAGTGGTGGACAAAATGGAAAGTGCTACGGAAGTTTTCCCAGCCAAAATTCCAACACCCAAAACGCTCGCAGTGGCCAGAGCAACGTTGATGTGTATGCCAGCAGCGATCATGACAATCAAAACCACAATCATGAGGCCTGCAAATGAAGTTGAGTCCATGATCACACCCTCCCTTGCGCGTCTGAACCCTCAGGCGTCAAAATTTCAGACTCGCCGCGAAGACCTTCCAGGAACAAATACACATATCCCACAGCGGAGAGCAGGCTGGTCAGCACTATGATGATTCTCACGGGATAGGTGGGCACTCGAAGCGCGCCGTCGCCCTGGTATTCATTGATCTCAATCGCTTGAATCATCGGATCCCAGGAGGCGTAAGCCAATGCCAAAAACAAGCCAATGCCCAAGATATACCCCATCATGGAAAAAGCACGCATCAGCCAGGCTGGCAAGTAAGCGTCAAGAAATTCAGCTCGCAGCATCCCTCGCATACGGATCGAGTGAGAGAGTTGCAAAAAAGCAATGGCGACAATTGAGTTCGAGACCAACTCGGCTGTGCCTTGTATGGGGGAGTTGAATAGGCCACGGGCGAGCACATCGGCCAAGATCAAAAATGCCAGCGCGAAAAGCCAAATAGCTGCGAGCATATGCAAAGAGCGAACCAATCGCTTGTGCCAGTCCGGATTCTGTAGTTGCATGGTGAGTACTTCCCTTTTGTCGTTCACAGATCGCTGTCCAGCAGTCAGGGTTCTTTGGCAGTCGATGGGGTGCATAACTTTTTAGGCACCCCAAGTGATTGCCTGACCCGGCTCGAGTTTTATACTAGCGGTCTGATGGGTTTTGATATTTAGGGGCAACCCTTGTATGATGAAGCGATCCATAAGGAACTGTCACATGAGCGCCTTGCACCTGGTATCGCGGACTTCCAGTGAGCCTCCGCCGGCACTGACAGCCAGCCTTGCCCTAGACAAGGCGCGCCATTTAACCCCTCGTTTTGCAGAGAGGGCTATAGCCTGCGAAGCACTTCGGCATTGTCCCGACGAATCGATTCAAGATCTTTTTGATTCGGGCTTGATGCGAATGATGCAGCCCAAGATGTTCGGCGGATCTGAACTTGGGATGAGCGAGTGTTTGGACGTGGTTCTCGAAATCGCCAAAGTGTGCCCATCGACTGCCTGGGTCTTCACCAATCTGGCCTCACATGCCTGGACGATTGGTCAACTGGAATTGCAGGCCCAACAAGATGTTTGGGGTTCTGATCCGAGAGCGCTGGCAGCTACCGGACTCGCCTTTCCTTGCGGCAAGGCGACCTATGAGCGCGGTGGGTATCGAGTTAGCGGCCGATGGCCATTTGCCAGCGGTGTCGATGCGTCATCTTGGATGATCGTTGGATGCATGACAGATTCTGGTGATGGTTCAGCACCTCATCGTCGTTTTTTTCTTGTTCCCCAATCTGACTTCAAAAGCCTTGATAACTGGCATGCCTATGGATTAACAGGCAGTGGCAGTCATGATGTGGAAGTTGTCGACGCATTTGTACCCGAGCACCGAAGTGTGTCTGCTGAGATATTCGCAGCTGGCAAAGATTTGCCTGGCGGAAAGATCCACGCACATCCCATGTACTCAATGCCGACCTTTGTTTCGTTTGCGTATTTTTTGTGCATTGTTCCCTTAGGCGCTGCTAAGGGTGCCATCGAACAATTTGTAACGAGCATGCGTCACCGTGCGGGCACCTACACAGGCGCCAGAGTGTCAGAGCTTGCATCGGTACAAGCTCGCATCGCCGAGTCGTCTGCCTGCTTGGATTTTGCAGAAACCGTTTTGCGTCGAGACTGGCAGGAACTGGAAATGTCGACGGCAAGAGGAGAGTACCCTAGCCTGGAAACGAAATTGAAGTGGAAGCGTAACGTTGCCTTCGCTTCAGGTTTAATCGTCAAAAGCATTGATACGCTGATGCCCGCTGCAGGCGCTGCTGGGCTTTCTTCAAAACTTCCTTTGCAGAGACTGTTTCGTGATGTTCACGCAGCTTCCGCTCACATAGCCCTAACCTGGGATATTCAAGCAACTGCCTATGGTCAGAGCGCTCTAGGCATTCCCCCCCAATCTGGGCTTCTCTTGTGATTTTGTGAACGGCACTTTTTTGTCAACAGCCAGCGCTAACCTCCTATGAATCGTCAAGCTCTACTAGATTCCTGGGTTCATCACACCGCTGATTCCGCACCCTGCTCTGTGGCCGAAATGAATAGCCGGGTGGCGCGATTTGAGGAAATTCCCAGCAGTACAAAGGCTTTTGCCGACACGTATATCCCGGGTCATCAGCGAGTCTTGTACAGCGTCATCGGCTCTGGTGTCACTGACGACCCCAATTTCCACCCCAAAATCCGAGCCGCTGAAAATTTTCACATTGACTATATTGTGGCTCCTCAAGGATGTGGCGCTGCACTGCATTGGCATGAGAGCGAGGAAGTGTTTGTCGTGCAGGCGGGCCGATGGGAAGTGGATTGGGTGGACGGAGAAACTCAACAGTTGCATACCGTAGTTCTAAAAGAGCGTGACACCATCAGCGTTCCGCCCTTTGTCCACCGCGCATTCAGAAGCCTGGACGGTGAAACTGGCTTGCTGCTATCCATACTGGGCGGAAAGAACCCTGCGCCCGTGAAATGGCATCCCGATGTGGCCAAACGCGCTCAGGAACATGGTGTTGGATTTGACGCTGACGGCGTTGCTCATCAGTCTCTTGATTAAGTCTGAAGCTGAGTTGCTCAATGGTGCAAAGACACTTTGCTCAGCAGACCTCATAAAAGACGAAAACAAGCCCCAGAAAGAGGCTATTGGCGAGGCAAAAGAGATTGTTTATCTCACTCGCTCAGTTTTCAACTGGCTTGTTTTTGGTGGCTTCGTTCATTCAAACCATCAGTGCCCACGCATTCGCTTGAGGTGATGACCGGCTGTCAGCACTGCTCCGTCGGTTGCCAAAACAGCTCAGATACCCTCTCTTTGGGACGACAAGTTCGAAGTAACGTCCCTTTCTCTCCATAGCTTTCAAATGCGATTCTCGAGCCCGTTGCGTGGTGTGGCATGTTGCTTGCATTCATCTTGGATACAAGTTTGGATGCACCAAAATGAAACACACCCCCAAACCACCCGACACCAGCAAAGCAGTACCAGTTGGCTGGATCACTAAACTGAGTTCGCCCCTTCGGGCATCGCCTGCTGATCAGAGCGAAATCGGCACGCTCAAAGGCTTGACTTTTGCCGTCAAGGACAACATTGATGTAGCGGGTCTACACACCACCGCCGCCTGCCCAGACTTTGCATACACGCCCCAGAAACACGCCTCGGTGGTGCACCGCCTGCTTCAGTCTGGTGCATCGCTGATCGGCAAAACGAACCTGGATCAGTTTGCCTGCGGTCTCAATGGGACACGCTCTCCCTATGGTGCAGTGCCCAATTCTTTTAACCCTTTGTATGTCAGCGGGGGCAGCAGCAGTGGATCGGCCTATGTGGTGGCCACGGGCGAGGTGGACTTCTCATTGGGTACCGACACGGCAGGCTCTGGGCGAGTACCAGCGGGACTGAACAACATCGTTGGATTCAAACCCACCCGGGGTCGCATTAGCGCGGCGGGGGTTTTGCCGGCGGCACAGAGCGTGGATGCGGTATCGATCTTCGCTCGCAGCGTGCCATTGGCTTGGCGGGTTCTTATGGCGGCTGTATCGCATGACCCGCTCGACCCATATTCGCGCTCAGCCACTGATTTACCTTGGCGGGCTCAGCCCTTCCCCGCTGCACCTCGCATAGGGATACCGGATGTCCTAGAGTTTTACGGCGATGAAGCATCCCGTCTGGCATTTGAAACGGCCTTGGCGCGGTTGCGTCAGATGGGAGCCCAATTGGTGCAAATTCCATATGCACCCTTGGCGCGCGCTGCGGATTTGCTGTATGGCAGTGCCTTGGTAGCCGAGCGGCATGCGGCGATCAGATCGTTTTTTGACGCAAATGAATTGAGTGTGATTGAACCGGTGCGCAGCATCATTGCCCAATCGCGACGGTTCAGCGCCACCGATGTGTTCGAGGCGCAATTGACCTTGCGACAGATCGACCAAGAAGTCCGCCCGATGTGGAACGACATCGATTTCATGGTGGTTCCCACTACGCCCACTCATGTTCGCATCGATGACATGCAAAGAGACCCCGTGGAACTCAATCGTCGACTGGGGTACTACACCAACTTCGTAAATTTGCTGGATTACGCCGCATTGTCGGTGCCATCGGGCCTGCGGTCCGATGGTTTGCCATTTGGCGTGACCTTGATCGGAAAGGCCGGGCATGACTGGCCTCTGGCCGAATGGGGCACACGCTACCACGCAGCGGTTCAGTGCGAACCTCATGCTCGATGGGGTGCGACCGGGCAGACTATGAAACCGTCTGACTTGACCGTCCCTGCGCCGCCGGATTCCGCCCTGTCCTTGGAACCCGAAATCCGTGTCGCGGTGGTGGGAGCTCACCTGAGCGGCATGCCGTTGAATTTTCAGTTGACCGAGCGTGGCGCCAGGTTGATCCAAACCACTCAGACCGCACCGCATTACAAGCTCTACGCATTGGCCGACACGCAACCTCCTAAACCGGGTCTGATCCGGGTAGGCGCTGCAGAGGGCAAATCGGTACAAGTCGAAATTTGGTCCTTGCCTTTGTCCCAATACGGTTCGTTTGTCGCCGGTATTCCAGCGCCCCTGGGCATCGGCACGCTGACCTTGCAGGATGGCAGCCAAGTCCAGGGCTTTTTGTGTGAAGCCCATGCGCTGGTCAATGCAACCGACATCAGCCACCACGGTGGTTGGCGGTCGTACATGCAGTCTCAAAAACCCCTTTCCCAACCCGTTTGAATCTTTCATTTTTAACAAGGAGTACACCATGCAGCGTTCTTCCAACACCCCGCGAAACAGCACAAAGGCTCAGGCCATGCAGCCCGCACGCAGGCGCTTGTTAAAAGCCGGCGGCGTCGCACTGGCTACTCTGAGTGCCCCGGCACTGGTCATGGGTCAAACCAGCCCCAAGATTCGGGTCGGGTTTTGGCCTGTCGCCTCTGGCATTCCATTTTTTGCAGCAATCGAAAAAGGCTATTTCAAGGATGCCGGCTTGGATGTCGAGCCCCTCAAACTTGCCAGCCCACAACAGGTGGCCGAAGCCATGATTGCCGGACGGGCGGAGGGTAGTTCGAATGGCACCGGCTCTGCTGCACTTGGCATTGCCGAAATTGCGCAACCCGGTTTGTTGCAAATTTTCTGCACCAATCCGACCAACCAAAAATTTGTACTGGACGAGTTTATCGTCGCCAAAGATAGCCCCATCAAAGCGATCAATGAACTCAGTGGCAAGCGGGTGGCCTGCGGCCCCGGTGTGCAAAACGTCATCTTAGCCCGGACAGTACTGGAGCGCGCTGGCGCAAAGAATTTCAACGTGGTTGAATTACCCATCGGACAACACATCGCGGCTATCGCCGCGGCCCAAGTCGACGCCTGCTACACCTTGGAGCCCACGGGCACGGTCGGACGCATGAACGGCACCACCCGTAACCTCGAGGTCGGGGTGATCGCCAAGTATGTGTTGGGCGATCCGATGGCACCATGGCACGGCGGTTCGGCCAGTTTGACGACCGAGTTCATCAAAAAATACCCCGAGGTCACGCGTCGCTACATAGCCGCTTACAAAAGAGGCGTCGATTTGGTGAAAAACAACCCGGCGGAAGCACGGCCCTTCCTGAAAGGCTACACCGCCATCGAAGGCGCTTTGACCAACGAGGTGCCCATGGCGGACTACATGATGTCAAACGAATTCAAACCATCGGACATTGCCTACTTCCAGAAATTCTTCGATTTGTTCACCGAGCGCGGCATTTTCAACCGCAAGGTGGATGTGGGCGCCATGTTGTACAAAGGCTGAGCGATATGACCCGGGAAACCTCATCGGCAGAGACGACTGCCCCAGCACCATGGCAATCGAACGACACTGCTGCGTACGCACCGACGCAACAGCGTTTCGATTGGGGCAAGGCCTTGCCTTTGGTCGGTCCCATGGTTTTACTGCTGGTTTGGGACCTGGTGGTGCGTTTTGGGCTGATCAAGCCCATCTTGCTACCGGCCCCCATCGATACCTTACTCACCCTGATCAATGGAATGGCTGGGCCGGTGTTGTTGCCGCACTTTTGGGTGACCCTGGAGCGCACCTTGTACGCCTTTGCCATCGCCACTGCGGTGGGCATGCCTTTGGGGATCGCCTTGGGCAGCAACGAGCGGGCCTACCGTAGCGTCGAATTCGTGATCGATTTTTTTCGATCCACACCGGCTTCAGCGCTCATCCCGCTTTTTTTGCTGATTTTTGGCATCAACAACATCAATAAAGTGGCCATAGCCGCATTTGGTGCTTTTCTGATCGTTATCTTTAATTGCGCCTACGGGGTCATCAACGCCCGCAAACAACGGGTTGCGGCAGCCAAGGTGATGGGGGCATCACGTTGGCAAATCTTCAAGGACGTGCTGTTTTGGGAGAGTCTGCAACCGACCTTCGTTGGCTTGCGATCAGCCGTGTCCATGGCCTTAGTGATCGTGGTGGTGGCAGAAATGTTCATCGGTTCCGAGAACGGGCTGGGCCACAAAATTATCGATGCGCAGCAGGTGATGAATGTTCGGGTGATGTATGCCGCCATCATGGCCGCTGGAATTTTGGGCTATGCCCTGAATGTGTTGTTTTTGGCGCTGGAAAAGCGAGTAGTGCATTGGAGCGGACGATGAACTCAGTGATCAATGGACCCGTCTATGCCGACATTCCCAAACCCGCCTTTCAGCCCGGGCCTGCCGGAACACACATCACCATTCGAGGTCTGACCAAATATTTCGCAGGTTGGCCCCTGTACGAAAACTTTGATCTTGACATTCCCAAAGGCAAGATCGTGTCGATTTTTGGGCCTAACGGTTGCGGGAAATCGACTTTGATCAACATGATCTCGGGGCTGGTCCCCATCGACAAAGGTGAAATACTGTTTGACGGCAAATCGCTCAAAGACACCAAGATCGGTTATGTGTTTCAAAACTACCGCGAAGCCCTGTTCCCCTGGATGCGCACCATCGACAACATTGCCTACCCTCTGAAACTGGAAGGAAAAAGCAAAAACGAAGTGGATCGGCGCATGGAAGAGTTGGTGGCCTCTTTTGACGTCAAATTCGACCTGAATCGCTACCCGTATGAATTGTCGGGGGGCCAACAGCAGACTGCCTCGATCATGCGGGCACTAGCGCCCAAACCCGAAGTCCTTTTCCTGGATGAACCGTTTTCTGCTTTGGACTTCGAAATGACTTTGTTCATCCGGGAAAAATTGCAAGAGGTATTCATCCAGACTGGCACGACCATGATGCTTGTCTCTCATGATCTCGAGGAGGCCGTATACCTGGCTGACCAAGTCTTGCTGTTGACCAAGCGTCCCACCTCGATCGCTGAAATTTTGCACTACAACGACCCACGCCCCAGGACGGTGGCCACCCTGAGCGAGGCCAATTTTGTGGCCACCAAAAAACGCAGTCTGGAAGTTTTTCAACGCGAGGTGCGCAGATGATCGAGTGCTTTGGTCACGCGCTTTTGATTGCGATAATTGCTGTATGAGTACACAACAAATCAACCGGGTTTCTCTGGCCGACGAGGTCTATTTGCGACTGAAGCAGGACCTGGCTGATTTTTATTGGGTACCTGGCGATCGGTTTACTGAGAATGATGTGTCTGAGCGCCTTCAGGTTTCACGAACGCCTGTCCGACAAGCGCTGTTGCGCCTACAACAAGAGGGTCAGGTCGAGGTGCTGTTTCGAAACGGCTGGCGTGTTCTGCCATTCGATTTCGAGCGATTCGATCAACTCTACGACCTACGGGTGCTGATTGAAACCGAGGCGGTACAGAGGTTGTGTGAAGGAAAGACACGGGGTGACCCGCAACGCTGCAATGACATTCTTGATGAACTGGGTAGAAGGTGGCTTGTACCCAAAATTCGGCGCAACATTGACCCTCACGAAGTGTGCGTTTGGGACGAGCAATTCCACCTCTCTTTGGTGAAAGCTACCGGAAACGCCGAAATGCTCAGGGCGCATCAAGATATAACCGACCGCATCCGAGTTATCCGGCGACTTGATTTCACACAGCGCCCCCGTATTGACGCCACCTTCGATGAGCACGGCAAGATTCTGGAAGCCATTCAAAAACAGCGCAGCGATCAAAGTCGCATGCTGCTGAAAATGCACATTGAAAGCAGTCAACTTGAGGTGCGAAAAATAACCTTACATCAATTGCATCAGGCTCGAAAATCTTAAAAATTTAAGATCTATAAAAATACTTTCAATATTTCAAACGACATCCTCGACGGCATGAAGGTCGTGCAGCCTGTTTGAATTCTTCTTGATTTCTCAGTGTCTTCACTGAGAGTTACCCCCCGCGCCGCCGGTGTTTCGCTGGTCTACGAAACCGCGTCGCCTGCCCCCGTATCAACATCCGCATCCGGCGCCTATTCCTCGGTATCGCTGGGGATGCCAAACCCGGTGACCAGGGCGTCCTTTGATTTGAGGGTTGAGCACGGGCCTGTATATCGGGTCTATTTCATCGAGCGCGGCGAAGTCGTGATCGACTTGCTACTGCCAACAGTCGGCGGGAATTGGCATGCAGTTTGACATTTGCGACAGATCCTGCTCTTGCGAATGTCCTGGTCTCGTGAGCGGGAGTATCGACTGCATTTATCCAGGCTGCGTTGCTGTCTGGAAAATCGATGGCATTGTTGGTGGGATAACCCTATGCCAATCCACCAAGTCATGAGCACCGCCGGCGTATCTTGGTGAAGTTGCAGGACGGTATCGACCTGGTATGGACCAGTCTATTGCTTCGACCCATCCTGCTGACGGCCTTAGTCTGGAAAATTTCGAGGTTTTTATTTCTGTCGACCTAAGTCCCGTCTGCGATGAAGGTGCTGGAGCTCAATACAGAAACAGTTGGGCTCACACTAGCCACCTATGGCGTGGGAATGGCGAGTGGAGCCATGGAAGCAGGCGCCTTGCTTCGAGTCATAAACTTTGGATACGCCATTTTGCTGGGGCCGATCATGTCTGTCCTCGCAATGGTGTTCATGGTGGCTACACTTCAAAGGCCATCCCCAACGCCGCGACATTGTTCTATTTTCTGTTTGGTGCTGGCCCTATTGTGTGGACCATCACGCCCACCACGTTACATCAGACAGTCACGCCAGAAGCACTCTTTGGACGGGTCAAATCGCTCTTACTCATGATCGATATGGGAGGCGCTAGGAGCTGCATTGGGAGCTTGGCTAAGTGGCACATTGGGAGGGATGGTTTGCCTTGTCGCAGCGCTCGGTGGGTTCGACATTCAAGCGCTTATTCTGTCGGTGTCAGCCATTAGTCGTCCGAAATTACTGCCATCGGCATAGCCTATTTGCCAAAGGCAATCCGATTCCGTCTCATGGACGTATTCCGCCCCATTTGGCACATCTACTCCACCAGTTGTTCACTCGAACTCATCGCTGCGCCAGGGTGGTGTCCACGGAACCGGCAACAGCCCATCTATCTCGCAGCCTTTACTGCATGGATTCAGTTACGGCATTTCGCGCTAGTCACTGCACCCCATGTCTCTCATGTTGCTTTGCCAGGGTAAACCCCATAACACGCAGCGAATAGCTGATTACAGTTAAAGAGAGCAAAGGGGATTCATATGGACCAATTGAGCGGAGCACACAGCCAAGGCGTCAAAGCAATTGGCTACATTCCCAATGAAGATCGTCCGGCCTTCAAGATGGCCATCCATGAATTCGCTGGCCGGTGGTACCTTTACTGCGCTCACTTTTGGCACAGCGGTTGGTCCATTATCGACATCACCGACCCAACAGCTCCTCGATTCGTCCGCTTCATTGAAGGTCCGCCCAATACCTGGACTTTGCAGGTGCAAATTGCCGATGGGTTGATGATCACATCAATGGAAAAAATTCCTGATGGCTGGGGGGGTGATCCCAACGGAGAATACGGTGAGGGCTTTTACATCTGGAGCTTGAAGGATCCAGAAAACCCTTCGCTGCTGGGGCATTACAAAACTGGCGGCAGTGGAACACACCGGAACTTTTACGACGGCGGAAAATACGTTCACACAACCGCGTTACCAGAAGGCTATGACGGTCATATCTATGTCATCGTCGACATTTCTGACCCCGCCAATCCGAAAGAAGTTTCTCGTTGGTGGCGCCCCGGCCAATGGCTAGCTGGAGGCGAGCCGGGCGTTCCATTTGGCACCTTGCTTCACGGCGGAGCTTTCGTCAAAGGAGACCGAGCCTATTTGCCCTACAGCGCCGGAGGATTTGTCATCCTGGACATTTCGAACATTACGCGACCCACCATGGTGAGTGACTTGCCTTTTTCGCCGCCCTTTCAGGCCTTCATTGCCGTTCACACGGCAATCCCATTGCTGTCTAAACCTTTGGTGATTGTGAACTCCGAGGCCATTGCTGAACAAGGTGATGAGGATCTGGGCTATGCAGGCATTGTGGACATATCGAATGAAAAATCACCCAGGTTGATCTCACTATTCCCACAACCAACACCACCTGCTGACTTAAATGTAGAAAATTTTTATCAGCGCCCTGGACGCTTCGGCCCACACAACCAACACCAGTGGCAGTCACAGCAAGTTCTGTTTTTTGATGAAAGCAAAGTGTTCCTTACCTATTTCAATGCCGGGTTACGTGTGTATGACATCTCAGACCCCCGCACACCCCGTGAGATCGCCTATTACATTCCTCCCGACCCCGAACAACGCCTGGGCCCGTTACCCAACACGGGCTTGGTGACGCAATCCGAAGATGTTCTGGTTGATGCAAGAGGCAATATTTTCGTCTCTGACAAAAACCGTGGAGTCTGCATTTTGCGGCTCACAGATTAACTAGCCACTGATACACAAGAAAGATCCTATGAAAACTCTCATCACCACGCTGGCCTGCCTGTCATCTGCCTTCTGTTTTCAAGTCGCTGCTCAAACAGCCAAACCACTGGCCCAACAGTATCTGGATGGTCAAGCAAAGCTCTCAACTCCGTTTAACTACAACGGCCCTACCATCACATTGCGGTATTCGACCTTTCTCGGCAAGGCAGGTGCAACGCCTGAGTTGTATGAAAAATTATGGTCTCGTCTGCGGCAGGATACCAATGGCAAAGTGGTGATCCAGCCCTTCTGGTCCAATGCGCTCGCCGATGCACAAACTGGTGGATTCGAGTCAGTAGCATCCGGCATTGCTGACATGGGAACTTGTTACACCCAACTGAATCCCGGGGGCTTTGATTTGCACTTTGGTATTCAACTCCCTGGTTTGCTGGGTGACTCCAGCGTTGGCTCCATGGTGTTTTCAGAAATTTACGCCAAGTACCTAAGAGAAGTTTACGAAAAGCGTAATGTTTACCTTGCTCGGGTTGGACTCACGCCTGCGCAACAATTGCTGTCAAAGGAACCCATCAAGACATTTGAAGAGATGAAAGGCAAACGAGCCTGGTCTGTTGGCAAAGTAGCCAACCTGGCCGTTGCGTCTTTGGGATTAACCCCAGTGTCACTCAAAATTTCGGAGCTTTATCCAGGCTTTCAAAGTGGAGTGATTGATGTCGCTCCAATGCATGATGCCGGAGCGCCGCTGTTTCGGTTAACCGATATTGCCAAGTTTCGCACCCCAGTGAACCTGTGGACCAATCCTAACGAGCATTGTGTTAACAAAAAACGTTGGGATGAGCTACCGCAGCCGGTACAAACCTATCTTTACCACTGGTTTCAAGTCTGGACGCAGGTGGAGTCTCAGCTGTATTTCGACGACGAAGCCAAGCGTGCACGCGAATTTATGACGCAAAAGGGCATTGTTACCGTTGTATTGAGCGATGCAGACAAACGCAAGGTCACAGATGCGTATGCACGTGTAACTGATGAATGGATCAAAGAACAAGAATCAGCAGGCCGGCCTGCCAAAGCCATGATTTCAGATATCAAGTCGTTAAAACAAACCTACGATGCGATGACTCCAGATCAACGAATGCAGAAAATCCTCCAAGCACCCGTCGCTGGGCTAATGCCACTCAAGCCGTAACACATCAGCAGTGTTATCCGACAAGGAGCCGATATGTCTGGAATCCTACTTTCCATCAATCGCTGGCTCTTTGTTAATGGCGCCGGTTGTTGCATCTTTGGCATGAGCAGCTTGATTGCGCTGGAAATATTGATACGAGCACTGGGCGGACAGGGCTTTGTCTGGCTGATCGATGTCACGGGTTTGATTTTGCTGATTTTTTTCTTCATGGTTGTTCCCCACTCCTGGCATACGGACTCGCATGTCAGGATGGACCTGGTCTACAACATACTCCCTCCATGGCTAAAAAAGTGCATTGATGGCATTGGACTCCTTGGTGCCATCGTATTTACATTGGCAATAGGTCTACGCAGCGCCCTAGAAGTCGAGCATATGTACAAAGTGGGCGTTGGAAGTCAGACCATTTCTATTCCGCATTGGCCGTTCGCAGTGGCTGTCGCCGTGTTCTCTATGCTCGCAACGCTGGGTGCACTTGCAAGTTTTGCCAATCCAATCGACAAAGCCGCCAACTCCTCCCATCTGGAGAATTGACACCATGGACTTCACGCTAATTGGCATGCTGTCCTTTGGACTTCTGATTGTCCTCGTCGTCATGGGTGTCCACATAGCATGGGCGACGGCTCTCGTGGCGTTTGGTGGGCTGTGGGTCTTGTTTGGACTCGAGCAGGCAGCCACACAGTTTTTCACAACGGCGTTCAATACCGGCAGTGAATTTTTGTTTGCTTCCATTCCACTTTTTATTTTCATGGGGCAAGTCGTTAGCCAATCAAAAATTGGGGAAGACTTGTTTGCTGCGATGTACCGCTTCTTGGGACATTTGCCGGGTGGTCTTCTAGTTACCACGATTGGCGCCTGCGCGGGATTTGGAGCAGTCACAGGTGTTAGCTCCGCGGCCGTAGGAACCATGTCGCGTATCGCCTTGCCCGAGTTGCGTCGATATCAGTACGACATGACGCTATCAACAGGCTCTCTGGCTTCTGCGGCTACCATCGCCATCATGATTCCGCCAAGCCTGCTGATGGTCCTGTATGGCTTGTGGACAGAAACATCTATTGGAAAATTATTTCTGGCGGGTATTGTCCCGGGCATTCTCACTGCAATTGTTTTCTCTCTTTACGTGATCGGGCGCTGCGTATCGAACCCAGCGTTAGGCCCTAAAGGACCGGTGTTCACCTGGAAAGAAAAAATTTCTTCGCTGTATAAGGTAATTCCCATCATTTTAATTTTTACCGTGGTCGTGGTGGGCATGTACGTGGGACTTTTCACACCCGGCGAAGCTGCGGCTGTAGGCGCCGCATTCACAACCTTCGTTGCTCTGGCAATGCGTCGCATTGGGTGGGGTGATTTACGTATCGCTGTTGAATCCACCGTCAAACTGTCCGCCATGATTTTTTGTGTGCTGATTGCTGCGAGCGTGTTGGCCAGATTTCTTGTGGCCACTCAAGTCACCACACTGGTCATTGACGGGATTCAATCCTTTGGCATCAACCGGTATCTGGTTTTGTTTCTAATTTGCGTTATGTACCTGATACTGGGTTGCCTGCTGGATGCCTTTGGCATGATTTTGCTCACATTACCCTTTGTGTTTCCCATCGTTATCCAACAAGGATTTGATCCGGTTTGGTTTGGTGTGGTACTGGTCGTATTGACTGAAGTGGCTCTGATAACTCCCCCAGTCGGGCTGAATGTTTTTATTCTGTCCAAAATGACTAAAGAAGCCAGCATGGCAGAAATTTTCAAAGGGGCGATGCCATTTGTGGCGCTATCACTTGCCGTCATTTTGTTGCTGACTGTATTTCCGAGTATCGCCTTGTGGCTGCCCAACTCCATGATCAAGTGAAAAACCGTGGCAAGTTGTGATTTTTCATCTGCTGGGTGGGTTTGTCGTGGCGGTCAACTAATTCCGCAAGAGATGACTTACTCGCCCATCAACTCACCCTGCCCCGCATGCGCTACCCACACTTTTCTCGAGTTAGCGAAAAAGCGCGCCAGCAAAACCCCTGAAGATCCGGATTGTCCTTTTTGCCTCTCTTTGAAGGGATTGGGGTCATTGGCTTTCAAAATTGCTCTTGAGCAAGCAATCAAGGCCAATGAAGTCGCCGCAATGTCCTGGCTGAATGCTCAACAGAGCATCGCCAGCAAGCACTTAGTCTATAACGCCTTTGTAGAAGAGCCAAGTGTATAAGGATCAGGGTAACAAATGGCTCATTGAGCGCCAACACATCACATTTCAGATGCCAAGGCCCTCCAATGCTGGCTCAGGGTATCGATAGCCTGCTGCAGCATTTTGGACTTACCCCAAATCTCTAGACACTTCGCATACCGCTGTTCGATCCAACTGTTCCACTAGGCCACCTCAACCCGCTTCACCTGCTTTTGTTTGGCCACTTCGTGTACCTAGATTTACATTCCGACGTCATTTCTGCATTGCAATCATCACCATTTGTAAGGTCTAATATGCACCAACATCCTCGATCAAGGAAGAAGTCATGTGCATTGACAAAGGTCGGTATTGGCGGCTCGTTCTCCGTAGCTTCTCCGCTTTCGTTATCTCTGCATTTTCGATCCTAGCCTACGCACAAGGAAATTACCCTAATCGTCCAATTAAATTGATCATCCCTTTCCCGCCCGGTGGTCCCACCGACATCTATGGGCGCATATATGCCCAGTCGCTGTCGCAGGTACTGGGCGTGCCAGTGGTATCGGAAAACCGTGGCGGGGCCGCCGGGGCCATAGGCTCGGCCGAAGTCAAACGCGGTAACCCAGACGGCTACACCCTGCTGTTCGCCACGGTCTCGACCCACAGCCTGTACAACCTCCTGTCGAACAAACCCCAATACGATGCCATCAAGGATTTTTCCCACATCGCCGTCATCGGGGAAGCTCCCATAGTATTTGCCTTCAACCCGGCCATGCCCTCCACCCTCAGGGAATTCGTCGAGCAAGTTCGGGCCAACCCAAGCAAGTTCGCCTACGGCTCATCCGGGGAAGGAACTTTTTTGCATTACGCCGGCGAACGGCTGAAAGTGACGCTAGGGGGATTGCCTTTGCAGCACATCCCCTACAAGGGCAGCGGAGCCTCTTTGCCGGCCCTGATGGGCGGCGAAATAAGCATGACCGCCGACACCCTGAGCACCGTCATCAATCACCACAAATCGGGCAAAGTTCGCATCATGGGCATCGCCGCCAACAAGCGTTTTCCCATCGCACCCGACATCCCCACTGTGAACGAAGCCCTGGGCTTGACCGACTTTCAAATCATGGCCTGGTACGCCATCATGGCTCCGGCCGGTCTGCCCGATGCCATTTTGCAAAAGCTGGCGGTTGCCAACGACAAAGCCCTGAGCGACCCGACCTTGCTCGAGCGCACCTCCGCGCTGTCGATTCAAGCAACTCCTGGCATTACTGGCGCCCAAGCCACTCAGTTTGTCCGTCAAGACATCGAGCGATTGTCGCCGGTCATCAAGTCGCTGAACTTTAAACTCGACTGAACTGTCGCGTCAGAGGTTTTCTTTTAGGAAATCTTTCATGTGGCCGATCACCACTTTGAAAGTCTTCGGGTTGCGCGGCTCATAGACGTCGACGTGATTAGCGTTGGGCAAAACAATAAGTCTTTTAGGCTCTCGGGCTGATGCATAGAAGCTTTTCGCCTCCGACAAAGGCACCATGGTATCGCGCTCTGCATGGATGAAAAGACAAGCGCGGGGGGAGATCTTGTGCGCGTTTTTTTCTGGCACAAATACAGTGCACAAGTCATAGCTTTCCATTGGATAACCCTCGGGATAGCCCTCAGAGGTTTTATACATGGTGTCAATTGAGTCGCGTTCAGCACGGCCTGAAGGAACTAATTCGCCATACGTAACACGCTTGGACTGCCCAGTAAGTACACGGCTAATGCGGTCTTTCTTTAGCTGATCCTCCCAATCCAGTAATTCACCATAAGTGCGTTTGCTTCGGAAAGATCGATCCACATTAGCAGGCGATCCCACTGAAATTACGCATTTGAATCCTTCTGCCTCGGATGCGGCTTGAATGGCCACAGTTCCGCCAAAACTAGTTCCGTAAAGTGCAATCCGATCAGGATCGACCTCAGGTCGTTGCTGCATATAGATCAGAGCACTGATGGTGTCTGCAACCTGCTCCCAAGGATTGTTGCGAAGCCGAATACCTTCGCTGTCTCCAAACCCACGATGAAAAAAATCCAAGGTGTTGTAGCCAGCTTGGGTCAACTCTCGGACATATGCAGGCATGTAAACGTCTTTTCGACCAGAGTAGCCGTGCAGGCAAATGATAGAAGGCCGCTTCTCACCTTTTTTGAACCCTTTAGCGGTCGTGAATTGGCCGGACAAGCGCAGTCCATCGCTATAAAAATGGACAGCCTCAAAGCTGGGGGTTTTGCTGGGGATAGCCAAATTGTCCTCCTGACCGAAAAAGATGTCCTAGTATAGATAAGCCTGATTTTGATGCCGATGACTTCATTTGAAACGATTCAGCCTGGTGCTAGTTGATGTCACGGCGTGAGCCGACGCCAGCGCCATCGCTGTTGGGCGTGATCGGCGGGAAAGCGTGGGGCTGGGCATTTCGCCCACTTCAATGACTTTTTGGGAGGGGCCTTACTGCCGGCACCAAGCTGCTTTCATGTCGATTTCCTTTCGTCGTCGCATCGGCGCATGACGAGCGTTTAAGACCCAATGAATCAGGGTTTACTTTCGTGGGCACATCGGTTCAAATGGCGCCGAGTTGATAGTCATTTGATCATCAGCAGTCGCCCGCTCCCACCATGAATTACCCTCACCTCTTTTCCCCTTACACCCTAGGTTCCTTGGGCCTAAAAAATCGCACGGTGGTGTCATCGCTGACCCGCGCCAGTGCCAGCGACGAGGGCCTGGTGACCCCTGCCATGGTTCAATACTACGAGTCTTTCGCTCAAGGCGGGTGGGGCTTGATTGCCACCGAAGCCACCTATGTCGACTTGCAATACAGCCAGGGCTATTTGAACCAGCCCGGCATCGCCTCTCAGGCCCAAGCCGAAAGTTGGCGGGAAGTGGTGCGCGCCGTGCACGCCCACGGCACCCCCATCTACATGCAGCTTTTTCACGGCGGTGCGGTGAACCAGGGCAACCATTGGGTTCAGGGTTCCATCGCACCCTCGGCCATCGCCCCCAAAGGCACACAGATCAGCCGATATCGGGGCAATGGTGGCCCATTCCAAACCCCGCGCGAGATCACCCCAAAAGAGATTCATGCCGTTATCGACAGCTTTGCTCTTGCGGCGCAGCGGGCCATCGAGGCTGGCTTCGATGGGGTCGAGATCCATGGAGCCAACGGCTATTTGCCCGACCAGTTCTTGACCACTTATACCAACCAACGTCACGACCTTTACAACGGTGATGTCCGTCACCGCCTGCGCTTTCATTTGCAGTTGTTGCAGGCCGTGCGCGCGGCGATTCCTGGCCAGTTACTGGGAGTGCGACTGTCACAAACCAAGGTCAATGACCTGGAGTATGTCTGGCCAGGGCAGATGGAAGACGCACGGGTGATTTTTTCTGAAATCGCTCAGACGGGCGTGGACTTCATCCATGTGGCGGCACACCAAGGCCTTGCCCCGGTGTTTGGGAGCACCCAAAGCCTATCCGGACTGGCCAAAACCTTCAGCGGTTTGCCGGTGATCGCTAATGGCAAACTGCAAGATCCGGCCTTGGCCAATCAAGCCTTGGTCGATGGCGAGGGCGATTTGGTATCGATCGGCAAAGGGGCACTGGCCGACGCACATTGGGCGGCCAAGGTACAAGCTGGCTTGGCTCCGATCGAATTTCACCTCGACATGATCAGTCCCTATGCCACGCTGGAGAACCGTGCTCAATGGATGAAGCCGCAAGGATAAAGCCCTGAGATGTATGGGTCTACCCGTGTGCCGCTGTTTTAGAGGGCACAAGCGTCAAGACAGCTGCAAGCGACCCAACCATGTGACCACTTCCTTCGCCACCTGTTCCTCACAGCCGTTGTAAAAATGATCGCACATCGGCATGACCCGAACCACGCAAGGCCCAGCGCAAGCCGCCTGAAATTCCTCAGCCGGGTAGCGCGTGCGGTCTTCCTGGTCACCACGCAAGGCCAAGACCGGACAGCGGATCTGCTGGGCCAACGCCAAGGTATCGGGTACGTGTTGTAAACGATCCAAGAAACTACGCGCACTGATCACCCACCACCACCCAGGCAACGACAACAATGCATCGCCTTGGCCGACAGCCACCAACGCCTTGGCCTGATCGGTCAACTCCTGGGTGCGGTCCATGGCAAAGAGATTCTCACGCCCACCAGAGACATTTTCTTGGCCACCGCGACCTGCTGAGAGCAAAACCAGCGCCGGGGTATTGGGATGATCAACCACATGCCGAGTGGCGAGCATGCCGCCATAGCTGTGACCGATGATCACAGGGTTTGAGTGACCCTGTTGGGCCAACCAATTCGCCGCATAGCGATTGTCTGCCACAGATTCGGCGACAGTTTGGAAAGCACCCCCCTCGGCAGCACGACTGGCACGGGTCGTCAAGATGTCGTGTCCACGGCGATTAAAGGCCAAGAAAGCCCACCCCATGGCGGTCAGTGCTGGGGCCAGAAAGCGGGCAGCGCCGGTGTAAAAATTCATGGTGTTGCCATGAAAATACAACGCACTGCCTTTGATTTGCCCATCGGGTAGATGCAAAGCACCGTCTAAGGGGACGCCATCGGTGGGAATGCTGATCAGTTCGGTACGCATGGCGTCGGCGGTCCGGCCTTATGTCGAAGCGGGGATGATCGGCAGCAACAGATGGGCTTGTCGCGAGGGTCCGGCATGCAAAGTGACGTCGCCTCCAAACACATCGGCAGGCCGGTCGCGTGGGTCGTTGTGAACGAATGGACCACAACCATGCCATTGGGTCCCCAGGGTTTCCAGTCCTTTGCTGGGCCCACCTGGGTACTCATAGTCTTTGCCCCGAATGGTCAATGCCAGCCTGTAGCCTTTGGGTAGCACGATGCATGTCGGCCAGACCTCTACATCGACCTCGTAGACGGCACCCGCCTGCATGGGTTGCTCCTCATCGTGGGTGTGATAAGGACGATAGTGCAGACTCAGCGCTGGATCCAATTTGCGGTGCGAGACCCGCAGCCACCCTTGGGCGATGGGGGTGTTGGGATCGAGCGCGCCCTGAAACACCACCTCTTTCATGTTTGGATCGAAAGCCCGCACGATCAGGAACAAATCCGCATCGCGTGTCGACGAAGATACCCATAATTTGGCCGCGATGGGACCGGTGATTTCGGTCGACTGCTGCAGCGGCGGGGTCATCAGGGTCACCCCTTGCCCCAAACCGGCATACGTCAGTGTGGCATCAGCGCTTTGGGGTTGAGTCCCCAAAGTTTGCTCGTTGAGGTGCAAGTAATGCTTGGTCCACTGGGTACGGGCCAAAGGCCATTCGCTCTCGGCGCGTTCGACAAATTTTTCGCCTGGATGCCTGACTTGCAAGAGGACTTTGGGTTGCTCATCCCAACCTGTCTTTTCACCCTTGAGGAAGTGGCCCATGAATTTTTTCTGTAAAGCCAGACCATAGTTGGTGTAAAAGTGCGTCCAATGCTCGATGCCGTGCACCTCCAACCATTTCTGACTGCCGCCCGCTCGGGTGAAGGCCTCAAAATTACCTCTGGGGTGCAAGCCCTGCCCCCCCCAGTTGGCGGCCGATAAAAAGGGCGTTTTGACTTTGGACCAATCGGGCATGCGCGATTGCCAGAATTCGTCGGTATCGAGTTTGCGGCTGATGCAGTCCTGATAGAAGTCGCGTCGATTAGCGCCCAGTTCTTCATCGCTCAAGGTCTCTGGCCCCGACACCCAGTCGCCAGTCAAGCGGCTGCGGAACCCCCGGGTCCCACGGCCATTTTGGACCGAGTAGACCTGCGATTTAGACCAGTCTTGAACAAAACCTCGGTTAAAGATGCCTCCATGGTGCGCCATGTCGCGATAGAAATCGGCTGCGGCCTCCCAGGGGATCATGGCCGCCAGGTGTTTGGGTTGCAGCGCCGCGCACTGCCATTGGTTTTGACCAAAATACGAGATGCCGTTAAGCCCTACCTTTCCGTTGGACCAGGGCTGTACACCTGCCCAGTCCACACAGATGGCCAAATCCTTGGCCTCGCGCAGCGACCAGATGTCAATCACACCCTGGGAGCGTCCTGCCCCTCTGCTGTCCACTCGCACCACCACATATCCGTCGGGCACCCATTTTTCAGGGTCGACGACTTCCCAAACTTGGTACTTGTTGGTTGAATCGGTCGGCACCTCTGGGTGTGTCTGGCACATGGTTCTCCATTGAGCGCCATAGAGGTCTTCAAAGTGCAGCCATTTGCCATACGGGCCCATGGTCAAAATGACCGGGTACTTACTCTCGGTGGTCGGGCGAAAAATATCGCAACGCAAAACCACGCCATCGTCCATGGTGATGGGCATGTCCCAATCCACCCGCATCCCATCGCGCACCTCGCTGATTTCCCGGTAATTCATGCCGTTCCCTTTCTGAAGAACATTGGACTTTTGGCAAATCTTCTGTTGATCTAGCAATTATTAAGCCGAGAAAATGGTTTGTATCTAGGGTTAATTCCGATTAATGGCGCATCAGCATGACTCACAATGAAAAAATCAAACAGCACTTGATCAATAAGGCTGCCACACGACAAAGGCAACCTCATTGTTTTGAACCATCCAAGGAGACCCACATGCCCTATACCCAAAAATCGGAAGTGCTCGACGGCATGCATATCGACTGGAACATCCCCATCCGTACACGAGATGGTTCTTGCCTCTATGCGGATGTCTATCGCCCAGCCAAGGCGGGCAAATACCCTGTCATCTTGAGCCATGGCCCCTACGGCAAGGGACTGGCCTTTCAAGACGGTTACCGAACGGCCTGGGACATCATGGCTGAGAAGCACCCTGACGTCACTGCGGGATCCACCAACAAGTATCAGAATTGGGAAGTCGTCGACCCCGAAAAATGGGTTCCTCACGATTACGCTGTGGTGCGGGTCGACTCACGTGGCGCCGGCGCCTCACCAGGTTTCATGGCCTTGTGGAGCCCCCAAGAGACGCGTGACATGTACGACTGCATCGAATGGGCTGGGCAGCAAGGCTGGTCCAACGGCAAGGTAGGGCTCAACGGGATCTCCTATTACGGCATGAACCAATGGCAGGTGGCCGCTCAGCAACCCCCGCACCTGGCTGCCATTTGCATTTGGGAAGGGGCCTCGGACTTCTATCGCGATCTCAGCCACCATGGCGGCATCTTGTGCGATTTCATCAAAAATTGGTACGACATGCAGGTCAAGTCGGTACAGCATGGCTTAGGGAAAAATGGTCCAATCAGCCGAGTGACCGGAGAGCCAGTCTGTGGAACCGAGGCTCTCAGCGAAGCGCAATTGCTCAAAAATCGAGAGAACCTCAGCGCCGAGGTGGCCAAACACGCGCTTGATGATGCATATTGGAAGGCGCGTACGCCAGACTTCAGCAAAATCACCGTGCCCTTGCTTTCTGCTGCCAACTGGGGCGGGCAAGGCTTACACCCCAGGGGGAACTTCGAGGGTTATCTGCGTTCAGCCAGCGCCCACAAATGGCTAGAAGTGCACGGCATTGAACATTGGACGGAGTTTTATACCGACTACGGGCGCAAGATCCAGCTCAAGTTTTTTGATCATTTTCTACACGGTAAAAACAACGGCTGGGACCGGCAACCCAAAGTACAGCTTCAGATTCGCCACCCCGGCGAGAAATTCGTCCAACGCAACGAGACCCAATGGCCATTGGCAGGCACCAAGTGGACTTCTCTTTATCTCAACGCCGATGACCTGACGCTGCAAGCCCGCAAACCCGAGCGCCTGGCCAAGCGTCAATACCGAGGCTACTCCGATGGCCTCACCTTTATGTTGCCACCGAGCGACCAAGACACCGAGATCACAGGCCCAATCGCCCTCAAACTCTTTGCCGCCTCCTCCACGCGGGACGCCGACTTCTTTGCCGTCTTCAGAATTTTCAGTCCTGACATGAAGGAGGTGGTTTTCATCGGCGCTCTGGACCCGCATACCCCAGTGGGCCAAGGTTGGCTGCGGGCCTCCCACCGCAAGCTCGACCCGAAACTTTCTTTGCCTTATCGCCCCTACCACCCACACGACGAAGTCCAGCCACTAACACCTGGCAAAGTCTACGAATTTGACATTGAAATCGTCCCGACTTGCATCGTCATACCTGCGGGCCATCGACTTGCGGTGACTGTGCGAGGTAAAGACTATGAATACCCTGGACCAGCAGCCCATCTCTCGAACATGAAATACCCCATGACGGGGTGTGGTCCATTCACGCACACCGACCCCAAGGATCGACCGCCCAAAGTCTTTGACGGCAACATCACACTCTACACCGGAGGATCCAGAGCCTCTCGCCTGTTGGTGCCGGTGATACCCGCCAAGCGCAAATCGACTTCGGCCTCACCATCTGGTCGCAAAAAGAATTAAAAGTATCGGCAAGCACGGAACAGTTGAAAAACTCATTTGATCCGCATCAACCCACAGGAGACAAACATGAAGCGTGATTTTCTAAAAATGATGGGCGGCCTGACTGCTGCATCCATCATCGGCACACCCAGTGTGCTGGCTCAGTCGACAACCACTTGGAAGATGGCCATACCAGTGGCTGAAAAATCTTGGTTCGGGGAGATGCACAAATGGTGGGGATCTGAAGTTGAAAAACGCTCAGGAGGACGCATCAAGGTCATGTATTTCTGGAGCGACTCATTGGTCAAATGGGCCGATGCCTTGCCTGGCATCAAATCTGGGATTGCCGACTTGGCCTGGGTGAGCAGCACCTATTTCCCCGCCCAGTTTCCCTACTACATGACCCTGGATCAAATCTTCAATTTCGGCGACGACTATGTGGCCGGCATGAAAGCCGCCATTGACACCATTGAAAATCAACCCGACTTGAAAGCCGAAATTTCCCGTGAAGACATCGTCATCCTGATGCCACACATCAGCGGGCATGCGCCGGTGGGAACCAAGCAGCAATTGGGATCTGTGCGGGAACTCAAGGGCAAAACTTTGCGCACCTATGGAGGGGCGCGGATCGAGTTCTACAAGGCGCTCGATGCCAACCCCGTGTTCATGCCCTTTGGCGACATGTATGCCGCGATCGACCGTGGCACCATCGACGCCCTGGGCGACATGGCCATTTTGCTCAGCAATGCCTTCAAACTCAACGAAGTCATCAAGCATGTTCACTTCTTCAACACCGCAGGCGTTAAAGGCAATGGCGGCGCTGTGGCTTCTGGGTTTTTCATGACAGGCGCAAAATACCGCGCGCTGCCAGCAGATATTCAGAGCATGCTGATGCAACTGCGCTCCGAATACACTGAGCGCTATGGCAAGTCGCTGATGGAATTGGAGAGCAACATCATGGATGATTGGAGAAAACGCAGTCGCATTGTGTTTCACACCTCATCGCCAGAGGATGAGAAATTCATGCAAGAACGTGGCAATGCGGCCAATGAGTTGCTCTTCAAGCGCCAGGAAGCAGCTGGGCACAAAAATGTCCGTGCTGTATGGGCCCACTTTCAGGAAGCCCGCAAAAAATATGAAGTAAAGCGCTGACACCCACCCTCTGCGCACCCAGCGTGTGCCCCAGCCCCTGCACAGCGAAGGGGCTTTCTTTTTAGAACGTTGAAATCATGGAACTTAAATCTCTCGGAAAAAACGGCCCCTTGGCATCGGCACAAGGCTTGGGGTGCATGGGCATGTCGATTTTTTATGGGCAACCTGACGATGCCGCATCGATCGCGACGATCCACAGCGCCATCGATCAGGGCGTTAACTTGATCGTCACATCAGATGCCTACGGCAATGGTGCCAACGAAAGCCTGCTGGGTCGGGCATTGGTCGGTCGGCGCGAGAAGGCCCTCGTGTGTACCAAATTCGGCAACCTGGCCTTGGCTGGCGGTGGCGACACTGGGTACACCGGGGGAGACCCGCGGCACGTGGCGATTGCTTGCGAGCGTTCGCTCAAGCGCCTGGGTGTGGATGTCATCGATTTGTACGCCTTGCACCGGGTCGATCCGACCGTGCCCATCGAAGACACTGTGGGGGCCATGAAACGCCTGGTTGAGCAAGGCAAGGTGCGTTACTTGGGCTTGTCTGAGGCAGGTCCCGAAACCATCGAGCGGGCCTATAAGGTTCACCCCCTGGCCTCATTGGAAACCGAGTACTCGCTCTGGAGCCGTGACATCGAGGGCGACATCCTTCACACTTGTCGCCAATTGGGCATGGCCATCATGGCTTACTCGCCCTTGGGCAGGGGCTTTTTGACTGGAACGATCAAGACGCTGGACGCGCTAGGCGAAAAGGATGGGCGCCGCAACATGCCCAGATTCAAGCCAGAAAACATCGGCAAAAATGCGCTGTTGATCGCACAAATGGAAGACATGGCCCGAAGCAAAGGGGTCTCATCGGCACAACTGGCATTGGCCTGGGTTCATGCACAAGGGGCTGATGTGTTTCCGATCCCTGGAACCAAACAAGTCAAATACCTCGAACAAAATTTGGCCGCGATCCGTGTCAAACTGACTGCAAGCGAGCTGACCGCCCTCAACGAACTCTTCCCTGCCCACGCGGCAGCGGGAACCCGCTATCCAGAACCGGCCATGAAGGGGCTGGGCATCTAAGGCGGTTAGAAAGCCGGGTTCTCACCCTCCCATAGCGCCATAAAAAAAGCCCACTTTCGTGGGCTTTCGACTGGCGGGAACGGAGTCTCTAGCTCCATCAGTATTCATGCGGGTTACGGCAGCTTTTTTTGAATGAGCACGCAGGGCTCATGGTTTGTCTATTTCTGCCTGCCGTTTGCGCTTGGCCAGAATCCACGCTGAGTTGAGACCTGTCAGAACCATCAAGGGCCAGAGGAAGGTACAGACCATGACCCACAACACACGGCTAGACAAACTGGGAGCACCTTGGGGGGGCTCGACCTTGTTCAGCCCCTCGCTGAATAAATGACGCTGAGGGTAGGAAAAGAGGCCAAATACAGCGCCGATAGCTAAGAACAGATAGATGTATAAGTTCAAGGCAACCTCCTATGTGATGTGAAACAGGACCGCCGCGACAGAGGTTGGCCAGATTTCAGGTCTGCTCAAGTACCAAATGTCATTTTTATTTTACACAGATAACCGTCTTTTCATATATACAGTTGTGAAATTGTGATACCCCAAGGCACCTTTGGGAACACGATAGTCAGAATTCATCGGCCTGAACCAAGTCACCCCCGCGCGACAGTTAGAAACTGGCTTGACAGCACCTAATTTCAAAAAGCTACACAACATTGATTTCGCGCAGAGGGCGTCCTTCTATCACGCGCGCCCAACCTAAAGCACCCAGTTGAAGGGTGCGAAATTCTCCAAACGTCACCAGCTCTGACAGTGCCCGACCTATAGCCGGAGACTGCTGCAGTCCGTGACCACTGAAGCCATTGGCGAACAAAAAATTATCAACATCAGGGTGTGCGCCCACAATCGCGTTGTGATCCAGCAGGTTCATGTCATAGTGACCGGCCCAGCTACGCTGAAGCCGCAGCGCCTCAAAGCCAGGAACGCGGGCCGCCAAAATAGGCCACAGCACTTCTTCAAAAAGGCTGTGCTGCACTTCAAAATCATGACACTCTGTGTCTTGCTCGAGACTTGGCGCAATGCCGCAGAGATAACCCTCACCCTCAGGGCGGAAATAGGCGCCTGTGGGGTCAATAACCATAGGACAGGTCGGCAAACGCGCGCTGCTGGTGAAGTAAAAAATACTGCGCTTGCGCGCTTGCACCGGCAACGCAATCCCTGCGGATTGGGCCAAGGCGGTGGCACCAGTTCCAGCGGCGTTGACTACGGTGCCACAAGTCACCATCTCTCCAGTGGACAACCGCGCTGAGGTCACGAGTCGCCCTTGCCGGGACAGCGCTTCCACGCGGGCTTGACGGTATTGCACGCCAAGCGAAAGCGCTTTGCGTCGGAAACCCTGCATCAGTGCGTAGGCATCGAGCCAGCCCTCGCCCGTGTTGCCCAAAGATCCGGCAGATAAATCGTCCACGTTCAGCCAAGGAAAGCGTGATTGCAATTGCGCTGGCGTCAACAAGCTGACGTCAACATTTTCAGCGCATTGGGTGAGGTGATTGGATTGCAAAATACCCAACCCCTGGACCGTTGCCAGAAAAAGATAACCACGTTCCTTGAAACCAATCGCGGGCGCCTCGCCATCCACACTCAGGTGCTCGCCAACAGACTTTAAAAAGCTGCTGCCAAACTGGGAAAGGCGAATATTTTCAGGGGTAGAAAATTGGTGTCGGATGGATGCTGCTGACAAGGCCGTCGCCGATCTGGCGTAAGTGGGGTCTTGTTCGACGACAAGTATGCTGCCCTTGAAGCTTGGTTGCGAGGCCAGAAAATAAGCTGTCGCACTGCCGACGGCTGCTCCGCCAACGATCAAGACATCAGTTTGCATAAGGTGTGCGTTGTTGCATGAAAATCTATACTACATGAAACGCTTCAAGTCAGGCCATGCAACACTTTGATTCAAAGGCTATCGAAAAGGCTTTGCCCTATCCTTTATTGGTCAAAGCGCTGGCGCATGGTTTGCAGCTAGCCATTGAAGCGCCGCCTCGCAGCCACCTGAACCCCAACCATGATGCAAGCTGTGTGCTGATCATGCCGGCCTGGCGGCCGCATCAGTTGATGGGTGTGAAGCTGGTGTCAGTCTGGCCGGGCAATAACGTCAAGGGTGAATCGGCAGTTTCGGGGGTTTACGTGCTGATCTCTTGCGAAAACGGGCATCCGGTCGCGGTGTTGGATGGCACAACCCTCACCTTGCGCCGCACGGCAGCAGCGGCCGCTTTGGCGGCACGCAAGCTGGCACGTCAGGACAGCACCACGTTGGCGGTGCTGGGTACAGGAGCCCTGAGTGTGCCGCTGGTTCAAGCGCACCTAGATGTCATGCCATTTCAAAATGTATTGGTCTGGGGGCGCCAAGCCAGCAAAGCGCAAACGGTGGTCGCGCAGTTGCAGCAACAAGGTATTGCCGCATCGCTTGCGACGGACATTGAGCAAACATTGGCAAAAGCCGATGTCGTGGCAGTCGCCACCACAGCCACGGAGCCTTTCATACGCACAGGCTGGGTTCGGCCTGGAACGCATGTAGGCTTGATCGGTGCATTCACTGCCCAGATGGCAGAGGCAGAGCCATCCTTGATGCCCCTGGCAAAGGTCTTCGCCGATAGCCGCGATGCGGTACTTGAAAAGGGGGGCGAAGTGTTTCAGGCGATTCAGCAGGGGATCATCACCCCCGCGGCAATTCAGGCGGACTTGGCGGAACTGGCAGCCCAGCCCGAGAACCATGTTTGGCGCAAAGCACAGGACATCACGGTGTACAAGTCGGTGGGCTTCGCCTCGCTTGATTTGATTGCTGCAGAGCTTATTTACAACACCACGGCTTGAAGTCTGCCGAGGCTTTACACCGACACCGTGTAGTTCAAAGCCATTCGCCCACCATCCACTGTGATGACTTCGCCCGTGATGTAGCTCGCGGCATCACGGGCCAAAATGGCGACCACCTGCGCAACTTCAGAAGGGTCTCCGAGCCGTTTCAAAGGCGTACGGCTGAGAATATTTTGTCGAGAAGCCTCATTGGTCAGCACCGCTTGACACGCCCGTTCAGTCGCAATTGTGCCGGGTGCGACTGCGTTGATACGAATGCCATCGCCGGCCAGAGCCAGGGCCATGGCGCGCGTCAGTTAATTCAAGCTACCTTTGCTGATGTTGTCAGTGGCTATTTCTGGAATGGCCACCACCGCATTCATCGAACTCATGTGCACGATGGCGCTACCGCCAGTGGCTTTCATGTTGCGGGGCTCTGAGCGCCTGACAACCCGGCTGAGCGAGTTAGCAGGATCTGTTCTAGCGGCCAAAATGGATTATTTAACTAACTCGCTCAGTTTTTGACCCCCTGTTTTTAGTGGGGTCGGGGATTCGAACTCATGTTCAAGAAGCACCCTCTTTGCTGCGCGTAGCGCCACGCGCTACAATTGACGCATGATCCGAAGTTTCAGGCACAAAGGCGTTGAGCGCTTTTTCAATTCCGGCTCACGCGCCGGGATTCAAGCGGCTCATGCCCCTCGCCTGGCTCGGCAACTGTCTGCGCTAGACGCCGCCACAAGGCCCGAAGACATGAACCGTCCTGGGTGGGACTGGCATCCCCTGAAGGGCGACCTCTCGGGCCATTGGTCAGTCAGCGTTAACGGCAACTGGCGTCTTACTTTTGCATTTGTAAACGGCGATGCCATCCTGGTGGACTACCAGGATTACCACTGAGGTGACCATGAGTTCAATGTTCAACCCCCCACATCCCGGCCTTACCTTGAGGGACGACATCCTGCCTGCCCTAAATCTGCAGGTCGGCGAAGCAGCTGCCCAGTTGGGCGTGGACCGCACCACCTTGTCTAAGGTACTCAATGGACGAGCGGCGATCAGCCCTTCAATGGCACTGCGCCTTGAGCGTTGGCTTGGGCGCGACCATGGCGGAGCCGCTGAAGTGTGGCTTGCTCAGCAGGCCGCCTACGATCTTTGGCAGGCGCGGGCTGCGGCGAAGGCCAGCAAGACCCTTTCGGGCATCAAGGCACTGAAGCTTCAAACGGCGTGAAGATAGCGTACGACCCCGCCGATGCAACGGGGATTCCAACCCTTGCTCGTCAAGTATCCAACTCAGTGATTCGAAGCACTTGCTCTCTTGCCTCATCGTATCTACTATGTAGACACATAAGGAGTCTTCAACCTTGGAAACCGTCATTCGAAAATGGGGTAACAGTCCTGCCCTGCGTGTGCCCACAGCAGTCCTGAAAGAAGCTGGGTATCAACTGGAGCAAAAGGTGGATCTTGTGGTCTCGCGAGGCCGGATCATCATCCAACCATCAAAGAGAATTGAATACGACCTTGATGCACTGGTGAACGGCATCCATGCCGGCAATACCCATGATGAAGTTAGCTTCGGGCGACCCGTTGGTAACGAGGCACTTTGATGCCACGGCGTGCGTATGTACCCGATGCCAGCGACGTCGTGTAGCTGGAATTCGATCCGCAGGCGGGGCATGAACAGACGGGGCACCGTCCTGCCTTAGTCGTTAGTCCAGCCAACTACAACGGCAAGACAGGCTTGATGGTCTGTTGCCCAATGTCCACCAAGATCAAGGGGTACCCATTCGAAGTGCTCGCCCAGGTCGACGGCATGGATTGCGTGATCCTGTCGGACCAAATCAAGTCTCTCGATTGGAAAATCCGCCGCGCGAAAAAGAAGGCCACCGTCAGCGCTGATGTCATGCTGCATGTCAGGGCCAAGATGAGGGCGCTTTTGCAAATTCCATGATGGAAAGTTGCGCGCAAGAGCGACAGTCTGTCGTGATCGTTTCCATGGGG
>Ga0255087_1000119_pt1 | contig 36932 bp, 48 predicted proteins | sample Colum_Miss_RepA__FD_188561 | JGI IMG/M metagenome (GOLD analysis project Ga0255087, IMG submission 188561) | Freshwater microbial communities from Columbia River, Oregon, United States - Colum_Miss_RepA_8d | ecosystem: Environmental > Aquatic > Freshwater > River | place: USA: Oregon | collected...
GCCCCGACCCGAAGTCGATTTAGCAAAGGGGGTGGGGTGCTAAGTAGTTGATTTCCAGTCATTTGCAGCGTAATATGTAACCCTCTGACCCTCAGCGCGGTAGATAGAGACACAGGCCGTGGAACGCCCGTGGAACAATGCGGCCTGTAGAGATAGTGTACACTATACACTAACCACTTAGTGTACCACATACACTTACTGCCTGTGCTTGGGCTTAGTGTACAGGACACACTTACCCCTTAGTGTACATCGCACACTAACCACCTGCCGACCTGCTGCCCGCACACCCTGCCCGATACCCCGTAAACTTGTCTCCACCCCGTGGAGAAAGTAGACTAACCCACTGATAATCAACCACTTTGCATTAAAGCACCAACGTGTTAGTTTTCAGCACGTTAAGTCCTGCCTGTCCATGCATCCATGCACCTGCCCCAACAGCTAGAGACCGCCCGTAGAAACTGCCGCAAACCCGCGTCAACACTGCGATGCGTGAAAGGCTTGGTATTTTTGCTTGAGGCAACCCTAGTTTACCCTAGCCAATATGCGTGCGTGCATGAGTGGTTTATCTGCTCTCTGCCTGTCTCTCTCCTGTATGTGTATTACCTAGGGTGATTCGCTGTGGATTTGCCCGCGATTGGCTGTGCCTGTTGCCTGCTGTTTGGCTTGCTTGTTTATCCCCTATCTGATATCCTGTAGACTGCGTGACAGGGAATTTATGTTTTCAAATAACAAATTCCTTCAATCCCGCGCTGTGCCTGCGTTTCAGAAGGTTTAATTTTCACTTTGACCTTCTACAACCCGCATAAACACTGAGGTGGTTGTTTTGGCTTGCCTCTACCCTCTCTCCTACCCTCTCCAACAGCTAGCACATACCCTCAAAACGCCCATTTTTGACTTTCTCCCGCCGGCCTGTATCTCAATACTGACGCGGCTTTCAGCACCATTGCTTACAAAGATAGTCAATGTTTACGCGGCTTCCAAGAAAAGTGCAACTTTTTTCAAAAAAATTTTCGCTCTACAACCCGCGTCAATCCTCAAAAACTGAAAATAATTGAAAAAAAATTTGCAATCTACTTTTGGCCTTGTTTGGCGCGGGTTTCAGAAGGTCACATTTTTGAATGCCTTGTAAACACAAGTGTTTTAGAAGGTTTTTTAAATTTGCTTTCAAACTATCACTTGCCCATATCTTTGCCCCGTTCAACGGAACAACAGCGGTCTTGATTCATGTATCTACCATACACAAGGCAACTGCACGGGGGTCGCATCCAAGACAACACGACAACTTGAGGTTATAGCCACCAAGCGCACAAGCTAACTGATGAAAGGGTGTAAGTGCGGAAGGCATACGACAGATAGCGGGAACGTCGAAAAAGCCCGCAGTTCTTTGAAGTACTGAGACCATGTGTGCAAAGCACGCCACCGAACAGGTGGGGAAACGATAGGGGCAGCCGATGACACCTGCCACCCGTTGCGCTGATAGCCGAAAGGACGCGCCATACATGGACTCGCAAATTCAACAACTATAGCAACGACGCAAGGCGCGGCAATGCTAGATGACCGAGGTCGCTAGTATCGCACGGGGTTCGAGTCCCCGCGTTGTTCTAACACTTAAAAACTCAACATCATGAACATGACAAAAGGCACAGAATTCGAAGTAGAAATCTTCAAGCAAATGAACCTATCACAAGAGACAATCGACGCTCACATACACGACTATGCGCCAATTGCTCAACTGATACCGCTCACGACTGATGAAATCAGGGAGCAGGGACGCGATTACAACCCGCGTGAATGGGACAAGCGAATTGATAGCTTGCTCACACTGACTGACGGCAACGTCAAGTGGTACAAGCGTGACAGGGATGAGAGTCCAAACGGCTACGACGAATACTTCTCAGTGTTCAGCAACAGCACAGGCGTTCGGGTTATCCATCGTGTATCGTACAGCGCATCCATGACAAACACACCATGGGTAGAGGTTGCCATTGATGAGGACAATATCCTGCATTACAACCGCCGCTCAATTCGCTTCAAACGCAACGACACGGCAAGGGATTACCTAGCAGAGCAGAGCAGGACTTATGGTCGCATTTACACGACAATCTTCTAAACAGGCATGGTGCAAGGCGGGGTTCGATTCCCTGCCCTGTTTCTAAATTCAACAGCTATGACGAACAAAGATTTCATTAAAGCCCTGCGCTCATCGCGCAAATTACTTGCCTACACCAAGTTCAACGACGACATCGGCACGTATATGCCGCAGGTTAAGGAAGGCTTCCTTACGCTTGCTAATACAGGCCAAATCGAGACTTGGGACGCGACAATTACTGACACATCAATCTATCTAGGATGAAAAAACGATTCTACTTCCGCCGCCCCAATCAATACTCATTCGATATGGTTGTGGCCATCAACGACGACAGGCATGAGGCCAACTTCATCGCATCCATGGTGCGTAAGGGCTACGAGGTCGTCGATACCGAGACATACCGCTCCGAGTGCGCTATGTTCGCACCATTCAGAACCACAAGATTGTCCTACGGAGGACGCAAATTCTAATAACCAAATCCAATGAAGTACACAACTTTCAACATCGGGCTTAACAACAACCCATTCAACTACGAGCAACTTGCTCGATTCATTAACAAGGCATTCGGCATGACTAACGAGAAGGTCGAAATTCAACTGAAAAACGGCACATACGAGGGCGACAGCGAGCCTACAGCCGTTGTACGGGTCACACACTCATCAGAGTATCAGGACGACCTGTGGGCGGAAATGATGGCCACCACCTTATGCGCGGTCTGCACACAGGAGTGCATTCCTTATCGTCACGTTGTCGCTGACGTGGTAATGGCTCAACAGCTAGTATACCACACGCAATTCGAAGGCGAGAAGTACACGTTCGATGGTGCATACTTCATCGACTACGCAAACTAACAGGACTTGGAGCAAGGCGGGTTCGATTCCCGCTCCTGTTCTCTGCTCACAGCAGGCTCGTAATGCAACGAGGGGAGGGGAGCGGCAACGGCTCGCACCCTCCCTACCTACGAAACAACTTAAATCATAATACAATGACAATTTCAGTAACAACAGGAGGCTACGGCTTCTCACGCGATTGGACACTCAATGCCTACGGCAGAAACTTCTACCTAGGACAGGACGTCAAGTTCTGCTCTCGAGTCCTAGGGATGCAACCTAGAGACATCATCCACGGGGCAGGCATACAGCATCCGTGCGACCTACGGGTAGAAAGCAATAGGAAGGCGATAGCACGCTTCATCTGCCGCGAACTAGGTATCACCCGCTCAAACGTAAAATCAATTGAACCTTGGGGCTTATGCGCCCAATAAACTACACAACTATGGAAACAACTGAAAGATTCGCACGCATATGCAGTGCAACCAACGAGGGTATGAACGAGGGCTTCCTGTTTGAAGAGAGCCTTCAATACTTCATTGAGCAGGAGGACGCTGAACGCTACGCAATCGAGATTGGCTACGCCGACCTCGACGAGGCATACGACGACGACGCCTACTGCTACACTGAATGGGATTGGGAAGATGAAGGCGAGTGGTATGAGAAGCATGACGGCCAATGGTACGAATGCACAAACGACAGCAAAGTATTAATCAATAACAACTAAGCAATATGGACAACATCAAAATCACTAAGGAAGGCTTCGTGTTCCTCGTAGTAACGGAATCAGCCAAAGAACTATTCTCATCAGGTGCGCTTGCCATCTACGAATTGTATGACGACAGCGAGTCGCTCATACTTACTCGCGAGCATCTCAACAAGGCTCTCGAACACGGCAGCGAAATAGTGGTAGAGGTAGCACACCTGCACGCTCTTAATGACTCATATAGACACCAAAACCAATGAGCAAATCGATCTTTCTAGCAGCCATACTCACAGCGGGGCTGTGGGTTGGCTCTTCCCTAGACAAGGAAGTCCTGCTGTACGAATGTGTGCAGCAGACTGAAGGCACGGACTCAGACTGCGAGCAGTGCTACGTTAAAGTATACGGACATCATTCAAACGATTAAACAATAACAACATGACAACACAAGAATTCATTAAGCAACTTAGCGGGATGCAGGTTGCCAAGTTCGAGAACAACACCATCTACATGGCTAACGGCCTAGAGATAGCGCACCGCGTAGAGATAAGCGAGATGCTCCTGAAGGACGACGCTATGCCACTGCAAATGACCCTACGGATATCATTCTACGGGGCATACGTTATGACGTGGGGAGCGGAGGACAACGACGACAACAGAGAACTAGTTCAATGGTGGATTCGCCATCGAAGTTTGGGTAGAATCAATTCAAAAGAAGTCGAGCAACAGAGAGCCAAGGCCGGCTATTCATTACTCATGCGCGAGCAATAGGTAAACCGATGAGGCTTCAGTAGCCGAAACCATGGGGCTTGCCCCTGTGGTCTTTACCAATAAAAATATAGTAACATGACAACAGCAAAACTCAGCGCGGACACCATCGATATGTTGATAGGCCGCACAATTCACAGCGCAGGCGACAATTGGATTAAGCTAGACAACGGCTTAGTAATCTACCTCGAAGACAGCGAAATCGAACACCTTAATTAACAACAGCATGAAACAAGAGTACATGGGTATCAGCGGCAAGGTTAGCCATGACCCACAATTAGCAAAGCAGTACAACGCACTGCTTCAGAAGCTAGGCACGGAAGGTATGCTCATCCTCATCGAACGATGGATGGACGACTCAGACCTGCAATCAATCATCGCATACGACGACAACTATTAAACACAACAACGAGATGAAAACCCTATTCTTCGCGGCCATGCTCGCCGCACACCAACACACAGCGGACATGAAATTCCGCGAGATGCAAGACGATGGCTCAGTAGTGTACGAGGGCGATGACCCCGACACAGGCCGAGCAATGTTCACCCTGTTCCTTCCTGATGGCGGCAAGATTGAGTACGCCTATCGGGAAGAGGTAATCAACTACATCAACACGAACCAATTCAAATACGACGACTTCCAATGAAAAACAAAACAGCAAAACAAATCAAGGCCACGAGTGGCTACGACCTAGGAGAGAGGCTGAACTGCCTGCACTCCATCATGACCAAGCTAAAGCAATACGGACACGTATTCGAGGTTGACGAAAAACTATGCGTAATGGTGCAGGATGAAATCAACGGCATCCTTGAAGAACTAGACGCACGCGAAACAGCAGAATTAGTACAACAATAATAACAGCCCCAATGAAAAGAACAACTAGCATTCAGACAACCATCGGATGGGTGGTTTACATCGCTCTTGTAGCGCTAATCATTTCACTATCATCTTGCTCCTCTACCCGCCATGGGTCGAGCCACCAAGACCATCTCAGAACCACGCATAACCGGAATTTCGTCATCGTCGACAACGGCGGATGCGGATGGAATCGTTAACAATCATTAACAAGTGGGCGCAGGGTTTAAAACTACCTTGCGCCCATAATTTAAACTTCACTTCAAATGAGCAACGAACAAATCAAACGCAGGCTCCTGTTCATCATCGATGACGCGAGCCGTTTACTTCACCACCTAGAGTTAGGCAGAGACATGAGCGAATTCACAGGCTTTGCTGACGATGGGTACACGCACCTGTCCAACATCCAAATCGCATCCAACCTAGAGGACACCGAGTGTGATGCATGGAAGAACATACACTCCATGGATGCAAAGACCTTAAAACTTATAACCCTTAATTTTTCAAAATAATACATTATGAACTTAAAACAATTCAGCAAGCAGATTGCGACCACGGGTGGCGCAACCTACAACATCGTAACAGGTGACGTGCCTACATCGGGCTATGCAGCATCGACCAAGGGCCATGAGAAGGTAGTAGAGATTCCATCGGAATGGGACTCGTATACGAGCGGAGAACGCGAAACGTTCATCAGCATGCATGTCCTCGATTTCATAGCAATCAACGGCCTTAAACTAGAAACCGAGTGGGACTACATGGGAGCGTGGACGGACGATGGCAAGATATACTTCGACGTGACCCGTGTGTTCGATGAGATGTACGATGCAGTCCTGTTTGGTATACTCAACGAGCAGCGGGCCATCTACGATTTCAACCGAGGAGAATCCATTGAACTGCCACAGGGCCAAACGCACGGCACGATGACTCAGATAATGAACTACGCGAAGATGACGGCTACAGCATTAACCCATAAAATTCTGACCAATGCTTAATTCAAACTTCCACAACACTAGCTTCGGTTCCTTCATGAAGGGACTTGCCAAAGATACTCCACACTCGAAGGTTGTCCTTCGGGTGGTGGAGGATGACGAGGACGGATTCGTTTCCGTGTACGCATACAACCAATTCGGAGACTATCTCAACGCTTTCTCCTACATGGACAGGTTCGAGGTAGACGACGACGCGAGCGAGGCAATTAACGAGTATCAACTAGACATCGAAACAACTAAGTAACATGAACGAAGAAAAAGTAATCAACTTCATCCAAGAGCAAATCATGGATGAATGGCGGATGGTCATGAACTATGAAGCCCAACTTAAAAAGCCGGAATGGGAGGGTGACGAAATCATATCGGCTTACGTGGCCAACTCCAAGGACCGCATCGAAATATTGACAATAATCCTTAACAAGTTTGAACAATGATTTACTACAACAGCTATGACGATTGGAAACTATCCAACCCTGACGACGACGGACACTACACCGAAGAAACGAATGTGATTGGAGAGAATGCCTACTTCAAGTATTCAGACGGCAGGCGTTGGGTGTACGGGATGCTAACCAAAAATGGTTGGGACATCCGCATACACAGCTACCACAGAATACCAACGATTGACATCGATGAGTTTGAACCTACGCAAAGTGAGTTCGATGACACGCTGTACAGGGTGCGTATGAACTACACTCAGTTCGTCTACATCGAGCAGGGTGAGTTCATGGAGCGGTACAACACGGCTCGTAATCTTCTAGATAAACTGATGGCCGATGAGACGGGTAATTGATTACATCGTATTTACCCTGATGATGTGGCTCTTAAAAGATATTGACAAATGATTATAGATTATCGCGCAGGTGATGAAATCATCTGCATCCGAGACCACTCTCAAGGAGTCGTCAAGAAGGGAGAAGTATACACCGCGCACGAGTTGAAACGCAACGGGTGCGGGTGTGTACTCCTTGTTGACGTTGGATATACATCTGACAGGCCGTTCACCAAGTGTCCTGCCTGTGGAATGAACGACGAAAAGACCGACAATGTATGGTGGGTCGATGCCCGTTTATTCCGGAGACTACTCACCCGATCTGAGGAGGCTGACCTCGCAGATGTCCTCGCGGAGGTATTCGCAGAGGAGTTAATTAGTCTTAATTAACATGGGAATAGCTGATATCATGGACGTTTTACTATATTTGCAAACTACATGACAAGATTATTCAAAACCAAAGACGGGTATGAAATTATCAAACATTCGCGTGACGTTTATGCAATCATAGGCAAGCACGTGAAGTACATCGGCAAGGTTTCACCCAACTACAAATCGAGCGGGCAACTGCTCAAGAGTATACCAAACGAAATCAAAACAATCTTCTTTAACATCCAACGCAATGACTGAACGAACCTATTGGGTTATCTCGATTAATCCTGACCTTACCGGCAACATCGACACGTTTTATACATATCCTGACGCATGGAACTATTGGCGCAACATGAACCTGACGCCTAATGGGATGATGTATATGCTCATCGAGAATCCTGACGTGGCCGAGCAGTTCTGCAATGAACACAACTTACAATTTATAAACCAAGTAACACAACAATCATGAATTGGAATCTCCAACAACTATGGAATGAATGCGTTTATTCCCAACAGCGTGCGCTTGAGCCACGCGATTATTGCTATGCATCAGAAATCGGTCAGCCACTAGTTGACCGCTACCTGAAGATGAAGGCGGTGACCCCGACCAATCCACCCAACATGAGAAGCCTGCGTAAGTTCGAGGCAGGTAACCTAGTGGAGTGGGTAGTGCGCTACGTTCTAGAGCGTGCAGGAATCATCTTCAACACACAGGAACGTGTCATGGTCGAATACCCCAATATGCTTCGCGTATCAGGACGTATTGACTTCCTAGCCGGTGGCCGCATCAACATCGAGCGTGCCAAGGAGGACATCACATCGTCTCACCTGCCGGAATCTATCCAAGCATCCTCCCTGTACATTGCAGAGAGATTGTATGAGAAGTTCGGTGACAAGGAACTAGAGACAAAGGTTCTTGAAATCAAGTCCTGCTCATCGTTCGTCATGGACATGATGGAGAAGACTGAGAAGCCTATCAAGCACCACCGCCTGCAACTCTTCCACTACATGAAGGGGCTTAACCTCAATGGCGAACTCGTGTACATCTGCAAGGATGACCTGCGTATGATGTGCTTTCAGTATGAGCCTACCGCTGAACTCGAACAGGAATACCTTGCAGACCTTGCGGGTATCACCCAGTACTTCACATCAGATACTCGACCGCCTCTTGAGAACCACATCGTGGTTGAGGATGGCAAGTTCAAGAAGAACTTCGGCATCGAGTATTCAAACTACCTCAAGTTCCTGTACGACTTCGATGAGCCGCGTGACTATGCTGACTCAGTCAAGTCTCAGGTTGCACGTTGGACTCGCGTCATCGCACGCTATGCCAAGGGTGAAAAGATAACCGCCAAGAACGAAGAGGTACGTGCCGAGATTGAGGCCGCCGGATACAACTTCAATCAGATTGTAGAACAAGCCAAGAAGTTTGGCGTAACAGAAGAGGAGGAGGAAGCATGAAACGAGAAACATTCATGAGTTGTTGTAAACGGATGAAGATATCATCCAACAACATAGACGCAGCATACAAACTCAACATCGACCTGCATGAGTTCATGGACGACGAGCATTGGGTGGTGCAACACCTTTGGAACGCCATCCTGACTAAGGAAGGATACGATTGGTTATCATGGTTCATGTATGAGAAGGCGTACCTGTACGAACTCAGAGAAGACATGAAAGCACATGACGAGCATAAGAACGAGATATGCAAAGACCTCGATGGTCTGTACGATTATTTAGTAACCAACAATTATTTTAATACACCAACCAAATGATTATCGAAACACTTTACAACGTAGGGGATATGGTATATTTCCTACACAACAACATGGTAGTTTACCATAACATCTACAAGTTAGACATCGGTGTGTACGAAGGCCACATCAACACATACCTTATCTTCAGGAGCGGAGACGAAATCATCGTCAAGCATCAAGACAATGTGTACCCAACACTAGAAGAAGTAATCCAATCAAAACCACAAGCAGCATGAAAATCCTAGTCCAAAAGAACATCCCGATAGAAACAACACGGGAGACCAAAAGCAAGTACCCATTCCATGAAATGGAAATTGGCGACTCATTCTTCATCAGGTGCGATGCAGAAACCATGACGAGCAAACGATCGACAGTCCTGTCCTCATCCGTGTACTACGGCAAAAGCAGCGGCAAGAAGTTTAAGTCACGCACATATCCCGATGGTTTTAGAATCTGGAGGGTAAAATGAAACACAACGGAGTAATCACACCACAGGGGGCATTGCGAATCTACAATCGCCCCCTCTTCGATGAAGAAGTCAGAGCCATGTCCCGTGAAAAGGACTTGGCTGTGACCATCGAAGTCAAACTGAAGAAGCGATTCCGTTCTGACGTACAGAACGCATACTACTGGGGAGTCGTCGTGGCGATGATAGTGGAAAGGCTCAGGGAGCTTGGCCATGACGTTGACCGCGACCTCACGCATGAGTTTTTGAAGGGAAGGTTTCTCTACTCCGAGCTGACCGACCCGACCACCGGTGAAGTGATGAAAATCCCACGCAAAACGTCGGAACTTGCAACGGAGGAATTTATGGAATACATTGAACACGTCAAGCAGTTTGCTGCCGAGACGTTGGACATCTACATTCCCGACCCAAATGAGCAACTTGAAATATAAAATCATGACAATAGAACTAAAATCAAAAATAATAAACGATAAGTATACCCAATATGTATACGACACTTTTGACATTCAAAATCAAGAAGAGACATCCGTTTCCATACCAATGGATTTAGGTAGTGCCAAAACATTTGATTGGAATATAGGTTTGATATTAGGCGGAAGTGGATCTGGAAAAACTACCATACTTAAAAAATGCGGCCAACTAAAGAAGGTTGAGTTCGATCAATACAAGCCTTTAATAAGCAACTTTGATTGGCTTGAACCAAAAGACGCAACATTGGTGTTGACATCTATGGGCTTGTCTTCTGTGCCTACATGGCTTCGTTCGTTCCATACACTTAGCAATGGTGAACAATACCGAGCCACCTTAGCTTATTTGGTGGCTTCTGCTAAAGATGGCGAAGTAATACTTGTTGACGAATATACATCCGTGGTTGATAGGGATGTTGCAAAGGCCATGAGCTTTGCTTTGCAGAAATATATTCGTAGAGAAAACAAAAGAATCATACTTGCATCTTGCCATTATGATATATTGGAATGGTTAATGCCGGACTGGACTTGCTCACCACAAAAAGGAGGCGCACTCGAAAGGTGCGACTATCTTCGGCAAGGCAGACCACAAATCACATTACAAGTTAGTAGAGTCGAGGTTGAAACTTGGGACCTCTTCAAAAAGCATCATTATCTAACCGAAGAAGTAAATAAAAGTTGCAAGTTTTTATTGTTTGAATGGAATGACAAGCCTATTGGAATAGTGGCAATAATAAATCAACCAAGAAAGGGATGCCCAAATGGATTTGCAATAAGCAGAATTGTAATCATGCCAGACTTTCAAGGAATGGGATTGGGTGTTAAATTATCAGAGTTTTGCGGAGGACTGATTAGAAATATGAGCGGATTATGTTTTATTAAAACCGTAAACCCTGCGCTAGGCGAGTATTTTAACAAAAGCAAAAATTGGAGGCCTACATTAAAAAATGGAAAAGTAGGTAACACTAATGATGATAATGCCAAAAATAGGAAAACAAGATTATCCTATTGTCATGAATACATTGGAGCAAGTATAAGTGGATATGAAGATTTATTATTGCCTATATCCGAAATGAGAAACAAAAACAATCTCACTCTTTTTTAACTCATTCAAAAGAAAAGACAGAGAAAAGAAACAAGTCAAGAAGAAACCTAAAGAGAAGAAAAGAAAAAGCCTCCCCCCGTGAAAAACAAACTACCCCGCCCCACAAAGGGGCAGCTACCCGATCCAACATACTCGCGTATGAAGTTTGCCTCTTGCACCGACAGGGCTGATTCGGATGGTGGGGAACGGGTAAAAAAAAGCCCTCGTCTGGCTGGACCGAGGGCATTTTGATTTGAGATTTTGATTTCTCAATTCCCACATTTCACTGCCAGCCAGACACTGAAATGTGAGAACGCAACAAATGTATGGCGACTGCAACACGGAAGTCAAAAGAAATAATTGCATTAACTACACACGTAAGTTATCTTTGTAACATGAAACAACAAATCCAACAACTAATCGAGTGGCACAAAGCCACTGACACCCCAATTCCAAACAAAATTACTGCGCTTGATGACGAACGTATAACCCTCAGATTCGCTCTGATGGAGGAAGAAAACCTTGAATACATCAGGGCAAGAAGTTATTCGGACATAGCTGACGCTTTGGGTGATATGCTATACGTCCTTGTGGGTACGATCGTGGAGCATGGCCTTCAGGATAAAATAGAGGCCATCTTCGATGAGATACACCGCAGCAACATGACCAAGGTCGTGGATGGCAAGGTAATCAGACGAGACGATGGGAAGATACTTAAGCCGGAGGGATACGAGAAGCCAAACCTTAAACCAATATTGGAGGACGCAATATGAAAAAGCAAACAGCAGTAGAATACTTAATTCAAGAAATAAAAAATGATGTATTTGTGCATAGCAAAAGCACTAAAGAATGGAATCATATATTTCGACAAGCCGAAGCAATGGAGAAGGAGCAGATTAACAAGGCTTGTTATGATGGGTATTATAAAGAGGATGAAAAATACACTTATGAATACTACAACGAAACATACGGAGGTGACAAATGAGTCCAAAACAAAAAGCAAAGCAGCTTATAGATAAGTTTGAATCACATTCTTTCATGGATATAGACATGAGAATAAGCTCTTATGAGTCAGCTAAACAATGTGCTTTGGTAACAGTAGATGAATTAATTGAACATACAGATTGGACAGAAGTAAATTTCTGGCAAGAAGTAAAACAAGAAATACAAAAGCTATGAAAGGAACATTAATGAAAACAGACGATGGTTGGGTGGTAGAATACTTGGTAGATGAAAAGACACCAGTAGGACATAAGTTTTGGAGAGAAACACTTCCACTACATCCCGACTTTATTGAAATGATGGATACTTGCTTTACATCCAAGTTTACACATGAGATAGAGTTTGAGATAGTGAGGTATTGCAAAAAACACAATTCAGACCCATCTAAAAGCTCTGTATGCACATTAGATTGTGGATATGAGGAAGTTTCTTACGCCAAACTAATCCATCATCCCGTTGACACCAACAAAATGATGGAGCATATTGGTGACGTCAACGAAATGGTTAACCATGTTCCTGATGTCGGGAAGATGGTGTCTAATTCTGAGATAGGTAAAAGAAGATGGGATGATTGGGATGAGTTTAACAAGAAGGCTTGTTATCCAGAGGATTATCAAAGTGCATTTGCCGATGGATTTACAAGAGGTGCTAAATGGGTAAATGAAATAGCCAAAGAAACTCTATATACAGAAGAACAAGTTAGGGAAGCTATGAATTGTACTGTTTTATCAGCTAAAGCAAAAGAAAGAGTTATTCAATCACTTAAACAATCTAAACAATGAACAAGATAGAATTTGCAATTAGAGATTGTGAAGAGCATATCAAGAACCTGCAAAACGAAAAGATGATTCTAAATGCGGAACTTGATGCCTTTAAAAAACAACTGGGTATTCTTGAAAGAATTAGAGACAACAAGCACATCCCACATGATGACCAGCATAAGCCTGTAACCCTTGCTACTTCTGTGGATCAGCTTGAGATGCTTAATACAACAACTTCACAAGATGACAGATGGACGTTAACTACAAAAAATGAAGGAAGTGACAAATGAGCGATAAACCAACATTAGAAAATTGTTCATTTACATTCGTTCAAGAAGGGAACTGTAACGGGACAACAGATAAGTATGAAGAACTAACAATAGAGTGTGAATCATCACTTGGAATTGACAATGATAACGGGTGCTACTATGTCTTAAAAACTGAAACAGGATGGAGCATAGACAATGTTAATGACTTACAAGAATTATTGGATAGGATTAACCGAGTAATTAAAGAAGGTGACAAATGAAAAATGTACGCATAGTTAAACGAACAATGCCAGACGGAAGGGTCTACTACTTCTACCAAATAGAAAAGAAGTTCCTATGGAAGCGTTGGTGGGCTGACTATTACGACGCATGGTATAATACAAGAGACCTGTTCCATACATTAGAAGAAGCAGAAGAACACTTATGGTATGTACAAGAAATTAAACCAATTGACGAAATAATAGAAACACATGAAAGCAATACTTGAATTCAACCTTCCTGACGATCAGGAATACTGGGACATGGCAGTCAAATCCCGCGAGATGGCCTACGCGCTCAACGACATCAGAAACTACCTCAGGGGTAGGGTAAAGTACGAAGAGATGCCTGCTGAAAAGTGGGAGACCTGCGATGAGATTTACCAAGAGTTTTTCAGATTACTTGAACAAAATAATATAAAGCTATGATAAAGATTTCAGACAAGCCATCCAAGAAGGTGGAACACTTTACCGGAACGATAACAATGGCCTTTCCGGGGTTCGAAAACAAGATTTGGAACTTTACGGTGTTGCGTACAACGAATGGATCAACTACTTTTGCTGTACAGGCAGACTATGAGCAATTCAAACAATACGTCGAAGAGGATGAGGCAATTGATTACTTTGCTTCGATACTCGAAGAGACCGTCAAGGCAAACTTGGCTAAAGAACAGGCAGAGTGGAAGCCTACCGAAAAATAAGATAGCTTATGAAGGCGAGGAATAAGAAGTGCAGAATCTGTAGACAGGAGTTTATCCCCAAATACAGCACGATGCAGGCAACGTGTGAGAACATCGAATGCATGATTGCTTACTCCTCCAAGCAGAAGGATAGGAAGGTTAAACGAGAACTGAAAGAGATCAAGGAACGTAACAAGTCCGTGTCTCAGTGGAGGAAAGAACTCCAGCAGGTGTTTAACCAATTCATTAGGCTTCGAGACCAAGGGAGGGGGTGTATATCCTGCGGGAAGAAGCTACAGGGGAAGTACGATGCCGGCCACTATTTTAGTGTCGGCTCGTACCCCAACCTGAGGTTTCATGAGGACAACGTACACGGCCAGTGTGTAGAGTGTAACCAACACAAGCACGGTAACCTGATCGAGTACGGCATCCGGATTGAAAGGCGAATAGGCAAGAACGCATTAGAGGAATTACACTCCCTGAGGAATGACCGCCTGAGCCTTCCTCTTGATAAGATAAAAGAGTTGATATACCACTACAAGGACAAAGTAAAAGAGATAAAAAAATGATAGATCCACCAACTTGGGAAGACCTAGGTTACGCTAATTTTGAATAATGGACAAGACCAAGAACATATATACCTTAATCATCCTTGCACTGAGTGTTGTGATCCTGTTCGGAGTATTCTTCATGGTATTCCGGATGGGAATCCTTCACACGAGTTCAGAGAATGAAACCGTGGCCATAGAAAGGCTGCATGAAATCAACGAGAAGTACATCGCGCAGATGGACTCTAACCTCATCATCGTAACGCAAACCAAGGCAGCCCTTGACTCGTTCATGGTGCAGGACGAGCAGCAGTTTCTGATTGAACAGGAGCGCATAGAGAAAGCACAAAAAATTGTTTCACGAATACCCCGTATGTCAAATGACTCGCTCAAAACTTTATACGTTAACTCTTGGAATTATCTTCTCAATGAGTATCGTACTGGACGCTTGCGCCCAGCCAACTAACGCCCCTCAGATGCCTCGTGAGGCTCAGGAAGTGATCTCTGCCGCTGCGGAGACTATCAGGCAAGATAAGATGACCATCGAATCACGCTCACAGCGTATTCAAATGATGAAGGATCAAATCGAAGCCGCACAGATAGCCCTTGATTTGGCCATCAAAAATGGCGACCTATGCGAGGAGGTTCGTCAGAACCAGTTGGCAGAGATTCGCTTCCTGAAAACTCAGTACACGGACATGAAGAAGGAGATGAAGAAGGAGCGTAGAAGAAAAATATTTTGGAAATGTACATCGATAGCCCTTCTTGGTTTTTCGGTGTATTCATTGTTGTTATAGTTGTTATTGTTGGTTAAGGGCAATCAAACGTGGTTGCCCTTTTCTTTTTGAAAAAAATTGCGTAAATTCGCCACGCATATCAAGTTAATAAATCAAATCTAATAAAAATGTCAAACGTACAAAAGGCACTAGAAATTCTAGACTTACCAGAGGAGTTCGCTCAGTATGACGGACAAATCAAGACTCGTACCCAGCGTCAGGCTTGGATCTACGAGGTAACAGACATCTCATCGTCGCCAACCCGTGTGTACTACACGATTGGATACGACAACGACAAGACCGACGCGTTCGGTATGTACCCACTCAACTACCTCGCTAACTCAATCCACCACATGGGATTTGTTTACGAAGGGACAGACGAGCAGGGAGTAGCTACCCTAACCAAGCCCGGTAAATTCGTTAAGCACGAAGCACCAAGCGGACTTGCCGGACAGAACGTGTACTACGTGTGGACTCAAATCAAGGCCAGTGAACAGGGTGTCGACTATATGTTCGAGCCATACGAGACCACATGGCAGGGCGTAGCAGACGACATGAAGGACCCAATGATCCGCATAGGATATAAGGCCCGTCTTGTGAAGAAGGGAGCAGATGGCAAGCCATACGTTGCTTGGACATCCAAGTACGCCATCAACCCTAAGCGCCGCATCCGCCGTGCTGAGTTCCTTCAGATGATTGGAATCACCTTGGAAGAGTTCATGCACAAGACTCGTTGGTCTTGGAGCCGCGTTGCTACCAATCCAGAGACCCACATCAACAACATCTCAATGGACATCGAGCAGATTGGAAACGATCAAATCAAGAGCGTGTTCTACATCAACGGAGTGGACGCTCAGACGTTCAACTACAAGACCCTTATAAACTCGTTTGATAAGACCTACGATGGATATATGTGGATGTACCGTCTCAACAATGGCCCCGGTGCGATTACGACCGACAACGTGTACGGAAGCACACTGAACATTGCAATTAATCCTCAGGCTGACTCAACCATCAAGGTTGCCTCAGGCGCGGTGAATACTTGGGATAATAACACAAAGACTCTGACGTATAATCCTGACCTAACTTACGATGCTCAGGTTATCGCTTACGCTGAGTTCCTCCCTGCACAGGGCAAGAACGAAAACGTGGGCCGTACCTACAGCCTCGAAACGCACGAAGAGACTTTGTTCTAGTGTTTTTGATGTATAGATTGCAAACTGGGGGCCTTGCGCCCCCTTTTTGTTATCTGAACCTCTCAGACTTCTTCCACCTTGTGATGTGGGTGTTCTTGGATAAGGGCCGGATCTTCACGTAGACCCCGTCCCGTGACCGAGAATCGCGCATCCCTTGCTCGTTGGTGTTACCCTCTATCGTGCGGATTGAATGCTCTCCTATGCGGTCTACGATGCCGGTGTGTCCGATTCCTTTGAACCTTGAGTTTCTAAAGTTTTGGTATGTGTATGTGGCAACAAGGACATCGCCATCATTAAAGCTCTTATAAAACTTTCCATCGGTGAAGATTACGTCTTTCTTGTTGTATGCGGTAGGAGACCAGCCTGTTATGGTGTTCTCGATTCCGCACTCGAACAGCATGGCCTTAACGAAAAAAGCGCACCAAGCCGAGCCAGCACGCCATCCTTGCTTATATAGTAATACTTGTAGTTCTTTATCAGTAAAGCCTTGGTTGTTGCCCCCCTTCTCTTTTACTCCGACAAATGAGGCGGCAGTGGCGCGGACACAGTAACCGTCATTATCAGCCACAGTATAAACAGGAAGCATAAGAACAACCCAAAGTAAACACAGACGTATAAAGTTATTCTTTGCCATGGCGTGGAAGCGTATTCTATTTCTCCCTTGGCGTACTTCGAGTAGAAGTAGTTCTGTAGCGTTCTAAAGTTAAAGAACCCACCAAGGAACACCACAAAGTTACCAAAAATCATGATAAGTGCGGCAAGAATTACCTGCTGAATGTACTCGATTGAGATGAGTCCGTCGCCGAAATACTCAGCGCTGTAGGATCCGGCGAGAAGGAAAAGGAAGAACGCGACTGGGATAGACCACAGGCCGTCGAAGAGTTGGAGTTTGCGTAGTATCTTTTTCATTATTCTAGATTTGTTATTTCAGCATATTCTATTTGGGGAATATCAATAATTGAATCAGTAAAGACGGTTACATCCTGATCATTATTAATTGCTTTTGCTTGTTCAAAAACAATTGCCTTTGTTTCAATAAGATTGTCATCAAAAAGCAATGGGTCGCAAGAGTTTGGGGCAGATACCAAACAGGTTTTACCCGCGAAATCATTAAATTGTATTTGATAAATATAGTATCTCATCTTACTAAGTTAAATGCCGCTCCGTAATAATCCGCTCTAAAATCTTTGGCTGTTGTCCCAACAGTGGAGGCTATACCAAATGAAAGGTTACCCCCATAAGCACTTGCTGTTCCAACAAACTTTGATGAAACTTGGTAAGTTATTCCATCGGTAGAGTAAAAATAAACAGCATCTCTAATGTTTGCTCCACCAGGTTTATATATTCCAAGTATAACAAATGAAGTTCCCGCAACCAATGGACTTGAGACCGTAGATACTGTTCCGGCTACATTTGAAGTTCTATTATCCCAATTGGCATTAGCACTTCCATTATAGTACCATGTATATCCAACAGTAGTTTGTGTTGTATTCAACACTGTTCCACCACCGTGCATTCCAAACATAGCCTGAAAATCTTGAGCGCCTGTTCCAAGTTGAAACAATTGAAATCTTCCAACAACTAAGTATGGGAAAGTAGAGTTAACTGCAAATGAGTTATTTCCCCCTAGTCTTCTAGTCTGTGTTCCCATGAACACAAATCCTGCTGCTGAAGTCCCTGTTTGAAGGCTATATGATCCAAACGCATCTCCTTCTGCCCTTGTAAGTGAGCCAGTACCTGAACTCACTACACCTGCTGCTCCTATACCTACAGCATTACCTCCCGTACCCGTTGATGATGCAGAGGTGCAATCATCAAAGAAATCCAATCCCATTGGAGTACTCAATGCCATTTGATTCCAATATGTTCCATCATAAATAAAGGTCACACTTCTTGTTGGCATGAGCATATACGCCATGCTATTGTACGTTCGGAACCTATTTGCTACTGTTGATGAAGGCGACAAGTTCTCTATGATGATGAGGTTGTTTGCCGTGGAAGCGTTTACAATAGTTACAATCCTTCCAGCGCTTGGACTTGCGAGTCCACCAAGACTCATCATGTAGTTTGTATTCGTAGAATCTATACGAATTACTTTAACGCGATCAGATGTGCCGGGCCATCCTGTTGGCGCATAATTATCTTCCCTTGCGTTGCTTGTAGATACGGATATTTGACCTAAATCATTAAGCGCATAGTTAGGAATGTTTAATGTATTACCGCTCAATGTAGCATCGCTTGATGTCCCAGTGACTGTCAACGACGTAATCCTATTTGTATACGCCGTATTGAAGTTGGTCCAGTCCGAACTACTCAATGCACCGCGATTAGAGGCACTTGCAGTTGGTAAGTTAAATGTTTGTGTGTTTCCACTTGATGTTATATCAAAATCAGTTCCACTCGTTCCTACGGCAAGTGTTTGTACTGCTCCTGTTTGAATATTTCCTGATTTGCCTAACCCTGTAATGCCTGTCCCCGCTAAGATGCCTGCTTGTTGAGTTACAGTAAATATTGCAGAAGCTGTTGATGGTGGAGGACTACCTGCGGCGATAAATGGCATCGTTATCTGAGTGCTTGTTGCACTCCACACTAACTCATAATAATCACCCCCAACAACATCAAGCAAGTAATTCCAAGATGGCAACACGTGTCCGTTAACACCCCCGTGCTTTGCTACTACTGCCACAAATCCTGCTGATCCTACTACATCAACTCCATTCTTTCTAAGCCATATTGTTACGTCATGCTCTTGAGTGTCACTGTTTTCAAGCTGAACACTAAACTGCAAGTTATATATCCCTGTGTTTGCAAACGTGATACGGGAATCGCTTACAACGGTTACCCCGTTGCTTAAATCCATTGTACGGAATTTAATAGGATAACCAGTATTGATTACGGCAATAGTCTGAGTTAATACATCTTGATACATTGCATAGTATCCACTTGCAGGAGGTGTTGTATTAGTCCCCCATCTCAATCCGGTAGGAGTTGAGCTATCCGCAAGCAACACCTGGGTATCTAGACCTACAGGAAGCCTTGCGTCTGCCGTGTCGTATGTGTAAAGGTCGCCCTTGGTTGTGAGGGGGGATGTGCCGCCTGCATCTTGAAACTCAACCTCACCTGTTGCGGCGTCCATCAATGTTAAGACTTGTCCAGCTGTTGCTGCACCTGTCTGAACATTAGGAGTAACAGTTTTTATTCCGTCTGTATCTATGCTTATATTGTAAGTCTCAGGGGATATGGACACATTGCTATATGACAAGGTTATAGACGATACCGTCGCCTCAATGCCGCTACCAAAGCCCGATGAATTGGAAAATCCAAGACCAGCACTTAATGTTTGTACTATTACATCCGCCTTATCGCCATTTGGCTCCTCGTGTTTAATTAAAGCTGATCCATTAGCAGCGTATAATTGAGATAATAGACCCGGAGTGGATGTGCTTTCTGACGTTAAGCTAATTTTAGAGTTTGCGCCGACAGTGAAATTATTCATTTCAGCAAACGTCATACTGTGCAAATTTGATGCGCCATCAACAGTTGTGCTGTTAACAAGCGGCCCGCCCAATTGGAAGTTGTCCGTTGGGTTTTCTGTGAGACCGTTGTTGACGGTGTAAGTATTTCCGCTGCCGCCTTCTCCAACAAAAACGTTACCCAAATTATCTACATTAAGAACACCTACAGATGCACCCGCATTGTATGTCGTCCCATTAATAACCCACGACTGATATGCAGTTGAACTGTTATAGTCATTAAGCCTTACTCTTTTTGAAAAACTATGTAGTGAATTAATATCGTCCAGTATATATGTTGTTCCGTTGGCATAAGAAGTAATGTCACCCAAAGAAACCGCACCACTAGGATCCCCAAATTCAACTCTAAAAAATGGCTTATCAAAACCAGCGCTGGCTGATGTTAATTGCCCCAATATTTCAGCCTTTTGACCTATATTGTTTATGACAAACTTAGTTCCTAAATTGTAATTATCAATGTCTCCGAATCCCCATGATGCCGAACCTGAATGGTCAATATAAAAATTTCTATTACCATTCCATAAGATCTTTGATTGAGAATTGTTTATCTCTAAATAATTAGTAAGAAAAAAACCAGATGTATCGTCAATATCTCCAATTCTAACAAGACCGGATTCAAGATGCAACATTTTCTTACCCGTTGTGGCAAGGACATCTAAAGTGTATGCTGTATTAAGATTAATTTCAGTATTACGAACAAGCGGTCCGCCCAATTGGAAATTATTTGGATCAGACGTAGGGACGGTTTGCGGCTCAAGACCGTTGTTTACGGTGTATGTTTCTCCTGGGCCGCCTTCCGCCGTCAACTCACCAGTTGCACTCAAGGTAAGTCCATCACCAATGGTAATCTGCTGGAACTCCCCTTCATTAGGAGAATATCTTCCCACGAGGAACCCACTGTCCATTATAGATGTGACAGTTCCTGTGGTTTCAATCGGGTTTGGAGACGTAGTCAAAAGTCCCGTTGCGGTTACCTCTGTAACGGTTCCGCCTCCGACTATGGTCTTCTTCCACACAAGACCTGTGTTGTCTACAACAAGTGCGTAAGTGGGGGCGCTGTTAACAAACGTGCCGCTGCCATACTCGTTCAAGGTCAACTGACCAGTGCCGCTCACCTCCAACTTATTAGCAAGAGTGCCAGTGTTTATCAGTTGGAGTTGAAACTTGGACTGCTCAGTATTGTTGGTAAAGTTTGTTATCTCGGTCGTCAGTCGGCTGGCAACAAACGAAGAGTTCGCCACAGTCGGGTCATTGTTCCTGAACTGATAGTCGATGGTTGACTTGGCCAGGGCCGGATCGCCCGTGTAGTTCAAACGAAGCAGTGTATCGTTGGCCGATGAATAATCACCCTCCAAGGTCAGCTGAAGCGTGGGTTGAATAAGGTCCTGGTCGGCTACAATCTCTACAGATGGGTTGGGCCTTGTGCCTGATCCGTAGTCTTGAAACGTGGCAACACCCCCGTTACCCAAGTTGGCAACACCAAAGGGCTGCTGTGTGTCTTGACTAGCCGAACCCGACACGCCAAGAGCATACTCATTTGCTCCGTTGGTTGTAGTAATTGTTGTGTTTTCAATTAAAACTCCACCAAGGTGGAACACATTTGGATCGGCAGGGCTTTCCTTTGTATGAAGGCCATTCTCTACTGTGTATACAGGCAATGTAGCAAGTTCACCAAGACCGTTGATGTATTCCGTAGCCAAACCTTCAACAGTCACTGTGAATGTTCCATTTTCAGTCAATGGATTTGGATCGCTTACGGTGAACGCAGGAGGCATTATGAGTTCAATAGAACTTATTGTACCTGTTCCCGCCTCCACGTACTCGACGTGTCCTGCGGACGTCTTGGCAAGCACCCACCCCGTGCCAGCGGTGGCGTAGTTAGGGGTTATGATGTCGATGTATCCATTTGTAACAAGGATCTGCTGCGATCCAGCGTTAAGTGATGTCCCCGTCGAATTGGCAAGTATGTTACCGCCCGGTGCATCGATGAGAAACGACGCGTTGTTATCAAACACAAAGTTGTATCCCGCCCCATCTACCGTGTTATCCTTGTCAAGGACAGAACTTATATCCAAGGTGTCCTGCCATCCCTGAACCAGCGATCCACCAACACTCGTAAAGTCTATACAAAACTCTGTACCCTCAACAAATGGAACGCCCTGAGCATTCAACTCGATGGCTGTAAATCCCGCAGCTCCCCCCAAGTCAGTATATCCCGAAAGTTGAAGTACCGCGTATATCGTGGGATCTGTTTTGCTGAATATAAAAACCCAAGACCCATCCTGAACGATGGGAAAGAAACTCGTGAAATCTTGGTTGTTACCAGTTATATTGTTAAATCGAATTAGTCCGGGGCTTCCAGAAGTGTAATCAAATTCACCAACAATCCCACTTCCGCCTTCTCCACCATAGGTGTACTGAATAGAACACTCAGGCATGGCGTCTCCACATTCGCAACACCCCTTAAACACCGACGTTACAAGTAGCCTGTAAATCTCAATAGTCTTGGCCTGTACTACGTCCGCTGGGTCATTGAAGTTCAATGCCGTAAATGCATTGCCTCCTACCTCGGTAACAGTGTAAACGGTGAATGTAAACGCTTCGCCGGCTACTTGCGAAATAGTTATAGAATCGTATCGATAGGAAATGTAAGTCGGACTCTGCGGGAGAATCTGACTCATTGCACGGATATAGTCAGTCCCATTCAGGAACGACACTACATCGTTACCCTCTACCTGTATTTTGGTAATTATGGGATTGCTAGTGCTGTCAATCCGCTGTCTAATTGATGTCGATGCTGTAGCCATTATTTACATTCTTCTTCAGTCGCGAAGGTACAAAATTCGTCGAGACTTTTGTACATTTTCGCATACTTAGAAGAGGAGAACTTATCACGCCACTCCATCTTGACCCGCGCCCACTCTGGACCGGTTCGTACAGGCAGCGCCCGCTTTTCTTGCTTAGCGCCTAAAAAGATAAAATCGATCACAGACTTCTTGCTAGGACGCCCGCCGTTCTTGCGTTTGTTCTCTATCATCACTTTTACTTCATCGAGCTTTTCGTGGTTCGCTTCCTCCAGGAGTTCCACCATCTGACGAAGAGATATGCAAGAATCGAGCTTACCACGCGTTATCGAAACTTTTTCGCGAACGATCGGATCGCTGTCAAGAAATTTGATATCAAACCCAAGTTCACGCATAGCGAAGGTAAGGGAGAGAATGTCGGCCTTGATTTGCGCCGTTCCCCGGTTGGGAACCGAGGGGTAAATTGCGGAATGGGAGTCTGTGCGTTTGTTGTCATCTATCCATATTGATGTGGTACTAATTGCATAATCCCCAAGGCCGCGCTCAACCATAATGCTTGCGCTTGGGAAATTATACATTAGCTGGTTAATTAGTACTCTATATTCACCTAATTCATGCGGGGTGGGATCCGCTAATTTCAATTCTATCATAACTTCGTTTGTTGTGCAAATATAAAAGAAATCCCCAGACCGTTGCCTGGGGAACCCTAATACTTAAACATTATTATATCACCAAAACCGAGGCAAATATATACTCAAGATGCCTTTATGCAAAATTATTTTGCATTAATTAATAAATGTCATATATTTGCCCTGCAAGTTCGCGCACATCAGTGCAGTCGGGAGACGAGAACTTTGAGGGCGGGCTGATCACCGCCCTCTGTGTTTTCAGAAGGTATACAATTACAGAAGGGAGAAATTACTTTTGGTAGCGCTTGTTCTTGGCCTTCTTGTAGTGGCCGTAAAGAACAACGACAGAGACAGTACACGCAAGAATAAGGGACGATATTCGGAAGGCCCATTCGGCCTGCTCTTGCCATGATAAGACAGCGGCAAAGGTTGTTAATAAAACTGAACCTATTCCATCTACATATCCGTGTCCTGTCATATCCGTGTGATTGATATCATGATGCATTGCGCTTACAAATATATGTTATTTTGATTCTTCTATCTTAGCTTTTTTCTCTTTTTCTTTCTGTTCTTTGGTCTTGTAGGTAGACACGCCTCCTCCGAGGAATGCGTATGCTGTCAAGAAACCAGAAACCGTTTCAGGTTGATCTTCCCAAAGCTCATTAACAGTGCCTATGTACATAGGATAAAGGCTACCAGCAAGCTCTTCCGATAACAAAAACTCTTCGCCATACAACGTTCCTTTACCCTCTTTATCGACTTTCTGTTGCGCCCACTTAACAGCAAGTGCGGCAGTAGGTGCAAGTTTGTTTTGAACTAACTGAGCCGCTAACTCAGACCTGGTAGGAGTAAACATTCCCTGACCGAGTTTCTTAGTTTCACCCCCCTTGGTAATCGCATTCATAATCATGCGAGCCTGGAATACGACCATCTGTTGTTTACCCGCCCATGGGTCTATACGGGTATTGCCAAGGCGAATCTTCATGAAGTCTGAGCTGTACGGATCCAAAGAAACCTCTGTCTCTTCATCGTCATCGTCATTAAACTTAGCAGCCATGAGTGCAACCATGGAACCTGTAACGGCCATATAGGTCATGAAGTCGGCCATGGCCATCTTCTGGGCTACCGATGGCTTGTAAGTTCCCTTCTGTCCCATCTTACCGAAGTGATAAAAAGCAAATGGAGTCATGGTCTTGAGGACAGACGCCCAGTTGCGAGGAGAGAAGAACACGGTAGAAAGCACCTTTGAAGCCTTGCCCTCAAGTGGACCTAGAGACGCCCTACCAGTAAGGGTGTTGATTACGTCAGCAACATTCTTGTACTCCTCTGTGTTGTCATTGAAATTCTTTCCCTCCATCTCCAACTTCTTCATTCCGTCCAAGTAACGGAGGATACGAATGGTATTCATGTAACCAACCGTAGCCCTTTCCAGTGCCTTGAATACATTGAGCTGTTTCCACTTTTCATAAGCCTGACCACCCATCAACTTGACTGGCCATCCGGCGTAGTCCCACATGAAGTTTACCCATCCACCCAAGAACTGTTCTTCCTGTGCATTCAACCTAGCATCGAACTCAGACAAAGCAAGTTTTGACTTCTTCATTTGCTCGTAGTATGGCTGAGTCTTAATGAAGTCACCCCATTCTTTCGCCTTCTTCTCGCTAGCAAAGTGTTGTATCGCCTTGTAGAATGCTCTAGCGGCGTTGATAGGATGAGACAACGTTTGGATACCACCTTGGATAAGCAAGAACGAAATTTCACCCGTCGCCATAAGTGCGCGTGGGATGTTCCATATCTCAAGCAATGCATCTCGGAATTTCTCGAACTTGGTTCTGTTCTCAAGCTCCATCTTGTACATCTCGGTATCAAACTCGTCCTGCAAGTTCTGCTTTTGTACACGCAGCTTGGCGAGTTCCTCATCTTCAATCAGTGGAGTTGGTTTCTTCTTGGAGAAGTTACCAGTATTAAGTCTTTCTTGAAGTTCCTCGATTCTCTTGGCCGCACGTTGCTTGGCCTGATCCAATCTCTTGGCGTTCTTGATGCCGCTAGACTCTAACAGATTTTCAACCTGCTTAATCAAATCCTTTTCCTCCTGCGTCTTCTTAGCCTTTTTCTTAGGATCAGTCTCGGATGCGATGCCAGCCTGTAGGTCCTCGATCTTTGATGTGAGTTTACCAATACGCTTTAGGGCATTGATTTCGGCTTGAATGTCATCCGAAGTCTTGGTGACTTCCTTGCCGTAACCAGTAATAGCATCACGGATTTCGCGGTCCGTGGCGTTGGGATACTTGTCAGACAGCATGGTCTTTACAGCAGCCACAAGGTCGTCCATGTTATCGATACCCGACTCCACAAAGCTGCGGATCATGCCCGATGGGATCTGGATTTCTCCCGGAGTTTCCTCAGAGAACACGCCCTCCACCTGTGCGCGAACGGCATCCTTGTCTGCGCTATTGAGTTTCTTGTACCAGTCCTCCTGCTCAACGGCATTCATCATGGCTGCAATACCATCAGCGATCTTACCGGTTGCCTCAATAGCCTTTGCACCCACCTCAACAAGGTCATTCCACGATAATCCCTGAGTCTTTACCTCAATTACGTTACCGTTGGCATCCTTGAATTGGATGGGCTTTGTCTTTAACTTCTTGCGAAAGTCATCGGCTACAGCCTTGGCTTTCTTTGTATATGTGGTTTTGGCCGTCTGTTTTTGCTTGACGCTCGTTACAATCTCGGCAATAATGCCGTCTTCTTCTGCTTTTTTAGCACGAGCCTCTGCCTCCTTAATCTTCTTGTTCAGTTCCTTGATTTTCTCATCAAGGCTGCGGAACTTTTTCTCAACTTCCTCAGGTATAAATCCTGAGTTTTTATCCTTATACTCTTGTATCTTCTTCTCAGCAGAGTAACCAAACTTAGAGTTGCGATAGATGTCATCCAATGAAGATATGAATCGACCAGCACTTCTTGCCTTCCGGTCAAACTCATTGAACAACTGCTGCTGCAACTCAACCAAGTCAGCCATTTCCTGATCGGTCTCGGCAAACTCCATGTCCGTTTCCAACTGATCAATAAGCTCTGCGAATACATACGCTCCAGCACCGTCGTCCATCAAATTAATTCTCACCGATTGCAGCGCGGCATCAAAGCCAACATCATCGATAAACTTCTGAGCAGCTACCCTTGCATCTGTTCTGTTTTCTACATCGTAGGTCAATCCGTACTTCTCAATGGCCTTCTTAGCAGCCTCCACATCCAATCCCTTCACAGCCCTACCAAACAAAGCCTTGCGGCGTGTCTTTGGTTTTTCCTCTTCGGCTTCTTTTGCCCCGGCAATTTCGCCTTTGAGAGCATTGGCGTTCAACATGCCATCGGCAATGAAATTCTCCAACGCCCCGTCATAGAGCATCTCCATGTACTCCTCAAAGGTCATCTCCTTTGGAGTAGCATTCTTAGAAGTTTTGATTGTTACCTTACAAGGGTTGGCCATTAGAACAGTTTTTTCTCAAGCAATAACATTTCGAATTTGTCACCTTTCACGCCCTCAAGCATATTGAGTTTGTCGCTGTATTCTGCAACCGACTTGGTTTGAATACCACGGAACTCCTGCAAGAAGTCAAATGTGCATACATCCTTTGCTTCAAAAATTTTCCTCGACGTATCCTCGTACTTCTCGTACAACTCGTACTCAATTTTGTACGCCTCTTCAATCACTTCCAACAATCCTGAGAACTCAATCTGTGGCTTAGGAATAGAAGGAAGTGGTACGCTTATGTTCCAATCTACCAAGTACTTTTCAATCTTACCAGCGTGAACGAGTTCGTCGGCAGACTCAGCCGCAAAAAACTCAGCAGCCTTGAAGTAGCCTACGTTCTGACACCAGTTGCTAGCGGCACGATAGAAGTAAAAGGCATCCATCTCATCGAGATGACGCGGAACCAAGAGGTCTACAATGTTCTTTTCTAACTTATTGGGTTTCATGTCTTATTACGGGCAACCGTCGGTTTTATCTGTTATCACACCTGCGTTTTGCAGTTGCTTATTAATGTCGCTAATATTTTTGTAAATATACTTCAGTTTTGGGTCGCGATCCAAAATTTCGTCTATAGCAGCACGGGCAGTTGCACGTTCAGCGCGGTCTCCGTCTTTGAGCTTATAGTAGTTATCAACGATGCTTGCAATCTGTTCTCCAACCGGTGTAGTCGCCTTTGGCTCACTTGCCGTAGCACCAAACTCGTCTTGAAGGATTTCATTCAGCTGCTGCTTCTGGGCAGGACTCAAATCACCGTACCAGTCCTGGTTTGAGATGTTCTCGTCAACGGCCTGCTGTGGATCCATGCCCTCTGCAATCGCTGCTTCAACTGCGTCTACCCCATCTTCTACAGCCTGTCTGATTTGGGCAGGAGTGCGCTTCATCATTGATGGCTGGCCGGTTGGCTTTGTAACCAGAGCTAATACCTCGTCCCTACGCTTAACTGATTGATCATAAAAATCATTTCCAGGCTCTCTAAAGGCGGGATTCATTTTTTTGACCCTAGCTTCAAATGTGTCATTGATGAGTTTGATTTTCTCTTCAGCAGACATATTCATAATCTGAACAACATTGGCCTTGGTGTATGGTCCGAATTTATTCAGGAATTTAGAAGCATAGGCAGCAATTTCCCTGTCATTCTTTGTTCCAAAGTCCTCTCGCTTAGTTAAAGCGATCATTTTTTTCTCTCCCCACTTTCTATCAATCTCTTCTTTTGAAACAATCTTTGGAAGTCTACCCTCAGACAAATCCTTGGCAATCTCAGCAAGCTCTTGGGCTGTGAATTTGCGTGGGTTCTTACCGTCTGATCCGGTCTTGATGTTCTCGAATGTATCAAGGTCAAACAATGATTCCTGTCCAGACAATTCACCAAACTTCAAGGCCACATCACGGTACTCCCTTGGGATCACGATGTTCAAGTCGTAAGAAACCTCTGGACGATCGGGGAACTTGTAAAGTCCAATCTTGAATATGTCGCTGGAAATATTCTCCTCATTATCCTTTAAAAACTCAAACAAGCCCTCGGCAGTAACCTCATCCTGGGCCACGTTCAATGAACCGGCAGGAACCACAAGACCTCCATCTTCGTAGGTTGTACCATCGAGGTTGAGCGTTGCCCCATCCTCCGATGTTGCAGCCTTGATACGGTCAATCGTCTCTCCTACGTTACCTGCGAACTCTTTAGATGTTCTTGGAATGCCCTTAGAAGCCTGTCCTTTTTTCTTGCCACCGAACAACAGTACGCGCACACGGGCCGCGTCTTCTTGCATATTCTTAGGAAGAACCTTGACCATCATGTCGTACTCTTCCGGAGTGATGTCGCGCTTGAATTCGTTGTCTTCGTACTTGTTTTCAGTAACCTGACCATTCATGTAAACGCTGTCAGCAAGCTGGTATTCCTTGCTTGAGAACTTCTTCTTAGAAGACATGATATCACGCACCTCGGAGGCGATAGACTCAAGCTCTTGCTTGGCCTGTTCACTCTGTTGGCTTGGGAACGGAATACGCTCCATGCCCTTCTCGGCGTTCGATGTGAATGACTCTGGTTTCTCCTTTGTTGGCTTGAGTGGAACAAGGGCGTCTGCACGGAACTCAGGGACTTCTCCTGCTGGGGCGCCGGTTCTACTATATGACCACTCTCCAACAATCATCTGGTATCCATCATTCTTGGCCATGTCTGCGATTTCTCGTTTTACAGCATAACTACGGAATGGTGTGTTTTGAGGAATGTTTGATTCCGCTTTTTCACTATACCCATTTGGATCAGAATCGATAGGGTAAACTTTGTCTTTAGGAACACGAATTGCGTATTTTTCTCCTCCAACCATTGTTTCTCCATCTTCTGGACGAGTATAGTAAGATGCTACACCATATTGAAGACCCTTTTCTTTTCTTGAAGTTCTGAGTGAAAAATATCTTGTGCTATCTATTCCTTTTTGTATAGATTCTTTTGGGGCTGACGATACGTGGAAGAATACATAGTCATTCTTGTCTTCGGTCAAGCCGCTTTCGTAGTACGTATCCTTGACCAGGTTGCTGCCGCGCTTGATGTCTTTGGATGGTTGAACTGTAGGTTTAGATTCTTCATCTATATCTACCTCATCTATGGTTTCTCCCTGTTCAGATTCTTTAATTGCATAGTTGAATGAATTGCCTGCATTCTTCCACTTTTCGAAGGTTTTGTTAGCAGCATCCTCATAACTTATACCTTGAATAGGCTTGGTGACACCAAGTTTTTTGTATAGATTTTTCTCAAAGTACCACAAAATAGCTTGAATGTCAGCTATTGTAACATTTACTCCAGACCTCTTTAATTTCTTTTGAGTCTCAATAAATGCATCATACATAAATTGACGATCCTTGGCTCCGAATGGAGCGTCATTCAATTCTACATACAACTTTTTATACAGTGTGTTCGCAGCTTTTTCTGCCGGAGTACCTTTCTTATATCCCCTGTCTTCATAGGTATCGTGATCCTGAACAATCCTAGCCAATACTTCTTCTTCTGAAGCATCTTTCAATCCAGCAATTTCGCGATATCTATCTATACCAAGAGCTTCTCCTTTTTTATTATAACCTCTTGTTATCTGAGGGATAAGAGTACCTCGGTATCTGTTGAATGTTCTAGACCACCATCTGTCAAGAGTTGGATACTGCTCCATGCCACTTAAATTGGCGTAGAACATTCCGAGCTTAGGTCCGAAAATTGAAGCGGCCAAAGGAACCTTAAACGAAGCAGGCCATTGTGTATCAAGTTTCTCAAGCCCCTGAGCCTTTCTTTGTTGATTCAAATCTGATATAGATCCTACGGTCAACAGTTCTTTTTTAATTGCTTGAATGTCTCCATCGTATTTATCAAGCAATTCTTGTATGTTTCTGAAATTGACGATGTAAGACTCAGCACGTTGAGCCTTTGCTGTGGTAGGCATTTTACCAGTTTCCTTATAATTTTTATAAGCCAAACTTGCCTGTTGGAAATTTTGCATAACCTCAGTTCCATCTGAAGTTATAGCTACCAACATGGTAAACAAATCCCTTGCATTTTGATCATCTTTCATTTCCGGAAAGACTGCTGCCATAGCATCAAGTCCTTTCTGAAACTTCTCTCCATACCATCCCTTACCACTGTTTTCACCAAACTCTTCTACAAAGAATCTAACCTCATCAGCCATGAATGAAGATATGGCCTTTAATGCTTTTTCGGATCTATCATCCCTAGCTATAATACCATACAGCTCCCTTGATCTTTTCTCAAGCGCCTCTCCAATTTTTCTGGTTGTATTTACACCTTTCTTCAAACCATATTTGAGAAGACTTTCCTTACCCTTAGCAATGCTAACAGCTCTTTTTTGAGCAGCTTCAGTATATTGGAATTCTTTTACATTCTTTTTCCCTACAACATCGCTGATCTTACCGCCCTCATTCAACATTTTGTTGATCTGACCAGCTAAACGCTGAACCTCCATTCGAGGAGAGTTCGTGAGTATAGGTTTCAATCCAAGTGCCTTAGCTATGTCGTTCATGAATTCAATGAACTTCTCGCGGAAGGTAGGATTGAATTTATCTATATTGACATCCCCTGTAGCCACGCGAGCCATGGTTTCAACAACCGTCTCGTCTTCAATGCTCTCAGGACCTCTTCTTTGATACTCTTCAGAAGCGGCAATGTCGGCAGCGGCTTTAGCAACTTCAGTGTTCCTCGCAGCCTCCGCCTTGAGTCCTTCCACGATTGCCTTATATCGTTTTGGATCAGTATTGCGAATGATGTTTACGACCGGATGAATACCTTCGTGGAACACGATAGTTTTACCCCACTCGCCCTTGATCTTGTCTCGGTTTAAGATAATCGTCCCATCATCAGCCACAAACATACCTTCTGAACCACGACCTTGACTACGCTTTATACGATCGTCATTATTGTAGTCGGCATCATCTTTAACCTCTACTTTTATGCCGCTTTCAGAAAGAGATTGCTCAATTAAAGGAACGGCCTCTTCCCCTTCAGATGTTTCAAACAGTTTGGCAAGTCGAGTCTTGCGGGGAGCTTTTGGCGCGGGTTCTTCTGTTACCTGTGGAGTTACTACTTCTTCTTGTGCTTGAAGAACTCCACCTGTTGCAGGCGCTTCTTCGCTTGTGCCTTCGACAGGTTGGGTTGTGATAGATTCTTGCCCGACTCCGATTTCACTTGGTAGCCCTTGGATGTTTTCTTGATCATTGGTTTGAGTTTGTTGTGACGGAGGATTACCCTCCAAGGTTTGTAAATCCTGTTCTAATTGGGCCTGTATAGAATCAATTTGAGCGATGGTCATCATCCGGTTAGGGTCAGACTTCATTGCTGTCAATTCCTTGTACTTGGCATACAGATAATCAGAAGCGACCTTTATGGCGCTCTGAGGTGCGTTCTGACCTTGCTCCAATCGTTGAACCGTGGTTCCCACTAGTGGCTTCATGTCGCTGAAGAACGCATCAACCTCGCTAACCCCAAGAGCCTCACGCTTGGCTTGAAGTGCTTCTATCTCTAAATCTCGTTGGTCTGATGTCTTCTCCTCTTGAGCCGCCTGATCTTCTATATCCTTTATTGCCTTCGCTCTTTCCTTAGCAGTCATCTCAGGACCCTGCTTGTCGAGTTCCTGTATTCTTTGTTGGATAGCATCTCTTTGAGCCTGCAATGGGCTTGTGCGGGTAACGGGAGCGATGTATCGCTTCTCGCTTGCATATGTTTCAGCACGACTCTTGAGTTCATCAAGAACCTTGATTGATTCACCCTTGTCGTTGTAAGCCTCTATGGAAATCTTCTTCTTATTTAAAGATGCAAGCGCCGCAGGATTTGCGAAGAGCGCGTTCACGTCTTCGGGCATCAAAAACTCCTGAGATTTATCAGCGTAAGTAATAGTCAATAGGTCGGGCTTTCCGCCTTTCATGAAGTCAAGACCCGCATCCCGATACTGCTTTGCCATCTGTTTGTATGACTCAGATAGAATCGGGTCATTACCAAACTTAGCCGCGTTCCGCTCAGCTTCTTCAGCCCTAGCGGTATAAAATCCGTAGATGTTCAACTTATCTCCCTTGAGACCCGCTTCCTTTCCGGACTCTCTTATCCTGTCTGCCTTGGCAACCTGCATCAACATATCGGCTGCCATGTCCTGATCTATGTTCCCATTGGCGTAAAGCGCACCAACTACCCCACTGGCAAACTTTGATCCTCTATCGAATACCATCGATTGGATGTATTGTCTTCTCTGATCAGGAAGCGCACTGCTTAACTCTGATTTTTGTTGCAAAGCCACGTACCTATCAATCGCTTGTTGCTTCCTTGAGTTTGAACCCACCTGACCAACAGCACCCAATGCAGCAACAGGACCTATCGATATAAGCGTCTGCTTCATCTTGTCCGTGTCTTGTAATGCCTGCCCCAAGTTAGTCCAAGGGTCTTGACCTCTTGATATGTTCTCCTCGGCGATGTTCTGAGGGTATTCCTGAATAAATTCAGTACCCAATTCAATAGCACCTCCAGCAGCCATTCTAGCGCCGGCTCTCGGTATTTTAGTCAACCATGAACCTTTTAAGAATGGTAACGCATCAAGTGAATATGTCCACATCAAATCGTACTGAGATTGAAGTGAACGCTCAGCAGCCTTGTTTGCCTCGACTACGTTTCCATTTGTTCTATCGAAAGTGTCAAGGTATGATCTACCAACTATATCTACGGTTTCAGACCCCCATCCAACAAGACCTCCTGCAACCAACGGAACTATACCCATACCACCCGTCAATGCGGTGGCCGTGGCTGTAACCGTTACAGAAGGAATCATCGACCCGGCTAACTGACCGCTCAATAATTGCAGGTTCTGTGGGTTCAACCAATCTTTAAAGCCCTCTGTCTTTGCGGCAGGCATCATGAAATTCTGCTCCATTGATTCTCCAAGCACCTCAAATGCCTTACTGTCCAACGAACCTCCCCACCCCTTGAATACACCGCCAAGAGAACTTAGGGTTGATTGATAAAACCTACTCAATGGGATTACAGACAAGTCCGCTGCTTCGCCCATTTTATCAAGGGCTTCCTTTTCAGCATCTTCAAATGCCTTTGAGTATGCTTCGTTCATTTGTCTTAGCAACTCAGGGTCTTCCTTGTATTCAGATGCGTACTTTTGATACGCGGCCTTTATTTCGGCATCAGCCTTGTCTACAAGGGATTTCTTCTGAAGATCAAACTTCCTGTTGTATTTGGAGTTTATCTCATTCGACTTGCGAACGTACTCCTCCGGGCTTGGGAACTCCTTGGTGTAGTTTTCATGGTTCGCCTTTTTCTCTTCCTCCAATTGTCCCCAAGCAGATTCGTATGCAAGCCTGTCTATCTGACCAGACTGATACAACTTGGTTAGCTCACCTTGCTTTGCCTCAGTGGCTGCATTGAATTGAGCGTACTGCGAATTAAGAGCCTCTGCCTTCGACTTGTATTCCGCATCTATAATGTTGAATTCGTTCTTAGCATCCTGCTCGTACTGCGATTGCAGACCTATTAATTCAGACTCAACCCTTGCATAAGTGGAATCGTCGAACGTAAATCCTGACTCAAAAAGTTCCTGTCTTTTTTTGTATAGTTCAGGCTCGGTTGCTTTGAGTTTTTCTAGCGCTGCTGGTCTGCGTATTTCAAAGGCTACCTGATTCTTTATCTTGTTCTTCAATAGTCTCCACGCCTCTCCATCGGTTGGAAGGTTGTACTTCTCGGCTATTGCTATAGCCTCCTCGTCAACCTTATCCATGTCAATCACAGTACCTGCTGAAATCTCGCCAAAATTAGCAGTTTCCGTCTTTTCAGAGGTGTAGTTCTTGTATGTTTCGGGAGTTATCTTTTTCATCAAGATACTATCCGACAAATCATTGGCCTGCTTAGTTGCGACAGAGTGCTTGTTTCTTTGGCTCTCTAAGTCAGCCAAGTAGTTTTGGTATACAACATCACGGTCCTTGTTTCTTTCCTGCCAAGCCTGTTCGCTTGCAGGGTCAGTTGAAGGCATTTCATTTATGCTTCTACCAGAATATTTTTGATACAGGTCAGGACGTCTTTGTATCCTGTTGTAAACGACGTTCACATCTTCGTCATAAAGATCCTCCAAATCATTTACTATATCAGCACTTGATTGGTAGTTGTTCAGAGTTAAGTTGTCCTTGTCAAAGGTTTCAGTCTTCTTCTGAATTTCTTCAAGTTCCTCCGGTGTGGATGGTAACTTTACTTGAGGCTTTACAACTGTTTGCTTGAAATCCTTTTTTGCAGCCTTGATGATGGGAGTTTCGGGCATCTGTGTTGTTTCAGATGGCATCTCCTCACGTCGATATGTAATATCTTGGTACGGCTTCTTTTCTGTGGGCTGTTTTTTAACACCCTTCATCACAGGGTTCCCACTAACGAGGGCCTCGTTAATTACTTTTTGCCCAAAACTCGGCGCAGAAGGCTTGCCAGGCTGCCCGGCAGGCTCTGAAGAATCTGTAGATACTTTTTTTTTTGAAGTATCAAAATATGCCGAATGAAATGCGTTTGCGTCCAAATTGGTTAACTTATTGTCAACCATAAATTTGTGAATTTCAGCAGACTTTTGTGGGTCTGAATACGCCTTAATGAAAGAAGCCTCATCCATTTGGGTGAGGTTATTTTCTTTCATGAACTTATAGATAGGGTTACTGTCCATTAAATCCTCCTGTTGGTACACCTGTGTATGTTACTCCTGTAGGACTGGTTATTCCCGTCCTTGTTCTAAACTCGTCAAAGATATTGGGGTATCCTTGAGCATCAAAGTTTCCTTTGTTTTTATCGTAGTCAACTGTAATGGCAATCTGTTTAGCGAGTTTGGTGCCGTCTGGTTGAACTTCTTCAATAGTTCCATACCCTTTTGCGGCTACAGATCCACCGGGCTTTAGATAAAATCCATCAGCAGGAACAAAATTCATAACCGGCTTTCCATCGTCACCATAAACGTATACCGGCTTTGTTTTACCAAGAGCGATTTTGTTGACGCCATAAGATTGATCCCATTCAGGATCGGTTTCTTTGCTTTGTCCTGTAATAAGAACGTCAGGTTCCTTTTGTGAACCTCCTCCACCTCCAGAACCTCTTCCGCCGCCCCCAACAGGAGCAGGTTGCACCTTTGTTCTTGGCGGGTTTATTTTTTGACCAAGTTCCGACATTCGTTCAGCGAATTCATCAGGGGTTTCATTTGGTTTTTTTAAACTCTCGTATATCTCGGCGCCCGTTTCTGTCTGAGTTATATTTTCAAATATTACCGCCTTGTGAGCATCTTTATCGACAAAAATAGTTTCTACTCTCCCGTTATCTTTAAGAGAATCTTCCGGCATCGTTTCTTTAACAAACTCGTTTATATCGTAGTTTAACTTAAACGGATTAGACTCAATACGCATCTTGGCTCTTTGCTCTGGACTCTTGGTAGGATCGCTATAATCCCTGAGCCATTGAGTAGCATGATCTTTATTATACTTATTCGTCTTGTCGTTGTTCAAAATTTGAAACGACTGGTTAGAGTAAGTCTCGTTATCCTTAGCCCTTGAAGTCTCCTTTGCCACCTTGTTCTGAAGCTCCTTGATTTTTTTCATAATCATAGGATCTAGAGCTTCTGGATCCAAGCCCTGAGTCTTCAAATCAACTATGTAGTCGTTGTATTCGTTAAGAGCCTTGTTTACGTATTCGTAGTCAGATTGCCAAACATCCGGCATATCGTCGAGATAGGCGTTCCATGTGGCTTGCTGGCGTTTTATATCTTGTTTCTTCTTTTCCTGACGTGCATACAAATCCTTTTGCATGTTGTATACATTCTGGAAAAATGCAGACGTGTCGAATACGACAGCTTCACCACCGCCTTGTTCTCCCACCCTTCCTTGACTTGCTATCTGTGCCATTTTTTAATGTATATTATTAAAGAAACCAGAACGCCAATCATCAGGGTTCAACATTGACTTATTTGGCGACGTTTTAAAATTATACAAGCCGCTCTGATTCCTCCAGTCGTTCATATCTGTCCCGTTGTAAAAACCAGGCTGCTGTTGTGTTGGAGTATCGGGGTAAAGATAAGAACCATCAAGTCCTAGTTTATCTCTGTAACTGCCGTATGACGGGCTTGAAAAATTAAGTGCGCTTGACGTAGATCCCGCAAATCTGGGAGCGTTTGCAAAAAGACCTGACCCTCCAATAGAAGAAGGTAAGTCTGAAGCCTTGGTAAACGAGTCGGCCATAGAGCCTGCGCCTGTACCTGTACCTCCCCCTCCGCCAAAGCCACCCATAGC
>Ga0255087_1000122_pt1 | contig 36714 bp, 38 predicted proteins | sample Colum_Miss_RepA__FD_188561 | JGI IMG/M metagenome (GOLD analysis project Ga0255087, IMG submission 188561) | Freshwater microbial communities from Columbia River, Oregon, United States - Colum_Miss_RepA_8d | ecosystem: Environmental > Aquatic > Freshwater > River | place: USA: Oregon | collected...
ATTGTAAGGCACATCGTTTTTCAGGATGAAATCCCAAACATCTTTTTTGTTCCAACGCAACAACGGATTGATTTTCACCAATTTAAACTTGGCATCCCACTGAACAACCCCTGCACCTCCACGTTGCGATGTCTGATCAGCACGAATCGCACTAATCCAGGCATCATAACCTACAACCGCCCTACGCAAGGGCAACACCTTGCGATCAAAGCAACATTGGTCGGGCCTGTGCCTGTAGAGTGGTCCGCCATGCTCTTTCTCGTATTCCTCGATGGTCAGTTCGGGGCGTACATATTCGACTTCGATGTTATAGCGTTGTTTGATTTTTTCGCGCAGGTCGAGTGTTTCCTTAAACTGATAACCTGTTTCCAGATTAAACACCTTCACGCCTGGTTCGATTTCAGCAAGCATGTGGAGGATACAGCAACCCTCTGCGCCAAAGGCAGTCGCCATGGTTAACTTGGGATAAAAGTTTTTGACCGCGTAACGCAAAATATCCTGAGGCGTCGCTGTTTCCAAAGAAACACACGCTTCATTCAACTGCTGTTCTGTCCATTGAGTCAATGCCATGAGGGCAACCCATTTTGCATTTAAGTAATCGGCACATACTATGTTTATCAAAAAGGTGATGTTAAGGACAATAGCGAGATAGAGGGAAGGGGTGAATAATCTATTTAACAAGGGTAAAACAATAGAAAAAGATTCTACGATTTGTGCTAAAAACATAGAAAGTAATCAAGTTTTGGGCAAAGAGCAGCTTGGATTGTTGGCAACACGGTTCCAGGGCATTTTCGCCAGCATCATTCCCATACCACAAGTATCTGTAACCCCTGCAAACATCAAGCCACACCCAATAAAGGTGGAAATAAAGCCCAATCTTGGATCAACAAAAAATCCGAGTAAGCTACCAAGAGCGACCAAAAAACCAGCAGCGATGCGCACTTGCCTTTCTAAAGACATGACTTTTTTACCATGGGTGATGGGTAAGCCTGCCTGAGCACAAGCGAGTGTTCCACCTTGGATGTTAAAAACATTGGTACGCCCTGAAGCAAGAAGGGCTTCGCAGGCTTTCTTGCCACGCGAACCACTTCTGCACACCACATAAACAGGGTCGGTACCCTTAAATTTTTCACCCACTACTTGTGGCGTGAGGGTATCCAATGGAACAAGATTTGCAAAAGAAACATGCATCTCTTGAAACTCTACCGGCGTGCGCACATCTATCAAAGTAACAGGGCCCGCATTTTTTCGTTCCATCAGTTCCGCAGGTGTAATCTCGATAACATTCATGACATTCCTTTTGTTAAAAGCAACTATTTACCCATGCTCTTAGCTGCACTGTAAGTCTTGTATGCACCACTAAGATTGCAACACTTGTGACCATGCTGCGAAAGTATTCTGCAGGCGTTATAAGAACGCTGCCCCGATTGGCAGTAAACAATCCAATCGCTTGAAAGATCAATCTCATTCAGGCGTTTACGAAGTTCTCCAAGCGGAATATTTACAGCACCCGGAATCATTCCAGCTTCAACCTCTTTGGGTTCGCGAACATCCAACAGTTTTGCGCCTCGTTGAACTCTAGCTTCTACTTCGCTCCAATGAATAATCTCTACCAGATGATTGATGTTATTCTGAATAACCATACCTGCAATGTTGACGGGATCCTTGGCACTTCCAAAGGGCGGGGCATAGCATAGCTCGTAATCAACGAGATCATCCATGGTGCCCCCGTGATGAATGGAAGCAGCAATAACATCGATACGTTTATCTGCACCATCTTTGCCCACAGCTTGTGCGCCAAGTATTTTTCCGTCTATGGGCGAGAACAAAACCTTCAACGAAATAGGATGGGCGCCAGGATAATAACCCGCATGAGAATTTGGATGCAAATAAACCGTTTTGAAAGTAATCCCTGCTTTAGAAAGAGTCTTGGCATTGGCACCGGTACAGGCTGTAGTGTAATCAAAAATGCGCAATATTGCGGTTCCCAAGGTACCCCGATAACGCGTGAGTTTTCCCGCAATGTTATCTGCAACAATCCTTCCCTGCCTGTTCGCAGGGCCTGCCAACGGAACCTGAGTTTGATTTCGTGTGATGGGATCGGTCACTTCAATTGCATCGCCAATCGCATAAATAAAAGGGTCTGAAGTACAAAGATAATCATTCACCTTGATTGCACCGCGGGCATTCACTTCCAACTTCGCATCGCTTGCAAGATGCGACTCAGGCTTTACACCAATACCCAAAATCACCACATCTGCCTCAATACTCGAGCTATCATCAAGTACTACATTTATCGCCTTGCTCTTCGAAGAGGCGTCCTCAAATCGAATAACTTGGCGATTAAGGCGCAAATCGATTCCATTGGTAATAAGCTCTTGATGAATAGGGGTAATCATTTCAGGATCAAATGGATCAAGCACTTGGCCAGAGCGCTGGATTAAAGCAACATCGAGGCCCCGGATTTTAAGTTGCTCCGCCATCTCAAGGCCAATGAATCCACCGCCCACCACCACTGCTTTTTTCCCCTGCTGATTTTGAACCCAGTTATGAATGCGATCGGTATCAACGAGATTGCGCAAAGAAAAAATGCCAGGCTTTTCTATCCCGGGTATGGGGGGAATTATTGGCGCAGCTCCAGGCGCCAAGATCAGCGTATCATAAGCTTCTTCATAAATCACATTGGTTTGTAGATTGCGGACTTGGATTGCTTTTTTATCTCGAAGAATCGCAATCACTTCAGATCGAACCCGCACATCGAGATTAAGGTTGGCAGCAAGCTTTTGTGGCGTCTGAACCAAAAGCTTGGCACGCTCCTTGATTTCTCCACCGAGGTAATAAGGCAAACCACAATTAGCAAAGGAAACATCCGGACCACGCTCGAAAAGAATGATGGCAGCATTTTCATCCAATCTGCGAAGTCTAGCTGCAGCACTGGCACCGCCTGCAACGCCACCTACGATAAGAATTCGCTTTGCCATTCTGAAACTCCTTTTTCTTTTCAATATTCATATCGACAAATGCTTATATATTAATTAACATAATATTGCTAATTAGTAATATTGTCAATGGAGATATGAACTATGGCTAAATCATTGCTGGATCAACACCAATTGCAGGCGGTTGCAAAACTCTTCGATTTACTTGCAGAACCTACTCGGCTTGATATCCTGCAAAATCTCAAGAAAAAACCCCTCTCCGTCGGGCAGATCGTTGATGCCACCAATGCCAAACAATCCAACATTTCTAAACAGCTTGGCATACTTCACGATGCAGGGTTGTTAAAACGAGAACGGCAAGGCAACCTTATCTTCTACTCGATTGCAGACCCAATGATTTTTGATCTATGCGCCTTAGTATGTGGCAAACTAACAAAAGATGCTGAATCGCAACTGGCGTTAATCCGTTCCCTGCGCAAATAATGACTGTAAGTATTTATTTTGAAATGACTTGCGGAATATTGAATTGGTTTTTTAAGGGTACATTTCGTATTAATGCCTAAATATTCACGAGATTCCTATAGCTCGATTGATTTTCAAATAAATGAAAATAATCTAATTATTGTCTTTTCAAACCAAGGCAAAAAAACAACAATAATATCACATGTCATCGATATAAGGCTTGCTCGTTTTACACGGCTGGGAGTTAATTATGTTTTATTGTGTTCATCGTATTAATGCTCTTTTAATACCTCTGTTCCTGATTTTTATTTTGTTGGGTTGTGGGGGCCAAGAAAAGCCTTCGACTATGACAACAGACCCCACCGTAATCGCCTTGGATAAACTTGGATCCGCCTATATCCGGGGTACCCCGCCCCCAAAAACCAAAGCCGAACTCCTTTCTATTTTAAAATCGTGCAATCACCCCATAGAGCTACTTACCTCCCCGAGCGACGGGCAAGAATTCATCATCGTGTATGGCGTAGAGTTAAAAGGCCTAAAAGTCACGGGCGCCCAACTCCCTGTTGTGGCCTTTGAAAAATCCGGTAAGGATGGCAAACGATATGCTCTTAGAGGTATGAATACCGTTGTGCAACTTACTGAAGCCCAATTAAAATCCTCTGTTTTCCCAGATGGTTATAAATTCCCTTTTTAATTTCTTTTCCTTTTCTTTTGGAGACTGTTATGAATGATTTTAAGCAAAGAAAGGGGTTCACTCTCATTGAACTCTTGGTGGTGATTGCCATCATCGCAATATTGATTGGATTACTTCTTCCTGCTGTACAAAAAGTGCGGGAAGCTGCAAACAAAACAACATGTAACAACAATTTAAAACAGGTAGGCTTGGCTTTTCAAATGCATCATGATCAATTCGGCGCATTCCCATCAGGCGGACTGCATTGGAATTCAGACCGCACCATGAATGGTGGTGCCCCCGCTGATTATCAAACCCAGGCTTGGGGTTGGGCATACCAAATCCTCCCCTTTATAGAACAAAAAGCCCTATGGGAACATCCTAGTAGCGCAACGGTGGCAGGCACTTCTTTAAAAATGATGATTTGCCCTTCACTTCGCGGACCTATCAAATTTCCTTATACACAATCTGTTCCGAATGGAGAACGTGCCCAAATGGACTATGTGGGAAATGGCGGAACCTGGGGAAGCTTTGATCCCAATGGTGCAAATGCTTTTGATGGCCCCATTGCTGCCTCGGGCAAAAAAAAGGTCGCTATTGCTAATATCAAGGATGGCACATCAAGCACCCTTCTTATCGGGGAAAAATATCTCAACATCAAACTAGCCAGCTCCACACCAGATTGTAATGATGATCAAGGTTGGGTTGATGGTTGGGATAACGACACGATTTGCTGGGCCCGTGGCACTAGCAGTACCGGCACCGTTATCACCCCACAACCCCATGGAAATGTAGGTACTTGCGGAGGCAACTTCGGCACCATACATACCACTATAACCACTGTTTTTTGCGATGGATCCGTTCATAACATTACTCTTGCCATCAACCCAACCACCTGGCTTTATCTTGCAGGCGTTAATGATGAAGGCGTTATTAATGGCAACGAAATCAACTAGCGCTTGATTCAAAAAGTAAAGGAAGAGGTGTTGTAATGCACCTCTTCCTTTTTTAAATATGTAAACTTGTAGAACTATTGCATCAAGCTGCAGCATCCTTGCTAATATTAAGATTGTGGAATAATTTACCTTCAGAATAAGGCAGATCCCAAGGCCCGGTTGCATTGCCGGAGGTGCCTTCCCATCGATGCGAACAGATACTATCAAGAATCATGGTAGATATTTCAACTGCACGCGCCCCAGCAATTCCATCTACGCGGGGCTTAACTCCCAAAGTAACAGCCTGCACAAAATCGAGGAGTTCCCAAGTAAGTTGATCGCCATCGGTGCGTGAACAATCCATGGTTCGGGTTTCAACATGGTTGGCAAATAAATCAGTTTTGAAGGAGTTCAAAGTGCCTGCATCTACTCTACCCGGGGCAGATTCTGCAAGATAACGCAAAGAATCGCTAGGCTGCATCAGGGTAATTTTCTTGGTGATGAAATCAATACCTGCATAGCCTTCAGAGCCCCATACATCCATTCTGCGTCTGGCTTCAGGATGTGCCCTGCTTGCAGAAAGATCACAAATTGTACCATTGGCAAAGGTAAGTCTTGCTTGTGCAATATCTTCGTGACCACCCAGAACCGCAACACCCAACCCAGAGACTGAGGTGACTTCAGATTGAACAAGTGAGCAAACAAGATCAATATCATGAACCATGAGATCAAGAACAACACCGGTATCAGAGGATCGCCCTGAAAAGCCGCCTAGACGTTCAGCACGAATGTAACGGGGCTTCATGGGAAGATCGCAAAGTGCTTCGTAAGCTGGGTTGAAGCGCTCGACATGGCCCACTTGAATCGTGGTATTTTTGCTTTTTGCAAGTTCGCACAGTTGATACGCTTTTTCCGGTTCAATGGTAATGGGCTTCTCGATGAGCAACGCTTTACCTTTTTCAAGAAAATCACGCGCTACATCAAAATGAAATCGGGTAGGAACCACAATAATTGCAGCATCCACCTTGGGTAGTAATTCATGATGCGAAGTGTAAGGGGTGGTGGAATAGCGCATTGCAATGTTTTCGGCTTGCTGCCTAGAAGCATCAACGACGCCCACTAATTGCACACCTTTAAGCGAAGAAAGAATTCTGGCATGCTGCTGGCCCAAGTGCCCGACCCCAATAACACCGATTTTCAAGTCTGGCATAATACCCTTTCAATAAGGAAACCCTTAAGCTGCTCTGAGCATAGTAGGTTGCATGCTCATTTTTAATTTTTGCGATAGATTACGGGCTAGTTCAACATTCAAAGGATGACCAGATCTATAGGCAACCACATGCCCACACAGATCAACACCCAGTAACGCAAGGTCTCCGAGCATATCCAGAACCTTGTGCCTGGCGGGCTCGTTGGCAAAGCGAAGCGGATTATCAATAGGGCCCTTAGGGCCAAATATTATAAGGTCTTGAGCCGTAGTTCTTGAACCAATCCCTTGGCTTTTAAGCACTTCAGCTTCTTCTTCAAGAATGAAAGTTCTGCAACGAGAGATTTCTCTCGAGAAGAGGGCTGGTTCGATATTCTGGGTGTGCACTTGTTTTTGAATCGGAGATTGGTTTCCGTAATCCAAGAAGTAAGTCATCTTTAAACCAGTGCCTTCGCATGGGTGAAGCGCAAGGGTCGAGCCGTTGGATTCAACAATGATCGGGCTTTCTACACCATAAATCATTTTCTTCGAGCTCTGTGCAACACTGCCCGCTTTTTTCAAAGCATCTACAAAATCACCTGCAGAACCATCCAAGCCGGGCGGTTCCCCAGCATTCAGTTCCACAATACAATTATCAATTCTTAAGCCACTAAGAGCAGCAAGTACATGTTCAACCAGGGTAACCTGAAAAGGTTTTTGCCCAAGAGTCGTTCGCCTATTGGTTCCTGTCACATTCGAAACATGAGCAGGAATAAAAGTTTTGGGAGAAAGATCAGTGCGATGAAACACTATCCCGGTGTTTTCTGCTGCTGGGCAGAAACGAAGCGTTACAAACGATCCAGTAATAAAGCCGATGCCTTCCACTTCTACTGGTTTCGCCAATGTTCTTTCTTGGCGTGATGAAATCGGTATCACGAATAGGCCATCCTTGACTAATAAAAGAAAAGTAAACCCGGCAAAATCCATTCTGCCGGGCTTTTAACACTTCTTACTTGGGAGTCGTTGCGGAGGTTGGCGTGATAGCCGAGCCCGCTGGAGCTGCTGGTGGTGCAACCCTGCTATAAGCTTGGTTCAATGCGTTAACCACATCTGCACTGATATCAATACCAGGTGCAAAGTAGATTGGCATACAAGCGCCTGCCTGCATCTTGCGGACAATATTGCCTGCGCTCCAATATTCAGCAGAAGTCGTAGGGTCGTTGTAATGAAGAACCATGTCGTAGCCATGAGCTACTGCAACGCGTTGTGCAGCTTCTTGAACTTCACGATAAATCAAAACAACTTGTTCATCTTGCTTCTTGCCGATAAGGGCTTGAGCTTCGTTGGAAAGATCTTCGAGTTCTCGTTTGAGAACGCGCATTTGCTTTTCGATTGTTTCGCGCATTTCAGGTTTCATCTGGCCTTCTTTGTTCAAGGCTTCCAACTGAGTCGTCTTGGCTTTGGTCTTCACTTGCAAAGGTGTGAACACTTCTTTCATTTCATTATTGAGGGCAACAGCCTTCTGATAATTCTTAACAACATGATGAAGGTTTAAAAGAGCGATGCGTGAGCGTTGTTCCGTTCCTTGAATTGGAACCTTTGCAGGTGCAGTTTGAGCACGCAGCAAATTGGTACCAAAGTAAACAACCATAGCGAGGGTGGTACATCCAGCAAACCATGCCAGTTTCTTATTCACAGTAATTTCTCCTGAATCCGGGATTGTTAAAGACTTAATGGAAGCCGCATCCATGCGATTTCGAGGTAAAGGTCATGTCTTTAAAAATCACCTGAAAAATCAATACATTCCAAGGCTTCTACCTAAGTGAAATCATAGGGTCAAGGCGAAGTCTGAAATAGATCGCCAAAACATACTCTGTCTTGCCTGTTTTCCCAAGTTTGTTGTACTATGTGGATTATTAGGGACTTACTGTTCCTCAAGATGATAATCTCCAAGGAGGGAGAATGCGCCAGCTAATGCCTGCTTTCTGCCTGCTTATCGTGATACTGGGCTGCTCATCCGGCCCCGTTGTGCCCACTTCCATTCAAGGCAAAATCTTGTTTCAAAAACAACCTCTAAGAGGCGGAACAATCGTTTTTACCCCAGATATGGATCGCGGTTCGGTTGGCCCGATGGCTTCAGGCGAAATATTTCCAGATGGCACCTACACTGTCTTACCCCAACCAGGAAAAGACTCGATTTATGCGGGCTGGTATAAAGTTTCCTTTGCCTCGCAGGGCCTTCCATCCAAGTTTTCTGATCCCAGTCTTTCCGGGCAGGTGAAACAAATTCTTTCAGGCCAAATCAACAAGATTGATTTCAATCTGGAGTAAAAAACTATGAACCAATTTCTTCATGGCGTAACCCAAGCCGTTGCCCAAACTTTCACCCTGCCTGATACCATGCTGGAAATAGGTGCGTATCAAGTACAAGGGCAGGAATATTATTCGAACCTGCGGAAATTATTTCCCCATCACGAATACCAAGGCCTTGATATGCGCAAAGGCCCAGGGGTTGATATCCTAGGCAATGTTGAAGATCTTCCCATGGAAGATAATTCCGTAGGCACCGTGATCGCTCTGAATCTTTTCGAACATGTTCGTTGTTTCTGGAAAGGTTTTGATGAAGTTTACAGGGTGCTAAGGCCAGGGGGCGCATTCTTTGTTTCGTGCCCTTTCTTTTTGCATCGCCATTCCTATCCCAATGATTATTGGCGCTTCACCCCAGATGCATTCGCTTATCTGCTTGAAAAATACCCACAAAAACTAATTGGGTTTCAAGGCCCCGTAAACAAACCATTGCAAGTTTGGGCCATCGCATTCAAAGATCCTGCTCCCATCATCACGCCCGAATTACATCAGAAATTTCAATCAGCAATCCGAATCTACGCCCATCAACCTGTTTCTAAATGGAGAAGACTCCGCTACTCTTTAGGCAGAATGATTTGTGGCAGAAGCCCTTTTGCAACCTTTTTAGATATGAACAATTGGGAAACCACCGTCATTGGTTCAAGCGAAAAAAACAGCACAATATCCGCCACCACTCCAAAGGCCAACCTAACTCAAACACCTTAGAAACATACATTTCCTGTGCCTGTTTTAAACTTTGAGCTATTCTCGCCAAAAGGTGGATTTTCCTGGCTGATAGCTCACCTTAAGATGAGGCGTCTCTATCCGCTTTTGGCCATTACCCAACGAACCCAGACATGCCGCCAAGATTCCCGAAGTTAAAAGCGTCCGCTCTACAGGATAAGGTGCCTTCCCTGTGATAAACAATTCCTCCGCATTACTCATCAGCGCTGCGGAATACGAGACATTAGGATTAGGCGGAAGATAAAACAAAGTTGAAAGAGGCTCAGCTTGACCTTTCAAACTTGCTGCAAAAGTAAAATCACCCACCAACCCATTCATCAACAACATGGTACTCTTTAATCCATCCAAATACTCAATGCGGTAAGCCATTGGCGCTTTAACCCACTCAGAGATTTGCTTGGTTGTTGGTTTACGATGACTATAGGTCGGGGCTTGCGCCAGGGTTTGCGATCTGTTCATACATGCTTCAAAAAGCTTAGGGTTCCAGCCACCTTTTTCCCACGAACCTAATGACATCCTTTTCCAGACTTCATCCCCACGAATGGCTTGCACTGCTTTCACCCCGGTTTCGCCACCCTTGCGTCTTTCAGCCATGCATTGAATCACTTCTAATGCGTGAAAATCATAGCTATCAACTCCACCCATTGCCAGGCACATGACTTCTTCGGGTTGTGCGTTCTCAGGCATTTCAACTGCCGGCATGCGCCAAGTTACAGGAAGTGAAGAGCCCGCAAGCAGGGGAAACTTCATCTGTCGCGAAGTGTCCACCATCTCTTTGGCCCACTCCCAATTCCAAGAAAGGTGTTTATCGTTGAAGATGGGTGTTGTCATACCATCTTTCTTGAATACCTCGACCACCTTCTGAAAGAATTCGTATCGGGGATATTTCTTCTGCCCAAGTTCGTTGTCAGGATAAGTGCCATGCTCCCCAATGATGAGCACTGCATCGACAGCAAGTTTATCGGTGCCACAGCGCAGAGTTTCAGCAATGGTGGGATAGATTTTGAAGTTAGATTCAAGGGCCCTAGCTTTACTAAGATCACCTGCAGGAACTTGGTCCACATAGGCAGAGACAACATCAATTGCAGGGTAATGCCATTTGCCTTTTACCGGGTATCCGCCAAGAAAGCGTTCGCCCATATGCCAAGCATGAGAACGAAAGCGCCATTCGGTCGTGATGATTGCAAGCTTCTTTTTTTGTTTAGGATCACCTTGAGCCATAAGGCTGGGAGAAAGAGCGATACTTGAAAGCATTGCGCCAAGATAAGTTCTTCGAGATATCATGATAAAATCCCATGGATTTAGGGGCAAAGTAACTGGCATGCAATCCCAAACTAACCAAGATTGAATCAATACACAAGAATTGCTTATCCTGTTGACTATAAAATAAGGGAAAGGTATGCTTTATAAGTGACTGAAAGTAATACATATCTATACTTTATTCTTGCATTGGACATATCCTATGAAATCTAAAAAAGGCTTCACTCTGATTGAGTTGTTAGTTGTAATTGCTATTATTGCTATATTAATTGGGTTGTTATTGCCCGCAGTGCAGAAGGTAAGAGAAGCTGCTGCGCGCATGAAATGCCAGAATAATATTAAACAGATTGGTTTGGCAGTACACAACCTGAACACCACTTTTGGGGTTCTTCCCCCTCCCGGCGCAGGGGCTGCAAATGGTTCAGGTTGGAACTCTGTGGTTTCCAATGGGCCCTTCAAAGGGCAAACCCCGGGCTTCTTTCTCCTCTTCCCCTACATCGAGCAAACCGCTGTTTACAATATGGTCATCGCCCAGGGTGGAAATGTCTCCACGCCCACTGCTTATCAAAACACCAAAATCTCTATGCTTGTTTGCCCCACTGATACCAGCGGTAGTGGTGGCAATGGCTTTGGTAGCCCCGTGGGCCCTGATGCAACTTTTGCCATTTCTAACTATGCTTGGAATTATCTAGCCCTAGGCGACCCAAGCACCAACCGCCAGGAAGGCTCTGCTAAGCTTCCCGCATCTTTCCCTGATGGAACCTCGCAAACGGTTTTCTTTGGTGAACGTTACGCTTGGTATGGAAATGCCAATGTCAATGGAACGCCTTGCTCCAGCCTTTGGTTCAACTCTGAAAACCGCTGGATGGCCCAAATCTGCAGCGCGCCTTATGCGGGCGGCACGGGTTATGCCCCTTGCCCTCTTTTTCAAGTCAAACCTCTGGTATTGAATGCACCAAACGCAAGTGGTGGTGGCAGTTCGCCCCACACAGGTGGCACTACCGTTGGCATGGGCGATGGCTCTGTTCGTAATATTGCAGCTAGTATTTCTGCTGCTACTTGGGCTAGTATCTGCGACCCTCGCGATGGCGTTCCTGTTAACGATTTCTAACTAACTTTCAATCTTTTGCTTTAGGATTATTTTTCATGCCTAACTTTGCACCTTTGCGATTGACCCTCTTCATTGGCTTTGCTTATCTTCTTCTGGGATGCTCAGAAACACGAAAAGGTGATAAAGCCGAAGTATTAGGTATGGTTACTCTTGATGGCGCTCCTGTGGTGGATGCTCAGATCCGATTCATGCCCAAAGAGAATACAGACCTTGGGACCGCCTTTAGCAGAACGAATACCCAAGGAGAATTTATCATCAAGCCCGATGCCAACAATAATAACTGGCTTAAACCAGGAAAATACATTGTGTTGATATCCAAGATCGCACCAATAGAAGTAAAAGCAATGGGCGCTCCCGAAGTCAACCTTTTGCCCTCTAAATACAACTTGCAAGACAAAACACCTTTGAGCGCCGAACTAAAGAATGGCGAAAACAAACTCCCCCCATTTGAATTAATGAGTAAGAAACAGTAAATCCGATTGGGATTGAACCCACAACTACTATCAAGCTTCATCTTTTTCACAAATTTCACTTCCATTAACCTTTCCCGTCATTCAAACTAAGCCTATTACTTCACCCCCGGAGAACTTCATGCTAAAGCACATTCTTGCATCCTTTGTTTTCACTCTAATTTTAACCTCTAGCACTTTTGCCTCCGAGCTTCGCATCTTTTTTGTCGATGTCGAAGGTGGCGCAGCAACCCTTATCATCACTCCTGCTGGGGAATCACTTCTCATCGATTGTGGTAACCCAGGCAAACGCGATGCTGAGCGCATCCACAAAGTTGCTACCGAAAAAGCTGGCCTCAAAGCAATCGATCATCTATTCATCACACATTGGCATCTTGATCACTACGGCGGTGCAGAACGCCTGCGTGCGCTGATGCCTATCCACCATTTCTGGGATCGTGGCATTCCTGAATCTTTTCCTGAAGATGCGAAGAATTTCCCGATGCTCATTGAGGCATATAAAGCAGCAGGTGGTAATAAATCTAAAACCCTAAAAGCTGGTGATGAAGTTCCTCTTAAACAATTAGAAGGTGCTCCGAAGGTAAAATTAAGTATTTTGAGTGCCAGCGGGCAAGTAGTGAAAGATAAACCAGGTGCTCCTGAAAACCCGATAGCAAAGCAACATCAACCCCGCCCTGAAGATCCTTCTGATAACGCTAAGAGTTTAGGATTCTTACTACAGTTTGGCGATTGGAAGTTCCTCGATCTGGGCGACCTTACTTGGAATGTCGAATACAAGCTGGTTCATCCTACAGACAAGATCGGCAAAATAGATGTGTACCAAACGACCCATCATGGATTAGAGATTAGCAATAACCCGGTGGTTATAAACACGGTTGAGCCCCGGGTTGCGATTTTCAACAACGGTTCTAAAAAAGGTTGCCATCCGCAGGTTACGGGGACGCTAAGGCGTGTACCGGGATTAGAAGCAATTTTTCAGGTTCACCGTAATGTAAATGCAGGCCCAGGGGAAAACACCGAACCTAGCTTTATAGCAAATGAAGGCGAAGATTGCTCTGCGGAAACAGTTGTAGTACGAGTTGGAAAAGATGCAAAAACCTACAGCGTGCAAGCTGGCAAGAACAAAGCCAAGGACTTTAAAACGCGATAATAAAGGTAATTCACAAAGCTACAATAATTAACGACTCAAACAATATTGCAACTGAGGGGTTTAAGTCGAACAGGTAAAATGGGACTGTATAAGTCTTAACTTGAGGTATAAATAGCTTTAATGTAATTAAGATTATACAAATTAGAAGAAAGGCGAGGTTTTTATGCCCAGTTTAAACCAGCGCAAAGGATTTACGCTTGTTGAGCTTTTAGTCGTAATTGCAATCATTGCGATTCTAGTTGGTTTACTACTTCCCGCAGTTCAAAAAGTGCGCGAAGCTGCAAATCGTATGATGTGCATGAATAATCTTAAACAGCTAGCTTTAGCTGTACACAATTACGAAACTTCAAATGAAATGATGCCCCGGTATCATGACCCAGACCCGCAACGAAGTAGCTGGGTAATCCAGCTTCTTCCTTATGTAGAACAAGGTAATTTCGTTGGTATTTTTGGAAAACCTGCACAGCCAGCAACAGGTGTTTATGTACCCCAATCAGGCGGAGTCGGCGGAACAAATGGCTATTGGGTACCGCCCAGCACACATTCTGTGATGGTGGATCCTGGTAATCCAGGAACAAGAGAAGTCGTATATCATAATGGAATTGCAGGGTATCAATTAGTTGGATATGTTGAACCCACTTACAGAAATGAGCCACCTAATGCAACCTATGTTCAAGGCGAACCGGGAACACCAATAGTTCCTGGGTACTGGGATCCACCAGGCTCCGAACCACAGCCATCCGGTTCTTGGGATATGCCTCAAGCACAAATCACCTTATCAATTCTTCGCTGCAGGTCTGACCCTTCTGCACCCTATGATTTTAAATACAACGGCTGGGCAGTTACCAATTACCAAGCCAACTGGAATGTCTGGGGCGATACCAATGGCGATGGCAATACCAACGAAGATTATGGTGGCACGGGCAAAGATGCACCTGCTCAAAAGTTTTTAAACATCAGAGATGGCTTATCTAATTCCATCCTATTAGCAGAAGGTTATGCCAACTGCGATTCCCTTGGTCGGACCGCCTTTTATTCTTGGTCTTATGAAGAATTGTATGGCAATACTTTTGGTCTTACCTATTTAGCAGGCGCCAAAGTACTGAAATTACCTTACGGGGATTTCCCCTCAGCAACATTAGTAACAGGTATGCCTAACACTTATATGTTCCAAGTTAAACCATTGCCTAAAACCTATAACGAATGTCCTACGGGCGCAGATTGCTGCGCTATGCTTTTTGCGCAAACAGGACATGATGTAATGCCGGTTGCCATGGCTGATGGAAGTGTTCGCAGCATGAAAAAAGGGATGAATCAAAAAACATGGAATTGTTTGATGCTACCCCGGGATGGGCAAGTCATTAACAACCAAGACTAAACCAGAACAATGAAAAAACTAGAAGATAAATTCAGTGATTACATCATCGCCAAGGAAGGCGAAAAACCCTTGATTGTAAAGCCTGAAGCATTAAAAAAGCTTGTTAAAGATAGGAATCTTTTGGGAGATGATCTGGTATTTTGCGACCTTCAAAAGGTATGGAAAAAGGCAAGAAATGTTCAAGGCCTTCGTACTTTATTTGCCAAACTAGAATCTAATCTTAACGCCAAAGTATCCAATCCAGAAGTTGATGAAGCCTTCGACGTCATCGGTGCGATAGAGCGGGAAAATTTATCCAATCAACCAATTCTTTCCAACAAGGCAACTCCGAATTTAATTGCCCCCATAGAAAGTGAACCAGAACTACCGGACAATGATAGACCAGATCTCCAGCAACCAGCTTCTTTACAAGATGCAATCAAACACTTACAAAGTAAAGCAACTGACAATGGTGAGTTGGAAGAAGAAGAAACTTCCTTCTATTCCAAATACTGCAAGCCTAAATACATGGCTTATGTTGGGATATTCTTTGCCTTCTATTTAAGCGGTTATTACTTATTCTTTGCTCCTGCTTATTCGTTACCTGAAATTAAAGAAGTGATTGTTGGAAATGTGACGATTGAGAACAAAACAATAACCACCGGAACCGTCACAGCAATGGCTGATGGTAAAACATCCATGGGAATTATTACTTCTGCAGGGAATTACAAAATTACAAATCCGCCCAAGGGTGACCTTAAATTCAAAGTAACGCCATATGCTCCGCCCGCTGATAATTTGGTTACAAAGGGCCTTCCTAAAATTAAAGGTGCGCCCTATTTTCCTCCAGCTTACAACAAATATGAAAATGAACTGGCACTCAATTACAAAGGGGGTATCAAGGTTTTCGATATCAACCTGAAAATGCCCGTCCCCCCACCAAATAAATAACTTGATTTTATTCTCTCAATCAACAGCTTATACCCGCTTACAATCAAAATATAAGTTATAATCGTTAAGCTTTCCGCCTTTTACCAAATAGATAAACCATTAAAAATTGCTCATAATCAGGGTTTTCGCCACCTTGATGCTATAATTAAAATTGAGGGGAGAGTTCTTTAAGAAGTACTTACCATGAATGAACCAAATAAAAAATTCAATGGCTTCATTATCGCCAAGGAGGGGTATAAACCCTTAATTGTCTCTGGTGAAGCATTAAAAAAGCTGGCGAAGAAAGGGAAACTTCGCTCAGATGATCTGGTATTTTGCGACTTTCAAAAAGTATGGAAAAAGGCCAGGCATGTAAAAGGGTTGCGCACTTTTTTTTCAAAACGCAATCCGAATTTTAAAGGCGCTATCTCTGAACCCGACATTGACCATGGTGAAAAAGATTACGATGTAATTGCTGCAATCGAGCAGGAAAATCTATCTTGTTTGCACACAGTTTCCGCCCAAAGTGCGAATGATGGGGTTCACAATAATTTTTCAAACCCCGATATCCACCATTTTACCGAAGACGAATCTCTTCAAGATGCAGTGGAATACTTGAAAAATGGTGCGCCCTCGGATGATGCTTTTGTTTCGGATTCTTGGTCCGGCCTCTTCAATCCTATGGTTATTCTTGTCTTTTTTGCCCTGCTAATCTTGGTTATCCTAGGCTATTACTTTGGCTTTACCTACCAGGCACCTACCACCCCGTAAACCAAAAAACCATGTTGGACACTTACCAACTGTTAGCTTTATGCAAATAAAACAGCTAAAGAACCGCTTATAAAGGGGTTTGTACTGTTTATTCGTTCTTAACTTACCTCTTTTTTGCCGATTTATTATGTAGGCAAGCTATTGGATATTGAACTGTTGCGAAAATTACTTTAAATTTATACATATAACCTTCCTGCAAGAATGCAGCTTATTTGCCAACCGTAGTTTGCCCAAAATGATTGGCCCCCGCTAAGTTCCAACCCGTAGGACTTCATGCAAAGTCACTTAGGGAAGCACCATATAAACTTGGTTTTCCCACTCATCTTCTGTGGTTTGTTGATTCTGGAATATACCAGTGCAGCAGAAACCGCACGCACCTCCCCGTCCTATCAGCCATTGATCAGACCAAAAATTCCAACAGAAACAACCTCGTGTCCAAATCCCATTGATGCCTTCTGGAAAGCCTCGCTCAATAAGGTAGGGATAACCCCAGCCCAAGAAGCCAACAAGCCAACCCTGTTGCGTAGATTGCATATGGATATGACGGGCCTGCCACCCAAATCGGAAGAAGTGCAAAAATTTTTAAATGATGAGTCACCCGATGCCTATGAAAAAGTGGTTGAGAAATTATTAGCATCGCCAGCATTTGGCGAGCATTGGGGCCAACAATGGTTAGATCTGGTAAGGTATAGCGACTCTGAAGGTTTTAAACTCGATCGCATCAGACCTGATGCTTGGAAATTTCGCAACTGGGTGATCCAATCTTTTAACGATGATCTTCCTTACGATAAGTTTATCTCTTGGCAAATTGCAGGGGATGAAATTGCTCCTGACAATAAAGACGCACGCATAGCCACCGGTTTTTTAAGGCTTGCACCTGAAGAATCCAACGGGGCTGATTACACTCAGATTCGCCAAGATATTTTAAACGATGTCACCGATGTCACATCACAGGCTTTTCTGGGATTAACTATGGGTTGCGCCCGATGCCATAACCATAAATTTGATCCCATTCGCCAAGAAGAATACTTTCAGTTTCAAGCATTCTTCAGCGGTATAATTTATCCAGATGCTATCCCGCTCGGCTCCATTTCACTTACACCAAGCCAAAAGAGTATAGAAGAAAAAGCTGTTTCCATGCGTAAAGATCTTGCGCTAATGATGCGGGACCATGAAAAAGATTTGTTTGAAGAAATCGTAGTTGCATTGGATCCGCAAACTCAAATAGCGTTAAAAACCCCACCAGAAAAACGCACCGTTACCCAATCTCAATTAGCAACTCTGGCAAGCAAGCAAATAGATCGAAGAAAAACAAAGCTCTACCGCAGGTTAAAACCCGAACAACGAACTATTTACGACAAAACATTTGAGAACATTGCAAACCTTGCAAAAGAACTACCAATCCAAGAAGCCTACATGGGTGTATCGGAAAAAGATACGAAAGCACCTGCAACATTCCGCTTAGCACAAGGAGATGTACGAAAACCCAAAGAAGAAGTGCAACCCGGATTTCCCTTATGGATCGAAAAAGAACAGCCTCGTATAACCGCATTATCGAATAGCTCGGGTAGAAGAACTGCCCTTGCAAAATGGCTTAGTCAACCCACTCATCCGCTTACCAGCAGAGTTATTGTCAACCGCATTTGGCAGGGATATTTTGGTGCAGGGTTGGTTGCAAACTCCAGCGATTTTGGCAAAGCCAGCGAACCTTACCACCAACCAGAAATCCTAGATTGGCTCGCCTCCGATCTTGTCCGTAATCAATACAGCCTAAAATCCATCCACCGCCTAATCGTTAATAGCAGCCCCTACAAGCTTGCCAGCAAAGTTACCGATCAAGAAGTCCTAAAGAAAGGCAACCAGATCGATCCGGAAAATAATCTAGTATGGCATGCAGAAGTCCGCAGGCTTTCCGCAGAGCAAGTTCGCGATGCAATCCTTCACGCCTCGGGCGATTTGAATTCAGGTATGCACGAAGGTGTGGTGCGTTTTGCCTTACCTGCATCACTCGCTAACAGCCGTTATTCCTGGACAAAAGATGAAGCACAAGCTGCAGCAAAAAAACGCTCCATCTATTTAATCCAAAGGCGCAACCTGCCGAATCCATCGCTTGAAGCTTTTGATTTTCCCGATCGAAATCTTAGCTGCGCAAATCGCAATGACACAGTAACTGCAGTACAGGCATTGGCGCTTTTGAATGATCCTGAGATCCTTGATCACGCCCAAAACTTAGCTGCAAACATCATGCAGAAAGTAGGCAATAATACCCATTTGCAAATTCAAGCTGGTTTTCTAGCAATCCTCAAAAGATCACCCGACTCTAAAGAATTAGAGCAATCCAGAGTTTTTATCGAAGTGGCATCCGCAGCAGTTGACCCCCTCGAAAGGCTCACAGATCTCCTTCACGCCTTGTTGAACACAAGCGAATTTTTGGAGCTGGAATGATTCCACAATCACGCAGGCAATTTATTCAAACCATGGGCAATGGCTTTGGCTCCATCGCTCTTGGTTCTATGCTGGCACGCGATGCAAACGCTTCCAACCTTTCTGATGACCCCCTTCGCCATCATCCTTCCAAAGTGCGTAGCATCGTTTGGTTTTTCCTCGATGGTGGACCAAGCCATATCGATCTTTTAGACCCAAAACCAGCCCTACAAAAACTCGCTGGCTCCCCTCTACCACCAAGCTTTGCCAAACCACAAACCGCCATGGGTGTCACCGCTAATACCCCACTCCTAGCTTCAAAACGAACTTTCAAAAAGCATGGGAAATCAGGCATCCCAATCAGCGACTGGTTGCCCAACCTCGCGCGCCATGCTGATGATATTGCAGTATTACGCTCTTGCGTCGGCGAGGGTTTAACTCATGTCGCAGGCGTTTCACACATGAACACTTGCAGCACGCTACCAGGCAGGCCTTCACTAGGTGCTTGGTCGGTTTATGGCTTGGGAAATGATTGCGACAACCTGCCATCCTTCGTAGTCCTTTCCGACCGTAGGGGCGATGTACCCGGTGGCAGTCGCAATTGGGGCAGTGGCTTTATTCCCGCAACCTATCAGGGCACTCGCTTTCTCGAAGGTGCTGAACCGGTACTCTTCCACGCTCCGCCGCCTCAAATCACTCCCCTTAGGCAACGAAGAAAACTTGACTATTTGAACTGGTTGAACGAAAGACACAAAAACCAATCTACCCCAACAGATAGGCTCGATGCTCGCATTGCCAGTTATGAACTCGCTTGGAAAATGCAAACTAGCATCCCCGATGTGAGCAATCTTTCTAATGAAACCCGCGAAACTCTCAACCTTTATGGCACCGAAAACGAAACCACTAAATCTGCTGCTCGTGCTTGTCTAATGGCAAGAAGGCTTGTCGAGCGGGGTGTACGATTCATTCAAGTTTATCTGGGTAGTGGCAGTGCTTGGGATGCTCACTCCGACCTCGAAGGTAATCATTCAAATCTTTGCAAAGAAACCGATCAACCTGTTGCTGCATTTCTCAGCGATTTAAAACGCAGAGGTTTGCTAGAAGAAACTCTAGTTATATGGGGCGGCGAATTTGGTCGTACACCCATGAGCGAAAGTGGGGATGGCCGTGATCATAACCCATGGGGATTCTCGATGTGGTTTGCAGGAGGCGGAGTTAAAGCAGGCTCTATTGTAGGTAGCACTGATGATATCGGACTTTATGCAGTAGATCGCCCAGCCCCCATCAAGGATATTCATGCAACAATTCTGCGTATAGCCGGCCTAGAAAATGATTTGCTTACTTACAAACACAATGGCAGAGATGAACGAGCCACCGTTACAGATGCAACCGTAATCGACGAATTACTAGCTTAATAAAACATTTCACCAAGTTGGAACTCCTGCACCAGCGGATTGACATCCGCCGCCCATTAAGATCTGCCTATTTCGCTACAGAGCACAGTTCCACCATATGGCCATCCGGATCGCTTATAAACACTTGCACATATCCATCGGGCCTCAATTTAGGGCCCGAAAGAATTGGAATATTATTTTGCTTAAGAATGCTAATAACAACATCGGCATCAGCAACTTCAAATGCAAAGTGAGGCCCGCGAGTCTGTCTTTTTTCCTGAGGTAATAGATTCCCAGCAGGCGAAGATCCTTCATACTCAAGGATCAAATGCATCTGTACCCGCCCTAACTGAAACCATAAACCATCAAAAGAAAACGGTGGCCTAGGAACCAGCCTCATACCCAAAATGTTTACATAAAAGTTCTGCGATGCTTTAAGGTCTTTTACCACCAAGGTAATGTGATCAAAAGCTTTTACCTGAAGTAATGACTTAGGGTTTTCTATTATTGGCAGTGCTTCTATTTTTAAAGAAGCAATTTGCATCAACTCAACCGCCTCACGGCCTGTCATGCCAAGCGCAATGCCAAAGGAAGCAGCTTTGGGGGTCATGCCAACGATTTTGGCTTCGAATAAATCTTCAGGTTCTTTAAGCGGATTCGCAGGGGTTCCCTTGGCAATTGCTATCGCCTGATCAAACTCCGCAGGCGTTTTAAGATCATATATGCCACAGCCAACAATCCCTGCTGGAGTGATGATGGAGCAATACTGGCCCTTGTCCCATAAATTGCAAATGCCTAGGGCGTAGCCATGCTTGAACTGAATCCAACGGCTAGAAGAACTAGGCAAAGAAGCCATGGCGAATAATTCCCCAAGAGAAATCACGCACCGTGGTAGTCAATTTCAGTGACTTGCAATGCGTACTTATGAATGAAGTCTCTGCGAGGTTCTACCTTATCGCCCATAAGGGTGCGAAACATTTCGTCAGCCTTAAAAGCATCATCAAGTTTAATTTGCATGAGGGTGCGCTGATGGGGGTCAAGCGTGGTATCCCAAAGTTCTTCTGGGTCCATTTCGCCTAGCCCTTTAAAGCGGGTAATGGTCATGCCTTTTTCACCAATTCTTCGAACCTCAACAACCAAGCCTCGAAGATGTTCCAGATTTTTGCTTGTGTCGCCATTAGTCAAAACCAACCTAGGAACAGGTTCGCGGCCTGCAATACGAACAGGAGGAATTAGATCAGTGGGCAACAATCCAAATACTTTAAGCTCTTCGATAGTTTTATTGATATCGCGGATTTCATGCAATTCCTGAGCATAAAAGACATCCTCAGGGGGCACAGCGGGTGCTGGGGCATTATCAACACCTTCGGGATCATGAACCGGAATAGGTTGTTGATCTTCATTGCCTGCAACGAATTCTTTTCCTGCTTTTTCCTGTTCCTGTTTGCGGAAGGCATCAACTTCATCAGGGGAAAAGAACCAGTACTCTCTACCAGACAAAAGAACTCTGCAATAGGGAAGTATGCCATCTTTATTAACACGCTCGATGAGTGCCCTAAGCCCTAGGCCTCGCTTTTCCAATGTTTTAAGCGCATCTTCCATGCGTGAAGTAAGTTTAAGAAGATGGGCAAATCTTTCGCCACCCAAGGTAACGCGTTCTGCTTTGGAATCAGGCAAAGGCAGAATGATAAGTCCGGTGCCATCGAGGCCGCGTTCTAAAAGTTCTGTTTGCATATCTTCAGCAGTTGCAACATAGCGAATCTGCTTTTTCTGAACCACTTTATAAAGTGGTGGGCGCGCAACATGAATATGACCATGTTCTACTAAAAGCGCCATCTGTCTATAAAAGAAGGTTAAAAGCAGCGTTCGAATATGCTGCCCATCGACATCGGCATCAGTCATGATGATGATTTTATTATAACGCAACGAACTACGCACGGTTTCGTAATCTTGTTGGTTGCCTATATCCACACCAATTGCAGATATAAGACTACAAATTTCTGTGTTGTTGAGCAGATTTTCTAGCCTGCACTTTTCAACATTTAAAGGCTTACCTCGCAAAGGCAAAACAGCTTGATACATGCGATCTCGCCCGGCTTCTGCACTTCCACCTGCACTGTCCCCTTCCACTAGGAACAATTCTGATTCTTCGGTATCGCGGGTGGTACAATCGAATAACTTTCCAGGAAGACCACCACCGCTAAGAATATTCTTCCTATCACGAATTGCCTTTCTGGCCTTTGCAGCAGCTTCTCTTGCCTCTGCAGCGTTCATGATCATATCAAGGATGATTTTTGATTCCTTAGGATTTTCTTCCATGTACTTGCCGAGCTTTTCTGCAACAGCAGCAGAAACTGCACCCTCAACATCGGCATTGAGAAGGCGGATTTTATTTTGCGATTCGAATTGTGGCTCGGGATGTTGAATACTTACCACTGCGGTAACACCGGTGCGGAAATCTTCACCAATAGGGCGTACATTCTTGAAGAAATCGAGCTTCTCGCCATATGCTCCTACGGTGCGGGTAAGCGCAGCACGGAATCCGCTAAGGTGGGTTCCACCTACGGGATTATAAGCGTTATTAGCATAACAGCGAACGCGCTCTTCATCTTCCCTTGTGTATTGCAATGCGCATTCAACTTTGATGTCACCAACGCTATGTTCGATATAAATCGGCGGATGAATAACATCGTTGTTGCGATTAAGATGCTTGACAAATTCTGCGATCCCGCCTTCATATTTGAATTCTTCTGACTTCCCTGTACGGTCATCGGTCAGGGTAAAAGACAAGCTTTTATTGAGGAAGGCAAGTTCACGCAGACGATCTTCAAGAGTATCGTATTTGAAATCAAGATCTTTGAAGATCTGATGATCAGGTTTGAATTTGATGCGGGTACCGGTACCAATTGCGATACCAATATCTTTGAGTTCGGTGGTAGCTTTGCCGCGTTCATATTCTTGAACATAAGTACGACCGCCACGACGAACTTCTGCTTCAACCCAGGCACTTAGCGCAGTAACGGCCTTGGCGCCCATACCATGCAAACCTGCAGAAACCTTATATGCACCCTTATCGAATTTGCCACCCGCACCAACCGTGGTTAATACCACTTCCAAAGTTGGTTTCTTTGCTTGGGGATGAATATCAACAGGAATACCACGGCCATCATCTTTAACGCTTACGCTGCCATCAACATAGATATGGACTTGGATGTTTTTACAAAAACCCGCAAGAGCTTCATCAACGCTGTTGTAAATAAGTTCATAGACGAGGTGATGTAAACCGGTGGTATTAATATCCCCGATGTAAACCCCTGGCCGCCTGCGGATATGGTCTGCATCACGAAGGATCTGAACATTGGCACTGTTATAATCATTCGACCCATCAAAGGTAGGATCGACCAAATTATCTTCTGTCATCTATTCTATACTCCAATGAAAATCATTTAGCTTTACCGTACTTGAAACGCAAGTCTGTCAGCACCGAGGCCGGCAAAAGCTTGCGTAACCTCGTCAGTATTGGTCGCTTCTGATACTGCGTAAGCTCTTGGAGCAACGCAGAGCTATCGACCGACACCTCGAGCACACCTTTCTTCAACACTATCACGCGGGTGTGTTCCGCGTATTCTTCACCTGCTGCTTCTGCCCAGGATTTTTCGAGTTTTAATCGCTCTTGTTTTCTACCCCAGCCCTTGGCAACAAATAACTTACTCAGAATATCTCCGATTTTTTCCGGCCCCTTCTCCGGCTTGAAAAACCGTATTCCCATTTTCTTTTTCTCCAACTATTTCATCAAGTCAGGGGCATTATCAAATATTGATAATCTTCACCAAACTTGAACAATGCAGGGCTTGCAGCATCAATCAAATCTAATCGTACTTCTGAATCGTTAGGCAAAACCTTCAACAAATCAGAAACAAATACAGGATTAAAAGCTATATCTACATCAGGCCCTTGGTAATCAATCTCTAATTCAACTTTCGATTTACCAGATACGCTGCCCTGGGCCTGCAATACTAATTTCTTCGAATTGAATTTGAATAACACTTTCTTAACTTCATCATCCGCCATGATGGCGGCTTGCCTAACCGCTGCCCCAAAAGCTTCGACTTTTAAAATCGCATGAGCCAAACACTTCTTAGGCAACACCATTTTATAATCAGGGAAACGGCCTTCTACAAGCCTGCTGTAAACAATCGATCGTTCTGTTTTAAATAAAACTTCGTTCGGTCGAAAACAGACTTTGATGCTTTCCTGATCATCCGAAAAATTACGATCCAATAAATTCAGCGCCTTACTAGGCACCACCGGAGATTGCCCCTTAACCGAATGGCCACCATGCTCTGAAGCACTTCCCTGAGTCCAGGCCAATCTTCGGCCATCGGTTGCAACTAATCTGACCGAATCTTTTTCAAGTTCCCAAAGAGCGCCAGTCATGGTGTATCTTGCCATCTCTGAAGCGGATGCAAACACCGTTCTACGAATCATGGCACGCATGGTTCCAGCAGTCATTTCATGATACTTTTCATCCGAAAAGATCGGAATATCAGGAAAGTTTGCTGGGTCTTCACTGGGCATTTCAAATTCAAAAGATTTTCCTGCTATGTGACTTGAGTCGGCATCAGCTTCCAAATGAATTTCTGTGTCTCGAGTTTCTCTTAAAATCGAAATAAGTTTTGAAGCTGGAAGAATCGCTTCGCCTGGTTTTTCGACGACCATACCAGCGATTTCAATCCGAACACCTAATTCCAAATCCGTAGCCATCAAAACACAACGGTCTTCATCTGCAACTGCTTTGAAGTTTTTAAGGATGGGTTTTACATCCTTGGATGAAATTGCAGAACTTGCAACTTGGCAAGCTGCTAATAACGCTTCTCGATTACATATTGCTTTCATATTCTTAGGATCCTCATAACACACATCATCGCACACACAATGATTCTTAATAGTAAATATAAATAAATTTTATTACTTTTATTGAGTGGCACACCCAAGTTGTTAAAAACACTTTTTAGTAACACTTAAACTCTTTTCGAGTATAGAGTTATCATACTAAATTTATTGTGGAAAACTTGTTATTTAATGGTCATTTCGTGGTTAGTCTTGGTGCGCCAAATGTTGGTTGGGTTTTTGGATGGGGTTAGTAGAACAAGATAAAACCACCAGTTAACATTGAAATAACAAGTTGTCCACAACTAGGAATATGCAAAATAGTGTTCCAGCTGGCGAATTATGCGCAAATGGCTGAATTTCATCTTCGACCTTTTAATTATAAGGTTAAGAGCAAAAAGCATTAACCTAAGTCATGTTCTAGTTGGCGAATAGTGCCAGAAAGGCTGATATTATTCCCAATTTCATCTTCGACCTTTTAATTGGAAAGATATTAGCAAAAAGCACTAAGCTAAGTCATGTTCTAGTTGGCGAATAGTGCCGGAAAGGCTGATATTATTGCCAATTTCATCTTCGACCTTTTAATTGGAAAGATATTAGCAAAAAGCACTAAGCTAAGTCATGTTCTAGTTGGCGAATAGTGCCGGAAAGGCTGATATTATTCCCAATTTCATCTTCGACCTTTTTGCAGGCATGAAGAACGGTGGAATGGTCTCTACCACCAAAAAATTCACCTATTTCTTGAAGCGACATGCCGGTTAATCTGCGTGCCAAATACATGACAATTTGCCTTGGTAGCACGATTTCTTTATCTCTTGATCTGGTTTGCATGGATTTAGGTGTGATGCGGAAATGTTTGCCTACTTTAGAGGCAATGGATTCGACACTAATGGCTTTTTTTAAGTGGCCTGGGGTAGCGAAAAGCTTTTCGAGATCGGAGCGCTTTAAGGGCCTTCCCAACGTGCGAACCATGCTATGAACGCGGTTGCATACGCTTTGTAATCTGCGCATGCTACCTTCCACTAACCCAGCCAGCCATTCTAATGCCTGAGTTTCGATTTTGGTGCCAAAAGATTCAAGCTTGCGTTCCAGAAAAAGCAGCCTGCTTTCAGGCCCAAGCGCAGGTAATTCAAGTATCAAACCCGAAGTTATACGGTTAATAAAGCGATAGGAAAACTTAGTTAATTGGCCCGGTGCAATCGAGGTAGAAAGAATGGTCAGGTTTCGGCTAGCGGTTCTTTCATCAAGGATTCGAGCCAGAATATCCGCTTCTCTTGGTTTAAGAAGTTGGATGTCTTCGAGAACCAAAAGATCTAAATCAATCAGTTGTTTTTGCAATGTTTCGAAGTCATCACGGTTTGCCATTTCTGCATCGCGAAGAGATTGGCAAAAATCGGAAGCCCGCATTATCTGGGTGGTTTTGTTCTGGGATACCTTTAATATTTTTCGACAAAGCGAGCCTAAAAGCCTAGTTTTTCCAGATCCGGGAGGGCCGTAAAGAATGCTAATCGCATCAAATCGTTTTGGTGCTCGCAAGACAAATAATTTGCCCACTCGATCCAGTGATAATCTGGCGAGTCGATGTTCGGGAAAATTCAACCTCAGTGAATGAGGAGCGGCCATTAGCGTCCTGAAAAAGCCTTTAGTGTGTATTTATCGTTCAGCTGACTTGATTTTATGCTACTTACTTGTCTCTTCTCTTGCAATCCTAACCTTGTTATTCAAGCAATTATTAACGGATACTTCTTTATCATTAAACTGATTATTCGTTTTTTCCTGAATGGTTTCGTAGTGATTGAACAGCAAATGCAATTCTTTTCGCTCCCTCTATCGCCTCGGCTTCTTCCAAATGAAACCCGAAACTGAACCTCATGGAAGATTTTAAAACCTCCGGGGAAACTTGCATTGCCATCAATACGGGTGAAGGCAAAAGCGAACCACTTGAACATGCAGAACCGGTAGAGCAGGCCACCCCTGCCATATCCAACCGCATTAGCAGGATATCTGCTTTCAAGCCTGGAAAACCCAGATTAAGCGTGAAAGGCAACGCAGGGTTGTGTTCGCCATTGATAGTGAAATCGGCCACTTCTTTTCGCAGTTCTTGTAGAAATGATTCTCGGAGTAGGGCGACTTTATTACGCCTTGCTTCGAGGTTGTTCATAGCTAGTTTAAGGGCCAAAGCCATGCCTACAACAAGGTGAACGGGCTCGGTTCCGGGTCGTAGGCTTTTTTGTTGATGCCCACCAAAGAGCATAGGTTTTAAAGTGCTGCCTCTGCGCACAAGAAGTGCGCCAATACCTTTTGGGCCATGAAATTTATGGGCGCTCAGTGCTAATGAAGTAACACACAAGCGGTGGAAATCGATGCGTATTTTTCCAGCACCTTGCACTGCATCGGTATGCACCCACATTTTGCTTTGAAGCTGATTGCCTAGGGTTTCGATGGGTTGCAAGACGCCTGTCTCGTGGTTAACCAACATTAGGGTTGCAAGCCTGGTATCGGTTTTGATTAAGTCTGAAAGATTAGAAAGGCTGGTCTTACCCTGGGGTTCGGTTTCGAGCCATTGAACCTGAAAACCCTGTTTTACAAGCTTTTTGAGATGTTCGGTGATTGAAGCGTGCTCTATTTGGGAAGCGAGTATGCTTGAGGGGGAATCAGATAAAGCACTTTGAAGAGCGAGATTGTTGGCTTCTGTGGCTCCACTGGTGAATACCACTTCATCGGGGAATGCGCCCAAGAGTTGGGCAATTTCTTCGCGGGAATCTTCGAGCGCTTTTCGTGCTTTTCGCCCTGCGCCATGGCTGCTTGATGGGTTCCCGAACTGGGTTAATGCGAAGGGTCGCATGGCATCCCAGATTTCGGGTAAAACCGGCGAGGTTGCATTCGAATCAAGGTAGATCAAGTTCAAATTATTCATAATTGCATCTTAGCGGATTGAAAGGGAAGCGTGCGGTTTTAAAGCAACCCTTCCAAGGTTAATTTGTCGCTGATCATATGTTTTAGGTCTTCAAGGCCGGTAAGAGTTTTAAGAGTGGTGGCATCTATGAACGGTCTGAGTTCCTCAGTGCGGAGGTCTTTGATGTAAATGGCGGGAAGTTCATCTTCAAGCTTGAATTCTTTGCGAAATTCATCCCGGTGTAGGAAGGTGAGAGGGGGTTTTATTTTGGCTAAGAAATCGCGCCATTCCTTGCGCATCGAAAACGCACCATGGGTAAGGCCGCAAAGATTGCAAGGATAGGTGCTTGGGGAAAGCACCTTATGCGAGATATCCGCCATCATATTAAAGAACCCTCTGTCGGCATTGTAAACAAAAACGAGCCCTGAGTTTTTATCCATGACGGGAGTTTCCTTATGTGATCGATACAACCGTTACCAGTTTAATCTCAAGAGGAGGAATAGGGAAGATAAAGGGCGTTGAATGGAGAAAAACAGATAAAGAAAAAGGTTTGAGCAATGTTTTGGAAGAATAATGACGAAATTTAGGATAACTAGCTTGACTAGGGGATAGTGTTTGTCATAAATTGAAATAACTTGGAAGCTATCTACCAATAGCTTTCAGTAAATGTCAGGAGTCGAGTGTGATTGCCGAAGAACGAAGACAGCGCGTTTTAGACTTGGTCAGCACCAAGGGGTTTGCGACCTTGGCTGATCTTGCCTTGGAAATTCAAGTTTCCGAGTCGACTGTCAGGCGCGATCTCGAATTCTGGCACCAGCAGGGCAATCTCAAACGCACTCACGGTGGGGCAATCTTTGTGGGCGATGGCTCTAGCTTTCCCGCTCTTGAAGAGCGCATTGATGCCCAACTCGAAGAAAAAAGGGCCATTGCCCGAGCTGCAGTTGGTCGCATTTGCGATGGTGATACTGTTCTTTTGGATGGCGGTACCACCACTTTAGAAGCTGCTCGCCTGCTTCTTGGCAGATCGATCCAAGTGGTTACCAACAGTTTGCCCATAGCAGCATTGCTGGCAGGCAGTCGGGAAACCGATCTCGTATTACTGGGCGGGTATATCTACCCCAAAACGGGCGTAGCTCTTGGGCCCTTTACCGTGCGTATGATGCAAGATCTTCATGTACACCAGACTTTGCTTAGTGTTAGCGGGTTGACCGAGCGTGGCTTGTTCAACAGCAATTTGCTTTTGGTCGAAACCGAGCGGGCAATGATGCGCTGTGCCGATGAAGTGGTTCTGCTTGCAGATCATACTAAAGTGGGGCGACCTGCTCTGGCGTTTCTTTGCGAGTGGTCTGAAATCGACCTTTTAGTTATCGATCGCAAGCTTGAAGACAGAAAAAAATCAATGCTGGCGCAAACAGGCGCCCGCCTTCTTATTGCGGGTGATCTCGAGGAGTTTGGCAGATGAGTTCCAATATGCTTAATAACAACCTGATGGGTCTTGATCGCAATCGAATCGAGCAATTGGTTCGCGAAGCTGTGTCATCGCAATTAGGCAGCAATCCTGCTAAATCAATAGCCCCAGGTCAGCCTAACCCTTTATTGGTTAATGTTTCTGCGCGCCATGCTCATGTGACTCAGGAAGATCTTGAAAGGCTTTTTGGCAAAGGCCACAAACTAAAGGTGTTTAAAACCCTGTATCAGGATGGGTTCTTTGCAGCAGAAGAAACTGTAACCATCATCGGGCCTAGGCACCGCATGATCACCAACCTTCGTATTCTTGGCCCTTGCAGAGATCATAGCCAGGTAGAACTGGCCTTCACTGATGCTGTGCAACTTGGCCTGGATATCCCTGTAAGAAAAAGTGGCGACATTAATGACAGCCCTGGTTGCTACTTACTCGGCCCTGCTGGAATGATTCATCTTCCCAAGGGGGTTATCCGCCATGAACGCCATGTTCACATGAGCCCTGCGGATGCCAGTTTTTATCAAGTCAAAGACGGCGATCGCCTTAATTTGCGCGTGACAAGCGATTGTGCCGTGGTTTTCGAAAAACTTCTTTGCAGGGTGGGTAACGCCATCAAGTTGGAAGTGCATATCGATACCGATGAAGGTAACGCGTGTAATTATGCCCGGGCAACCGGGTTTGAACTGTTTCGATGAGTTTTTTGTCCGGGCGTGACGGACAGAAGGCAAATCGAGTAATGGAGAAAGAACGATGGCAGTAAACATGGAAGCCCTCGGGATGATTGAAACCCGTGGCATGGTCCCTTTGATCGAAGCTAGCGACACAATGCTGAAGGCAGCGAATGTGAAGTTGGTAGGTTGGACAAAAATTGGCAGCGGTTTGGTAACCGCAATGGTAGTGGGCGATGTTGCAGCAGTAAAAGCTGCGATAGATGCAGGCGCCGCTGCTGCCAGCAGGGTTGGCGAAGTCGTTGGAGTTCAAGTAATTCCAAGACCACACGAAGATATCAGCACCCTGATTCCTGAACGAAAAGCAAATAGCTAAACCCTAACCATTAATGAAACGGAGGAAAAAGAAATGGCAACAGTAGCGACTCGTGGACAAGCCGAAGCCCTCGGCATGGTGGAAACCAAAGGATACATTGCAGCAGTGGCAAGCACCGATGCAATGTTGAAAGCTGCAAACATTACCCTTGCAGGCCAGGTACAGATTGGGAACGCATTTGTATGCACATTTGTGCGTGGCGATGTGGGCTCGGTTCGTGCTGCGGTTGATGCAGGTGCACAAGCTGCGACCGCCAATGGAGAGTTGGTAAGTGCGCATGTTATTCCAAGGCCAGAAAAAGATGTCCTTGATTTCTTTCTAGGCAAGTAAAGGGGCTTCTTGATGAAGATACTGGTGGCAAACCTTGGTAGCACCAGCTTCAAGTACCGTCTGTTTGATATGGACGGTGAAAAGCTGCTGGCACGAGGAGGCGTCGAGAGAATCGGCGCACCTGTGTCTCCTTGCTTTGTTGAATCTGGTGGAACCCGTGCCGATGCCGAGATTGTGGCAAAGGATCATGCCGCCGCTGTTACGCTTTGCCTAGAGCAGCTTTCCCAACGGGGTTGCTTGAAGGATCCGGGCGAACTGGCAGCAATCGGTTTTAAGGCGGTTCATGCCAAGGATGTCAGTGGTGCGCAACGCGTGGATGAAAGAGTACTGGCAGCCATGCAGGCTTACGCAGATGTGGCTCCTGCTCATAATCCACCCTACATCAATGCGATGCGATTGCTGGCTTCGAAGTTGCCTCAGATACCTTTAGTTGCTTCTTTTGAAACAGGGTTTCATGAAACCATTTCCGCAGCAGAGCGTTCTTATGCCATTCCCCATGAATGGATAGAGAAGCATGGTGTAAAGAAATGGGGATTTCATGGAGCGAGCCATCGATACATCGCAATGCGTACTGCGGAGTTATTGAAAAACCCGAATGCAAAGATTATCTCTTTTCATTTAGGTGGATCGAATTCTGTGTGTGCCATAAGCGAAGGAAAATCCAGGGCGAACAGCCTTGGGATGAGCCCGCAATCTGGGTTGCCTCACAACAATCGTGTGGGCGATTTCGATATCTTTGCCCTGCCTGTACTCTTGCGAGAAACAGGAAAATCAATTGAAGAAATTCTAGATATTCTCGCCAACCATAGTGGCCTTCTGGGTCTTTCTGGTGGCAAGAAAGACATGCGTGATTTAGAGCAAGCTGCCTTGGCAGGTGATGCTAGATCTCAGGTGGCGCTCGATGTTTTCATCGCATCGATAAGGCATTATCTGGGTGCTTATATGGTTTTGCTTGGCGGAGTGGATGCCATCGTTTTCACCGGGGGCATTGGTGAAAATTCTTCGGTCACAAGATCGGGTGTTTGCGCCAACCTCGGATGGTTTGGCATTCATCTGGATGAGGCGAAGAATAAAAGCGCCAAGGGTGAGGCTACCCTGCAAACTGCGGATAGTAAAGTTCAGATTTGGATCATGCCTACGAACGAAGAGTTAGTAGTTGCTAGGCAGACCCGCGATCTTTTAACTCGTTAGGTATTTTTTTAACAAGAAAGTAAAGGAGATTTTTCATGATAGTAAACATCACCTACTGCACCTCTTGAGGGTACAGGAATTTTTCCGCCAGTTTGGCGGGAGCAATCCAAAAGGCTTTTCCAGACAAAGTAACAGTGAATCAAAAGACAGGTTCGGGCGGGGTTTTTGATGTCGAATTGGATGATGAAAAGATCTTCAGTAAGTGGGATCAAAATCGTTTCCCCGATAATAAAGAAATCCTACAAATGATTGAAGCCCGGCTTAAATAAGGAGTTTTATCATGTTCGTGGCACGCGTCACAGGTTCGGTGGTTTCTTCACAGAAGGTATCTTCCATGATCGGGCACAAGTTGCTCATCGTTGAACCTCTGCGTGTTGATCCTGCCAACCGCGATAAACTCATAGGCACCGGGCGCAGCTTTGTCGTGGTTGATACCGTGGGCGCCGGCCTTGATGAAATGGTTCTTATTGTTCAGGGGTCTAGCGCTAGGCTTACCCCTGAAACTGAAAAGCTTCCTGTTGATGCAACCATCATCGGGATCATCGACACCGTCAGCGTGCACAACAAAATAGTTTTCAGCGCCAATAGTAATAATGGTTAAAGATCAAATTGATCAGGATGATTCAAAAAGGGGAACTTCATGCAAGTAACTGATGATCTGGTAAGAAGTGTAGTGCAACGAGTGCTGGCGCAAATCAGCGCACCCTCGGGTTCATCCGCATCTGCTGTAAAAGCAGGCTCTGATGGCATCTTCAGTGATGTTGAATCTGCAGTTGCAGCCTCCGTTGCAGCACAACGCGCCTTCGAACGAAGGGGCCTTGAAGACCGCAGAAAAGCACTCGCCTGCATTCGCAAAATCTGCCTCGAGAGGGCTGATGAGCTAGGCCGTGAAGAAATGGAAGAAACCAAAATCGGTAAGCTCCCTCATAAAATCGAAAAGCTTAAACTCATCGCTGATCGCATCCCTGGCGTCGAGTTTTTGAAAACCGATGTCTTCTCTGGCGAGAACGGTATCACCCTCCAAGAATACGCTCCCTTTGGCGTAATCGGGGCAATCACCCCTGTTACCCATTCGCTTCCTACGCTTGCTTGCAATGCAATCAACATGCTTGCCTCGGGTAATTCCCTTGTGGTTAATGCGCATCCTTCCGGTGTGAAAATCGCTTGCAAAGGCGTCAAGCTTTTCAACCAGGCGATTCGTGCTGCGATAGGAATTGACAACCTCATTACTATTATTGACAAACCTACTTTGGAAACAGCGCAGGCGATTTTTGATCACCGCGATGTTCGAATGTTGTGCGTCACCGGCGGGCCTGCTGTAGGCAGAGCTGCTTTACGAAGCCCTAAGCGTGCAGTGGTTGCTGGCCCTGGCAATCCCCCCGTAGTAGTTGATGAAACCGCAGACATTGATAACGCAGCCCGCTGCATCATTGCAGGCGCAGCTTACGATAATAATCTGCTTTGTATTGGCGAAAAAGAAGTGTTCGCAGTTGCTGCCATCTTCGAAGAATTGATGGAAGCAATGAGCAGGCATAAAGCAGTAAGGTTGAATGCTGCGCAAGTCGATGCCCTGACTAAAATCGCCTTTAGCCCTTCTGAAGATAAGAAGTACATGGTTCCTACGAAGGAATTTATCGGGCAGGATGCAGCTTTCTTAGCTGCAAAGATCGGCCTTTCGATTCCTTTGGATACCGAATTGCTTTATGGCGAAACTGATGAATCCAACCCTTTTGTTCCCACCGAACAAATGATGACTTTTGTTCCCTTTGTTAAAACCAGAGATGTGGATTCTGCGATTGAATTGGCGAAGAAGCATGAGCATGGCTACAAGCACACCAGCATCATTCATTCGCGCAATGTGGAAACCATTACTCGCATGGGCCGTGAAATGGATACCACTCTTTTCATTCAGAATGGCGCCAGCGTTGCTGGGTTGGGTATTGGTGGGGAAGGGTATGTTAGTTTCAGTATTGCAACCCCAACAGGCGAAGGGATTACCACTCCACTAACTTTTACAAGGCAACGACGCTCGACCACGGTTGGTTCGATGCGTGTTATCTAGGAAACGAAGATGCAAATTGGCACAGTGGTAGGAACTGCAACTGCAACCATGAAGCATGACAGCCTTAAAGGCTGGAAACTTGCGCTGATTCAGCCTTTGCAAATAGATGGCAAAGTAGATGGCGAGCCAATACTTGCAATCGATCATCTTGGTTCAGCGGCTGGTTCGAATGTGATCATCACAAGCGAAGGTGGCGCAGTAAGAGATATCATGAAGCGGAAAGATTCGCCTGTGCGTTGGATGGTAATGGGGTTGTGTGATTAATGAGTAACGCAGTGCATGAATGGCCTGGAACGGTGCTTGCGCTAAATGACTTACAGCGTCTTGGGCCCAATCTGCGTGAGTTGATTGTTGCAGATAAGGTAGTGCTGACCCCTTGTGCGCGTGACGAAATTAAAAGGTTGGGTGTTTCTCTGGTGCGTAGAGAAACCAAAAAAGAAACAAGCATCGGCTATGGTTCTGATGGCTTATACCCGCAAGTTGCAACGGTAGTTCTGGCATTGGGCAACGAAGGATTTACGCTTAAAGCATTGCAAATGCAGCAGGGTATTGGCTCGATGTTATTGGGAAAAACTGCAGGTGAAATGGTTGCAAGCGGAGTCATGAAAAGTGCGGTGTTGTTTTGCAGAGAGCCCGAAGCTGCTGCTTGTGCTGCGAATAAATTGGTTGGAATTCGCGCCGCTGCGGTAAACAACATGATGCAGGCGAAAAGGGCCTGTGCAAGTTTGGGCGCAAATATGATGGTGGTGGAAATGCCGGGCCGTACTTATTTCGAAATCAGGCAGGTGATTCTTCTGATGATGAATACTAAAGGATGCCCTGAAGGATCGCAGGCTTTATTGGAGAGACTCGATGCGCGTAGCTGAGGTCATAGGATCGCTAACATTGTCGCGAGTTCACCCTTTGCTGGTTGGATCTCGTTGGATTATCGGGGTTCCCTATAGCCTCGACGCCCTTCGTGCCGATGGTAAGGGGGATGGCGAAGACTTAGTGATATTCGATAATTTAGGCGCGGGTCTGGGATCAAAAATCGGCTTTAGTGAAGGGGGAGAGGCTGCAGCGCCTTTTCATCCGATTAAAAAGCCTGTGGATGCGTATGCTGCATTGTTGATAGATCAGTTGGAAATCGTACCCAAGAGTTAGTTCAAACAGTTGTTAATTAAACCGGAGCAAGGAATTATCATGTACACAAATGAATACAAACTAAAAGAATCAATCTGCGAGATCGGTCGCAGGGTTTACAGCAAGGGCTTTGCTGCTGCAAACGATGGCAATATCTCTATTCGCTTAAACGATAAAGAATTGCTTTGCACCCCCACCATGGTATCGAAGGGTTACATGAAGCCCGAAGATATTTGCAAGGTGGATTACGAAGGCAAGCAGATTTCCGGTATTCGTAAGCGCTCCAGCGAAATACTTTTGCATCTTTCGGTCTATAAGAACCGCCCAGACGTAAATGGTGTTGTGCATTGTCATCCGCCTCATGCCACTGCTTTTGCAGTTGCCCACGAACCCATACCAAAAGCTATTCTTCCTGAAGTCGAAGTGTTTTTGGGCGAAGTTCCTACTGCGATTTATGTAACTCCAGGTGGCCAGAAATTTGCAGACTCCATTATTCCCTATGTCAAGGATTGCAATACCATCCTACTTGCAAACCATGGCACCATCACCTTTGGCCCCGATCTTGAAAAAGCTTATTTCAATACTGAAATCATCGATGCTTACTGTAGAATTCTTATTCTTTCCAGGCAATTGGGCAGGGTGAATTACTTCACCGAAAAAGAAACCTCCGAGTTGCTTGAATTGAAAAAGAAACTGGGTTACGACGATGTTCGATTTAAGAACAGCAATTGTGATCTGCGTGGTGAAAACTGCTTCAACGAAGGTTACACCAAATTCCATCCTGAACATGTTGCTTTCCCTGTTGCTGAACAAGATGCATGGATTAATGCAAAACCTTCGCCAGCTAATAACAACCTTGATATTGATGCACTCGTGAAAAAAATCACGGATCAAGTGATGGCTGCATTGAAAGGTTCCCCTGCGTAAGTTGGGCCCTTAGCTTCAGTGCCTACATCTAACTCTGTGAGATTTTAAATGTTTAGCTTCAAGAAAGATAAAACCGGTTTCTTTTCAGCTCTCAGCCTTATTATTTTGGTTGCTGCAACTGTTATTACAACCGGCATCCTTCTTGCGCAAGGTATCAAGGAAGGCAATTGGGAATATTACAGTATCCCCATTAAGATTGTTCTTGCAGTTTTCTGGCTTGCTGGCATGACCATCGTGCTTACCCGCATTGGTGTTTTTGCAGTGCAGCGTGCCAATAAGAAAATAGAAGAACTGCAATCAGGTGAAAGCCCTGCATCACAACCTGATTCCCAAAATACTGATCCCGAACAAACTAAGTCATAAACAGCTATCTGGAGAGATTTGTCATGAAGGTAAGTATCATAGGCGGCGGCGGATTGGTCGGAAGCATGGCTGCTTATGCTCTTCAATTTGGAAGAGCCGCAAGCCATATCTGTATCATTGATGCCAACAAGGATGTTGCCCAAGGCGTGGCTTTGGATCTTCTACAAGGCTCATGCCTGGTTGCAGATCAACGCATCACCGCAGGCACCATGGAAGATGTTTCCACCAGTAATATTATTGTGATCACTGCGGGCCTTCGTCGAAAACCCGATGAA
>Ga0255087_1000124_pt1 | contig 36502 bp, 33 predicted proteins | sample Colum_Miss_RepA__FD_188561 | JGI IMG/M metagenome (GOLD analysis project Ga0255087, IMG submission 188561) | Freshwater microbial communities from Columbia River, Oregon, United States - Colum_Miss_RepA_8d | ecosystem: Environmental > Aquatic > Freshwater > River | place: USA: Oregon | collected...
GAGTTACGCCCTCTACCCGCACATGACGGTGGGCGAAAACATCTGCACGCCGCTGCTGATGCGCGGCCTGAACTTCTGGCAGCGCCTGCCGGGCATGCGCTGGCTGCTGCCGGCGGTACGGCGCCAGCACGCCGCGGCCGAGGCCAGCGCACGCAAGGTGGCGCACAGCTTGGGCATTGACGCGCTGTGGGGGCGCAAGCCGGCGCAGCTCTCGGGTGGCCAGCGTCAGCGCGTGGCCTTGGCGCGCGCCATGGTGCGGCACCCGGCGGTGTTCCTGTTCGACGAGCCACTGTCCAACCTCGACGCCAACCTGCGCCAGGCCCTGCGCGCCGAGATCCGGCAACTGCACGACCAGCTCGGCGTCACCTTCATCTACGTCACGCACGACCAGCACGAGGCCATGTCCATGTCCGACCGTGTGGCCGTCATGCGCGAAGGCCGTGTGCTGCAGCTCGGCACGCCGGACGAGATCTACCGCCAGCCGGCGCACGTGGAGGTGGCGCGTTTCGTTGGCGCACCACGCATCAACCTGCTGCCGGCCGAAATTCGCGGCGCCGGCATCTGGGTGCAGGGCCAACAGATCGGTCATGTGCCGCCGGGCCAGGAGGGCGCAGCCTGCCAGGTCGGCTTCCGGCCGCAGCTGGGCCTGCAGGATGGTGACAAGGGGCTGGCGCTGCAGGGTCGCATCAGCGGCGTGGAATACACCGGTGCCGAGCTGATCGTCACCGTGCAACTGGCGCACACCCAGGCGCAGGAGCAGGTGGTCTTCTGCCTGCCGGCGCAGCAAGCCGGGCTGCGCGTGGGGGAGCCACTGCAGGCCTGGGTGCCGCTGGCGCAGCTGCATGTGTTCGGCGCCGACGGCCAGCGTCTGGCGTTCGAGCCGCTGTCAACGCAGCTGGACGCAGCGGCCTGAAGGCACGGGGCTGACCATGCGCGTGCATCCGCTCAATACCCTGCTGCTGCTGTCACCGGCCACGGTGCTGCTGCTTGTGTTCCTGCTCGGGCCGGTGGCCGTCGTCGCCGTGCTGTCGCTGACCGACTGGCAGTTCGGCGCCGCCACGCTGAACTGGGTCGGCCTGGCCAACTATGCCGAACTCTGGAGCGACCCGGTGTTCCGCCAGTCGCTTGCCAACACTGCTCTACCTCGTGCTGGTGACTGCCGGTGCCGTGGCCATCGGCCTGGGGACGGCGCTGCTGATCGAATCCGACACCCAGCTGCGCGGCTTCTACCGCACCGCCTTCTTCATGCCGGTGGCCTCGACGCTGATTGCCATGGCCGTGGTCTGGCAATTCCTGCTGCACCCGAGCGCCGGGCTGGTGAACCACATGCTGCAGTGGGTCGGCCTGCAGCCGCAGGACTGGCTCAACAACCGCCGGCTGGCGCTGTACTCTCTGGCGGCCATTGGCGTGTGGCAGATGGCTGGGCTGGCGATGGTGCTTTTTCTTGCCGGCCTCAAGAGCATTCCGCAGGACGTGCGCGACGCGGCGGCGCTCGACGGCGTGACGCACCCGTGGGAGCGTTTCCGCCGCATCACCTGGCCGCTGCTCGGGCCAACCACGCTGTTCGTCGTCACCGTCTGCGCCATCCGCGCACTGCAGGTGTTCGACACCGTGCACGTGCTCACGCGCGGCGGGCCCAACAAGTCGACCGAGGTGCTGCTGCACACCATCTACGCCGAAGGCTTCGGCTTCTTCCGCATGGGCTACGCCAGCGCCATGACGGTGGTGTTCATCGCCGGCATCTTCTTCCTGACCCAGGTGCAGCACAGCGCCATGGAACGCAAGACCCACTACGCCTGAAGAACGCCCGATGATGCTCACCTTCTCCGCACGCACCTTCCTCTTCCGCGCGCTGCGCCACCTGCTGCTGATGGCGGGTGCGCTGGTCTTCCTGGCGCCCTTCATCTGGATGGTGCTGACCTCCCTCAAGCCGGTGGACGAGGTGTTCACGCGCGAACTGACGCTTCTGCCCACGCGGCTGGCGCTGGTGGAGAACTACACCGAGGCGCTGACGCGTGTGCCCCTGCTGCGTTACCTGTGGAACGGCCTGCTGGTCTGTACCGCCATCCTGGTGCTGCAGATCGTGGTGCTGCTGCCGGCGGCCTACGCCTTTGCCAAGCTGCAGTTCCGCGGCAAGACCTGGGCCTGGCGCCTGGTGCTGCTGGCGCTGATGATCCCGCACCAGGCCACGGCCATTCCGACCTATGTGATGCTGCACCACCTAGGCATGCTGAACACCTTGTCGGCGTTGATCGTGCCGTTTTCCATCTCGGCCTTCGGCATCTTCCTGATGCGCCAGTTCTTCCGCACCGTGCCCGACGACCTGGTGCACGCCGCGCGCCTGGACGGCATGAGCGAGTTCGAACTGGTCTGGCGCGTGATGCTGCCCACTGCCGTGCCGGCGCTGTTTGCCTTTGCCATCTTCTCGGTCGTCTGGCACTGGAACGACTACTTCTGGCCGCTGCTGGTGATCTCCTCCCCCGAGCTGGCCACGCCGCCGCTGGGCACCATGTTCTTCCGCAACGAGGAGGCCGGCATCAACTACGGCCCGCTCATGGCCGGCACCGTGCTCATCACGGCACCGCTGCTGCTGCTGTTCATCGCGGCCCAGAAGCGCTTCATCGAAGGCGTGACGCTGACCGGCGTCAAAGGCTGATCTTTCCTCTTTCCGTTTCCCTTTCTTTCTCCCTTCATCCATCAAGGAGTGCATCCCATGAAACGAGTTGTCCTGAAATCCATCGCAGCCGGCGTGCTGCTGGCTTGCGGCTGGGCGCATGCGCAGCAGCCGCTGGAAATCGTCGTGGACTACCCCTACCCGGAAATCTTCAAGGACGTGCACGAGAAGATCGCCAAGGACTTCATGGCGAAGTACCCGCAGTACAATGTGGTTTTCCGTGCGTCCACGCCGGGCTACGAGGAAGCCACGCAGCAGGCGCTGCGCCAGGCCGTTACCAACCAGTTGCCCGACGTGTCTTACCAGGGCCTGAACCGCCAGCGCGTATTCGTCGACCGCGGCATTGCCGTCGACATGACCCCGCTCATCCAGGCCGAGAAGGACTGGGGCAAGATGGGTTACGACAAGGCGCTGCTCTCGCTGGGCCAGATCGGCAGCAAGCAGGTCGGCATCGGCTTCTCGCTCTCCACCCCCATCGTCTACTTCAATGCCGACCTGGTGCGCAAGGCCGGCGTCACTCCCGAGCAGTTCCCCGCCACCTGGGACGGCATCATTGAGCTGGCGAAGAAAGCCAAGGCCGCCAACCCCGGCACCCACAGCCTGCACATGGACTGGGAGATCACCGGCAACTGGATGTGGCAGGCACTGGTCTTCTCCAACGGCGGCACCATGCTGACGCCTGACGAGAAGAAGGTGGCTTTCGACAGCGCCGCCGGCAAGACCGCCCTGCAGACCTTCGCCAAGGCCGTGAACGAAGGCGAGATGCGCAACATCTCCTTCAGCAACGCCAACCAGGACTTCATCACCGGCAACCTGGCCGTGCTGGTCACCTCCACCTCGCGCCTGGGGCTGACCACCAAGCAGGTCGGCAAGCGCTTTGACCTGCGCACCGCGCGCATGCCGATCGAGAAAAACGGCCGCCTGCCTGCCGGCGGCAATGTGGCCATGCTGTTCGCCAAGGACCCGGCCAAGCAGAAAGCCGCCTGGGAATACATCAAGTTCGCCACCGGCCCGCAGGGCGCCACCGCCATGGTCAAGGGCACCGGCTACTTCCCGGCCAACGCCCTGCCAGCCAACGACCCGGCCCTGCTCAAGCCCTTCTACGAGCAGAACCCCAACTACCTCACCGCCATCAAGCAGCTGCCGGTGCTGACCGGCTGGTATGCCTTCCCGGGTGAGAACGGCCTGAAGATCACCGACGTCATCAAGGACCACATCCAGACCGTGGTGGCCAAGGACGTGGCCCCGGACAAGGCGCTGGCCACCATGACGCGCGACGTGCAGGCCCTGCTGCCGCGCTGAAGAGGAGAGACCGCATCGTGTTCAAGTTCATCCACATCACCGACACGCACCTGGTGGCGCAGGGGCAGGCACTCTACGGGCTCGACCCGTACCGCCGCCTGGCCCGCTGCATCGACAGCGTGATCGCAGAGCATGGCGATGCCGCGCTGTGTGTTGTCACCGGCGACCTGGCCGACACCGGCCACCCGGACGCCTACCGCCAGCTCGCGCAGCAGCTCGGCCGCCTGCCCATGCCGGTGTTTCCCATCCTGGGCAACCACGACAGCCGCGAGCGCTTTCGCGCGCACTTCCCGCAGGTGCCGGTGGACGCCAACGGCTTCGTGCAGTACGAGGTGGCCATCGGCGGTTACCGCGGCATCTTCCTCGACACCAACGAACCCGGCGTGAGCCACGGCGTGCTGTGCGAACAGCGTGCACAGTGGCTGGCCGAGCGGCTGGCGCAGAGCGACGAGCCGGTGCTGCTCTTCATGCACCACCCGGCCTTCGCGCTCGGCATCCCGTCCATGGACCGCATCGCCCTGCTCGACCCCGCGCCGCTGCGGCGCGCCCTGCAGGGGCAGGAGCAGCGCATCCGCCACCTGTTCTTCGGCCACGTGCACCGGCCCATCTTCGGCTCCTGGCTCGGCATCCCGTACTCCACGTTGCGCGGCACCAACCACCAGGTGGCGCTGCGGCTGGACGACACGCCCAAGATTGGCGCCAGCCACGAGCCTCCCCAGTACGGCGTGGTGCTGCTGGGTGAAGACACGGTCACCGTCCACGTGCATGACTTCCTCGACCGCAGCGAACGCTTCTGGCTCGGCGAGTAAGGCAGGGCATCGGCGCCGCGGCTCCGTGCTGCTTGGGGCGGCCAAGACGGCACCTGTGGGTGCTGTCTTTTTCCAAGTCAAATCGGTCGTTTGGGCTTGTTAAATAAGCGCCACCAGCTATCAAAAAGGGAGTGGTTTTGAGGTGTGCGACGATCCGGCAGAGCCCGCCCCGTCGCGAGCCCCTTCGGAGCCCAACATGCAGAGCAAGACCTTCACCAACGGGCGCATCCGCCGCGCCGACTACGACGCCAGCACCCAGCAGCTTGACCTGCACTGGGACGACAAGACAGTGCGCGCCTACAAGCACGTGCCGCTGGTGGAGCACAACCCGGCGGCCGGCATCAAGAACAACGTACTGGGCACACTGCGCACCGCCCAGGCCGCCGCAGAAAACGGCGTGGCCGACTTTGTGCTCATCAGCACCGACAAAGCCGTGCGCCCGACCAACGTGATGGGTGCCAGTAAACGCCTGGCCGAGATGGCGCTGCAGGCCTTGGCTGCCACCCAACAGGGAACGCAAGGCGGTACCAAATTCAGCATGGTCCGCTTTGGCAACGTGCTGGGTTCGTCGGGTTCGGTCGTGCCTAAGTTCCGCCAGCAGATCCGCGAGGGCGGGCCCATCACCCTCACCCACCCGGAGGTGACGCGCTATTTCATGACTATTCCGGAAGCGGCACAACTGGTGATTCAGGCCGGTGCCATGACCAAGGGCGGCGACGTGTTCGTGCTTGACATGGGCCAGCCCGTGAAGATCATGGACCTTGCGCGGCGCATGGTCGAACTCTCGGGGCTGACGGTGAAAGACGAGCAAAATCCCGAGGGCGACATCGAGATCGCCGTGACCGGCCTGCGCCCCGGCGAAAAGCTCTACGAAGAACTGCTGATCGGTGACAACCCCAAGCCCACCGTGCACCCTCGCATCATGAAGGCCCATGAGGAGTTCCTTCCCTGGGCCGAATTCGAAGCCAAGCTCACCGCCCTGGAAATGGCCCTGAACGTGAACGACGTGGGCGTGATCCGCCTGATGATGCAGCAACTGGTGGCGGGCTACACCCCCAACGACGACATTGTGGATTGGGTGTATCTGGAGCAGGAAGCCGAAGCGCAGGCGACGGGAGTCGTAGGTTGAGACTGGCACCATCAGCGTTGACGACCCGCAACGGTGGGGCGAAGGCGGGTCTTTCGTGGAACGGTCCGCAGCCAGATGGTGATCGGCCTTGGCGAGCGCGCAATGGCAGCTGGGCGTTGGGAGGCTGGTCGCGGAATTGCAGTCTGGTCAACCCCGCCATCGATCTTGGTCGATCCCCGGAGCGCCACTTCCTCAAAGGCTTCAACGTCTTGAACCCGGTAGCGCACCTGGTTACCGAGTTTGAGGAACACCGGGCCAAACGCCTCCGTCCGCCAGCGTTCCAGCGTCGCCTCGCTGATTCGCCAGCGCTCGGCCAGCTCGGTCTGGGTCATGCATCGTTCGGTCGTCATGGGCGTCCTCTCACAGGAGTTGTCAGGACTGCTATGAAGGCGCTGTTTGCGAAAGAAGCCAAGTCAGGCGTACGCAGGACGGATGCAGCAGAGATCCGAAAGATGGCAAACAATATCTAGGTATGGTAAGGTAATACCTCAAAATACTCCTGCGGAGGCTGCCATGACTGCTACCACCATTCGTCCTGTGGCGATCAAGATCGACGAAGACACCAAGTTGCGCGTGAAGCGCTTGGCTGATGCGCGCCAGCGAACATCTCATTGGTTGATGCGCGAAGCGATCACACAGTATGTGGATCGCGAAGAGAAGCGGGAGGCTTTCCGTCAGGATGCACTGAAGGCGTGGGAAGACTTCCGTTCAAACGGCCTGCACGTGACGGCCGATGAGGCTGATGCCTGGATGGCTCAGCTCGAACAAGGTAACGACATTGAGCCTCCTGAATGTCACGTCTGATCTGGTCTCCTTCGGCACTGCTGGATGTCCAGCGGCTTTATCGCTTCCTCGCACCAAAAAATCTGGACGCCGCAAAACGTGCGGTGGCGGCGATACGTCAAGGCGTGAAAGTACTGGAACAACAACCGGGCGTCGGACGACCCGTTGATGACATGGATGATGCGTTCCGAGACTGGATCATCGACTTCGGTGACAGTGGCTATGTGGCCCGCTACCGCGTTGACCCGCAGTCTGTCACCATTCTGGCCGTGCGCCATCAAAAAGAGGTCGGGTTCTGAACGGCCAAACACCCGAATCTTTCCTCACTAACCCCAAGCGTTACTCAGGTGTCTGGAGAGTAAGTTCGAAACCAGTCGCCTCTGCACCACCAAATAAAACCCGTTGCCTCATTTCAGAGGCAACGGGTTTTTCATTGACTCGCAGCGCTGGTTTCCGTTGGACTATCAGTCGTCCTTCATCTTGGCCTTCACGATCACTTCGGCCCATTTTTTTATTTCAGCGCGTATAAAGGTGTCATATTCCTCCGGGGTGCTGCCAATCACCTCGGCCACCGTGTCCGTGATCTGCTTGTTGACATCCGGATTCCGTAAGATTGCTTTAACGTCCCTGGAGACTTTGTCCACGATGGCTTTGGGCGTGCCGCCTGGCGCCATGAAGCCAAACCAGGCGGTGATTTCAAAATCCTTCAAGCCAGCTTCGATCATGGTCGGCACGTTGGGCATGCGAGGAGAGCGTTCCCGACTGGTGATCGCCAAGGCGCGCAGATTGCCAGCTTGTATGAAGGGCATCAACACAGGCGCGTTGTGGAACAGCAACTCAAACTGTCCGGACAACCCGTCGGTGGTCATTTGAGCGCTGGACTTGTAAGGCACACTTACCATGCTGATGTTTTCGGCCAGGTTAATGGACTCGCCCATCAGATGCTGGGTGGTGCCGGGCCCGGGTGTGCCATAACGAATTTTCTGCGGGTTGGCCCTGGCATAGGCCATCACATCACTCACCGATTTGAACGGCGAAGAAGCCGGCACCGTCATAAAGTTCGGCGTCTTGGTCACCAGGCTCACTGGCGCCAAATCCTTCAACGGGTCATAGGGCAACCTGCCCGCCATCAGCGTCACATTCACGGCGATGGGGCCAATCGTGTTGTACAACAGGGTGTAGCCATCGGCAGGCGCTTTGGCCACGCGGTCGACCCCAATGTTGCCCGCTGCGCCCACCACGTTTTCCACCACGACATTCTGTTGCCAAAGTTCGCCGAGTTTGTTGGCAATGAGGCGAACCTGCCCGTCCGGCGCACTGCCCGGCGGTGCCGGCACGATGACGCGAACCGTTTTGTTAGGCCAGTTGGTGGCTTGGGCGTGTGCCAGGCCCTGCAGACCCAAAGCAGTGCCGAGCAGGCACCCGATGATCCATTGGCGACGAAGTTTGATACTCATTGAAGTCTCCATTGATGAAAAAGTTATTGGCTTGCCAGGACCCATTCGGGCAAGACGTCCACCGTCAGGCCGAGCAGGATGAATGAATTGCTTTTCCCGTGACCATCCAGATTGAGGCTGCCGTTGACGCCCCCTTCCAGCACATTGTCAATGACAAAGTTGAATGCCGGTAACAACGGCAGATCGTAGCGCTTGACAGACGTGGCGCCCCGATGGGCATAGGCCTGTAGCACACGCTCGGGTGTGAGTTGCAACGAGAGGGCCTCAAAGGCCTGGGCGTTGTAGGGCATCACACAAACATTGAGCCGGTTGCCTTTGTCGCCGGCACGGGCGTGGGCCACGCTGTGCAGGGCAACCCGCTGGGAGGAGGCAGGGGTTGAATGTGTCATGCCGTCAACTCCGCGGCGCCTTGTAAGGTGAATCCCATTTGCAACAAGCCTGGGTCGATCAGGTAGGACTGGGTGCGAATACGTTGCGTGGTCCGCCACCGCACCCCCCCTCCGCCAGCTGGGCCACAGCAATACAGGGCCAGCACTTCGCGCGCGGCCTGGTCGGCATCATCCTGGAGCGCACCAGAGGCGGCCAGGCGCACACGGACATCCTGAGGCGAGGCGGTAGAGGCTTGCGAAAGCTGGCCGTCATTGCCGTCGTGCACGCTCGACAAGCCGATCAGATCAAGCCGAAGTTGCACCGGCAACTGTCGCATGGCCACGCGCTGGCGCAGCACCTCGGCAGCCTTGCGGGCACGGGCCACGCAGTTGGGACCGGCATAGGAAATTTCCCCCTCCCCCAGCCAGCCCCCATCAAAGCAGACGGTCACTTTGACCGTGGCTGGCGCAGGCTTGCCCCGGACACCCAGCACTTGCACACGGTCTGGACCCGCCGGTTCAACGGTGACCTGGCTGAAGTCCAAGGTCACGTCGGGCGTGATGTAGTTGGCAGGGTCATGGATTTCGTACAGCAGTTGTTCCTTCACCGTTTCGGGTGTCACCATGCCACCGGTTCGCAGCGCCTTGGTGATGAAGAGACTGCCATCTTCATGCACCTCGGCAATCGGAAATCCTATGTTGGCGGGATCGGGTACGTCCTTGTAACCCGGGTCGTAAAAATACCCACCCGTGATCTGGGCGCCACATTCCAGCAAATGTCCCGCCGTGGCGCCCACCGCCAGTCGCTGCCAATCGGTCAACGACCAATTGAAGTGATGGATGAGGGGCGCCAGTGTCAACGAAGGATCCCCCGTACGTCCCGTCACCACCACTTGCGCGCCGGCTTTCATCGCTTGGACTATCGGCTGCGCGTTGATGTAGGCGTTGGCTGCAATGAGTTCACCCGCCCCCATGTCCAGGCCCGCGTCCGCTTCGTAGACTTGATGGGCCTTCAGATCAAGCCCCTGGACATCATCGCCATGCACCACGGCGATACGTGCCTCGGGATGTCCGAGCCGGGCCGCCAGTTGGGCGATCAAACGCGCCGCCGCAGGCGGATTGGCCGCACCAAAATTGCCAATGATGGTGATGCCGTGTTGCAGACATTTCACCAGGATGGGCTCGAGCAGCCGCTCCAGCATGGGCTCAAAGCCCCGCTCGGGGTTTTTGCGCTTCTCGAGTTGGGCAAGTGCCACGGTGCGCTCACCCAAAGTTTCGAAAAACAGCGCGCTGGGGCCTCCCCACTCAATCAGGGTGTCCACCACAGGCGCAGCGGCATCCACCCGGTCGCCGGAAAATCCAGACGCATTGCCGACACGAAAAATATTGGTCACGGCTGTTGCCTCACCCTCTTACGCTTGTCATTGAATTTACCCATACCCATACAGGCGCTCATCGACACATGGCTCACATCACAATCTCATGCAACAGGGCCGGACTGGGTGCAATCTCACCTCGCTCAATTCGCTGGATGACCTGAGTGACTCGCTGATGATAGGTCACATCAATCCCGACTTCCATCCCGCGGCGCGCCACCAGCCCGTTGATGTGGTCAATTTCAGTTCGACGACCCTTGCTGATGTCTTGCCCCATGGAGGGACGCTGCGCGTCGCTGCGAGAGTTGGCAACTGCCATGATCATCTGGGTGATGGCCTCGAGCGCTGCAGGATCGTTTTGCGAACTCGCCAACAAATCCAAATCCAGCCCGCCCACAGGTTCCAGGGCCAATCCCAGGGCACGTCCCACCCGCACTGAGGAGCTGCCCAGGCTGATGGAAAGCTGCCGCGCAATCTCGTGGTTGTCACGCTGACGCCCCGTCAACCCGGTGAGTGCGCAAACGCCATTGCGCATGGCATTGATGGTGAGCTTGGACCAGCGCTCGCCCCACAGATTGGTGGTGACCTTGCAGCTGTCGCTGTGCGACAGCAGGCTGGCGATCGCTTCGGCACGAGGCGTGATCTGGCCGTTTGCTTCCCCAATCCTCAAGCCCCATTTTTGATCGTCGCCCAACGGGGAGTTGCGAACAATGGTGGCCGGGGCTGTGAGTTCTGCCGCCAAAGCACTGACCGAACAGCCCAGGACCCGTTGCCAGCCCACCACTTGGGCCATCGACTCTTCATTGATCCCATTTTGCAAAGACACAAAGCAGCCCGTGGGCGCAGCAAAGGGAGCGATCAGGTGGGTGGCCCACGTCGTGTCATAGGACTTGACCGCTATAAAAACAATATCAAACGGTGGTTCGCGCACCAGTTGCGACACATCGCTGATGTGCAGGGCGCGCACCGGCGTGTGGACTGATCCCTCACCACGCATGCCCGAGACGGTAATACCCTGGTTGCGCATGGCTTCTACATTGTCCGCCCACGCATCGATGAACGTGACATCGACGCCTGCGTGGGCCATGTGGGCGCCCACATAGCCCCCCACAGCCCCGGCCCCCACGATACAAACACGCGCCATGTCATGTTCCTTTCGGGGTCAACCTGCCATCGCTGCTTTCACACAATGGGCCGGACTGCGCAACGCCTGCACACCAAGTTGCCAGATGCCGCCAATATCCGAGGTCAGCTTCAATCGTCGAACGCCTTGTCATGCTCAACGGCCCCTAGTTTTTCATACGCCTGGGCTGCACCGCTGAGATCCCACACGGTAGCGCCGGCTCGGACCGCTTGCGCGATGTCGGCTTCACGCTGCATTTTGGCCAGCGCTGCCGTGACTACAGTTGCGGCTTCTTGCCGAGGTATCACGATGACGCCGTCCCCATCGGCCACCACCAGATCACCGGGGCGAACCAGCACGTCGGCACACGAAATAGGAATATTCACGCCTCCGCCCTTGCCCTTGTCTGCGTGGATCGGCCATACATGGGTTGACCACACGGGGAAACCCAATCCACTGACGGTGTCCGTGTCACGCACACAGCCCTGAACCACCACACCAGCCAGTCCTTTGGCCATGGCATAACTGGTGGCCACATCACCCCATTGGGCCGCTGAGGTTTCGCTCTGGCATTGCACCACCAGGACATCGCCCGGGTTGGCCAGTCGCAAGGCCCGGTGCATCATGAGGTTGTCGCCCGGTTGGCACAAGGCCGTGACCGCCGGTCCGGCGATTTTGGCGCCCGGTGTGACACGCTTCATGCGAGCCGACATGAGGCCGGTGTAGCCGAGATGACCTGTACTTTCATGCAGGTCAGCCACGGTGACGTCGCGCGCTTGAGCGCATAGGCTGGCGTCGACACGATTCACACGGAGATAAACAGTCGGATTTGTCATGGGTCATGTCAGGCGTGGGGAACACAGTGCTCGGCGGGGGACAGGCGGAAGGTGGTGCGCTTCATCAATCGCGGTTGCTCAATGCTCATGACATCCCGACGGTGGAGCAGACAGCCGTTGTCCCACATCATCAAATCGCCGTTGTGCACTTTGTGCCGGTACACCAGCGATGGATCGCCTCCTGTGGCGAACAACAGCGGCAGGACACGCGCATTTTGCTCCGGGCTCAAGCCCTCAATTTCAACCAACGTGGTCTGATCGGCATACAGCGCCTTGCGTCCCGAGTGCGGGTGCGTGAGCACCACCGGGTGGCGCGCGTCGGGCAGGCTCAGCATGGCGTTGGCTTTTGCCTTGTCTCGCAACTCGGTGGCGTTCATCATGGCGTAACGCTTGGCATAACGATAGACGCCAGTGCGCCCATCGATCAGCGTTTTGACGTCATCAGGCAGCAGATCCCAGGCGCCAAATTGATCAGCCCAGTAGATATCTCCGCCATCGCGCGGCACTTCGGTGCCGAACAGGATGGCGCCCGTGGCGGGGCGGACCTGAAAGGTTTGGTCGGAATGCCAATCCACATCTTCGCCGCCCGCAAAACCGCCGACAAAACGGCCATCGTTGTATTTGAGTGTGCTGAAGTAAATGATCTGCTCGTGATAAGGCGACTGAATATCCTTGCGCCCACTGGTCTCGCAACGCCCGAAGTACTCGGTGAAACGCACCAGATCCGGTTCGTCCAGACACTGTCGTCGAAAAATCATGACGGGAGAGCGCATCCACTGTTGCTTGAGTTCAGCCATGGCGGATGGGTCGTTCATGACTTCCATGATGCTGGCGTGCACTTGAACGACAAAGCCATTGGCATGAAGAGGCGTGGTCGAAATGCTGGACATGAAGGTTCTCCTTGGTATGTTGTGTGGGTGGCGGGGGATAACCCGAGTCACCCTGACTGGCGGGATCAGGTTTACCACAATCAGATGCAGCGGGCTGTCGCGTGCAAGCCGGAAATGCCACACTCAGGGCCGTCAAAGCCGACCATCGCGTGAGACTTCATGGTTTGCTCGTCAAGGCGCAGGCCACAAATAGCCGCTGTCCAATTCGCTGACAGCACGACATCCGATTTGTGTCATCACCATGTCGATTTCCTGGCGTACCAGTTGCAAGGCACGGGCAGCGCCCGCCTGGCCCGCCGCTGCAACGCCAAACAGGGTAGGTCGCCCGAACAGGGTCGAATTGGCGCCCAGACAGCGCGCCACCACCACATCCGAGCCGCGTCGTACGCCGCTGTCCAGGATGAGAGGCATTGCGTCGCCCACCGCCGCTCGGATGGCCGGCAGCACCTCGAGCGGGGACGGCGCGGTGTCAAGTTGTCGCCCTCCGTGGTTGGACACCACCAAGCCGTCAATGCCATGGCAAACTGCCTCACGCGCGTCGTCAGGGTGCATGAGGCCCTTGATGACCAGCGTACCAGGCCAAGCCTGGCGAATACGTTGAATGTGGTCCCAGCTGATCATGGGCGCCGGGGTCAGCGTGCCATACATGTCCGCTACATCCGCAGCACTGGCACCTTCACGAGCATAAGGCATCCAGTTGCGCATCATCGGGATACCACCCGTACGCAGATAGCGTAAAACCCAAGCAGGATGACCCAAGGCATCGAGGACGATGCTTGGGGTCATGCGAAACGGGCGGGAGAACCCGTTGCGCTTGTTGCGTTCGCGGTTGGAATTGACCGGAACATCGACCGAGATCACCAGCACGCGAACCCCGACCTGGCGCGCGCGCTCCACCAGATCCATGTTGATAAGTTCATCGCGCGTGCCATACATCTGAAACCAGACATGCTCTGGCGCCACGGCCATCACGTCTTCAATCGAGGCATTCGCAGCACTCGACAACAAAAAGGGAATGTTGGCCTCTCGCGCAGCAGCCGCCAGCATCAAATCAGCATCCGGGCGAAACAACCCCGCCAACCCCGTCGGCGAGATGCCTATCGGGCTTGCATAGGTCCGACCGAACAGGGTGACGCTCAAGTCTCGCTGACTCACATCGCGCAAATAGCGTGGCAGCAGACGGTAGCGCTCGAACGCCTGGCGGTTGCGTAGCAGGCAGTGCTCATCATCAGCCCCGCCGTCGATGAAGTCAAAAGCAATGCGTGGCAGCTGTCGGCGAGCAAGCTGGCGCAAGTCTTCTAGGTTGATGGCGGAGTGAAGGTTCATGGTTGGGTTGCTTGCGAGTCGGGCGGGAGCTTCTCAGCAGTGTCGCAGACGGGCGAGTGACTCACTCAAAACCCAGCCGCGTGCGGTGGGCATGTAATTGGGGATCGCAAAGATGCATCCCCAGGTCGCGGGCCAGCCTAACGGCCTCTGCATCCTGAGAGGCCCGGGGCCCCGGCTGAGGACGAACTAGGACAACGAGGTACTCGGTAGACAGTTCAAAGGGAGCGGGGAACGGTCCTAGGTACCGAGCATGGTCGGCGCCCTGAATTTCCGTGGCCTGTGCGCAAGCCATCACGCGGGATCCGACGTGATCCTTCAAGGCCGCCACGGCTTGCGCTCCGCCAGGGAATGATTGCATCGTTTGGATACCGCTATTTTTCAGATGGAGTTGCCGCAACACACGGTCCAAGTGACGCCCCCCCGACGAGGCCTGCAGGTCCGGCACCAGCAAGACATCCAGTTGACGCAGCGTTTGGCCCAGTGCTTCAGGCGTTGAGATGTCATAGACCTGCTGATCGCCTGCCAGGACCACCCACCCCGTCACAGCGCGTCCCAACGAGCCCACACGCTCCACCCGGTCTGGCCAGGCTTGTTGTAATTCGTGAGCCGTTTCGGGTGTGAGAACGGCGAGATGACACGGCAGGCCTTGCGACAGGCATTGATGCACTTGGTTCAGCGTGCTTTGCAACGCCGCATACCGCGCGGTGTAATTCGCCAGCCCCACCCAAGAAGAGGCGGACAGGCATTGTTCAATCCAGACACGGGCAGCCCCGGCGCTGTAGAGGTGCACCTGCAACCGAGCCGAGCTCGGCATCGTCATTGAACCCGACCAATTCGCTGGATCGTTACAGACGTGCGAGCCAGATCGGCTTTCCAGAAGGCCTCAAGCTCTGCCCCGTCAAGGTACGCAATTTCACCCGCCGAGCTTTTGCTGACCGTTTCTGTGAATTGAGGATCTTGTGCTGCCGCACGCAATGCCTTGCGCATCACTTCAACCGCATCGGGCGGTGTCCCCGCCGGCGCAAAGACACCCGTCCAGGGCACAAATTCAATCGGCACCCCGAGCTCAGCCAGCGAGGGGACCTCGGGCGCCTGGGACCAGCGCTTGGCCCCGTACATGGCGAGATAGCGGAGTCGACCGCTTTGCACATGGGGCAGGGCCAGGGTTCGCACGGGAACATTGAAATCCACTTGACCGCCCATCAAGGCGGTGAGCATGGGGGCCCCGCCGGCGTAGGGAATGTGTCGAGCCTCCGTCTGGGTTGCTGCCAGCAGCATTTCAGCTGGGAAATGGCTGATGCCATAGTTGCCGCTGGAGGAGTAAGTCATTGCCTTGGGGTTAGCGCGCAATGCTGCAGTGAAGTCCTGGTAGGTTTTGTAGGGGCTGTCGGCTCGCACCACCAGGGCCACCACATCCACCGTCACCCGAGCCACGGGAACAAACTGCTCCAGCTGGAATGGTGGCTTTTGACCATTGAGTACGGCCTGCTCGGGCACACTGGCGACGCTTGAGAGGGTGTACATCCAGGTATAGCCATCAGGTGCGGAGTTGGCGACTGCCGCAGCGCCAATGGCGCCCGAGGCACCCGGGCGATTTTGAATGAAGACCGTCTGCCCCAAGGCTTTTTCAAGCGAGGGTTTCAGAGCGCGTGCTGACAGATCTGCAATACCGCCGGCGGGAAACGGCACGATCAGCGTCACCGGTTTGTTGGGAAAAGAACCCTGTGCGAACAGACAGGTTGAGACCAAAAAAGTCAGTCCAACCATCAAACGTTGCAAACCCTGCATGACAAAGATCCCGATGAACACAATGGTGGCTTATTGTCAGGAGATTTCCGCTGGTCCTCACTGGTAGTTCACCTAGGGTGACTGGCCACCCTGCACTCGGGCTTGGGACGCCCACCCCTGCCTGGATTCGACATCGTGTTATCCCTGAACCGATTTCCTGCGAATTGGGCTCCAATACGGCGGCGACCCTACACACACGGAGCAGCATTTGCCATGACTGGATCACAACTCAAACAACGGTTGGCAGAGCCTCGCATCTGCTGCCTGCCGGGCATCTTTGATTTCATTTCCCTCAAAGTCGCCGATTCGATGGGGTTTGATGCGCTCTACATGACAGGCTATGGCACGGTGGCATCCCATCTGGGATTACCCGATGCCGGTCTGGCCACTTACAGCGACATGGTGGGTCGCGTACAGGGTTTTTGTGCAGCCACCCGCACCCCTATCGTCTGCGATGGTGACACTGGCTACGGTGGCTTGCTCAACGTAGACCACACGGTTCGAGGGTACGAAAAAGCCGGCGCCGCAGCCATTCAACTGGAAGATCAGGAGTTCCCTAAAAAATGTGGCCACACACCCGGGCGGCGGGTCATTGCCATGGAAGACATGGCGGCCAAGGTGAAGGTGGCCAGCGAGGCTCGCAGCCAGGCTGACAGCATCCTCATCATCGCTCGCACAGACGCGCGCACCAGCCTGGGCCTGGACGAAGCCCTTCGGCGCGGCGAGCGTTATTTGCGGGCCGGAGCTGACATCCTGTTCATCGAGTCCCCTGAGACCGAAGAGGAATTGGCCACCATCGGCCGCACCTTTGCTGGCGTGCCCCTGGTGGTCAACAACGTGGAGGGCGGGCGCACACCCATCCTGCCGCCACAGGATTTACAAGCAATGGGCTTTTCGATGGCCATCTATCCCTCGCTGGGTTTTCTGGCGGCGGGCCATGCCTTGCGGGAGGCTTACCAACATCTGCAGGGCCGCGCGGCGTTTCAAACGCCCTCCTCAACCCCGGCGTTGGATGACTTTCAGGCATTCAGCCTGATGATGGGGTTTCAGCGGGTGTGGGATTTTGACCGTCGTCACGCGGAATAACTCATTCCATCGACTGCCTGGCGGCCTTGAGCCTCCCGTGTAAGGCCTTGCTCTCTAGGCGTCTTCGTACCGAGGCGCGCGTGGGTCGTGTGGCTTGGCGAGTCTTTGTCGGACGCGCATAGCGCTCCAGCAATTCCAGCAGTCGCGCCCAAGCGTCCTGACGGTTGGCTTCTTGCGTTCGATAGCGCTGCGCTTTGATGATCAAGACACCCTGCGCCGTGAGTCGATTCTCTGGCGCCTGCAGCCACCGAGTTTTGAGAGCCTCAGGCAAACTGGACGCACCAACATCAAAGCGCAACTGAATGGCGCTCGACACCTTGTTCACATGCTGTCCGCCAGGGCCCTGTGCGCGAATGGCCGTGAACTCGACCTCTGATTTTCGGGGCGCCAGCAATTGCTTCACCTGGCTAAGCGGTCACTGGTCACGCACCGCGTGGACCAACGCGCCGCCCAGTATGCCCAGTTGGTACAGCCCGACAAAGTGTTCGTAGGCGTGGTCATAGCGCTCGAAATGCTCACGCCCCAGTCGCTGCACAGTCTGCGCTTCGAGGGATCGATACATGGCGTGGCGCTCGCGCAGTATGCGTGTCCACTCCTCACTCAAATCCACCACCCGCACCACCCGCATGCCGTTGGCTTGCACCCAGGCGGTGTAGTCCTCCACGGAGGCAATTTCTGAAAACCGCATCCCATCAAATAATTGGCGCGCATCCTCGTCCGACAATTGCTGACGCTTGAGGATGTCAGAAAACACCCACCGCCCGCCCGGACGCAACACACGAGCGCACTCGCGAACAAGTTGCTGCTTGTTGGGAATGTGAGCAAAGGCCTCCTGACCCATGGCCAGGGTGAAACTGGCGGACTCAAAAGGCATGGCCAATGCATTGCCCTCGACAAACCTCACCCGGTCGGCCAAACCCGCCAATTGAGTGAGTTCGGTAGCTCCCTGAACTCGACTCTGGGTCAGGTCCAACCCGGTCACACGGCAGCCAGTTTTCCAGGCCAAGTAGCGCGCTGGCCCTCCCATGCCGCTGCACACGTCCAACACCACGTCGTGGGCCTGGACGTCAGCCTCTGCCATCAAGCGATCCACGGCCGCCGTACCGCCGTAGTGATCCTGGTCATGGTGCTGCAAGACTTCCTCGGTGATGCCCGCAAGCGTTACCCCGCGACTGGCCACCGCGGCCAGAATTTGTTGGGCACTGATCGGGTGAAAGTCGTAGAAATGCTCGACGGCTTCTAAACGGGAATCTTGGGTCATGGTCGAATTCATGGCATTGAGTACAGCACGATTATTCACCGAGGCCTGCTGTCTTGCTCCCCCTTCATTTTTACAGTGAAATAGCGGGCTCATTCACCGGAGCGTTCATGAGTCTCTTCAGCAACCCGTTTTCCCCCGAGCGTGACGCGGCCCTCGTCACGGGTGCCGGCAATGGCATCGGCCGCGCCATCGCACAAGCCCTGGTGGGTGAAGGCGTTCGCACTTTGTTTGCAGATATACGCGAGGATGCGGTGAAGGATGCGATCGCTGCGTCAGCACGGCCTGACCTGGGGTGGCCCTGGGTCGGTGACCTGGCCGAGGCCTCGGCGTGTGACGCGCTCTTGCAGCACGCCCAGTCCACCCTGGGGTTGGTCACGCATTTTGTGCACAGTGCTTCCCCGCCTAGACGGGAGGTCGATCACGCAATGGCCGTGGACGAAGACACCTGGCGACGCATGCGTGCGGTGAACGTGGATGCAGGCTTTCACCTGGCTCGCGGCCTGGCGCGGTCCTTGATACAGGCAAAAACTCCAGGCTCTTTTCTGATACTCACCTCCCTGCACGCTGAGACGCCCCGCAATTTGCCCCACTACAGCACCTCCAAAGCCGCGTTGGCCATGATGGTCAAAGAACTGGCCAAGTCGCTGGGGCACTACGGTATTCGCGTGAATGCCCTGGTCCCCGGTGCCATTGCTGCCGGTGGCTTTGTGGCCGATCCGGCGCTGGCACGGCACATCCCCCTGGGCCGACTGGGCAAGAGCGACGACCTGGCTCCCATGGCCCTCACCGTGCTGTCCAACCAACTGTCAGGCTATGTGACGGGCGCCGCCTTCGTGGTGGACGGAGGATTGGCGCTGACCAACTGGTTTGAGCCGCCTGCGTTGAATTGACCGAGCGTTGCAAACGCCCCGTCCTGCCTCTGCACTTGAACGATCAGCTGCTGGAAGTCGCAGTAGGTCAGCTCTCCAGTTTCAGACCAACGCTGTTTGCTGCCTGGCAGACTGCGCTCCAGGTATCGTCCGGGATCGGAATACCCTCACGCGCACGCTGCGCACGCACTCGGGCTTCAGGCTCGCCAGGCACCAACACCTCATCAAATCCGGCGGCTGGGGGCACCGCTTTGATTTGTCCCAATCGATGGGCCAAAGCCGAGGCATAGTCGGACTTGGGTCGGAAGAGTTGAGCGTCCATTGCAAAAATAAAAATGCCACTGCGCGCAGTGACGCCCGGATAGGCTTCAGCCCCAATCAAGGGCCCACTCAAGAGTTCCGCCATCACAGCCAGGGCATACCCCTTGTGACCACCAAAGGGCAACAAAAAGCCCCCATCCAAAAAGTCTTGCGGGTTCACAGACGGATGACCGTGTTTGTCCAGGATGACATTGGGGGGCAGTTGTTGATGGCGTGCCTTGGCCACCTTGACCTTACCCGCCGCAATGGCGGATGTGGCGATATCCAGTGTGACGGGAGCGCCTGCGGGGTTGGGCATGGAGACCGCAATGGGATTGGTGCCGAGCACAGCCGCTGCGCCACCATAAGGGGCCGTCATGGGTCGATCCACGGTTCCAATGACCATGAACATGACCACATCTTGCAGGGCGGCACGGTCGGTGAAGGCGGCCAGTCGCCCCGTGTGCGCAGCCTGAACCACTGACACCACCGCGACACCATGGGCCTTGGCTTTGGCGATGGCGAGATCCGCCGCATAGAGTCCCGTGACCTGCCCCAGCGCCCAATGGCCTGAAATCAGCGCCGAATTGGGCGTCTCCTGCAAGACTTCTGGCCGGGCCGTGGGCACGATCTCCCCGTCCACGATGCTTTTCAAATACTCGGGAATGCGCAAAATGCCATGCGAGTCGTGCCCTGCCAGGTGGTTATCCACGAGCACATCAGCCACTTGCTGCGCCAGATCTTGTGGCGCACCCGCAGCGCGAAAAATGGAGGCGGTGATGTTTTCCAACTCACGCTGACTGAAAACTGGCATCGTGTTGTGCTCCCGAGGAATGAACGCTACTATCTTAGTGTGCTGACTCGAGATGACACCATGAAATTTTTAAAATCGATGCTGGGATGCTTAGGAGCCTTGGTGTGTTCAGCTGTGCTGGCACAAGCGGTATTTCCCAGCAAGCCCGTGAACATCGTGGTCCCCTTTCCGCCCGGGGGTGCTGCTGATCAACCCGCCAGACTCTTCAGTCAGGCGATGAACAATGTGTGGAAGCAACCCGCTGTGGTGAACACGCGTCCGGGTGCCGGGGGCGCCATTGGCACCGTTGCTGTTGCCAATGCTGTGGCGGATGGCTACACCCTGTTGGTGACCAACCCCTCGTTGCTGATCCTGCCTGAGGCAGATCGCCTCTTTGGTCGAACCCCCTCTTTTGAGCGCTCCAGCTTTGTACCGCTGGGCTTGCTGGTGGCAGACCCTTTGGTGCTGGTCGTGAAGTCCGACGCACCTTGGAAAACGTACCAGGAATTCATCGCTGACGCACAAGCCAACCCCGACAAGATCACCTATGGGTCCTCGGGCTCTTACAGCGCCTCGCATTTGCCAATTGAAATGCTGGCCCACGCAGCTGGCGTGAAACTGCGACACATCTCCTATTCCGGGGGTGGTCCTGCCATTCAGGCCGTGCTGGGCGGTCACATTGGGGTCACTGCCAGTTCCCCCTCCGCCGTGTCGGCACTGATCAAGTCGGGTGCGCTCAGGCCCTTGGTGGGCACGGGTGCCAAACGCATTGCGTCCTTGCCTGATGTTCCCACTGCCGTGGAATTGGGCTACAAGGACTCGGAGTTTTATATCTGGATCGGTCTGTTTGCACCGGCGAATACCCCACCGGCGGTCGTGCAAACCTTGCGCTCGGATATCCAAAAGGCGGTCACCATGGACAACGGGTTTGTCCAAAGCATGACCAAGCTGGGTGCCGTCCCTGACTACCGCACGGCTTCCGCGTTTGACGAATTTCTCAACAGAGATGCCGAACGGATCAAGGCAACGCTGCTGCGCATTGGCAAAGTGGACTGAACCTTGGCACGTCAAGCGCGTGCCTCACAGCGCGGCCAGCGCCGATACCTTTGTCGAGTACGCGACTGGAATCCCACTAGGTTAGTACTTAAACGACTTGCGTCGGAGGCGCATTTGGTGACAAATGCGCCTCTGCAACGAAAATCCTTACGCGGCCGTTCACCTCTCCAGGAGATGCTTCATGTTCCATGCATTCCATCCAGGTCACTTGATTCGAAGACTCTTGCCAGTGGCGCTCTTGCTCGGAGTTGCCAGCACCTGGGCTCAGGGTTTTCCCAGCAAGCCCGTGCGCATCGTGATTCCCTTTGCGACGGGGGGTAGCACCGACGCCAATGCGCGCATCATCCAGGACAAGCTCAGCCAACTGTGGGGCCAGCCGGTTGTGATCGAGGCCAAGCCTGGTGCCAACACCCTCATCGGGACCGACCTGGTGGCCAAGTCGCCGGCTGATGGCCACACGTTGCTGCTGACCTCCACCGCCATGGTGGTCAATCCCAGCATGTATGCCAAGTTGCCCTATGACACCTTGAACGACCTGGTCCCGATCACCGTTGTGTCCGTCTCGCCTTTCGCCTTGGTGGCTCCCATCAATTCACCCTTCAGCCACTTGAAGGATGTGCTGTCGGCCCTGCGCGCCAAACCGGGGTCCATGAGTTTTGGCGTCTCGGATTCAAGCGCCATGCTGTCAGGGCACTTGTTGAACATGATGGCTAAAGTAGACATGCAGCCCATCTCCTACAAGGGAGCAGGCCCGCTGATGATTGATCTGGCGGGTGGCCACGTTCCCTTGGGCATCGCCGCAGTCAGCTCGGTTCAAGGGCAAGTTAAAAACGGCCGGGTCAAGATCATCGGCATAGGGTCGACCAGCGCTTCCACTCTATTTCCGCAAGCCCCTTTGATTGGGCAGGAGTTGCCGGGCTATGAAGCCATTTCCTGGTTTGGCCTGTTGGCGCCCAAGGGAACGCCAGCCGATGTCGTCAACCGTATACAGCGCGATGTCGCCGCGGTGCTGAAGGATCCCGATGTTCAACAAAAAATCCAGGGCTTGGGTGCCGATCCTGGCGGCATGCCCCCCGAAGAGTTTCAAGCACGCATCAAGCGGGAGATCGACTTGTGGTCGCGCGTGGCCAAAGCCGCCAACATCAAACCGGAGTGACGCGTGATGTCAGCAGAATTCGAGTCCGAGGTTCGCGATGGCATGCACATCGACTGGGATGTCCCCATTCGCATGGACGATGGACTGGTCCTGAGAGCCGACATCTTCCGTCCCATTCCCGCCGGGCACTACCCCGTCATCATGACCTACGGCCCTTATGGGAAAGGCGTCGCCTTTCAGGAGGGCTACCAAACCGCCTGGGACATCATGTGCCGAGAAAATCCCGATGCGGTCTCGGGAACAAGCAACCAATACGCCAACTGGGAAGTGGTCGACCCGGAAAAATGGGTGCCCCATGGCTATGTGTGCATCCGCGTGGATTCGCGTGGTGCTGGTCGGTCTCCCGGCTACTTGTGCCATAACAACGACCGCGAGCAAAAGGACTACCATGACTGCATTGAATGGGCTGCGGTGCAGACCTGGTCGAATGGCAAGGTCGGACTGAACGGCATCTCTTATTACGCGGCCAATCAATGGCGCGCAGCTGCCACGCAACCCCCTCATCTGGCGGCCATCTGCGTCTGGGAAGGCTGGCACGACAACTACCGCGACGGCAATCGCCACGGAGGTATCCTGTGCTCGTTTCGCAAGAATTGGCAAGACATGCAAGTTAAGACGGTTCAGCATGGTGTGGGCATTCATGGAAGACGTCACCCTATCACCGGCGAGTTGGCCTGTGGTCCGGATACCTTGAGCCCGGAGGAATTGGTCGCCAACCGGGAAAACATGGCCCATGAGTTGCTCACACGCGAGCTCGACAGCCCCTATTACCGTGAACGTTCGGTCGATCTGTCGCGTGTGACGGTGCCACTGCTGTCATCCGCCAATTGGGGCGGTCAAGGCTTGCATCTGCGCGGCAACATGGAGGGGTTCATCGGCGCTGCGTCGCCACAGAAGTGGCTCGAGGCCCATGGGGGCTCGCATTGGGCGCCCTTCTACACCGATTACGGTGTGACTATGCAGCGGAAGTTTTTTGACCACTTTCTTAAGGGCGAGGACAACGGTTGGAACCTTGAACCGCGTGTGCGGCTGCAGGTTCGACACCCGGGCGAACGGTTTGTCGAGCGGCACGAGGCCGAGTGGCCGCTGGCGCGCACGCAATGGACCGACTTTCATCTGCACCCGGACACGATGACGCTGTCGCCCCAGCCTTATTCCGGCGCCTCAACCCAGCTCACCTACGAGGCCATGGGTCAGGGCTTGACCTTCATGTCGGCCCCGATGACCGAACCCACCGAGATCACCGGACCGTCTGCGATCAGGTTGCAGGTTTCCTCATCTACCGAAGATGCCGATCTCTTTGTGGTGCTGCGCGTCTTTGATCCTGCTGGCACTGAAGTGGTTTTCCAGGGGGCGCTGGATCCGCACAACCCGATCAGCCTGGGCTGGTTACGCGCGTCACACCGCAAGCTCGACCCAGCCAAGTCGCTGCCCTACCGCCCGTATCACTCCCACGATGAAAAGCAACTTTTGCATCCCGGTGAAGTGGTGCAGCTGGATGTCGAGATTTGGCCCACGTGCATTGTGGTGCCAGTGGGGTACCGGATCGCCGTGTCCCTGCGCGGGCGGGATTACGAGTGGGACGGCCCCTCTGCCTCCTTGTCCAACATGAAGAACCCCATGAAGGGATGCGGGCCGTTCGTGCACGACGACGACCAGGATCGACCGCCCAGCGTCTTCCACAACCTCGTGAGTCTTCATTTTGGTGGCGGGCACACGAACCGGCTGTTGCTGCCCGTCATCCCCGCCAAGCCTTGAATCACCGACCGCGTCCCTTGCCACCATGAGCACCTCTGCACCTCGGGCCTTCACGATTGACCGCAACGACGGACGACCCGTGCTGCCCGGCAATCTTCACATCAACCGCCTGCTCTCGCAGTGGCTGGATTTTTCTCATCCAGGTGTGGTGCGGGTTTTCACAGGGAAAGTTGAGCTTGGGCAAGGCATCCTGACGGCCTTGTCCATCATTGCTGCCGACGAACTCGATGTGGCATTGGATCAAATTGGCATGGTCAGCGCGACCACCCTGGAAGGCCCTGACGAGGGCATGACCAGCAGCAGTATCTCGGTGCAGGATTCCGGATCTGCCATCCGACACGCCTGCGCAGAGGTTCGGTATCTCGCCTTGCAGCGAGCCGCACAGGCTCACCAGTTGGACATCCTGAGCCTGCGCGTCAACAAAGGTCGATTCAAGTCCGCCGAGGGACAAGACCTGGGGGATTACTGGCACTGGTTGCAAGACCTGAACCTGATGCGAGAGTACGAGGGCCTGTCTCGTCCCAAGCCCTACGGCGAATTGACGCTGCATGGGCGTGGCAAGGTGCCCCGCGTGGATCTGCCGGACAAGATCCTGGGTCGACCGCGCTTTATCCACGATCTGCGCTTACCGGGCATGCGCCATGGTCGAATCTTGCGCGCTCCCGCGGCCGAAGCACAGCTGACCAACGCCCAGCATCCGGTACCCACCGCATTACGGGACAGATGGTCTGCCTCAGGCGTCCAATGCGTCTTGGATGGCCGCTTCATAGGCATCGTGGCTGAATCGAACCTGGCAGCCGATTCGGCCCTGGGCGAACTGCGTGAGGCCGTGCAGTGGACCGTGCCGGCTGCGCTGCCCGACATGCATCAGCTGGCTGACTTCCTGCGCACTGCAGCCAACGAAGTCACCTACCCTATTCAACAGGGCGAACTGCTTCACGCGGGCGACGGCGTCAGCCTGGCATGCGACTACCTCAAGCCCTACCTGGCTCACGCCTCCATCGGGCTGAGTTGCGCGCTGGCCCAATGGGATGGCACCACCTTGCAGGTCTGGACCCACAGCCAGGGCATTCAAAACCTGCGCGACGACTTGACCAAAGCCCTGGGACTGCCCAAGACCGCGATCGTGATGCGGCACGTCGAAGGATCAGGGTGCTATGGCCACAACGGCGCCGATGATGTGGCGTTCGATGCTGTCGTGCTCGCCATGGCACTGCCTGGCGACCCGGTTCGGGTGGTGTGGTCACGTGCTGACGAGTTGTCCCACGCCCCCCTGGGCAGTGCACACCTGGTCTCGTTACGTGCGCGCTTGAATGACAAGGGACACATCACCCACTGGCACCACGAGTTGTGGGCTAATGGCTACAGTTCGCGCCCAGGGCGGGCGGCATTGCCGACCCTGCTGGGTGCGTCCCAGCGTGCCAACGGTCAGCCTATTCCTCTGGCCATCAATCCGCCCCTGGCGGCAGGCGGTGGATCAGACCGCAATGCAGTACCCGCTTACAACATTGAGCATACGCACGTGGTGAATCATCGCCTCACCGTGATGCCCCTTCGCACCTCGGCCATGCGTGCCCTGGGCGCCTACGCCAATGTGTTTGCCATTGAATCCTTCATGGACGAGTTGGCCCATGCCAGCGGCCAAGATCCTGTGGAATTCCGGCGTCGACACATGACCGACGCTCGAAGCCTGGCCGTGCTCAACGCCGTGGTGGAGCGCAGCACCTGGTGGCACTTGCCCCGAGAGGAAGGCGTAGGACATGGCGTGGCCTGGGCGCGTTACAAAAACACCTCGGCCTGGTGTGCCGTGCTGGCGCGGGTGCAAGCGGGTGAAACCTTGCGTGTGCTGCAACTGGATGTGGCCGTGGATGTGGGCCGTGTGGTGGACCTCGACGGTGTGATCAACCAAACCGAGGGCGGCGCCCTGCAGGGCATGAGCTGGACCCTAAAAGAAGCGGTTCACTTCGATCGTCAACAAGTCACCACGCAGAGTTGGGTGGACTATCCCACGCTGCGCTTTTCCGAAGTGCCGGTGGTGACCGTCCATGTGTTGGACCAACCCGACCAACCCTCCCTGGGTGCCGGTGAGTCTGTCCAAGGGCCCGTCGCCGCTGCCCTGGGCAATGCCTTGTTCGATGCGCTGGGGGTGCGCGTGCGCCAGTTGCCCTTGTCGCAGGACCACATCCTGCAAGCCGTGAACGAATCGGCTTGAGCCCCTCATCGTCCCTTCACGTCACCTCACCATGATTCGCATCAACTCACAACCGATCCAGAGTTCACTGCCCGACAAGACGCCCCTGCTGAACCTCTTGCGCGATGAGCTGGGGCTGGCGGGCGCCAAACTCGGCTGCGGTGAGGGAGAGTGCGGGGCCTGTATGGTGCTGGTCGATGGCCGGCCACAAACCTCCTGCAATCTGCCGCTGTGGGCGGTTAAGGACCATGACATCACCACCCTGGAGGGGCTGGGATCTGTCGAGCGACCTCATGCACTGCAAGAGGCCTTTATGGCCGAAAACGCCGGTCAATGCGGGTACTGCTTGAGCGGTATCCTGGTCAGCGCGAGTGCCCTGTTGCAACACTCGCCGCGCCCAACCCGTGACGAGATTTGCGCCGCACTGGACAAGCATCTGTGCCGCTGTGGCGCCCACGAGCGCATCATCCGGGCCGTTCAGCGGGCGGCCCAGGCCCTCGCTGGCTGACCGTCGACAACATGGCCACGGGTTGGCGTGACTGCCTGCCCGTTTTTCACACTTGAGCATTCACCCGATCAGAGTGTTTACGCTTTGGCGTGGCGGCGCATGAACTCGGCGAATTTGTCGGCCAGGGCGGGGTAGTGGGGCTTCCAGTCTGGAAACGCAATCAAGTCCACATCCTGGTCTTCCATGGGCAGCCGGAACAGTTCTGCACCTGGAATCAGCTGGGCAGCGGCCAAGCCATTCACACTGGAATGCGTCTTGTCATTGCCCGGCACCACGAGGGTTGGTACGCGGTACGACTTGAGCTCGTCCTCGGGTACGCCCATCACGGGACCCACAGGCCCACTGGTGAAGTTGGCCAGCCAACGCCCCATGACCGCCATGTAGTCACGCGGGTCCATGGCCATGAGACGCTCGCGGCTGGAAGGGTTGAGGGCCAATCGTTCGCGGTAGGGCTCGGTGTCACACACGCCCGCCATGCCGCCCGCATGGGCGGCCTTGATGTATTGCCCGTAATAGGTGTTGGGCAGACGACCGGCGGCGAAGGCACCACCGGTCACGCGCATCAACAACAGGCCCAGCACGAACTCGGGGTGACGACGCTGCACCGTCATAGACAGCCGGGCACCGGCAGAAGAGCCCCCGAGAAAGGCGCGCTCGGCGCCATAGTGCTGCAGCAAGGCATGCAGGTCATCGGCCCAGATGTCCTCCTCGCTGCCCTCTCCGCCAATGATGATGTCAGATGCACCCGTGTTGCGGCGGTCGTGCACCAGTACGCGAAATCCTTTGGCCGCCACCGCCTGCGCCAGTGGCGCCATTTCGAGATAGCGATGACGCCCCCCCGAGTTCAACGCCAGCCAGGGGCCGCTGTCGCCAAACACTTCATGAAAAATATTGGCACCGTGGATGTTCAAGTAAGGCATGACAAGTGTGCAGGATGATAGGGTTGAACGGAGTGAGCGGCAGGTTCGTCACTCGACGCGAATACGTGCGTCTTGAATCACGCGCTGCCACTTTTGAATTTCCTGCCGCACGAACTGGCCGAACTCCTGAGGCGACTCGCCCCCCAGTTCGAATCCCATGGTGGCCGACTGGTTCTTCCAGGCCGCAGACGCCATGACCTTGGCGGTCTCTTGTTGCAGGCGCAGGATCACGGGTGCCGGGGTGCCCGCCGGCACAAACAGGCCATTCCAGCCGGCTGCTTCCACCCCAGCCAGCCCCGCCTCGGCGAGGGTGGGCACATCCGGGATGATCTGCACCCGGCGAGGACCTGCAACGCCCAGGCCTTTGAGCTTGCCCGCCTTGATGTGCTGCGCCACCACCGACGGGGCCAGATAAGCGACCATCACATGACCTGCCAGCAAATCGGGCATTTCTGCACCGATGGCCTTGTAGGGCACTTCGCGCATGCGCACGCTGGCGGTCAGCTTGACCAACTCCCCGAGCAACTGCGTGATCGAGCCGGATCCGCCCGAGGCAAAGGTCAGCTGGTCGGGTTGAGACTTGGCCAGGGCGATCAGCTCTTTCAGGTTGTTGGCTGGCACCGAAGGGTGTGCCACCAGCACCAGCGGGGAGGACGTCATCCGCGTCACCGGTACCAGCGCATCGTTGAGCTTGCAGCAGGGCTGCGGGCTCAGCAAGTCATTGAGTGCGTTGTTGACGTTGCCGTGCAGCAGGGTGTGCCCATCGGCAGCCGCTCGCGAGACTTCACGGGCGCCAATGCTGCTGTTACCCCCCGGGCGGTTTTCCACAATGACTTGTTGGCCCAGGGCCTCAGACAGACCGGGCGTCAGATCGCGGGCCACCACATCCACCGCACTGCCCGGGCCGGCCGGCACGATGATGCGAAGGGTCTTGTTGGGAAAATTCTGGGCGCCGGCATAGCCCGCCGCCAGCATGCAGAGGCTGACCACCCAGGTACGCGCAACTCGGTTCATCTTCAACACTTTCACGATATGACTCCACGGGATATTGCAGACCGGCATCATGGCCGCACAGTTTTTGTGCGCGAGCCTTCATCGACATCACCTGCGGCTGCTGAAACAGCAGCTGATGGACGAGTTCTGACCCTAACCAAAAGACATGGGGCTCGCAAGTTGGTCTTCCCTAGACATGAGCCCCATGCGACAGCCAAGACCTTGCGCGATAACCGACTGATTCGCTAGAACTTGTCCGGTTTTATGATTTCACCTACAGTGCCGGGTCGGCTCTATCAATGGCCGGTGTGTTTGCTGCTTGAATCTGGATCACCCACTATGAGACTTGGATACTTCACCATGCCGGTGCACCCGGCCTCCCGCAACCCCACCGAGACCTTGCGCGAAGACCGCGAGATCATCATCCTGGCGGATCAGCTCGGCTATTACGACGCCTTTGTGGGAGAACACCTGACCGATCTGGTGGAAAACATCACCAGCAGCATGATGTTCCAGGCCACCTTGATCCACTCCACCAAGAACATCAAGCTGGGCACCGGCACCACCAACCTTTCGCACCTCCACCCGGTTCTGGTGGCGTGTCATGCCGCGATGTTTGACCACATCGCACAGGGACGATTCATCTTGGGTGTGAGCCCGGGCGCCCTGCCCTCAGACGCAGAGGCACTGGGCATCTTCCACGAAGACCGCAACAAGATGTTCGCCGAGTCCATCGACGTCATTCTGAAGATCTGGGAATCCAAAGCGCCATTCGACATCGACCTGCCTGACAACCGCTTCAAAGTCTCGACCAAGCTCACCTACGACGAGGTGACCAACACTGGCATGATGTACAAGCCCTTTCAAAACCCACGACCCGAGATCGTGGGTACGGTGGTGGCGCCATTCTCCAAGGGCGTGATCGCCATGGGTGAGAAAGATTTTCACCCTTTGTCAGCCAACTTCCTGTATGACAAGTGGATCAAATCGCACTGGGACAATTACGTGCAGGGCAAAACCAACGTGGGGCAGAAAGCCTGCCCGCTCGACTGGCGTGTGGCACGCACCATCATGGTGGCGGATGACGACAAGGTGGCCAAGGATTACGGGCGCAATTCAGAACAAAGCCCGTACCGCTTTTACTACCGCAACCTGTATCACAAGTTGCGCAAGGGCAAGCGTGATGCCGTGTTCAGCATGGACGGCAAAACCCCTGAAAATCCGGTGCCGCTGGACGAAATCCTGGACAACCTGGTGATTGCCGGGGGCGTGAACGAAGTCGTGGACCGTATTCTGGCCTTGCACGAAAAGGTGGGCGACTTTGGCGAACTGGTGTATGCCGGCCTCGACTGGGCCGACCCGGTGCTGGCGCGTCGGTCCATGGTGCTGATGGCCGAGGAAGTCATGCCCCGTGTCAACAAGGCCCTGGGCCACTCCCGCATGGACCGTTGCAGCGCCTGCCAAAGCAATACACAACCCCTTTGCAAGAGCTGAAAACGGTTCCACGTTTCTCTTGTTCCGCCGTTAGGGCGGATGGTTCACGCCGCCCAGTCGCTGGATCGCCTAACTGCGCCGTCCTTGCACGTTGATATCGATAGCACCATGACCCATGCCACCATCCAGGTTCGACAACTCGAACGCTACATGACCACCACCCTGCAGGCCGTGGGTTTGCCGGATGCTGATGCCCAAACCGTGGCGCGACTCATGGCCGAGGCCGATCTGCAAGGCTCGGATGGTCACGGCGTGATTCGACTGCCCCAGTACTGCAAACGCATTCTGGCGGGTGGTGTGAACACCCGCCCCAACATCCGCGTCGAGCAAGAGCGCGCCGCCACCGCCTTGATGCATGGCGACAACGGCATGGGCCATCTGGTCATGAAGCGTGCGGCGGAACTGGCCATCAGCAAGGCACGTCAGAGTGGCATGGCCTGGGTGGGCAGCCACTTCAGCAACCACGCGGGTCCCGCCTCGCTTTACGCTCGCATGGCGTTGGAGCACGACATGATCGGTCTGTACTTCGCGGTGGGTAACGCCAACCACCTGCCTCCCTGGGGAGGGCTCAGCATGCTGCTGTCCACCAACCCGATTGCTGCGGCCATTCCGGCGGGAGAGGAAGCTCCCATCGTGCTGGACATGGCTACCACCGTCGCGGCCTATGGCAAGGTCAAGGCCAAGGCACAACGCGGTGAGATGATGCCCGAGGGCTGGATGATGGACCGGCTCGGTCAACCGCTGCTCGACCCCAAGCGCAGCGAAGAGGGGTTTCTGCTGCCCATTGGGGGCTACAAGGGCTATGGCCTGGCCCTGGTGGTGGGACTGCTGGCGGGTACATTGAATGGTGCGGCCATGGGCAAGGATGTGATCGACTTCAACCAGGATGTGCACAGCGTGACGGACACCGGGCAAGCGATTGCCATCATCGATCCCGCCGCTTTTGGCGAGGTGTCACATTTCAAGCAACAGGTGGATGTGCTGATCCGCGATATTCGCAACAGCGAGCGCATTCCGGGTGTGGACCGTATCTGGCTGCCTGGCGAACAAAGCCATACCCGCCGCGCCACCTACCTGCGAGAGGGCATCCCCTTGCCGGGGGCACTCATGCAAGCCCTGGACCGTTTGTCCGAACAACTGAAGGTTCCCACCTTGTCGGCAACGGCCCCTTGACCGCCATGTTTGAAGGAGCGACCCCATGAAACGACGTCATTGGCTGTTGATGACGGCCACCCAAAGTCTGGTAGCCCTGGGCGCCAGCGTGGCTACCACGCCCGCCGCGGCACAAGCGGCTTACCCCAACAAGCCCATCAAGTTGATCGTGCCCTTGGCGGCAGGCAGTGCGGTGGACAATGCGGCGCGCATCGTGATGCAGAAAGTGGCGCTCAACACCGGCGGGGCGATCGCAATCGAAAACATGGCTGGCGCGTCCGGCGCGATTGGCACGGACCGGGTGGCCAAATCAGCGCCGGATGGCTACACCCTGGGCGGCTTCAACGACAGCATCATGACCATGCTGCCTAACCTGAACCCCAAGCTGCCCTGGGATATCGTGCGTGACTTTACCCCGATCGCCCTGGTCGCGACCGTGGAGTGGGGGCTGGTCGTACCGGCCGATTCACCCATCGCCAGCGTCGCCGACTTCATCGCGGCGGCTCGGCAGGCCCCCGGACGGGTGAACTATGGGTCGGGCGGCAATGGCAGTCCCCAACATATTGCCATGGCTCTGTTTGCCAACCAGGCGGGTTTACAACTCACCCACGTGCCTTACAAGGGAGCGACGCAGGCCGCCGTGGGGGTGGCTGGCCATGAAGTCCAGGCTGCGTTTCAGGGCATTGCCACGGTGAACTCATTGGTTAAAGCCAACCGGCTCAAGCTGATTGCCGTGTGCACGCCCAAACGATTGGCCCAATTCCCCGACATACCCACCGTGTCCGAGTCCGGGTTGAACGGTTATGAATTCAACTCCTGGTTTGCGCTGATGGCGCCGGCCGGCACGCCCAGGCCGATTGCGCAGCGGCTGCATCAGGAAGTGGTGAAAGCCCTGGGGGATACGGCCGTGCGCGAGCAATTGCTGGCACAAGGCCTCTCGCCGCGCGGCGCCAGCCCCGAGGAACTGAGCACCGCACTGGGTCAGCAATTGGCCCGCTACGAGGCCTTATTTCGACAGACCGGCATTCGCGCCGATTAAGCCCTCGCGGGCTTGGACGGCAAGCGGTTGATCCACGCCGTTGATGGACGGGTTTTGCCGCCTGGGGTCACTCAGCCTTGATGTTGTTGTCGGCGATCAGCTTGGCGTATTTGGCCTGCTCGGCCGCAAGGAACTGGCGAAACTCAGCCGGCGTGCTCATCGTGGCCTCGACCCCCAGGCCGGCAAAGCGCTCTTTCAAATCGGGATTGACCATGATTTTGCCCAGCACTTCGCTGTAGTTGTCCACCACAGCCTTGGGCGTGCCGGCGGGCAGGAACACACCCCACCAGTTGTTGGCCACCAGACCGTCCAGCCCAGCCTCGGCAAAGGTCGGGATGTCCGGGTTCATGGCTGAGCGCTTGGCGCTGGTGATGGCCAGGGCACGCAGACGGCCCGTTCGGATGTGCTGCGACACCGGCAACGCGTCCGAGACCATCATGTCGATCTGGCCGGCCAGCAGATCATTCACGGCCTGCCCGCCCCCCTTGTAGGGCACGCCGGTCATCTTGACGCCGGCTTGCCGCATGATCATCTCGCCGGCCAGGTGCGACATGCTGCCCGGTCCGCTGGTTCCAAAGTTGACGGTGTTGGGCTTGGCACGTGCGGCCGCCAGCAAGTCCGCCAGGCTTTTGTGCGGGGAGGCTGTGGGCACCACCAGAATGTTGGGACCGACAGCCGTGAGGGCCACGGCGATGAAGTCACGCTCCATGCTGTAGGGCAGTTTGGTCAGCAAAGGGTTGACCCCTGCTGGTCCAAGGTTGCCCACGACGAAGGTGTAACCATCGGCAGGTTGGCGTGCGGCGAACTCCATGCCGATCGAACCGGCCGCGCCGGGCTTGCTTTCAATGATGACAGGCTGACCCCACACCTCACTCAATTTTTGACCCATGATGCGGGCCATCAAGTCCGAGCTTCCGCCGGCAGGGTAAGTCACGATGAGTCGCACAGGGCGGTTAGGGAAACCTTGTGCCAGTGCTTGTCCCGCACCCCATAGCGCAAGCCACCCCGCAAGGAGTGTGGTGAGGGCGATCCGCCAAAACAGAGCCTGAGAGAGTGCGCGTGTCGTCATGATGTCTCCTATGTCAATAGGTTCAATGTCAAAGGGTCTCGCTGGCGTCAGATCTGCACAGGGCTGACGCAGCAATTTCTGGTTTTGACTTATATTAACAAAGCCCTCTACTTTCAGTGTCACTTTTTATGCACCACGCTCCCTCCCCGGCTTCACGTGCCGACCAAACCCTGTCGCACAACATGAAGCTGCTGGCTCACCACGAACTGGCGGGTTTTGGCGGCCTGGGCGAAGGCATGGCCATGCAGCAAACCTCGGACGGTCGACGCATCATGTGGCTGGCTCATGAATCAGCGCCCAAGAATTTCTCTGGCGTGGATGTCACCGATCCACGCAACCCCAAGCTGATCGTACAAACCGATTTGCCGCACATGAAGCTGCGATCCAATTCGCTGGACGTGGTCGGTGACACCATGGTGGTGGCCTACCAGGCCAGCACGGTGGGCATCAAACCGGCGGGCATTGACATCTTTGACATCAGCAAACCGGAAACTCCGCGCCTGATCTCCCACTTCGATTGCTCGGGGCCACACTCGCGCGGCGTGCACGCGGTATGGTTTGTGGATGGACGTTATGTGCACATGTCCTCGGGCGCGCCGGACTTTCAGCCGCGCAACCCGCTGGATGATCAGTTTTACCGCGTCATTGATCTGGCCACTCCCAGCAAGCCGCAAGAGGTTGGGCGCTGGTGGTACCCGGGCACCCGTGAAGGCGATGCCGCACCGCCGCCGGCTCGCCTGCCTGCTCAATTTGACACCGGCTTTCGCACCCACAACACCAATGTATTCCCCCAGCGCCCGGACCGCGCCTTCATTGGCTACATCGACGGCGGCTCCGTGGTGCTCGACATTTCTGACCTGAGCCACATGAAGGTGGTGTCGCAGTGGAACCACTCGCCGCCGTTCAATGGCTTCACCCACACCGTGCTGCCCCTCTTTGATCGCGGCCTGTGGATCGTGAGCGACGAGTGCGTGCAGGACAACGGCGCGGACTGGCCCAAACTCGTGTGGGTGGTGGACGCGCGCAATGAAGCCAACCCGGTACCCATTGGCACGTTTCCGGCACCGCCCTATGAGGCCTTTGCCAAGCGCGGCGGTCGCTTTGGCGCACACAACCTGCACGAAAACCTGCCGGTGCCCACGTCGTTCCAGTCAGACACGCTCATCATCGGGTCGTTTTTCAACGCGGGCGTTCGGGTCTACGACACCACCAACCCCTACCAGGTGCAAGAGGTGGCGTACTTTGTCCCCGGGGCGCCCAAGCTCTCGCCGGCCGGTGCCATCCAACTCAACGACGTCTATGTCGATGACCGCCGCATTGTCTACACGGTGGACCGCTTCACCGGTGGTCTGTACGTGCTTGAAATGAACCTCTGACCCTTGCGCCGGTCTGCATGAGCTTTCAGCGAGATCCCCTGGCAGGCAAGATACCGGTCACGCTGATCACAGGCTTTCTGGGTAGCGGCAAAACCACCCTCATCTCGCGCCTGGTCCGGCACCCGGACATGAACCGCGTGGCCGTGGTGATCAACGAGGTGGGCGAGATCGGCATTGACCACGATCTCGTCAGCCAATCCTCGGAAAACATCAGCCTGCTGGCCAACGGTTGCATCTGCTGCTCGGTGCGCACCGATTTGCAAGAGACCCTGCGCGACCTGTTCGCCCGTCGACAAGTCGGCGAAGTGTTTGACTTTGATCGCGTGATCATCGAAACCACCGGGTTGGCCGACCCAGCACCTGTCATTCAGACATTGATCAGCGACACGCTGATTGGCGCGCAATTTCGACTCGATGGCCTGGTGGCCTTGGTCGACGCGGTCAACGGTCTGTCCACGCTCGACACCCAGCCCGAGGCGGTCAAGCAAGTGGCGGTGGCGGATCGTCTGTTCATCAGCAAATCCGATCTCGCAACGCCCGAGGGGCTGGCATCGTTGCAGCAGCGCTTGTCTGATCTCAACCCGCAGGCCACGCCCAGCCTGGTTGTGCACGGCGATTTGCCGCCGCGTGCACTCATCGGCCTGGGCCTGGCGTCGGCACGCGCTGGCGAGCACACCTTGCAGTTTCTCGGCGAGTCCCTGGCCGACACGTCGACCACCACGTCCCGTGCGGGCCGCTACTTGGGGGAACGTTCCCCCCCGCACGATCCGTCCATCCGCACCCTGTCCTTGCGCTTTCAACAGCCCTTTGCCTGGTCCGCCTTCTCTAGTGCGCTGGATTTGCTGACCCAGATGCGTGGGCCCGACTTGCTGCGAGTCAAAGGCATTGTGAACGTCGAAGGAAAGCCCGTGGTGGTGCAAGGCGTGCAACACTTGTTTCACCCGCCCGTCGAAATGGACCGCTGGCCCAGCGATGACCATGACTCTCGGCTGGTCTTCATCACCCGGCACATCGAGGCCGACGTGATTCGCCGCCTGTTTGAGGTGGTGGGTCAACTCGGCCTTGGCACGCCCCAGCCCGTTGCCACCTCGTCATCGGATGCGCGCAACACTGCCCGCTCGGCCCCGATTTCATGACCCCGATAACACACAGGAGATTTTCATGAACACAACGCTTTCATATTCAGCCCGCTCGGGTTGGCAGCACAGCCGCCGGCTGTTAACCGCCTGGTTGCTGGGCTGCGGCCTCACACTGGGCGCCATGGCTCAAACATTTCCCAGCAAGCCCATCCGCATGATCGTGCCCTTCCCCGCGGGCGGCACCACCGACATCGTGGCACGCATCCTGGCACAGCGCATGAGCGAGACCATGGGACAACCCGTGGTGGTGGAGAACAAGGCCGGTGCCGGGGGCGCCATCGGTGCAGACATCGTGGCCAAGGCTGCGCCGGATGGCCACACCCTGTTGATGCACAACATCACCTTCCCGTTGTCTTCGGTGGCGCAATCGCTGTCCAACCGATCGCCCTTCAATGCTGAAACCGATTTTGTCGGCGTCTCCATCGTTGTGTACGTTCCCTTTGTGCTGACCGCCAACCCGAGCGTCCCCGCCAAGATTTGC
>Ga0255087_1000125_pt1 | contig 36343 bp, 32 predicted proteins | sample Colum_Miss_RepA__FD_188561 | JGI IMG/M metagenome (GOLD analysis project Ga0255087, IMG submission 188561) | Freshwater microbial communities from Columbia River, Oregon, United States - Colum_Miss_RepA_8d | ecosystem: Environmental > Aquatic > Freshwater > River | place: USA: Oregon | collected...
ATTGCCGCGGCGGGCAATTCAACCCTGAACATCGATGTGACCCCTTCCTATCCCGCAGCCTACAAGTTGCCCAATGTCATTGCCGTTGCGGCCATTGACTCCACGGGCACGATCGCGTCGTTCTCGAATTACGGCGCAACGTCGGTGCACATCGCCGCGCCTGGAGTCAACATCCTGTCGACCGTCCCCACCTTGACAGGGGGCTCAGGCTTGGCCTATTACGCAGGCACCTCCATGGCCACCCCCCATGTGACGGGCGCTGCAGCGCTGTTTGCGTCCATGAACCCCACTGCCACAGCGGCCCAGATCAAGGAGGCCCTGCTGTGCAGCGCGGCGGTTGCTCCGCAGCTGGTGGGCTATGTCAATGGAGCCCGCAGACTCGATGTGAGGAGCTTCAAGGCCGGGTTTACTTGCCCGGTCCCGGTCGCACCCTGACGCCCTGAAACCGCCCCGTCGATCAGGAGGCGGGGCGCAGGCTGTCCATCCCGCCCATGAACGGGCGCAAGGCTGCAGGAATATGGATCGAACCATCGGGGCGCTGATGGTTTTCGAGTAGTGCGACCAAGGTCCGGCCGACGGCCAGCCCCGATCCGTTGAGCGTGTGCAGCAGTTCGGGCTTGCCCTGGCCGTTGCGAAAGCGGGCCTGCATGCGACGGGCCTGAAAGGCCTCGCAGTTGGAGACCGATGATATCTCCCGATACGTGTTCTGCGCCGGCAGCCAGACCTCGAGATCGTAGGTACGCGCCGCGCCGAAACCCATGTCGCCGGTGCACAGGGCCATGACACGGTAGGGCAGCTCCAGGCGCTGGAGGATGGTTTCGGCATGCCTGACCATCTGCTCGAGGGCCTCATCCGAGTGCTCCGGATGAGTGATCTGCACCATCTCGACCTTGTCGAACTGGTGCTGACGAATCATGCCCCGCGTATCACGGCCATGCGAACCCGCTTCGGAACGAAAGCACGGGGTGTGAGCTGTCAGGCGGATCGGCAACTGCTCAAGCGGTACGATCTCGCCGCGAACCAGATTGGTCAGGGAGACCTCCGAGGTCGGAATCAGATAGAGCGCTGTCTGATCCTCGGTTCCGGCCTCCTGGCCTCCCTTGCGGGCGGCAAAGAGATCCTGCTCGAACTTGGGCAACTGCCCGGTTCCCCTCAGGGTTTCGGCATTGACCACATAGGGGGTGTAGCACTCGGTGTAGCCATGCTCATTGGTCTGAACCTCGAGCATGAACTGCGCAAGGGCTCGATGCAGCCGCGCGAGCGGCCCACGCATGACCGAAAACCGGGCGCCCGACAGTTTGGCCGCGGCTTCGAAATCCAACCCCAGCGGCTCGCCCAACTCCACATGATCCCGGATGCGCTCGAGTGCGAGTGGTCGGGGATCGCCGGACTGGCCCTCCGGGTGCCAGCGTCGAACCTCGACATTGTCATCACTCGAAACACCATCAGGGACAGCCGGCTGCGGCAGATTGGGCAGGGTCTCCAGAAAAGCCGTCAGCTGCCCAAGGACCCGATCGGCCGCACCATCACTTGCCTGCAGTTCCTGGGCGATGCTGGCGACCTCGGCCATCTCGGCTGCGGCATCCTCGCCCCGGCCTTTCTTCTGGCCGATGAGCTTGGACAGCGCATTGCGTCGGGCCTGCAAGCTCTCGGCACGGGTCTGGGCCGCCTTGCGTTCGGCCTCGAGGGTCTGGAAGGTCTCGACATCGAGTACGAACCCGCGGCGGGCAAGCCGTGCAGCAACCGAATCGATGTCTTTGCGAAGAAGTTGGATGTCTAGCATGGCTGCATTCTACCGGCGGGCCTGATGATCGAGTTCGCGCAGCCACTGCAGTTTTTCTGCGATGCGGGTCTCCAGCCCTCTCGTTGAGGGTTGATACCACTCAGGCTCGCGCATCCCGTCTGGCATGTACTGCTCTCCTGCGGCATAGGCATGAGGCTCGTCATGAGCATGACGATAGGCGCGACCATGACCAAGCTCCTTCATCAGACGGGTGGGCGCATTGCGCAAATGGACCGGCACGTCTCTCGATTGGTCCTGCTTCACGAAGGCCAGTGCCGCGTTGTAAGCCCGATAGCCGGAATCCGACTTGGCTGCACAGGCGAGATAAAGGCAGGCCTGCGCGAGCGCGAGCTCGCCCTCGGGAGAGCCCAGCCGTTCATAGACCTGTGCTGCATCCAGCGCCAGCCGCACCGCCCGGGGATCAGCAAGACCAATATCCTCGATTGCCATGCGGATCAGGCGCCGGCCGAGGTAATGGGGATCGGCGCCACCATCGAGCATGCGGACCAGCCAATAAAGGGCTGCATTCGGGTGGGAGCCCCGCACCGACTTGTGAAGCGCGGAGATCATGTCGTAGAAGGCATCGCCGCCCTTGTCGAAGCGACGAACCCGATCGCCCAGCACCCGGGCCACCAGCTCGGCGCTCAAACCGATCCCGGCGACGTTCTCCCCCTGTGGATCGAGAAGGCCGGCTGCAACGGCGACCTGCTCGAGCTGATTGAGCATTCGGCGGCCGTCGCCATCGGACGCCTGGATCAGCACCTCCAGGGCCGCAGCTTCGATCGGGGCGCCACCCAAAAACCGCTCGCAGGCTCGCTTGGCCAGTTGTGTCAGGCTGTCCTCGGTCAGGCGCCGCAATACATGCACAGCTGAACGCGACAGCAGAGCGCCGTTCACTTCGAACGAAGGGTTCTCCGTCGTCGCGCCCACGAATGTGAACAGGCCGGACTCGACATGAGGCAGAAAAGCATCCTGCTGAGCCTTGTTGAATCGATGCACCTCGTCGACAAAGACCATGGTCGGGCCCTGGATCCTGGCACGCTCCACCGCCTCGCGAATGTCCTTCACACCGCTGAGCACAGCCGACAGGGCAATGAAACGACATCCAAAGGCTTCGGCGAGCAAGCGGGCCAGAGTGGTCTTGCCCACGCCGGGAGGCCCCCAGAGGATCATCGAGTGGGGCCGCCTGGCATCAAGCGCAGTGCGCAAGGGCTTGCCCTCACCCAACAGATGGTCCTGTCCAATCACCTCGTCGATTCGACCGGGCCGCATCGCCTCGGCCAGCGGCATGCCGGCGGGCAGCATGCGATCTACTCGATCACATCGACGCCCTCAGGCGCCGTGAATCGGAACAGTCCGGCATCGAGTCGCGGGTTGCGCTCGATGTTGCGAAATGCGTAGCGCGTCGTTTGCCCAAAGGCATCACGGACTTCCATGGCTGCAGGAAGACCCGCGCGAAAGCCGATACGGATCAGTTCAAACCCGGAGTCGCGCTTGCGTGGTACAGCCTCAAGCCAGGCAAGCCCTTCGGCCTCGCCGACATCGGTCAAGGCAAACGCGGCGTCCAGAGCCGCCGAGCCAAACAACAGGGCCGCAGGCGTTGCACTGACAGCCTCACTGGCCTTGCGCACCGTGACCTGCCTGAGGTCCTTGTCAAAGAAATGGACCTTCTGCCCGTCCATGACCACCAGTTGCTCGAAAGGTCGGGTGACCTCCCAGCGGAACTTTCCCGGTCGGGCAAAGGCAAAGCTGCCTGTCGATGATCCGCTCGCGCCCCGACCGGATGCGCTGAGCGTTTGCTGAACAAACTCGCCTCGCGCCGAGGTGATGGCTGCGGAAAATGCACGCAGATCTTCAATGGCCCCCGCATGAGCACCGGGGCAGGCGAGCAGCAGAACACTGAACAATGCAACGGCGAGGGAGGGTATCGCCAGCCTTTGAAGCATCAGGATCATGGGTCGGCCGGATCATCGCGACGGGGCACGATGATATCCCGGTTGCCATTGGTCGCCATCGCGGACACGAGCCCAGATTTTTCCATCTGCTCAAGCAGACGTGCCGCACGGTTGTAGCCGATACGCAGATGACGCTGCACGAGAGAAATCGATGCCCTTTTGTGCTGCAGCACGACCGCAACAGCCTGATCGTAGAGTGCATCGGATTCGCCGTCGACGCCTGCTTCCTGCAGCGTGGTTTGCAGTCCGCCAAACCCCACGGCACTGCCCGGATCGACTGCCTCGGCAGAGGAGCCTTCAAGAATGCCCTCGATGTAATCCGGCTCGGCCAGCGCCTTCCAGTGGGCCACCACGCGGGCAACCTCGTCATCACTCACGAAGGCGCCGTGGACCCGCATGGGCAGACCGGTGCCCGGGGGCATGTAGAGCATGTCGCCCTGGCCCAGCAACGCTTCCGCCCCCATCTGGTCGAGAATGGTTCGTGAATCAATTCGAGACGACACCTGAAACGCAATCCGCGTGGGGATATTGGCCTTGATCAATCCGGTGATGACATCCACCGATGGCCTTTGCGTGGCAAGAATCAGGTGAATTCCTGCAGCGCGGGCTTTCTGTGCCAGTCGTGCGATCAATTCCTCGATCTTCTTGCCCACCACCATCATCAGGTCAGCCAACTCGTCGATGACGACCACGATCACGGGCAGCTTACCCAGAGGTTCAGGGGCTTCCGGGGTCAGGCTGAAGGGGTTGCCAATCACCTCGTCGCGTCGGGCCGCGTCGGCGATCCGACTGTTGTATCCGGAGAGATTGCGTACGCCCAGCTTGCTCATCAGCTTGTAGCGACGCTCCATCTCACCCACACACCAGTTGAGGGCGTGGCCGGCCTGACGCATGTCGGTCACCACCGGAGCGAGCAGGTGCGGGATCCCCTCATAGGTGCTCATTTCGAGCATCTTGGGGTCGATCAGAATCAGTCGCACCTCAGCGGGCTCGGCCTTGTAGAGCAGCGACAACAGCATGGCATTGATGCCCACCGATTTGCCCGAACCGGTGGTGCCCGCCACCAGCAGGTGGGGCATCCTGGCCAGATCAGCCACGACCGGCCGTCCGGCGATGTCGTGACCAAGAGCCAGGGTCACCGGAGATGAAGCATCGGCATACACCTGCGACCCGAGAATTTCAGTCAGCCGCACCGATTGCCGACGCGCATTGGGCAACTCGAGGCCCATCAGACTCTTGCCAGGAATGGTCTCCACAACCCGAATCGAGGTGAGCGAAAGCGCGCGAGCAAGATCCTTCGACAGGTTGACGATCACCGAACCCTTGACCCCGGTGGCGGGCTCGATTTCGTAGCGTGTGATGACCGGCCCGGGATAGGCCGCCACAACATTGACTGCCACACCAAAGTCGGCGAGTTTCTTTTCGATCAGCCGGGAAGTGAACTCCAGGGTCTCGGGCGATACGGTGTCTCGCACAGGCGCAGGCTCGTCGAGCAAAGAGAGTGCCGGAAGGCCTGTGGTTGCGGGCAGATCCTTGAAGAGGGTTTGCTGGCGCTCTCGCTGGGCCTGAACCGAAGGCTCGGGAGGCAATGCCTGCGGTTCGATCCGCACCGGCTCGGGATCATCGGCCAGGATGCGGCGTTTGACCTCAACCGTCTCGGTCCGCACGCTTGCCGCCCGCTCACCCTCGCGCCGATCCCGCAGAGTCTCCCAGGCGCCGATCAGTCCGAGGGCCACCGCTTCGAAGCGAGACCCCGTTCGTTCAAAGAGATCGAGCCAGGACTGGCCCACCATTAGGGAGAACCCCACCCCGAGCGCCAGCATCATGATGAGTGTTCCTCCGGCTGCCCCCAGGTGCTCGAGCAACAGATCGGCCAGTGCACGCCCCACCACACCGCCCGGTGCGAGCGGCAGCTCGACATTCATCCAGGCCATCCGCGAAGCTTCGATCGCGACACATCCGGCAAAACACAAGACAAAGCCCATCCAGCGATCCCACCCGAAAGGCGCTGAATCCAGGACCTGATCCCGGTCGGGAAGTGCAACGGGATGAGTCGGGTGCAACTGGCGATAGCCGTTGACCACTCTCAGCAGCAAAAAACCCGCCCACAGCCAAGCGCTCATCCCGAAAAGATAGAGCAGGAGATCTGAAAGATAGGCTCCGAAGCGACCACCGAGATTGCGGATTTCGCGAGCCGAGACTGCATGGGACCACCCCGGGTCTGCGCTGTTGTAGGAGAGCAGGATGAGCGCAAAGAAGATCGCGATGCAGCACTGCAGCAGCCAGCGAGACTCCCGCAGCAGAACCACGAGTCGTTCCGGCAGGACCGACGAGGTCGACAGACCCCGCGCGAACACCCCCCGCGCTGCGAAGGTGCGCGAAGGCAGGACGGCGGACGATGCGCGAGCCACGGAGATTGCGACGCTTTACTGCAGATAGCTCGAGAGCTTTTCGCGCAGCACCAGACGGCCTTCGTCATCGGTTGCGATGTAGCCTTCCTTTTCAAGGCCCTTCATCACCCGCGAAACCATTTCGCGTGAGGCGCCGATCATCTTGGCGATTTCCTGCCGTGGCAAACGTCCGCGAATCACCTTCTGGCCTTTGATGTCCTCGGCGAAATCGAGCAGTACGCGGGCCACCCGACCGTAAACATCAAGCAGCGCGAGCGTTTCGATCTTGCGGTCTGCCTCACGCAGCCGCTTGACCAGACCGCGCATGATCTTCATGGCGATCTCGGGGTTTTCCCCGAGCACGCCCATGAACGCTTCCTTGTTGATCGCCATGAAATCGCTTGACTCCAGCGTAATCACGCTGGCTGACCGGGGCGCGTCGTCGATCAGGCTCATTTCGCCGAAACACTCGCCGGGGCCGAGCACGGCCAGGATCACCTCTTTGCCCTCGGCGTCGGAGCGCTGCACCTTGGCTCGCCCGGACAGCAGGATGTAGAGCGACTGCGACGACTCGCCTTCGGACACGATGGTTCGGCCTCGCCCGAAAGACCTTCTGAGACTGGCTGCAGCCAGCTGATCGAGCTGCCTTTCTCCCAAGCCGCTGAACAGCACCACACGCTTCAGAAAAGCCTTGTTTGCCTCGAGTGACATCCCCATCTCCTGCGGGCGTGTTGAATTTCCGTATGATTTTGCACGATCTGATGAGATTTTCAAAGGTCTTTTCTCAGAAATTGCCTCCAACTGATTGTTTTTAAAGAAGCCAACCCATGAATCACCCGCTGCCAACCCGTCATGTCCGTCTGCTGATCCTTGGATCGGGGCCCGCGGGCTATACCGCCGCAATCTATGCAGCGCGCGCCAACCTCAAACCGGTACTGGTCACCGGCATGGCCCAGGGTGGCCAGCTGATGACCACCACCGACGTGGATAACTGGCCTGCAGACGCCCTCGGTGTTCAGGGCCCGGACCTGATGGCCCGGTTTCAGGCTCATGCAGAACGCTTCGATACCGAGTTGGTACTCGATGAAATCCACACCGTGGATCTCGGACAGAGGCCCTTTTTGCTCAAGGGAGACTCAGCCACCTATACCTGCGACGCGCTGATCATCGCCACCGGGGCTTCCGCCAAGTACCTGGGACTGCCAAGCGAGCAGGCCTTCATGGGCAAAGGGGTCTCGGGGTGTGCCACCTGCGATGGATTTTTCTACAAGAATCAGGAGGTCGCCGTGGTCGGGGGCGGCAATACCGCCGTCGAAGAGGCACTCTATCTGTCCAACATTGCCAGCAAGGTCACCATGATTCATCGCCGGGACCGCTTCAAGGCCGAGGCCATCATGATCGACAAACTCATGGCCAAGGTCGAAGCAGGCAAGATCGAGGTCCGCTGGAACAGTGTTCTTGATGAGGTTCTGGGCGATGCCTCGGGCGTCACAGGCATGCGTGTGCGCCATGTGCAGAGCAACACGACCGATGACAAACCCCTGCAAGGCGTTTTCATTGCCATTGGCCATCAACCCAACACCGGCATCTTCGCTGGCCAGCTCGAGATGAACAATGGCTACATCGTGACGCGCAGCGGGCTCAACGGTCTGGCCACGATGACCAGCATTGAGGGCGTGTTTGCTGCAGGTGATGTGCAGGATCACGTCTATCGCCAGGCCATCACCAGTGCGGGCACCGGATGCATGGCTGCATTGGATGCTCAGCGCTGGCTCGAGGCCCAGGAAGAAAACCGCTGAAAGCCGTGGACGACCATGCCGACCGACTGGTCCTCACTGGCGCGCGTCCGTGATGCGCTCAAGGCCGAGCAGGCCGCCCGAGAGGCGGCGGCTGAAAAGGAGCGGCTGGCCCGCGAGCAGGCTGAGCGCGAGCGCAGTCTGTTTCGTACGGTGATCGGCGAGGTCGAACCGCTGAAAAGCGATCCCCGGGTCGCCCCGATGCCCGAGCCCCTTTCGCCTCGAGCACGGCAATTTGAACGGGATGAGTCGCACGCGCTGGCCGCCTCGATGAGCGATGAGATCGACGTCGAGCGCCTGCTCGATACCGATGGCGACCTGTCGTTCAGGCGCCCCGGGGTGGGCGCCGATGTGGTTCGTCGCCTGCGACGCGGGCACTGGAGCCTGCAGTCGCAGATCGACCTGCATGGGCTGCGAGTGGATGAAGCTCGCGAGGCGCTCGCGCTCTATCTGGTCAGCTGCGTCAAGCGGGAGCAGCGCTGCGTGAGGGTGGTTCATGGCAAGGGGCTGGGCTCGGTCAACCGTGAGCCAGTCCTGAAGGGCAAGGTTCTCAAGTGGCTCACCCAACGCGACGAGGTTCTGGCTTTTTGTCAGGCGCCCCCGGCTGATGGCGGCAGTGGCGCCCTGCTGGTTCTGCTGCGTCCGCCGCGATGATGGCCCATCTGCCCGACCTCGCTCTGGCGGCTGCGCTCGCCTGGGGTGCAGGTCTGCGTCTGTATCTGGTGGTCTTTGCGTTGGGTATCGCAAGTGGGCTGGGGTGGCTTTCGCTACCCGATCATCTGTCCGCTCTGGCCCATCCGGCGGTCATGGCAGCTGCCGGCTTCATGACCGTCATCGAACTCTTTGCCGACAAGATCCCCTGGCTCGACAGTCTGTGGGACTCCGTGCAGACCTTGATTCGCATTCCCGCCGGGGCCGCCATGGCTGCTGCGGTCTTCGGAGATTCCGGGGCGGCAATGACTCTGGTGGCCGCACTCCTGGGGGGTGGACTCACGGCAGCCACACATTTTTCCAAGGCTGGAGCCCGGGCGGCCGCGAACACCTCGCCCGAACCCTTCTCGAATCTGGCCTTGTCTTTTGGTGAGGATGCGCTGGTGCTTGGCGGCGGGTGGCTGGCCTTGACTCACCCTGCCCTTTTTCTGGGCCTGCTGGCACTGTTGACCGCCGCAGGGCTCTGGCTGGTCTGGACACTCTGGCACCGGGCCCGACACTGGATTTTCAGGCGACCCCGCTGATCTTCAGCCTGGCCTGATCTTCAGCCTGGCCTGATCGATGGGTCGCGTTCACCTGGGCTGCGCGTCACCTGTTCCTGACGGATTCAGGGCGCTGCGAGCCGCCCAAGAAATCAAACGGCGTCTGCGCCGGTCTCGCCCGTGCGAATCCGGATGACCTGTTCAACGGCGGTCACGAAGATCTTGCCATCACCGATGCGTCCGGTGTGCGCCGCCTTGACAATGGCATCGATCGCCGCTTCAACGCCGGCCTCGGCGACCACCACCTCGACCTTGACCTTGGGCAGGAAGTCGACGACATATTCAGCCCCCCGATAAAGCTCGGTGTGGCCCTTCTGGCGGCCGAATCCCTTGACTTCGGTCACGGTCAGCCCGGTCACACCAACTTCGGCCAGTGCTTCTCGGACCTCATCGAGCTTGAACGGTTTGATGATGGCAGTGATCTGTTTCATTGCGGACTCCGGGGCGCCCCGATCTGGCCGGGGACAGCATCAGGGGGGATCAGAAAAAATCAGTCTCGAAAACGCGAGGTGATGGGATAGCGCCAGTCACGGCCGAAGGCGCGATGAGTGATGCGTATGCCCGGAGGCGACTGGCGACGCTTGTACTCGCTGATGCGCATCAGGCGCACCACCTTCTCTACGGCTGCTCGAGGATAGCCAAGCGCCACAATCTCGTCGACCCGCCGGTTTTCCTGCATGTAGAGCTCCACGATGCCATCGAGCTGATCGTAGGGTGGCAGGGAGTCCTGGTCCTTCTGGTCTGGGCGCAGCTCCGCACTGGGCGCTCTCGTGAGGATACGTTCGGGGATGACGGGCGAGACGCTATTTCGGTAGTGACACAGCCGATAGACCAGGGTCTTGGCAATGTCCTTGATCACGGCAAAGCCCCCGGCGAGGTCGCCGTAGAGTGTGGAATAGCCCACCGCTGTTTCGGACTTGTTGCCTGTGGTGAGGACAATGGAGCCGAACTTGTTCGACAGCGCCATCAGGAGGGTGCCACGGATCCTGGCCTGAAGGTTCTCTTCGGTGGTGTCTGCGGCCAGCCCTTCGAACTCACCCGCCAGCGTGGACAGGAAGGCATCGAAGACCGGTGCGATAGGGATCTCGTCATAACGCACCCCCAGTCGGTGGGCCATGTCACGCGCGTCGATCCAGGAGATGTCGGCGGTGTAACGCGACGGCATCATGACAGCGCGAACCTTGTCGGCACCCAGCGCATCGGCGGCCACCGCCAACACCAGAGCCGAATCCACTCCTCCCGACAGACCGATGATCGCGCCGGGAAATCCGTTCTTGCCAAGATAGTCGCGTGTCCCCAGGACGAGGGCTTCATACACCTGAGCTTCTTCACCAGGCAAATCATGGATCGTTCCCCGGATCTGCCCGTTGGCCTCGACATCGACCAGCATCAGATCTTCAGTGAAGGCTTGGGCCTGCGCGCGAAGGTGTCCTGAGGCATCGAGCGCAAAGGAGGCGCCGTCGAAGACCAGTTCGTCCTGACCTCCCACGAGACTGGCCAGAACAATCGACATGCCCTGAGCGCACACATGGTTGCGAACCACGTCCTGGCGCAAGGACTGTTTGTCCATGTGAAAGGGAGAGGCGTTGGGGGCGAGGAGGATCTGGGCACCTGCCATGGCGGCTGCCCGTGGCGCGCGGTCGAACCAGAAGTCCTCGCAGATCACCACCCCAAATCGGACGCCCTGGACCTCGAAAACCAGCGCGTCATGGCCTGCTTCGAAATAGCGTCGCTCGTCGAAAACCCCATAATTGGGGAGTTCGTGCTTGAAGTACTGACCCAGTACACGGCCCTCGAGCAGGACTGAAGCGGCGTTGTACCGCTTGCCCTCTTGCACCAGCGGATGCCCGACCACCACATGCAACCCGGGCCAATGGCGCGAGGACTCCTGGAGTTCGACCAACGCCTGCCCACAGCGATCCTGAAAGGCCTCCCGCAGCAGCAGATCCTCGGGGGGATAGCCGGTGATCGACATTTCGGGGGTGACGAGTACCGAAGCGCCCGCGGCCAGCGCATTGCGCGCTGCCTGCTGAATGCGCTGAACATTGCCGGCAAAATCGCCGATCGTCTGATTCAACTGGGCACTGGCAACCCGGATGGGCATGGCAAGCTTGGGGACGAGAGCTGAAAAAAGGCGGCACGCCGCATGGGCATGACAGAACAGACAAATTATCGCACGCGGATTCTCACCCACCTGCCGGAACTGGTTGGCCTGGGCTGGGATACCCTGCTGGCCGCAAGCCCTGAAACCGGCGCCGTGTTCCTGAAGTCCGCATTTCTGGCCGCACTGCAGGCCAGTGGATGCGTGGGGCGCGACACCGGTTGGGAGCCGCACTTCGTGTTGATCCTGGATCGAAACGATCGCCTGGTGGCCGGTGCACCGATGTGGATCAAGGATCACTCGTACGGCGAATATGTTTTTGACTGGGCCTGGGCGGACGCCTATCACCGCCATGGGCTGGCCTATTACCCCAAGGGCTTGGTGGCGGTTCCCTTCACACCCGTTCCAGGTCCACGGTTGCTCGCAATCGATGCCGCGTCGCGGGAAGCCTTGCTGCAGGCGCTGCAATCCGAGGCTGAGACGCTCGGGTTGAGCGGACTCCACATCCTTTTTCCGGGGAAGGCAGAGACGCCGACGCTCCAGACGGCAGGGCTTATGGCACGCCAGGGGGTGCAATTTCACTGGCACAACCCGGGATGGCGGAGCTTTGAGGACTATCTCGGCGCCCTCACCCAGCCCAAGCGCAAGAAAATCCGTGCCGAGCGACGCAAGGTGGCCCAGGCTGGCGTACAGGTGCGCATGCTGGCCGGGACCGCCATTGAAGCGGCGCATTGGCAGCATTTTGTCCGGTGCTACAAGACCACCTATGCGCAGCACCATTCGACGCCCTACCTCAATCGGGCCTTCTTTCAAGCGATCGCTTTCGCGATGCCCGAGCACCTGCTGATGGCACTGGCCGAACGGGACGGTGTGCCGATCGCTGCTGCCTTGCTGTTCAAGGACGATCAAACCCTCTACGGCCGGTATTGGGGCGCACTGGAAGCGGTCGACAGCCTGCACTTCGAGGCGAGTTATTACGCACCGATTGAATGGGCCATTGCGCAGGGGATTGAACGGTTCGAGGGTGGCGCGCAGGGCGAGCACAAGATGGCCCGGGGCTTTTTGCCTCAACCCACCCGTTCATTTCATCAGTTGGCCCACCCGGCCTTCGCCGATGCGGTTGAGCGGTTTCTGGAGCGCGAACGAGGGGGGATGGAGGCTTACCTCGACGAACTTCACGAGCGCAACCCGCTGCGCCTGGGCTGACACGAACAGAACGCACTCCGACCACGGACAGAGGGCAGCCCGACCCCAGCGCCTGCACCAGGGCGCATGGGCTCGGAAACGGGCAGTGCCGCCTGATGCGGCACAGGACAATCAGAACATCGGCTTTTGGGCCGCGTTTCGATACCGCTCGAGGCCGGTTTCAATCTCGGCCTGGGCGTCCGACACACCTCCCCACCCCAGGACCTTGACCCATTTACCCGGCTCCAGATCCTTGTAGTGTTCGAAGAAGTGCTGAATCTGCAGCAACCGCTCGGGCTGAAGGTCTTCCGGTTTTTCCCAATGCTTGTAAATGGGCAGAACCTTGGTGATTGGCACAGCGATGAGTTTGGCGTCACCGCCCGCTTCGTCCTGCATCTGCAGAATCCCCAGGGCTCGGCACCGGATGACCGCGCCAACGGCAATCGGATAGGGCGTGATGACCAGCACATCCACGGGATCGCCATCATCGGCGATCGTATGGGGGATGTAGCCGTAGTTACACGGGTAGTGCATGGCCGTCATCATGAATCGGTCGACGAAGAGCGCCCCGGTCTCTTTGTCGACCTCGTACTTGATGGGGTCGGCGTTCATGGGGATTTCAATGATGACGTTGAAATCATCGGGAATGCTGCGGCCGGAGCCAACGCGATCAAGATTCATGGCGCTTGAAGGAGGATTTTGAAAGGTTTTTCGGTCATTCTATCGGAGCCCGACCTTTCAATCGACTGACCATGACTCGCGAAATGCTGACCTCGATGCACTTCATTGACAACCGCGCCGTGCCTGCCTGCGACGGCGAGACCCTGCCCGTGATCGATCCTTCGGATGGGAGCGTATTTGCGAGTCTGGCGCGAGGGACAGCGCCTGACATCGATCGCGCGGTCGAATCAGCGCGCACTGCGCTGCGTGCGGTCTGGAGCCGAACGTCAGCAGCGGACCGCAGTCGGATGCTGTTTCGCTGGGCAGCGCTGGTGAGTGAACATGCAGAAGAACTGGCGCAGATCGAAAGCCGTGATACCGGAAAACCCCTGAAACAGGCTCGAGCGGACGCGGCCGCCCTGGCCCGCTATTTCGAATTCTATGGCGGTGCCGCCGACAAACTTCATGGACAGACCCTGCCCTATCAGGAGGGCTACACCGTCCTGACGCTGCGGGAACCCCATGGGGTGACCGGGCACATCGTGCCGTGGAACTATCCGATGCAGATCTTCGGACGCTCCGTGGGGGCCGCACTTGCAGCGGGCAATGCCTGCGTTGTCAAACCGGCGGAAGACGCCTGCCTGTCCATCCTCAGAGCCGCCGAACTTGCCGCTCAGGCGGGACTGCCCGCTGGAGTGCTCAACATCGTGACCGGCTACGGGTCCGAGGCGGGGCAGGCGTTGAGCGAACATCCGGGCATTGATCATCTTTCCTTCACAGGATCGACAGCCACCGGCCAGAGAGTCGCTCACGCGGCCGCAGACCGGCACTGCCCGGTCACCCTGGAACTCGGCGGCAAATCGCCGCAACTGGTCTTTGCTGATGCGGACCTGCCCGCCGCTCTGCCCGTGCTGGTCAATGCCATCATCCAGAACGCCGGACAGACCTGCTCGGCGGGAAGCCGTGTCCTTGTGGAGCGCCCCGTGTACGAGGCCGTGCTCGAACAGCTTGCAGCGCGTTTCAATGCACTCCGTGCGGGGCCTGGCCGTGAGGATCTTGATCTGGGACCCCTGGTCAATCGGAAGCAGCAGCAAAGAGTCTGGGATTTCCTGTCAGATGCGCAGACCGAGGGCCTCACGATCGCGGCTCAGGGTGAAGTGATTGACTCTGCACCGAGCTCTGGCTTCTATCAGCCGCCAGTGCTGCTGCGAGATGTTCCGTCGAGCAGCCGTCTTTGGCAGCAGGAGGTGTTTGGTCCAGTGCTCGCAGTCTGCCCCTTTGAAACCGAAGACGAAGCACTCGCGTTGGCCAACAGTACAGACTATGGCCTGGTGGCCGGGGTCTGGACGCGCGACGGTGGCCGTCAGTTGCGCCTTGCCCGCGCCCTCGAAGCGGGGCAGGTCTTCATCAACAACTATGGCGCCGGCGGCGGGGTGGAACTGCCGTTTGGCGGTGTGCGTCACAGCGGGCACGGTCGCGAGAAAGGCTTCGAGGCACTCTACGGCTTTACGCGGCTCAAGACCATTGCGATCCGACATGGCTGATCGGCTGGGCAGCATGGGCTGCCAGCCGATATCGAGCTGATGCATCGGACGCTCTGTCGAGCAGTTCGTACAGCTCGGCCAATGCGAGGTGAGTTTCGACCGAAGGCTCTCTGCGTGCTGCATCGAGCAGGGATTCTTCCGCCTTGCCCCAGAGACGAGCCATGACACAGACCCGACCGGTTGCCAAGGCCAGTACGGGCAGGTCGCCATGACGCTGGCGCCAGACCTGCAAACGCTCGATGCTCTCGCGCTCGCGCCCAGCGCAGGATCGGGTCCACAATGCGATGCACCCGGGATCGGCCTGAGTGTCCAGTACGGGCTCGAGCAATCGGCGCGCTTCATCGACTGCGTCGGCCTTCAACAATGCGCCGGCGATTGCCTGGGCCAGAGCCGGGTCAACCCGTTCAGCGGGGCGCAGGTTTCGCAGCAGCCCGCGCAGTGCTGCAGGATCGTCACCGCACCGAGCGAGCAGACCCTGCACCGCGGTCAAACGCAACTTGCCCACCGCACTCGGATGCAGGGCATCACGATTTTCGATGAGCCGCAGAATGCGCAACATGTCTTCCCACTGCCCTGCCTGTTCGCGCGCCCGCAGGTCGGTGCGCAGGGCAACGATATGCAGCGCGCCCCGATCTCGAATCGTATCGAGCAATTCGATGGCCTCCTGGGTCCGGCGGTCTTCGACCGCCATCTCCGCCTGCAGCATCAGAACAGCGCTGCTGGACGCTGGGTCCTCGGCTGCCGTACGCAGCCATTCGTCTCTGCGGGTTGCCTCCTGCATTCGATGGGCTGCCCGGGCTGCGATCAGCGCCGCGGCAGCCCGCACAGCCGGAAGACTCTGGGCCGCCCGGGCGAAGCGCTCGCTGCGCGCCAACCGCCCCTCGAAGAAAGCGAGCACCGCATCGCGCAGTGCTGCGTGGGCCGATAGTTCCTGACGCCGCTGCCGGTACTCCCTCACCTTGCGAGGCAGATCAAGGGCGCGAGTCAGGGCATTGATGGACAGGTGCATTCCGATGAACCCGACCGCCAGCAGGGCAATGGCCAGATTCACGGACACATCGATTCGATAGGGCGGCCACAGAATCGCGACATTGCCATCGTTGAAACGAAGAATCAGTGCCAGCCCGACAGCCGCGGAAAACACCACCAGCGCCCAGACCAGCCACTTCAACGGCTCTCTCCGGCGGCGCGGGCCGTACGGATCGCGGCCAGCGTTTCGGCCAGTGACGGTACCTGCAAGGTCAGGGCGCCAGACTCAAGTTGCCTCATCGTGGCCACCGAGCTCGACACCGATCGTGACTTCAGATCGAAGTAGCGCTCCATCTGGGCCAAGGCACGGGCAATATCCGCTCGAAACAGCGATTCGTTACGGGCCAGCAGATTGAGACGGGCGTTGAGCAGGAGCAACCGGAGATTCTCGCGTGCGAAAGTGCGCTGCGCGGGACTCAGCAAAAAGGCTTCGGGTTCATCGACTCGTTGCACGGTCACCAGCTGGCGCAGCTCGGCCACGAAGGCCTGCCAACCCTGCAATCCGGTACGCGCCATCCGTTCAGGCAACCCACGCAGGCCCGCAGGCACAGGCTCCTGCGGTTCAGTCGCTTCTGCAGCGGGCGAGCGATCAATGTCGGCTCGCAGTGTCAGCTGGTCGACCAGCGTGATGACCGCATCAAGCCGATTGATCGCCGTGGAGAAGTCGGCCACGGGGACTGCCTTGAGGCGCTCAATGTCGCGCGCCAGCACACGACGCAAACCCAAGGCATCGGGTTGGCTGGAACGTGACAGGCTTCGATCGGCTTCCTGCAGTGCGATCAGGGCCGAGGCGATATTGCCGGTCAGCTGCAGCTGGTGGGCCGCGAGGGTCACTGCGCTCTCGACTTCAATCAGAACAGCTTCACCCCGAGCCTGGGCGAACTGCTCGTAAAGCTGACGCATCTGGGCCTGCTGGCTGACGGATTCCATCAGTCGAGCTTCGATGACTGCTGCTTTTCCTTGAGTCTCGCGAACGGAATCGCTCAGGGTCTTGAGTTGCTGCTCCATCTGCAGGACACGGGCATCCGAGGCCTGGACACGACGGACCAATTCCCGTTCGGCACGACCCGACCGGTGCTGAATCAGGGCGACGGCAGCGAGCGCGGCGGCAACGGCAACCAAAACCAGCCAGAACCGTGCGCTCCCCCAGCGGCGGTGGACCGTCTGTGCTTTTCCGGCCTCTGCTGCAGCAGGGGAAACGGACGGGGACACAGGAGCGGGATTGGGAGGCGAATCGGAAGACGTGGACATCATCAGCGGCCAGTTTGCCCGGATTCTAACGCTCGAAGGGCATCCACAAGAGCCTGTACACCCGGGGCATGCTGGCGTACCCGACTGAATCCGAGCATCTGAAGTTCATTCGCGATGGCCGGGTGGTGGGTAAAGACGACCTGATCGGCCAGCCAATCAAACTGCCCATGCCTGAGCGTTGCCTGTTTGATCTGCCGCGCCGCCCCCCGGCTGGCAATTGAGAGCACCAGACGCTGTTGTTCAGTCCGTCGGCGAGCGAGCCAGGGATGCGCCGAATCGGGCCACTCGAGCGCCCGCTGGCAGTAAAACGCATGGACTTCAAGGCATGCGCCGGCCCCAAGCAATGCCTTCAGCCATCGTGTCTGACCGTCCGGGCGGTGCAGTACGAGTACTTTCAGCCCGGCCGGACTGACGAAGACCGGCTGTCTGAGCAGTCCGTGTGCATCGAAAGGTTCAGTTTCAGGAACCGCGACGGCCGCTTGATTCAGGCCTGGCACCCTTGCAAACCAGTCCACCAGGACCTGATGACTGCCCGGACCGACCAGACCCAGACCACAGCCTCGAGGCCAAGACAGCCCAACCTGGGCCAGCGCCTGCATCACGAGAATCACTGCACTCGGGCTGGGCAGCACGACCCAGTCGCTGGCTGCTATTCGTTCCCACAGTCGCTGGGGCGAGAGGCCGCCCGCCACAGCGATTTCGGTCGCTGGCCAATGGAGCACTTCATGGCCTTGCGCACGCAAGGCGTGCAGCCAACCCTCGGCGCGCAACCCGGGCAGGGTGAGGATGACTGTTTGCCCCATGTTGGCGGCTGGACAGAACTCAGGCGAGCTGTCGGGCTGCACGCAATCCGAGCGCCTCGGCTGTCTGGAAGGCGGCACCCTCGGAACCGTACTGTCCGAGCGCGCCGGCTTGAGCCGAGCGGATGGGCTCACTGACCAGACTCGTGCGTCGAAAGCGGTTGTCGGTGGCCAGAAGTGCGTCAAGTTGCAGCCGGCCATCGGGCTGCACGACGGCATAGGCCGCCAGGGGAATACGACAGCTACCGCCGAGTGCGCGCGAAACCGCACGCTCGGCAGTCACCTCGAGCCAGGTGGTGTCATGCACAAGAGGCGCAAGCCACTGGCGTACGTCGGCGCGATGGGCCATGATTTCGATACCGAGCGCACCCTGCCCGGGCGCGGGCAGGCTGGTGGCCGCGGGCATCACCTGACGGATGCGTTCGGCCAGGCCGAGTCGTTTGAGTCCAGCTGCAGCAAGAATGATGGCCTCATACTCGCCGCGGTCCAACTTGCCCAGGCGGGTATCGAGATTGCCGCGCAGCGGGAGAATCTGCAGGTCGGGACGAAGCTGGGCAAGCTGGGCCCCGCGCCTCAAGCTGGAGGTCCCGACGCGCGCCCCGGTGGGCAACGCCTCGAACGACGCATGCTGATTGGAGACGAAGGCATCTCGAGGATCCTCGCGCTCGAGCACGGCCGCCAGCTCGAAGCCCTCGGGCAACTCCATGGGAACATCCTTGAGCGAATGCACCGCCAGATCGGCTCGCCCATCGGCGAGTGCCACCTCGAGCTCCTTGGTGAACAGACCCTTGCCCCCGATTTCACTGAGTGTACGGTCCAGTATCTGATCACCCATGGTGGTCATGCCCAGCAACTGCACATCGCACTCGGGATAGAGGGCCTTGAGCCGATCGCGAACATGATGCGCCTGCCAGAGCGCCAGACGACTCTCTCGGGTGGCAATGGTCAGTCGCTGAGGGCTGGACGAAGGAGTCATGGTCATCAGGCAGCCAGACCTTTGACGATGGACCACTGTCGGCGACTCACAGGCAGTTTCTCGGAGATATCGCGCAGCACCACCTGCCAATAGGGGTCACCAACTTCACTCTCGCCATCGGGGGTGACCCGTTCGAAGCCGGCGATCAGATTGCGTGCAACCAAGGCATTGCGATGGATCCGAACGAAGCGATCGCCGAATTCCTCCTCGAGTGCGGTCAGGGATTCCTCAATCAGGAACTCCCGCTCACGGGTGCGTACCGTGATGTATTTGAGTTCTGCCTTGAGATAGACCACCTGCTCCAGCGGCACGAGAACAACCCGGCCCCGCTCATGGACGGAAAGATGACGGCGGCGGGTATTGGTGGCACGGGCCAGTTGGTCGAGGGCATCGATGTGCTCCGCGGGGATCAGCGACTGCGCCCGCCGGAGCGCGCCAAGCAGTCGCTGTGCACGCACCGGCTTGAGCAGGTAATCCAGCGCATTGACTTCAAAGGCATCGACGGCGAATTCATCGAACGCAGTGACGAAAATGACCAGCGGCATGTGCTTTGGATCGTCCTGATCGGCATCGGCCGCCCGGGCAGAAACATGCCGCGCCAATTCGATGCCGGTCATGCCAGGCATCTGAACATCCATCAGCACAATCTGGGGACGCTGGGAGTCGATCTGCGCCAGGGCTTCAGGGGCGTTGGCGGCTTCGCCCACCACACGATGCGGAAAATCCACAGCCAGATCAGCCAGCACCTCGCGAAGCCGCGCCCGAGCCGGCGCTTCATCGTCAACGATCAAGATCGAAGTGACGTCGGACATCTCGTTTGCGCCTCTCTTTTCGGTAAGGGAATTCGATCTCGATCCGGTAGGTCTCGCCCAGGGCACCGGTCTTGAGCTCTGCCTCCATATCGTACAGCAGCATCAGACGCTCTCTGACGTTCGAGAGTGCCATCTGGTTTCCTGGCCGCACCGGCTGCTCCTGCAGGAGGGGGTTGAGGATTTCGACGCGGACGCGTTCCCCGATCCGGCTGGCCGAGATCGTGATGACCCCCGTCTGACTGCTGGGCTCGATGCCGTGGTGCACGGCGTTTTCGATCAATGGCTGCAGAAGCAGCGAAGGCAGCAGGGCATCGCCAGGCATCTCTTCAAGATGCCACTCCACCTTCAATCGATCGCCCAGACGAAGCTGCTCGATTGCAAGGTACTCCTTGCAGGTGATGACTTCATCGTCAAGGGCAACCAGGTCGCGCGCGTCGCGCATGAAGACCCGAAAGAGATCGGCCAGATTCTCCAAGGTGGCTTCGGCGCGTCGAGGGTCACTTCGCATGAGGCCAAGAACCGCATTGAGGCTGTTGAACAGAAAGTGCGGACGGATGCGGGCCTGCAGCGCTTGAAGTCGGGCCTCGGAAAACGAGGGGGAGTACGCCCTGGCACGCAACCTGAAAATTTCGGTCAGGGCCAGGGCGGAGCCAGCGGCAAGGAGCACTCGCACCAGCAGCCACCAGGTCGCCTGGGCCGAACTCAGACTCGGTTGCACCCAGGGCAACGCAAGCAGCCCAAGGACCAGCACGACACCCGCGGGCAAGCCGCAGGCGGTGATCCACTGCCATGGACGAGACAGCCCGTTGACCACCTTGCGGGCCAGACACAGGCCAGCCAGGCTGAGAACCAGCGCAGGTTCAAGAAGGATCAGCATCCGCCCCAACTGGCCCGGCCACTCAGCCAGCGAAGGGGCCTGAACCAGGGAGGAAGCCAGTGCCACGGCGTTGACGATGCCTGCGATGCGAAGGGCGATTCCGACATTGCAGGTGTCGGGGATGAGTGGAGCCTGGGCCCCCTCGGACTGCCTTCGCGCCTTGGCGGGCTGCTCTGAGGACTTATACTCGGCCGGTTTTGCGTCTGTAGGCGGCATGTCCGGTCGATTATGACAGATCAGTTTTCCAGGAAGTCCGATGCCTGGTCGGCACGTTTCAGCGAACCCGTTTCGGATCTGGTCAAGCGATATACGGCCTCAGTCGACTTCGACCAGCGACTGGCCCTGCAGGACATCGCCGGCTCGCTGGCGCACGCGGACATGCTGCACACCGTGGGTCTGCTCACCGATCAGGATCTGGCCGATATCCGCCGGGGCATGGCGATCATCCGCCAGGACATCGAGCAGGGGCGCTTTGCATGGCAGCTCGACCTCGAAGACGTGCACCTGAACATCGAGAAACGGCTGACCGAACTGGTGGGCGATGCGGGCAAGCGGCTGCACACCGCGCGCTCCCGCAACGACCAGGTGGCGACCGATATCCGCCTGTGGCTGCGCGAGCAGATTGACCTGCTGCATGGCCTGCTGGTCGATCTGCAGCGCGCCCTGATTGATCTGGCCGAGCAACACGCCGACACCATCATGCCGGGGTTCACGCACCTGCAGGTGGCCCAACCCGTGACCTTCGGCCATCATCTGATGGCCTACGTTGAGATGTTTGCCCGCGATGCCGAACGGCTGGCGGACTGCCGCCGACGCGTCAATCGGCTACCCCTGGGCGCAGCCGCCCTGGCCGGAACGAGCTACCCCATCGATCGGGACCATGTGGCCCGGGCACTGGGATTTGACGCGGTCTGCCGCAATTCGCTCGATGCGGTATCGGATCGCGACTTTGCCATCGAGTTCTGTGCAGCAGCGGCTCTGTGCATGACGCATGTCTCGAGGTTGTCCGAGGAACTGGTCATCTGGATGAGCCCGCGGGTGGGCTTCGTCGATCTGGCCGACCGGTTCTGCACGGGCAGCTCGATCATGCCGCAGAAGAAAAACCCCGATGTCCCCGAACTTGCCCGCGGCAAGACGGGGCGCGTCAATGGCCACCTGATGGCCCTGCTCACCCTCATGAAGGGGCAGCCCCTGGCCTACAACAAGGACAACCAGGAAGACAAGGAGCCGCTCTTCGATACGGTCGATACGCTGCGCGATACGCTGCGCATCTTTGTCGATCTGGTGGGCGGCATCCAGGTGCGCCAGGAGCGGATGCGTCAGGCTGCCGCCGAAGGCTTTTCCACCGCCACCGATCTGGCCGATCACCTGGTTCGCAAGGGGCTTGCGTTTCGGGATGCCCATGAGGCTGTTGCTCATGCAGTGCGAATCGCCGCGGATTCGGGTCGATCGCTGGAGCAGCTCACGCTCGCCGAGCTTCAGGCCCTCTCGCCCGTGCTGGGCGAAGACGCCTATCAGAGCCTGACCCTCGAGGGCTCGGTACAGTCACGGCGGCATGTGGGGGGCACGGCCCCGGAACAGGTCCGCAGCGCCATCCTCGAAGCCCGACAGCGCCTGGGCTGATCTGGAGCCCCCCCAATGTCTGCCCATCCGCACAGCCCCCTTCCTGAAACCGCGCCGGTCTCGGTCATTACCGGGGCAGCCTCGGGGATTGGCGAGGCGCTGGCCCGGGCCTGCGCGGCCCGTGGGCACCGACTCGTGCTGGGCGATGTCGATCAGCCGCGGCTACACAGGCTGTCCGAAGAACTTCGGGCCGGGGGCACGACGCTGATCGCTCAGACCTGCGATGTGGCCCATCGCGCTCAGGTTCAGCAGTTGGCCGATGACTGCGCGGCCCACTTCGGCGCCGCCCGCTTCGTCTTCAACAACGCCGGGGTGGCCCTGGTCGACCCGCTGGCCTCGATGAGCATGAGCGATGCGCAGTGGATCATCGGCATCAATTTCTGGGGGGTGGTGCACGGCAGCCAGGTCTTCACGCCCCAGTTGCAGTCTCAACCCGGCAGCGCCATCGTGAACCTGTCGAGCATCTTTGCCATGCTCTCGCTGCCTTCGCAGTCGATGTACAACGCGAGCAAGGCAGCGGTCCGGGCCTTCTCCGATGCGCTGCGCGAAGAACTGCGTCATCCCGTCGGCCAGGGCAAGGCTGCCCATCCGGTGCATGTGCTGTGTGTTCACCCAGGTGGCGTCAAGACCCGCATCGTCGAACAGGCCCGAGTCGGCGACCTTCAGGGTATTGCCCCCGACGCCCAGACCCTGCGCAACAACTTTCTTCAGGTGGCGCGCACCACGCCGGCGCAGGCGGCAGCAGCCATCCTGCGGGCACTGGATCGGCGCCAGACCCGCCTGCTGATCGGCACTGACGCACGTATCGGTGACCTGCTCTACCGCATCGCGCCCTCTCGATCCTCGGCCTGGTTTGCCGCGCTGGCCCGAAAACGACGGGGCGCCTGAGCCTTCAGGGGTTTGATTGCCGATCACGGCTGCAGCGCCTATGATCCGCCGTCGGCCTTGATCCGATCGCTTCGAAAGATCCCTCCCTCATCTGTCCCCAATAAAACGCCACGGAGATTCCATGCAGCGTCGTTCCTTCATCCAGAAAGCCACGGTCGGTGCCACCGCCACTGCCGCACTGGCCGCACCGGCCATCATCAGCGCCCAACCGCAGGTTCGCTGGCGGATCGCCTCGAGCTTTCCCAAGAGCCTGGACACCATCTATGGCGCCGCCGAGGTGGTCGCCAAGCGCGTGACCGCCATGACGGGCGGGCGTTTTCAGGTCACAGTTCATGCCGCAGGCGAACTAGTGCCGCCGCTGCAGGTGCTCGATGCCGTGCAAAACGGCACGGTTGAGGCGGGCCACACGGCCATGTATTACTACTTCGGCAAGAACCCGGCCTGGGCCTTCGGCACGGCCGTGCCTTTCGGGCTGAACGCTCGCCAGTTCAATGCCTGGTGGTACGAAGGGGGCGGTGCTCGCCTTTACAACGAGTTTGCGGCCAAGGTGGGCGTGACCGCCTTCCTGTGCGGCAACACTGGCGTGCAGATGGGTGGATGGTTCCGCAAGGAAATCAAGACCGTCGAAGACCTCAAGGGCCTGAAGTTCCGGGTCGGTGGCTTCGCAGGGGCGGTGCTGAGCAAGCTCGGCGTAGTGCCCCAGCAGCTCGCGGCTGGCGACATCTACGCATCGCTGGAGAAAGGTACCATCGATGCAGCCGAGTGGGTCGGACCCTATGACGACGAAAAACTCGGCTTCAACAAGGTGGCCAAGTTCTATTACACCCCAGGCTGGTGGGAGGGTGGCCCCGCGCTGCACTCCATCGTCAACAACAAGGCCTGGGAGGCTCTGCCTGCCGAATTCAAGGAGGCTTGGACCGCTGCTAACTATGAAGGCAATGCCACCATGATGGCGCGCTACGACAGCCTCAATCCCAACGCACTGCGCCGCCTGCTGGCCAGCGGCACGCAGCTGCGCGCCTTCAGCAAGCCGGTCCTCGATGCCTCGCTCAAGGCCGCCAAAGAGGTCTATGCCGAGTTCAACGGCAAGAATGAAGACTTCAAGAAGCTGTACGACTCGTATTTCAGCTTCCAGCGCGAGCAGATCCAGTGGAACAGCGTGGCCGAGCATCGCTTTGACCAGTACATGAAGGACGTCAAGCTCTGACCTGACCTTCCGTCAACCGGCACGTACACCGGGACTGGCGCATGCTGGTCCCGGTGTTCTGTTTTCGGAGAGACCCCTTGAAACCCCTCCTCACCTTGTCCAGCCTGATCGACCGCCTCAATGCACGGGTGGGTCAGATCGTGCTCTGGCTGATTCTGCTGTGTACCCTGATCAGCGCACTGAATGCTGTCGTGCGCAAGGCGTTCAACATGAGTTCGAACGCCTATCTCGAAATCCAGTGGTACCTCTTTGCCGGCGTCTTTCTGCTGGGCGCGGGCTACACCCTGCTCAAGGATGAGCATGTCCGCATCGATGCCCTGTCGCAGCGCTTTTCGCGGCGCACGCAGGTCAAGATCGATGTCGTAGGCCTTGCCGTCTTCCTTTTGCCGCTGTGCGGCTGGGTGATCGTGCAGGCATGGCCCTTGGTGTCGCAGGCCTTTGCTTCCGGCGAGGTTTCCACCAATGCTGGCGGGCTGATTCGCTGGCCGGTCTATGCCCTGATCCCGGCGGGCTTTCTGCTGCTGGCCTTGCAGGCGCTTTCGGAGCTGATCAAGCGCGTGGCCTTTCTGACGGGTGCGGGACCGGACCCAGCGCTGTCGGTCGCCGAAAAGAAAGCCGAAGAAAAGCTGCTGGATGAGCTGCGGGCCCGTCATGGCGAGCCGTCTGCGTCTCAGGCCACGGAGGTGCGCTCATGACCTGGCTTGCCGCCAATATGGCGCCCCTGATGTTTGGCGCCCTCGTGTTCTTTCTGCTGACCGGATTTCCGGTGGCCTTCAGCCTTGCCGCCTGTGGCATGTTCTTTGGCTTCATCGGGATCGAACTGGGCATCATCCCGGCCACGCTCGCCCAGGCACTCCCCCTGCGTCTGGTGGGCATCCTGCAAAACGAGACCCTTCTGGCGATTCCCTTTTTCACGTTCATGGGACTGATCCTTGAACGCAGCGGCATGGCTGAAGACCTGCTTGAAACGGTCGGGCAGGTATTTGGCCCCGTCCGCGGAGGCGTTGCGCTCGCCGTGGTTCTGGTGGGAGCCATGCTCGCCGCAACAACCGGCGTGGTGGCGGCGTCGGTGATCTCGATGGGACTGATCTCGCTGCCCATCATGCTGCGCTACGGCTATAACCGACAGCTCGCCTCGGGCGCGATCACGGCATCCGGAACACTGGCCCAGATCATCCCGCCCTCTCTGGTCCTGATCGTGATTGCCGACCAGCTCGGACGCAGCGTCGGTGACATGTACCTGGCGGCCTTCCTGCCCGGCTTCATGCTGGTCGGTCTGTATTGCCTCTACATCTTTGCTGTGGCGATCATCAAACCCGAATGGGTCCCCGCCCTGCCCCCCGAGGCTCGCATCTATCGCGAGGACACGGGCGCAAGCGGCCACACCTCGCTCGTGGTGCTGCTTTTGCTGTGCGTGCTGGCGGCAAGCCTGATGCAGGCCAATTACGGCGCCCTGTTGTCCTGGATCCGGGGCACGGAAGTCGAAGTACCGTTCGACGAGACCGTGGTGATGTCGATGTCCGCCGGGGTGATGCTGGCCCTGGTGCTGGCCCTGCTCAACAAGGCCATGCGCCTGGGCCTGCTCTCGCGACTGGCCGAGCAGGTCACATTCGTGCTCATCCCGCCCCTGCTGCTCGTGTTTCTGGTGCTGGGCACCATCTTTCTGGGGATTGCCACTCCGACTGAAGGCGGTGCCATGGGTGCCGTGGGCGCGCTGATCCTGGCGGCCATGCGGCGTCGGATCAATCTCACCCTGCTGCGTCAGGGCCTGGACTCAACCGCCAAGCTCTCCTGCTTTGTGATGTTCGTGCTGGTGGGCTCGACCATCTTCAGTCTCACTTTCCAGGCCGTGGATGGGCCCAAGTGGGTCGAGCACCTGTTTGATCAGTTGCCAGGCGGCCAGCTGGGCTTTCTGCTCTTTGTGAACCTGCTGATCTTCGGGCTGGGCTTTTTCATTGATTTCTTCGAGATCGCCTTCATCCTGCTGCCCCTGCTGGCCCCCGTGGCCGACAAGCTGGGCATCGATCTGATCTGGTTCGGAATCATCGTGGCCATGAACCTGCAGACCTCTTTCCTCACCCCACCCTTTGGCTTTGCACTCTTTTATCTGCGCTCGGTGGCACCGAACAACGATTACGTGGATCGAGTCACCAGGAAGGCCATCCGCAAGGTCTCAACGGCTGAGATCTACAAGGGCTCGGTGCACTTTGTGATCATGCAACTCATCATGCTTGCGGTGGTGATCGCCTTTCCGAGTCTGGTGCTCGACCGGCTCGACAAGAAGACCGATGTCGACACCAGCAATGTGAGCTTCGAGGTCAAAGGCGACGACAGCAAGGATTCAACGTCGGACGGCAAGGGCGCAGACAATCCCTTCGCGATCAAGGAAGACTGAGGCCAATCTCCGGCGGGCCCCGAGGATCGGCGGCCCGCTGGCATCAATCAGCAGTCATCCTTAGCCCCCGCCTGACGGACGAGGAAAACGCAAGGCGCTTCTCCGCAGGACCCACTGCAGCGTGATCAGGCGCCCGGCGCTGCGCGCTTGCGCGGCGGCGGCAGATCCGTGCAGACCCCCTCAAAAAGCTCCGCCGCCATACCGATGCTCTCACCCAGCGTCGGGTGGGGGTGAATGGTTCGGCCGATGTCGGTGGCATCGGCCCCCATTTCGATGGCCAGCGCGATCTCGCCGATCATGTCGCCGGCATGCGTGCCCACGATCGTGCCGCCCACCACGCGGTGGGTCTGCTCATCAAAGAGCAGCTTGGTGAAGCCTTCGTCGCGGCCATTGGCAATCGCCCGGCCCGAGGCCGCCCACGGGAACATCGCCTTGCCCACCGCAAGGCCCTGAGCCTTGGCCTGCTCCTCAGTCAGGCCCACCCAGGCGATCTCGGGGTCGGTATAGGCCACCGAGGGAATCACCTTGGCATCAAAGAAGGCCTTTTCACCGGCGGCAGCCTCGGCAGCCACATGACCCTCATGGACGGCCTTGTGGGCCAGCATGGGCTGACCGACGATGTCGCCGATGGCAAAGATGTGGGGAGCACTGGTGCGCATCTGGGCATCCACCTCGATGAAGCCGCGCTCGTTGATCTGAACGCCAGCCGCCTGCGCCCCGATGGACGCGCCATTGGGGCGGCGCCCCACCGCGCAGAGCACGAGGTCGTAGCACTGGGGCTCGGCCGGGGCCTTGGGACCTTCAAAACGCACCACGATTCCTTCGGGCGTGGCCTGCGCCGCCAGCGTGCGGGTTCCGAGCATCACCTGATCGAATCGATGAGCATTGAATTTCTGCCAGACCTTGACCGCATCGCGATCAGCGCCAGGCATCAGACCATCGAGCATTTCGACCACATCGATGCGGGCACCAAGTGTGGAATACACCGAGGCCATCTCCAGCCCGATGATGCCGCCGCCAATCACCAGCATGCGTTTGGGAATCGAGCTCAGAGCCAGCGCACCGGTTGAATCCACCACGCGAGGGTCTTCGGGCAGAAAAGGCAGCCGCACCGCCTGACTGCCGGCTGCAAGGATGGCCTGCTCGAAGTCGATGACCTGAGTCTGGCCCGTGCGCTGCTGGCCCTCGCCTTCGGTCAGTTCAACCGAAAGGCGATGGGGTCCTGTGAGCATGCCCACCCCTCGCACCACCCTCACCTTGCGAGCCTTGGCCATGCCCGCCAAACCCGTGGTGAGTTTGTGAATGACCGAGTCCTTCCAGCCACGCAAGGCGGGCAGATCCACCTGGGGCTCTCCAAACCGGATGCCATGGGCCGCGAGCGCCCGGGTTTCATCGATCACCGCCGCGGTGTGCAACAGGGCCTTGGACGGAATGCAACCCACATTCAGGCACACCCCGCCCAGCGTGCCGTAGCGCTCGACCAGGATCACGTCCATTCCCAGATCGGCTGCACGAAAGGCGGCTGAATAACCGCCCGGCCCACCGCCCAACACCAGCAGGCGACAGCGCAGCATCTCGGACTCAGACGCGGATGGGGATGCACTCATGACGCAACTCCGGACTGCAGGCAGTCCATGGTAATGATGTTGAAGGGGCCTGCCGTGCTGCGATCGAATTCGGCACCCGCCTCCAGACCGATGCGCGCGATGGCCTGCGCGTCGAGATCCGAGCGGCTCCAGGCGGCATGCATGGCGCCGAGCGCAAAGTTGCGCCCCGAGCCGATCGCCCAGAAGCGCTCAAAACTGAACACTTCCCGATACGAATACACCCCGAAGATGCCCCCGGGGTTGGCGATCAGTGCCGTGATCTGCGAGCTCTCGTAGGGATCGTCTTCCTCTTCCTTGGTGTTCAGGAAGTATTGCTCCTTGAGCACCTGATGGACCTTCAGGAAGGTCTCGAAGACCTGCGAGCGAGTGTGCATGGCCGCGCCATCAAGCTGAGGCAAGACCCGGCGCAGCACTTCAAAGTGAGCCGTGCTGCCAGCCAGCCCCACGCAGCTGTCGCCCACGCGGATCAGCTTGTCATTGGCCTCGTAATGACCCGGCAACCGCGTCTCACCAAAGGTAACCAGCGAATCCGCACCGATGGCCACCTGCAGGCCTCGGCGCACCACCACAATGGTTGTCATCAGACCATGACCCGCCTGAAGTCGGCCATCAGCCGGGTCAGATGCACGCAAAAGCGCGCCGCAGCGGCGCCATCGATCACACGATGGTCATACGACAGCGACATGGGCAGCATCAGCCGGGGCACAAAGGCCTTGCCGTCCCATTGGGGCTGCATGGCCGTGCGATTGACGCCCAGGATGGCCACCTCGGGCGCATTGATGATGGGGGTGAAGGCGGTGCCGCCAATGCCGCCCAGGCTCGAGATGGAGAAGGTGCCCCCCTGCATCTGCGCTGGGGCGAGCTTGCCATCACGGGCGAGCTTGGCCAGTGCCGAAGTCTCGGCCGCAATCTCGGACAGGCTCTTGCGATCGGCATCCCGAACAACCGGAACCACCAGCCCGTTGGGCGTATCGGCCGCGAAACCGATATGCCAGTACTGCTTGAGCACCAGCTGATCGCCCTCGAGCGAGGCATTGAACTCGGGATACTGCTTGAGCGCATGCACACAGGCCTTGATCAGAAAGGCCAGCATCGTGAACTTGGCAGCCCCCGCGGTGAGCTCGGCATTGAGCGTCACCCGGAAGGCCTCGAGGTCGGTGACATCGGCCTGCTCATGATGGGTGACATGCGGAATCATCACCCAGTTGCGGTGCAGATTGGCGGCCGAAATCTTTCGGATCCGGGCCAGCGGCTTGTGCTCGATGGGACCGAACTTTGCAAAATCCACCTTGGGCCAGGGCAGCAGACCCAGGGCAGCGCCGCCATCAACAGCAGCGCCAGCAATCGCACTGCCGCGCCCTGCCCCGCCCGAGCTGATCTCGCCCTGCATGACGGCCTTGACATGCGCACGAACGTCGTCGGGTGTGATGCGCTGCTTGGGTCCCGTTGCACGTACCACCGACAGATCGACGCCGAGTTCGCGGGCAAACTTGCGCACCGAGGGCGAGGCATGCGGCTTGACGACCAGCACAGTCGCATCGGTTTGTTCGGTTGGAACGGGCGGTGTTCGGACCGCTGCCGCAGACGCCGCACCGACCGTTGCAGCCCGTGCAGACAGTGGGGATGAGCCCGCACCCACCGGAGCAGCCGCTGTGGGTTGGGGTTGAGCCGCTTGCGCCCGATCGGCTGCGGGTGCAGCGCCGGGCGTTGATCCCGATGGCGCCGCGGCCGATGGCGTCTGCCCCGGATCCGGCTGCGCCGCATCGAGGGTCTCCACCAGGGCAATGACGCTGCCCTCGCTGACCTTGTCACCGATCTTGACCTTGAGTTCCTGGATACGACCCGCACTGCCGGCGGGGATCTCCATGGAAGCCTTCTCGGACTCCACCGTGATCAGGCTCTGCTCGAGTTGCACCACGCTGCCCGGCTGGACGAGAAGCTCGATGACCTCGACCGAATCGAAGTCGCCGATGTCGGGCACTTTCAGTTCAATGGTTGCCATGCTTGCCGCCTCAGGCGTAGTGCGGATTGGATTTGCCCGGATCGATGCCGTAGCGGGCGATGGCTTCTTTCAGCTTCGCCGGCTTGACCTTTTTGTCACGCACCAGTGCACGCAGGGCCGACAGCACAATGAAGTGACGGTTGACCTCGAAGTGTTCGCGCAGCTTGTAGCGGAAATCCGAACGCCCGAAACCGTCGGTGCCCAACACGTGGTAGCTGCGGCCTGCCGGAACGAAGGGGCGAATCTGATCGGCGTAGAGCTTCATGTAATCGGTCGATGCCACGATCGGCCCGCCATGGGCTGCAAGCTGTTCGGTGACATAGGGCACACGCTCCTTGGCGGTCGGGTTGAGCAGGTTGAAGCGCTCGCAGTCCAGACCATCACGTCGCAACTCGGTAAAGCTGGTGACCGACCAGACATCGGCGGCCACACCCCAGTCTTGCTCGAGCAACTGAGCAGCCGCGAGCGACTCCCGCAGGATCGCACCCGATCCCAGCAGTTGCACGCGGGTGGCGTTGCCGGCCTCGCCTTCCTGAAGCAGATAAAGACCGCGCTTGATGCCCTCCTCCTGGCCGGCCTTGAGGCCCGGGTGAGGATAGTTCTCGTTGAGCAGGGTGATGTAGTAGAAAACGTTCTCCTGCTCGCCCACCATGCGCCGCAGACCATCCTGAATGATCACCGCCACCTCGTGCGCAAAGGTGGGGTCGTAGGACACGCAATTGGGAATGGTGGCCGAGAGGATGTGGCTGTGACCATCCTCGTGCTGCAGACCCTCGCCATTGAGTGTCGTGCGCCCTGACGTGCCACCGAGCAGAAATCCGCGGGCCTGCATGTCACCGGCCGCCCAGGCCAGATCGCCCACCCGCTGAAAGCCGAACATCGAGTAGTAGATGTAGAACGGCACCATGACGCGGTTGTTGGTCGAGTACGACGTGGCCGCTGCGATCCAGGACGAAAAGGCGCCGGCTTCATTGATGCCTTCCTCGAGAATCTGACCCGCCTTGTCCTCGCGGTAGTACATGACCTGATCCTTGTCGACCGGCGTGTACTTCTGCCCTTCATGGGCATAGATGCCCAGTTGCCTGAACATGCCCTCCATGCCAAAGGTCCGGGCCTCATCGGGCACGATCGGCACCACGCGCTTGCCTAATTCAGGGTCGCGCACGAGGGCTGTCAGTGCACGTACAAAGGCCTGGGTCGTGGAGATTTCGCGACCTTCGGCTGTGGCTTCGGTAATGGCCTTGAAGGCATCGAGCGACGGCACGGCCAGTGATTCGTCAGCACGCCGTCGACGCTGCGGCAGATAGCCGCCCAGAGCCTTGCGCCGCTCGTGCATGTAGACCATCTCGGGCGCATCGTCAGACGGCCGATAGAACGGCAGTTCATCGAGCCGATCGTCAGGCACCGGAATGTTGAAGCGATCGCGGAAATCGCGAATGGCATCGGTATCGAGCTTCTTGAGCTGGTGCGTGGGGTTCTTGGCCTCACCCACCTGCCCCATGCCGTAGCCCTTGACGGTCTTGGCCAGAATGACGGTGGGCTGGCCGGCATGGTTGATGGCCGCATGAAAGGCCGCAAACACCTTGTGCGGATCATGGCCCCCGCGATTGAGGCGCCAGATATCGTCATCGGTCATGCGCGAGACCATCTCGAGCAGCTTGGGATGCTTGCCAAAGAAATGCTTGCGCACGAAAGCACCATCGTTGGCCTTGTAGGCCTGGTACTCGCCATCAACGGTTTCTTCCATGATCCGCTGCAGGATGCCGTCCTTGTCCCGGGCAAGCAGCGGATCCCAGTACGACCCCCAGATCAGCTTGATGACATTCCAGCCCGAGCCCCGGAACTCTCCCTCGAGCTCCTGGATGATCTTGCCGTTGCCACGCACCGGACCATCCAGGCGCTGCAGGTTGCAGTTCACGACGAAGATCAGGTTGTCGAGCTTTTCGCGGGCGGCCAGGCTGATCGCGCCCAGGGACTCGGGCTCATCCATCTCCCCGTCGCCACAGAAGACCCACACCTTGCGGTTGGAGGTGTCGGCCAGGCCCCGCGCATGCAGGTACTTGAGAAAGCGCGCCTGATAGATCGCCATGATGGGCCCCAGGCCCATCGAGACCGTCGGAAACTGCCAGAAATCGGGCATCAGCTTGGGATGCGGATACGACGGCAGGCCCTGGCCATCGACTTCCTGGCGGAATTTCGACAGACGCGCTTCGTCAAGGCGCCCCTCGACAAACGCGCGCCCGTAAATGCCGGGGGCGGAATGGCCCTGGAAATACACCAGATCACCGCCGTGGCCTTCATGCGGGGCATGCCAGAAGTGGTTCATGCCGGCACCGATCATGGTGGCGAGCGAGGCGAACGAGGCGATGTGCCCCCCCAGGTCACCACCATCGGGCGGGTCAAGCCGGTTCGCCCGAACCACCATGGCCATGGCATTCCAGCGGATATAGGAACGAATGCGCTCCTCAAACTCCGCATTGCCGGGGCTGCGGGCCTCGAGGGCAACGGGAATGGTGTTGATGTAAGCGGTATTGGCCGAGAAGGGAATGAAGGCGCCGCTGCGACGGGCCTTTTCAATCAGGGTTTCGAGCAGGAAATGTGCGCGCTGGGGGCCTTCACGGTCGATGACGGCCTCGAGCGCATCAAGCCACTCCTGGGTTTCGAGGGCATCGGGGTCATTGGAGGCGGGTTGCTGAGGCAAGGCCGACATGGGGAAGTCTCCGTAAGGCAGATGCTGAGCAGTATAGTCGATTACCGTATGAAGAAATTAAATTTCATATTACGATAACAACATTGCTTCGCTGAATTCTGCTATAGTGCGTGGCTCTGCGCCCGTAGCTCAGTTGGATAGAGTACTTGGCTACGAACCAAGGGGTCGTGGGTTCGAATCCTGCCGGGCGCGCCATCACAAAAGGGCTGACCATCTGGTCAGCCCTTTTTCTTTTGGTCGATCGCCTTGCGAACCCGCGTGGGTTGCACATTGGGCTCGCGGCACTGTGCGCCAAACGCGTCTTGCCAAGCCCGCAGGCTCCCGATGGCCGGTCAACCCAGCGGACTGACCGGCACCAAACTCAGCGGATGGCCACCGGATTGATCATGGCCTGCACCGCGCCCTGATACTTCGGCTGCCCAAGAACGAACAGGAACTCATAGGCCTTGTCCTTGGCCAGCTCGGCCGTGTTGATGTTCTCCAGAATGAAGGTGCCGCTCAAGGGCAGCAGAATCTGGTGAACTTCAAAGACGCCCGCATCCTTTTCAAACGGAATCACCTCCAGGCCCCAGGTGTCGGCCCCCACCGCCACGATGCCCTTGGACACCAGATACCGCGCACCACCGCGCCCCAGGCCCGGCTCCACCGAGGCGTAACGCTTGGGATCCTTGGTGATCAGGCTGAGCCAGCCCGTATGAAAGAGCACCACATCGCCTTGCTGGATGGTGACGCCCTGGCGCTTGGCAGCCTCTTCGATCTCCTTCTGATTGAAGGCGGTGCCCTCGGGAACCACCTCAACCCCGTAATAGGCTGCCATGTCGAGCAATACGCCACGCGTCACGATGGGAGGAATCTTTTCTACCCCGAGCTTGGTCAGACCGGTCATCTGCCCGATCTCGCCCCACTTGAAGCCATTGAAGTAGGTGTCTCCCACGCCGATGTGACCCAAACCGTCGAGCTGGGTGCCGATACCGACCCAGCAGTTCAGGATGTCGTCGTTGTAGGTGGTGGCTGTGGGCCCCAGGCCCTTGCTGCTGCCCGCCTGGCCCGGCTGCACCACATAGAGGGTACAGGTGCGAGGCGGATAGGCCGGGGTCGAACTGCCCACGGTAATTCCGAGGGAATAGGTCTTGCCGGTCTTGACCAGACGCGCCGCCTGGAGCGCCATGGCTGGCGTGAGGTAGTTGGCGGCGCCGATTTCGTCCTTGGGGCCCCACTTGCTGGGGGGCACAGCCGGCTGGGCGCCGACAGTCAGTGTGGTGGCAAGCAGAGCCGAAGCGGCCACCGCGCCCAAAAGCCTTGGGATATGCATGGATGTCTCCTGAGGAAATGATGTGCCCGAACCGCGTCATCCACTGACGTCACAACCGGTCACATCGTTCAGTGTAGTCGCGGCCCGAGCCGCTGACTACCTGGGAAACATCGAGCGCAAGCGCGGGTTTACATGGGCCCCACGTAGGCTGCCGCCAGAGCCATCTGGAGGACTGCTACCGTGTGATTGAGCGAGCGACCGATCTCCTCAAGATCGGCAACCTGATCAATGCGGGAGCGCAGACGTTCATGCTCGGGGCCACTGAGCAGCACATCAAACATCCCGGTGGCGCGCAGAACACCCACCAGCAGGGCATCGCGAGCCGAGGGAATATCGTCGTTGTTGAGCAAGGTCATGATGCGACTCTTGACCTCGCTTTCCTCGATTCCGCTGGTGGGCGGATAAACGCGCGTCTTGAAAACCCAGAGCAGCCGCTTTTCTGTCTGCTTGAGCACACCGCGCTGCACGAGGCGCTGGGCGATGCGATCGCGCAGGACCGGGCCGGCCTCGGCGATGCGACGCAACCAGGTGTCGGTCGGCAGCTGACGCGACTCAGCGACCACATCAGCGAGCATCTCATCGAGCAGCGCATCACCCACCGACACCCTGGACGTGACGAACAGCTTGTCCGAATCGGTATCAAGACGCCCTTCGAGCGTCAGCTCACCCACCAATGCAGCCGCCAGGCCGAGCTCGAGCGCCATGGGCGGAAGGCTGATCGGCGTACCGCTGTCGTCATCCAAAGCGATGAGCATGAGCTCCTCGGCCAGGGTCAGGCGATTGCTGTTGGTGCTCATGATGGCCTCTGCGCTGTGGTTGGGGGTTCTCAGGAACGAATCTCGAGGATGCGATCGAAACCACTGATCTGGAGCACTTCAAGAACTGCTGGTTTGGGCGAAACCAAGACAACCTTACCCCCCTTGCCTTTGGCTGCCTTGGCGGCTGCAAGGAACACCCTCAGGCCGGCGCTGCTCACGTATTCGAGCCCTGCAAGATTGACATCCACAGTGCTGTTCGTCTCGAGCAAGGAGAGGAGCTCTTTCTCAACGGCGGGTGCGTTGGAGCCATCAAGGCGGCCAGCGGGAGAATATTGGGCGGTGGACATGGGGTTGACTCCGGTACAGGACCGCTGAGTTTAACCCAGTGCTCTTCTGGAACACCAACCTTCAGGATCAGCCGGAGCCACCGCCATGAGCGATCTCGCTCAGTCGAGCGTTTGCACCCTCACGCGGCGATTGCGAGCCGCCAGAGGATCGGCGGTATCGAGCAATTCCGAAAAGCCCATGCCCACCGGGCTCAGACGCTGCGCCCCAACGCCCTGACTGACCAGGAAATCCACCACGGCCTGAGCCCTGCGCGCAGAAAGCGCCTCGTTGTAACGATCACTGCCCTTGGCATCGGTGTGGCCTTCAATCCGAAACCGCAAAGCCTGGAGCGCATCCGTGCGCATCGCAGCCCCCAGTCGCTCGAGTTGCGGAAGGCTTTCAGGTCGAAGCCGGGCCGAATCGAAGTCGAAATTGACCGTCACATCGATGCGGGCCGGCTCAACCTTGAGGTTCCGTCCCAGACCCCGCGTCCGAACCTCGGGCTTGAGCGCCTTCACGAAGTCATCCACCGAAGCATCGGTGACCGGTTCGCGAAAGCTTCCTGGCGCACCCTGGGCCCTCGTTGCGGATGACCAAAGCGTTGCAAGACCCAGCAACACCAGCGTCATCAGGAGGGTTGCAAGCCCGCGGCCCGATGAACTCAGCCGGTCATTGGTGACAGTCAATGCGGGCACGCTCATGGAACCTCCCTGATCTCGAGCAGGTCGGCCCCAAGCGCAGCATTGCCGGACCTGTGACCACGACCCATGAAAAAGTCCAGCAGGCGCTGACGGGACACTCCATCAGCCACCGAGTAGGTGAAAACCTCTCCTTTGGAGGGCGGCTCCGGCACGAACAAGGCCGGGTCTCTCGGCGCCGAACTCACGACAAAGAGCAAGCGGTCGACGCCCGGTGGCCCCGCTGCCTTGATCTGCCAGCCAGGACCGGGCAGCGCAAGCGACTGATTGGCCTTGATGCGGTTGTCTTTATCCAGTGTGTTGGGGTAGAGCAGATAAAAGCTCTTTTCGTCACTGCCCAGCAGCACGATGTAGAGATACCCATCGACGCTGGAGCGCACGGTAAATGACATCGGATCCTGCCC
>Ga0255087_1000128_pt1 | contig 35814 bp, 26 predicted proteins | sample Colum_Miss_RepA__FD_188561 | JGI IMG/M metagenome (GOLD analysis project Ga0255087, IMG submission 188561) | Freshwater microbial communities from Columbia River, Oregon, United States - Colum_Miss_RepA_8d | ecosystem: Environmental > Aquatic > Freshwater > River | place: USA: Oregon | collected...
GCCCCAGCCACGCTCGTTCATGCTCGATGAGCCCGACATGCAGGCCCGCGTGGCCCAGCAGCCACAGTTCATTCATTACCTCGCCCGCACCGACGACATCGATGCCGCACTGTCCAGCCTGCGCTACGACGTGGGCCAGCCTTCGCGCATGACGCGCGGCGAGCTGCAGTGGCGCATCACGGCCCTGGGCAATGGTCGTCCGCCCGAGGGCGGGCTGCTGCCCACCATCATTCAGTGGGATGTCCCGCCCGCGCTGCATCCGAGCGCCAAGCTGCCGCCTTCGCCGGTTCGCCTCACGGGTCTTGAAGTGCATGCGCCTGCAGCGCAGCTTGCACGCATGCCCGCACTCAGCACGCCGGTGCCCATCACCCGGGTGATCAGCGACACCCCGGGGCTTCGCGCCCACTTCATGACCCCGCGCGGTGCGGTGAGCATTGGCTGAACATGACCCTTCGTGAAATCGCCGAGCTGCCCTGCCCGCCGGGCGTACCCGTGCTGGGCAATGCCCGGCAGATCCAGCCTACCCGGCTGCATGCCCTGCTCGAAGGCTGGGCGCGTGAGTACGGGCGGCTGTATCGCTTTCGGTTGATGCGCGAGAACGTGCTGGTGGTCAATGACCATCAGCTGCTGAGCGAACTGCTGCGCGACCGACCCGAGGCGCTGGGTCGCAGCAAGGCCCTGCGCCTGACCGCTGACGAGCTGGGCGCCAATGGCGTGTTCAGTGCCGAAGGCGATCGCTGGCGCACCCATCGCAAGCTGGTGATGCGCGCGCTCGCCCCCGAGATCGTCAAGCACTTCTACCCCACCATGCAGCGCATGACCCAGCGCCTGCTCGATCGCTGGAACCGGGCGCTGGCCGAAGGCCGACCCGTGGATGTGGCCCGCGATCTCAAGGCCTGGGCGATGGACATCACGATCGCGCTTTCGTTTGGTGAAGACATCGATGCGCTCGAGCACGACGACGATCCGCTGCAAAAGGATGTCGAGCTCATGTTCAAGATGGTCGGGCGGCGCATGATCCTGCCGATTCGCTACTGGAACTGGCTCAAGCTGCCGATCGATCGCGAGGCTGACCGCATGGTCGAGCGCATCGATCAGCGGGTGCGGGGCTTCATCGCCGAGGCTCGGGCGCGCATGGCGTCCCACCCCGGTCTGCGCGACAAGCCCTCCAACATGCTCGAGGCCATGGTGGTGGCCCGCGACGAGCCCGATTCGGGCTTTACCGACGAAGACATCATCGGCAACACCACCACGCTGGTCTTTGCCGGCGAAGACACCGCCGCCAACACGCTGGGTTGGCTGCTCTACTTTCTGTCGACCCATCCCGAACAGACGGCCCTGGCCCGGGCCGAGGTCGATGCCCTGCTCGGCGAACACCGGCTCGCGCCCGACTTTGCCTGCCTGCAGCAGATGGACTATGTGGAAGCCGCAGCCAACGAAGCCATGCGCATCAAGCCCGTGGCGCCGCTGGCCGGGTTCGAGGTGTTCAGGGAGCGCACGGTGGGCGATGTACGCGTGCCGGTGGGCACTCGCATCTTCGCGCTGATGCGCGCGGCGGCGCTCGATGATGCGCATTTTCCGGATGCGCAGCGCTTTGATCCGCAGCGCTGGCTGAGTCCGCAAGGCGCGGGCGCCGGTGACGCCCTGGATTCGCCCGCTCGCAAGGTCTTTCCCTTCGGCGCGGGCCCCCGCCTGTGCCCGGGGCGCTATCTGGCGCTGGCCGAGATCCGCATGGCAGCCTCGATGATTCTGCGCAATTTCGAGCTGTCGTTTGATGACGATCCGGCGAGCATCGAGGAGGTCTTTGCGCTCACCATGACGCCGGATCGCCTGCCCGTGCGGCTCAAGGCAAGAGCCTGAACAACCCGAACGACCTGAACTTCCGAACGATCTTTCGCGAGCCCAAGATGACCCGACGCATCATCGACCTCTCGATCTATCTTGAAAACGACGTGGTCTCGGATCCGCCTTCCATGGCGCCCAGGATCCAGTACTTCAATCACGAGAACTCGTTCGCCCAGATGGCGCCGTTTTTCCCGGGGCTGCAGCAATCAGACCTGCCCGACAGCGCGGTCTGGGCGGTGGAGTCGGTGCAGCTCAGCACCCATAACGGCACGCACCTGGACGCACCCTATCACTTTCATCCCACGATGAACCGGGGCGAGCGGGCCATCACCATCGACGAGGTCGATCTCAGCTGGTGCTTTCAGCCGGGTGTGAAGCTCGATTTCCGGCATCTGCCCGATGGCCATGTGGTGACTGCGGCAGAGGTCGAGGCCGAGCTCGCCCGCATCGGACACACGCTCTCGCCGCTGGAGATCGTGGTGGTCAACACCCGCGCGGCGAGCCGCTACGGCCAGTCCGACTATGTGTCGGCCGGATGCGGCATGGGCTACGAGGCCACCATGTATCTGCTCGAGCGCGGGGTGCGCCTGACCGGCACCGATGCCTGGAGCTGGGACGCACCCTTTGTGCACACTGCAAAAAAATACGGCGAGACCGGAGATGCCTCGCTGATCTGGGAAGGCCACAAGGCCGGCCGGCACATTGGCTACTGCCACCTCGAGAAGCTGCACAACCTCGAGGCCCTGCCGCCCACGGGCTTCGTGGTCAGCTGCTTTCCACACAAGATCCGGGGCGCCTCGGCCGGCTGGACCCGGGCCGTGGCCATCATCGACCCCGCGATCGTGGCGGCGGTGAAGGCGTCGGCCTAAACGGATTCAGCACCCGCACCGGGGTGTCTTCAAAGCCGGAGGTGTTGCGGGTCACGACCGTGAGGTCGTGAACCAGCGCAATGGCGGCGATCTGCTTGTCGAGTTCGCGGCTGGGGTCGGGTGCACGCAGCAGGCCCCAGACCTGAGCCGCCTCGATGTCGAACGGCAGGATGTGGCGTGCGTAGTCGCCGACCACGGTGTTCAGCCAGGTTTCAAGGCGGCGGGCCTGGGCGCGATCGCCACGAAACCGAATGAGTTCGACACCGCGACGCAATTCGCCGATGGTGACGGCGCTCAGGTACAGAGGCCAGTGGGCCTGCTGCGCCTGCACAAAAAAATCGATGACACCCGCATCAGCGCTACGACCCTTGCGGGCCTCGCTGATGACATTGGTATCAATCAAATACACGGCGCGCGGCGCTGCGGGCATTGATGCGGGCAAAGTCGGCATCGGACCCTGCACGCGGCATGCTGGCGAGCACCTGGGCAAAGCTGCGTTTGGGTGGCTGAAGCAGCGCGGCCTCCAGGATGGCACGGTGCTCGGCCTCTGCACTGTGGCCATGCGAGGCAGCGCGCTGCTTCAGCACCCGGACCAGCTCGGCATCAACACCACGGACTAAAAGATCAGGCACGAGTGAGTCCTCAATGACATGTACCCAAATCGATTGATATCAATGATATCAACTCGAGGGTTATCGACTCAACCCTCTGTGGGTCTCGAGTCTGAACACCGGATCAAGCCCTGTCGATAGAACGAACGGCCATGTTCTGACCGAAAGTTCAGGAGCTCGGGGCCTTCTCAATCCACGGGCACTGACCTCAGCGCGTTGACCCGCGCGGGCTCGATGCCACGACCACCCGAGCCCGACGCTGCCTGCATCCAGCGCAGCAGCTGGGCCACCTGGGTGTCGCTCAATGGCCCGGCAAAGGGTGGCATGCCCGCGGGCAGGGGCTCGCCCGGAACATCGGCACCAAAGCCACCATGCAGCACGATGCGCGCGGCATTGGTGAGCGTGGGCTGGCTGAACACGCGATGACCCGCCAGCGCGGGCCAGAGTGGGCCACGGCCTTCGCCGGCATCACCATGGCAGTCGGCGCAATGCTTGCGATAGAGGGCTGAGGCGGGTGAGCCGTCATCGACGAATCGCGTTGCGGCAGATTGTGCGGCCGGGTCGCGCTTCGCCACCGCCGCCGCGGCCTGCGGGTTGGATGAAGTGACAGGCAATGCTGCACTGGGGTCCACCAGCACGGCGCTGGGCGAGAGCGACTTGAGGTACACCGCCATGGCGCGCCGATCGTCAGGGGTGAGTGCCGTGAGACTCTGGCTCACGATGCGCGCCATCGGTCCATTGGCCTGCCCGCCGGGTGCCCGCCCAGTGGTGAGCCACTGCTCAATGTCGGTCAAGGGCCAGTGGCCCACGCCACCGGCCTGCGCGGTACGCAGCGAGGGCGCATGCCAGCCCTGGGCCTGCAGTTCGGCGCCACTGAAGGCGAGCGCGTCATGCCCCTCCGCTTGCGGCGCGCCCAGCGCATTGCGCGGGGTGTGGCAGGCCCCGCAATGGCCGAGGCCCTGCACGAGATAGGCGCCCCGATTCCATTCAACCGACTGCTGCGACTGGGCCACGAAGGGCTGGGGCTTGAAGAAGAGCCACTGCCACACCCGAATCAGGCCAGGGATATTCCACGGAAAGCGCAGCGCCGCAGCGCGGGCGGGCTGGTCCACCGCAGGCAGCGTCTGCAGCCAGGCAAAGAGCGCATCGCTGTCTTCACGCGTGATGTGCGTGAAATCGGTGTACGGAAACGCCGGATTGAGCGCGCGTCCATCACGCGATCGGCCCTCATGCATCGCGCGCCAGAAGTCCCCCGTGCTCCAGCCGCCCAGCCCCGTGGCATGGGGCGTGAGATTGCCGCCATACACCGTGCCAAAGGGAGTCAGCACGGCCTTGCCGCCGGCATACGGCTGACCCCCAGGTGCGGTGTGGCATGCCGCGCAGTTACCGATCCGGGCAAGGTAGGCGCCGCGCGCGACAGATTCGCTGGGTCGCTGAGGGCGATCGGCTTTCGGTTGAACAGCCACCGCTCCGCACTCGAGCGGCAACCGCAACGGTACTGGCGAGGGCTTTTCCGCTCGCCCATCCCCCGGCACGGGCTGCGCAGCCAGCCAGGTGGTGACCGCGATCACATCCTCAGGAGTCAGGGCTTTGGCAATGTCGGCCATGCAATCAGGTGCAGCCGCCTTGCGCTCGCCATTGCGCCAGGCCCCGAGCTGGGCATTCAGATAGTCGCGCGGCAAGCCAAGCAGGCCGGGCATGGCGGGGGCGATGCCCTTGAGCTTTTCGCCATGGCAGTCGGCACAAGCCGGCAACTGTCGCGTGGCATCGCCCTGGCGCACCAGCTGCTCGCCTCGTCGCAGCGCCGCGGGGCCGAGGGCGGCAGCAGCAGCGCTGGCCGCAGCTGAAATCGGGGGATACGGCGGATGCTGGTTCGCAAAGTGCGCTGCAATCTGCGCCAGACTTTCATCGCGCAGGCCTTGCACCATCCAGGCCATGGAGGGCCCCTGCCGCCGGCCATCCCGGAAATGCAGCAGCTGCTGCAGCAGATAGCCTTCGGGCTTGCCCGCAATGCGCGGGTAGTAGCCGTCCGGGCCCGCGCGGCCCTGATCGCCATGGCAGCCCGTGCAGGCCTTCAGCCGATCGGAAAGATCGTGGGGTGCGGCCTTCAAAAGACTGGTCGATGCGGCATGATCGCCCGCAGGCTGAGCGCCCTGGCCCGCAGGCGGAAAGGATGCATACAGCGCGAGTCCGGCGATCAACAGGCCGCACGCCAGGGCCAAGGGTCGAAGAGTCATGGACCCGATGGTATCGTCGACACATGGCCTACTCGCACCGCTCGGGTCTGCAGACCTGGACTTTTCCGGACCTGCGCACGCTGCTTGCGCGGGCTTCGCCTGAGCGCTCGGGCGATCATCTGGCCGGCATTGCAGCCCAGTCAGCCGCCGAGCGGATGGCTGCTCGCATGGCGCTGGCCGAGGTGCCCCTGCGTCGTTTTCTGGAGGAGCCCCTCATCGATCCGCAACAGGATGAGGTGAGCCGGCTGATCTTCGAGCAACACGATGCGAACGCCTTCGCCGCCGTGGCGCATCTGACGGTGGGGGGATTCAGAGACTGGCTGCTGTCGGACCAGGCCAGTTCGGCCGCCCTGGAATCCCTGCGCTGGGGCCTCATGCCCGAGATGGTGGCGGCGGTGAGCAAGCTCATGCGCAACCAGGATCTGGTGCTGGTGTCTCGCAAGGCACGGGTGAGCAGTGCCTTTCGAACCACGCTCGGGCTGCCCGGGCGCATGGCCGTGCGCCTGCAACCCAATCACGGCACCGACGATGCGCGCGGCATTCTGGCCTCGATCATCGATGGCCTGATGTATGGCTGCGGCGATGCCGTGATCGGCATCAATCCCGCGGGTGACAACCTCGCCAACATCATGCGGCTGCTGCACATGCTCGATGAGGTGCGCCTGCGCCACGACATTCCCACGCAAAGCTGCGTGCTCACGCATGTCACCCAAAGCCTGGGGGCCATCGAGCAGGGCGCGCCGGTGGATCTGGTGTTTCAGTCGATTGCCGGCACCCAGAAGGCCAACGAGGGCTTTGGCATTTCGCTGGCCCTGCTCGATGAAGCGCATGCGGCCGTGCAGTCACTTGCACGCGGCACGGTGGGACGCAACGCCATGTACTTCGAGACCGGCCAGGGCAGCGCGCTTTCAGCCGATGCCCATCATGGCCTGGACCAGCAGACCTGCGAGGCCCGCGCGTATGCGGTGGCGCGTCGCTATGCGCCCCTGCTCGTGAACACGGTGGTGGGCTTCATTGGTCCGGAGTATCTGTTTGATGGCAAGCAGATCATTCGGGCGGGGCTTGAGGATCACTTCTGCGGCAAGCTGCTCGGTGTGCCCATGGGTTGCGACATCTGTTACACCAACCATGCCGAGGCCGACCAGGACGACATGGACACCCTGCTCACCCTGCTCGGTGTAGCCGGCGTGAACTTCATCATGGGTGTGCCGGGCGCCGATGACATCATGCTCAACTACCAGAGCACGTCCTTTCACGATGCGCTCTATGTGCGAGACGTGCTGGGCCTGCGCCGTGCGCCGGAGTTCGAGGACTGGCTCGAGCGCATGGGACGCACCGATGCCCAGGGCCGGCTGCTGCCGGCATCCGTTGGGCATCCGCTGCTTGCGAACTCGCATTCATCCCGATGACCCGGTCGCCCTTGAAGCCGCACCCATGAAATCCCTCGTATGAAACCCCTTACGGCAGGCCCACGCCTGCAGTCCCTCACGCCCGATCCCTGGACGCATCTGCGTGAACTCACGGCAGCCCGCATTGCTCTCGGGCGGGTGGGTGTCAGCCAACCCACACAGGCCCTGCTCGAGTTCGGGCTCGCCCATGCGCAGGCGCGCGACGCAGTGCACACGCCCTTGCAGATCGAGCCTCTCAGCGCCGACCTGGAGTCCGACGGCTGGCGCGTGCTCAGGGTGCACAGCCGTGCGCCCGACCGCGCCCATTACCTGCGCCGCCCCGATCTGGGTCGGCGGCTCGATGAGGCGAGTGCGAGGATGCTGAGCGGGCCACAGCAATCAGCCGGAACCCATGGATCAGACCTCATCGTCTTCGTCGTGGCCGACGGGCTTTCTGCCACGGCCGTTCAACATCATGCACGCCCGCTGCTGCAGGCGGTGCGCCGCGAACTGGCCGGCTCTGCATTCACGCTCGGCCCGGTGGTGATCGCCGAACAGGCCCGGGTGGCCCTGGGCGACGAGGTCGGCCAGTGTCTGGGCGCGCAGGCCGTGGCTCTGCTCGTGGGCGAGCGCCCGGGGCTGAGCTCGCCCGACAGCCTGGGCATCTATCTCACCTGGGCGCCGCAGGTGGGTCGCATGGACTCCGAACGAAATTGCATTTCCAACATCCGCCCTGACGGCTTGCCGCCCGCACAGGCGGCGCGCATCCTTGCAGGCTTGCTGGCGGGTGCGCGTCGGTTGGGCGCCACGGGGGTGGCCCTCAAAGACGACACGCCCGCCCTGCTCGAATCCAGTGCGGGTCACCCAGCCCTGGGTGAAGCACAGTCTCGAAAGGAGCACCCATGATCCACATGACGATGTTCTGGCAGGCCAAGGCCCAGACCCTCGCCGCCAGCCTTCTGACGCTGGGCCTGCTCGGCAGCAGTCTGTTCGGCAGCGCCCAGGCGCAAACGGCTGCGCCCTATCCCAGCAAACCCATCACCCTCATCGCACCGTATGCGGTGGGCGGCGACTCCGATCTGGCGGCCCGCAACTTTGCGCAGGCCGCGCAAAAGGTGCTGGGTGTGCCGGTGCTGGTGGTCAATCGCACCGGGGCGAGTGGCGTGATTGGCTCGGCTCAGGCCCTGGCCGCGCCGGCCGATGGCTACACGTTGCTGCTCTCGCGGCCCGGCTCGCAAAGCATCCTGCCGGCCATCATGCCCACCCGCACCAAATACCGCTGGGACGATTACAGCTTCATCGGCCTGCTCGAGCTCAACCCCTATGGCTGCATGGCGCGCGCCGCGCAGTACAAGAGCTTCGATGACCTGGCGAGCGCGCTCAAGGCCCGCGGCAAGAGCATGAACTTCGGCACGGCCGGCACGCTCACCACCAACGACATGGGCCCGCGCCAGCTCTTTCGGCAAATGAACCTGGGCAGCAATGCGCCCACCATGATTGCCTACAAGGGCACCAATGAAGCCACCCTCGGTCTCATGTCGGGTGATGTGGACTTTGCCTGCGGCAGCATCGGCACCTTTTTGCCGCAGGTGAGAAGCGGGGCCCTGCGCGCCCTCATGGTCACCACACCCGAGCGACTGGCCGTGCTGCCCGATGCCCCCACCGCCCGCGAACTCGGCTTTGCCGACATGCAGAAGATCATCGGCTGGAGCGGCATCTATGGCCCGCCGGGCCTGCCCCAGGCGGTGCTCGACAAGCTCGCCGAGGTCATGAAGGCCGTGGCCCAGGATCCGGCCTGGATCAAGGGCACCGAGGCCACGGGCTCGATTCCCTACATCCGTGGGCCGCAGGAGACCCGTGAGTTTGCGCAGGCCCAGTTCCAGATCTATCGGGCCATCGGCGAGTCGCTCAACCTCATCGACAAGGCGGAGTGATCAGATCTCCCCACAGATCCGCGGCAAGGCCTGCGTGATCGAGCCGCGCAGCACGATGTCGGCCAGTGTGTCGCAGGCTGTGGGTTCGGCGTTCAGAATGACGAGGCGCGCACCCGCACGCTTGGCGCGCGGCACCGCACCCGCCACGGGTTGCACCTGCAGGGTGCTGCCCACGGCGATGAACAGGTCCGCTTCGGTGGCCACGCGCATGGCACGGTCGATCACCTCAGGCACCAGGGCCTGACCAAACGAAATCGTGTCGCTCTTCAGGATGCCGCCGCACTCCTCGCAGGGCGGGTCGGCCTCACCGGCCCGCACCCGATCGAGCGCCTGCTGCATGGGCCGGCGCGCGCCACACGTCCAGCACATCACGCGGCGCAAGGTGCCGTGCACTTCGATCACCCGATCGGCGCTGTTGCCCGCAAGCTGATGCAGCTCATCGATGTTCTGCGTAATGAGGGCATGGAGCTTGCCGCGGCGTTCGAGAGCCACCAGCGCCGCATGGCCGGCGTTGGGCTGCGCACTCCAGGCCGGATGCACGAGGCGCGCCTGCCATGAGGCCCGCCGCACCTGCGGGTCGCTCAGGTAGTACTGGATGTTGGATTGCTTTTCGGCCTCGGGGTTGCGGGTCCACACGCCATTGGGCCCCCGAAAATCCGGGATTCCCGAATCGGTGGAAATTCCTGCGCCGGTAAGCACCACCACGCGGCGTGCCTCATCGACCCAGCGCGCAGCCTGATCGAGCAGGTGGGTCTGGCGCGGCATGGATCCTTCAGAAGCACCCGATCCTTCAAAAGGTTGGGACGACTCAGGGAATGAAGGGGGGGTGTCACTCATGAGGGCATGGGCAGTCAGGTTTCGGTCAGGTTTCAGTCAGGTTTCGGTCAGTCGCGCAGGTCGCTCACCACAACAGCAAGTCGTTCGGCAGGTCGTTCGGCAGGTGGCTCAGCCGATCGCACTGGCCGAATTCACCTGGGCCCGCAGCAGGTGCTTCTGGATCTTGCCGGTGGACGTCTTGGGCAACTCCAGGAAGCGCACCTCGCGGGGACACTTGAAGCCCGCGAGCAGGCCCTTGCAGTGCGCAATCAGCTCGGCCGCCAGCGCCTGCCGGCCGGCCTCGTCGGCGGGCGCCCGATCGGGGCGCAGCTCCACAAAGGCCAGGGGTGTCTCGCCCCACTTGGCATCGGGCCGAGCCACCACACCCACCGCCAGCACGGCCGGATGCTTGTAGAGGGCGTCTTCCACCTCGATGGACGAGATGTTTTCGCCGCCCGAGATGATGATGTCCTTGGCCCGATCCTTGAGCTTCACATAGCCATCGGGATAGAGGACCCCAAGATCACCACTGTGAAACCAGCCATTGGCAAAAGCCTCCTGAGTGGCCTTGGGATTCTTGAGATAGCCCTTCATCACGGCATTGCCCCGAAAGACCACCTCGCCCATGGTCTGGCCATCGCGCGGCACTTCCTGCAGCGTCTCGGGGTTGATGACCGTGACCTGCTCCTGGATCGGAGTGGCCAAGCCCTGGCGGCCATTGAGATCGACCTGCTCGGCCAGGGGCAGCGTGGTCCAGTGCTCATGCTTGGCACACGCCGCCGAAGGGCCATAGACCTCGGTCAGTCCATAGACATGGGTGACATCAAAGCCGAGCGTGGCCATGCCCTCGATCATGGCTGCGGGCGGCGCGGCACCGGCCACCATGGCCTTGACCGGCCAGTCGATGCCCTCGCGCAGCGCGGGCGGAGCCGAAATCAGCATGGAATGCACGATGGGCGCGCCGCAGTAATGCGATACCCGATGCTCGCGCATGAGACTGAAGATGAGTGCGGGATCGATCTTGCGCAGACAGACCTGCGTGCCCGCCACCGCGGCCAGCGTCCACGGAAAGCACCAGCCATTGCAGTGAAACATCGGCAGGGTCCAGAGATAGACCGGATGCCGGGGCATGGCCCACGAGAGCACATTGCCCACTGCATTGAGGTAGGCGCCGCGGTGATGCACCACCACACCCTTGGGGTTGCCGGTGGTGCCCGAGGTGTAGTTCAGGCCGATGGCATCCCATTCATCGTCGGGCATGCAGCCTGCAAAGCCCACATCGCCGCCTGCCACAAAGGCTTCGTACTCAAGTGCACCAAGGCGCTCGCCCGCTCCTTCGTAAAGCGCGTCATCCACATCGATGATGCGCGGCACGCGCTTGCCCTCAGACTGCAGTTGCGCCAGCGCCGCCTTGACGGTCAGCGAGAACTCGCGATCCACGATCAGCACCTTGCTGTCGGAATGATCGAGCACAAAGGCCACGGTGGCCGCATCGAGCCGGGTGTTGATGCAGTGAAGCACCGCGCCACTCATGGGCACACCGAAGTGGGCCTCGGCCATGGGCGGAGTATTGGGCAGCATCACGGCCACCGTGTCGCCACTGCCGATGTCGAGCCGCGAAAGGCTGCTGGCCAGTTGCCGCGCGCGGGTGCGCACCTCGCCCCAGGTGCGACGCAGATCGCCATGAATGACCGCCACCTGATCCGGGTAGGCCGCGGCCACCCAGTTGAGCAGCGAGATCGGCGTGAGCGGCACATGATTGGCGGGATTGCGATCGAGGTCCTGCCGATAGGGGTTCGGATGGGTGGGCATGGGGGCGGTCCTGTTCGTGCGGCGAGGGATGCCGGCGATGCTAGCATCAGGCCAATGCAGGCCACCGTGCAGGCCAGGAGACCCTTCATGACAGGCATCACCGCTTCCTCCGCCGGGGCCGACGTGCCCACCGGCGTCTTTCAGGTTCAGGCCCAGGAGCAGATCGTCTTTGGCAAACCCGCCGAAGTGGCCGTGCTCGAACTCGCCCGCCAGCGCGGCGCCAGGCGCGTCTTTCTGACCTCGGGGCGCACGCTGGGCGGATTGCAGAATGGCCCCCTGCAACGCATTGCAGCGAGCCTGGGCGAACTGCATTGCGGCACCTTCGCGGCCATCACGGCCCACAGCCCGCGCGAGGATGTGATTGCCGGTGCGCAGGCCGCCCGCGCGGCGGGCGCCGATCTGCTGGTGGCGGTGGGCGGTGGCTCAGTCATCGATGCCACCAAGGCCATGCTGGGCGCGATCTGGATGAACATGGACTCGCCCGCCGCCATGGAGCCCTACCGCACCGGCGTGCCGGCCGATCAGGCCCGACGCATCGAGGCGCCGGCTGCGCCCTTGCGTCTGATTGCAGTCTCGACCACGCTGTCCGCCTCGGAGTTCACGCCGATTGCCGGGGTGACCGACTCGGCCACGCACACCAAGCAGTCCTTCACCCATCGGCTCTTCGCACCGGTGGCCGTGGTGCTCGATCCGCGCGCCACACTCGACACGCCCCTCGATCTCCTTTTCAACACCGGCATTCGTGCCGTGGATCATGCGGCTGAGTCGTTTTGCTCACCCTTTGCCAACCCGGCCACCGAGGCGCTCGCACTCCAGGGCCTGAAGCTGCTCTATCGCGGGCTGCCCGCCATGCAGGCCGATCCGGCCGATCTGAATGCCCGCATGACCGCGCAGTTCGGCATGTGGCAGGCGATTGCGGGGTTTGCTGGCGGGGCGCGCATGGGCGCCAGCCACGGCATCGGGTATGCGCTGGGCGCCACCTTTGGCATTGCGCATGGCCACACCTCCTGCATCATGCTGCCCGCCGTGCTGCAGTACAACGCGGCCCACAACGCGGTCCGCCAGCGCGAACTGAGCATCGCCATGGGCCAGCCCGACATCCCGGCCCACCGGCTGATCGGCGATCTGATTCGTGGCCTGAAGCAGCCCTCGCGTCTGGCCGATGTGAAGATCGGTGCCGAGCACTTTGAAGAGATCGCGCGCCGGGCGCTGGTCTACCCCAATCTGCGCGACAACCCCACCCCGCTCACCACCACCGACCAGGTGGTCGAGGTGCTGCGGCTGGCGGCCTGATTCATCTTTCAACAAGGAGACTCCCATGCTGTTCTACGATTCCGTTGGCCCCAACCCCCAGATCGTTCGTGTGTTTGCCGCCGAGCGCGGCGTGGCCCTGCCCAGCACCAAGGTGGATCTGCGCGGTGGAGAAAACCGTCAGCCCGCCTACATGGCCAAGAACCCCTCCGGCCAGCTGCCCTGCCTGGAGCTCGACAACGGCCTGGTGATCGCCGAGATCACGGCAATCTGCGAATACCTCGATGAGCTCGGCGCCGCAGGCAGCTCCCTGATCGGCAACACGCCCGAGCAGCGTGCCGAGACCCGCATGTGGGTGCGCCGCATCGACCTCAACATCCTGGAGCCCCTGGCCAATGGATTCCGATTTGCCGAAGGCCTCAAGCTCTTTCAGTCGCGCATTCGCACCATCCCGCAGGCGGCCGATGATCTGAAACTGCTGGCCAAGGAAAAGATCGCCTGGCTGAATGGCTTGCTCGAGGGCAAGCAATGGGTGTGCGGTGATCGACTCACGCTCGCCGATCTGCTGCTCTATGTGTTCCTGGAGTTCGGTGCGGCCGTGGGTCAGAAGGTGGATCCGGCCAACACCAACGTGCTGCGCATCATCGAGCAGGTCAAGGCCCGCCCGAGCGCGAAGGCCTGAGCAAGCCGGTTGCAACACCCAGACCGGAAACCCTCGCGCGGGGCGCCGCGTCGGCGGCCCGCGCTGTCGACGCGTCTGGTGCGTGGCGCGGGCATCGGCCTCATCGTGGTGGCCGCGTTGCTCGCGATCAGCGTGATTACGCTGCTCTGGGAGCCCGCGCCGCCCAGCCGGCTGGTCATGAGCGCCGGGGCCGAGGGCGGCGGGTACCACCATTTCGCCCAGCAGTACCAATCGGTACTGGCCCGTCATGGCATTGCCCTGGAGGTCCGCACCTCGAGCGGCGCAATCGACAACCTCGCGCGCCTGCGTCAACCCGACAGCGGCGTGGACATCGCCCTGATTCAGGGCGGCATCGCCCGTGAAAGCGACCGTGCAGGCCTCGTCTCCCTTGGGCACATGTTCCTGGAGCCGATCTGGATCTTCACCCGAACACCCGCGCCCCTCGAGGAGCTGCCCCAGTTGCGTGGTCTGCGCGTCGCACTGGGTGAGCCGGGCAGCGGTACGCATCGGGTGGCCCAAGATCTGCTGCGGTTGTACAGACTGGAGAACGCCGTCACGAGCGCCGTGGAGATCGGGGGGCTGGCTGCGGCGCAGGCCTTGAAGGCGGGCGACATCGATGCGGCCTTCTTTGTCGCTTCAGAACAATCACCGGTGGTGCTCGACCTGTTCAACACTCCGGGCATTCAGATCACCAATATTCGCCGGGCCGAGGCCCTGGTGCGCCGGTTTGCCCATCTTCGCAAGATCGCCCTGCCCACCGGGGTCATCGATCCCGGAGCCGACCTGCCCGGGCGCGATGTGATGCTCGTGGGCACCACCGCGCAGCTGGTTGGCCGCGAAGGACTGCATCCGGTGATTGCCGAACTGCTCATCGACGCGGCCCGTGAGGTGCATGGTCAGTCCACACTGCTTTCAGCAGCTGGCAGTTTCCCGAATGCCGAACCCGGCGACTTCCCCTTGTCCGCCGATGCACAGCGCCTCTACAAGGAAGGCACGGGCCCGTTGCGACGTTATCTGCCGCTGTGGGCGGCGGTCTGGGTGCAACGCATCGTCTTTGTCCTGTTGCCGCTTCTGGCCATCCTGGCCCCGGTCGTGCACTTTGTTCCGGTGCTTTGGCGCTGGCACATGCGCCGCCGCATTCATCAGTGGTACGGCGAGGTCCGATACATCGAAGACCGGGTTCTTGCGGGCGAAGGCAATGCCCGAGAACAGCTGCAACGCCTGCACCAGATCGATGACCGCCTGCGCGCGCTGCGGGTCCCTACTGCATTCGATGGCGAGCTCTTTGCACTGCGCTCCCATCTGCATCTGGTGCACGACCTGCTCGAGGCGAGCATGACCCGGACGCGCCAGGGCCAGGACCAGGGCCTGACATCGGCCTAGCCCAGCAACCCCTTGAAGATGCGCCCCGCTGCGCCTGGAATGAGGCGCTCGAGCGCCCGCAGGCAATCCTGCACCTCCATCGCAGCCGCCTCGTCATGGCCCTGGGCCTGCATGCGCAGCAGCTGGCTTCGCACGACGGCCAGCAGCGCCAGGGGATGATCCGGTGATCGGGCCAAGGCTGCCTCGGCATGTTCCACTGCCTTGGCATGATGGCCTTTCTGAAGGCATTCCTCGCTTTCCTGCAGCTGCACAGCCACCTGGGCATGGATTGAGTCCGTGTGCTGGAGCGGGGGCTGACTCGGTTTCGCGGGTTGAAGTGCTTCAGGCGCCTTGGGCGAGGGGCTCGCGGCGGGTTGCATGTACCCGCCCCGGGGCTCGTCCGGGGTCGCCTTGCCCACGCCTTCGACGCCAAGCCGGTGCGGTCGAAGGGATACGCCACTCGGGCCCGGGCCAGGGGCCTCAGGCACGGCAAATCCCGCGCGGCGCAGGACTCGTGCAGCCATCGGCTGGGAATGAACCTGCGAAACCGGATCGTGGCCCAGAATCTGATGCATGAGGGCGAGCGCCTCATCGCCCAGCCCGGCCGTGAGTGCGCCCTGCGCCACCAGCAAGCCCACCCCGGATGAAGCCGGTTCCAAAGCGGCCAGTTCAAGTGCGCGACGCGCATGGGTTCGGGCGTTTTCGTGGTCGCCCCGCAGGCCATGGGCCTGGGCCGCCACCGACGCGGCCAGGGCTTGAGAGGCGGGGTCCTCAAACCACTGCGTGCGCGTGCCGCTCACCAGATCGAGCGCCTCGCTGGCCTGTCCCTGGGTGACCAGCACCTGGCCGAGCATGCCCACATCCAGCGCACTGCGCACGGGCGTGGCGCCGGTCTTCTGGATCAGGGTGCTGTAACAGGTTTCGGCAAGTTCGAGATCATCCTGGGCATAAGCCATCTCGCCCAGCGTGCGCAGCCGACTTGCTGTCGAGAGGGGCTTGACCGCCGCGCGGGCCACTGCCAGGGCCTGATCTGAACGGCCTGCGGCCTGATGCACCTTGATCAACAGATCGTAGGCCCCCCCCTGATAGGGGTCAGCCTCGATCAGGGCTTCGAGGATCGCCTGCGCATGGTCGTGCAAACCCTGCGCATGGGCAACCTGAGCCACCGCCACCTGGGCCCAGGGCAGTGGCCGACGCTGATTCAGCGCCTGCTCCGCGCTGCGCTGCGCCTCGTCGAGTTTGCCCATCGCGAGCAAGGCCTGAGTCCGCCACTTCAACAGTTCAATGCTGGGCGCGCCCAGGCGAGCAATGAGCGCGTCAACCGTGGCAAGCAGTTCGGCTGGATCGTCTTTCATGCTGGCCGCATGCACCGGGGCATAGGCCACGCGGCGCCGGATGGCCTGCTCGATCCGGGGAGCCACCACCGCATGCACCACCGGCTTGAGCAGCAATGCGTCGGGCTGCCACTCGCTGGTGGTTGCAACCAGCGACCGGCTGGCCTCCGAGACCACCAACACGAAGGCAGCATCGGCAGGCAGCAGACGGCGCGTGCGAATCACCTCCATCAACTGCGTGCCCGACACCGGGCCGCGAAAGCTCACCTCGCTGAGCACCAGCGGATAGGGTTCCGCTTCAATGCGCTCAATGGCCTGCAAAGGGTCGCGCGCGGTATCAACCTGGCGAATCCCCATCTCGACAATCACATCGCGCAAGGCATGCCGGGCCCCCGGCTGCTCGTCGACGATCAGGGCGCGTTCGGGCAGACGAAAGACCCGCTTGCGGGCGCGCACAGGGGGGGCGGTGATCTCCATAAGCGGGTTTACGGCCCGCTCTGGCCAAACTTGAGACTGAGGCCCGCAGCGGGGTTCAGAACACCAGGGCCAGAACGAACATCCCGACCATGAAGCAGGCGATCACCACCTTGGCCACCGTGCCCACCATCAGTCCGATCCAGGTGGCCAGCCCGACGGTTGCGGCCCGCTGCGCATTGCGCTCGGTGATGAACTGGCCCAGTGCAGCCCCCGCCAGAGGCAACAGCAGCAGACCCACCAAGCCGCCGAACAGGCCAAGCACCGTGCCCAACGCAGCACCGAGCAGGGCCAAGCCACTGGCCCCGGCCCGTTTGGCCCCCATGAGGGCGGCCAGATAGTCGATGGCCCAGCCCGCCAGGGTGAGCAACCCGCAGATCACCACCGTGAACACCGAGACCCGCGTGAAGTCGTCAATCCATGCGCCGAGCGCAATGCCGACAAACACCAGCGCGATCCCGGGCAGTGCGGGCAGGACCGTTCCGGCCAGACCGGCGGCGATGAGCAGGATCGACAGAATCCACAGGACAGTCTGCATGGCCTCGAGCGTATCATCGGCAGCACACCATGAATGCCCCGGATGAGTCCGCCTTCCCAATCGCTTGCGCTTGAGCGCACCAGCCTGGCCGTGCGTCGCGGACTCGTGGCCGTGGTCATTGTGGGTCTGGCCGCGATGTGGTGGGGCGCCTGGTTTGAGGTTGAGCGCACGCGCGAGAGCGAGCTGCGCCAGGCCGAACTGCGCATGGAGGCCAAGGCGGATGTCTTTGCCGAGTTCGCCCGAACCGTGCTTCGAACGCTCGATGCGGCACTGATCGATATCCGCCCCCAGATCGCAATCGACCTTCAGCTTGCGCGTCCCTTGATCGAGCAGCACCGCAAGGCACTCGAGGGCGCCGTGCTCGAGATGAGCACGATCGATCGCACTGGGCGCGTGCGATTCAGCACTGGGTCGATCTCCGGTCACGACTACTCCGGGCGGCCGATGTTCATCGTGCATCGCGACAACCTGACCGGTGACCACTTCTTCATCGGCATTCCGCAACACGACCTCACGGCGCAGGACCGGCGCCAGATTCATGTCAGTCGACCCATCGTGATCGGCGGCAGCTTCGAGGGGGTGCTGCAGCTGTCGGTCGATCCGGCGGTGTTTTCCAACTTTGCCCGTGGGCTGGCCACGCGCGATGGCGACATCATGGCCATGACGCACAGCGAGACGGGCGTCCTGATGGCGCGTCACCCGGACCCCGTACCCGGGGCCGCCAATCAGACCATTCAGGGCAGCCCCTTCATGCGGCCTGGCGCAGCCCCCTCGGGCACCTTTCGCCGCGTGTCTCCAGTCGATGGGAAACCTCGGGTCTATGCCTATCGCAAGCTTGACGATTATCCGGTGACGCTGGTTGCGGGCCGCGATGAAGGGCGGGTCCTCGAGCGCATGGATCGCTACCGGCTGTGGGTCTTTGGCACCAGCCTGCTCATGACCATCGGCTTTGCGGGTCTGCTCTGGATTCTGATGCGGGCACTGCGTCGAATCGATGCAGACAAGGCCACCCTGGCCGAAGCGCGCCTGCGGGCCGAAGCCGCCAGCCGAGAGAAAAGCCGATTCCTCGCCACGATGTCACACGAGATCCGCACCCCCCTCAACGGGGTGGTCGGCATGTCGCAACTCATGCTGGGCACCAGCCTCACAACCGAACAGCGCGATTACGCGAGCAACATTGCGCAGTCGGGTCAGGCGGTGGTGGCCATCGTCAACGACATTCTGGATTTCTCGCGCATTGAGGCCGGTCGACTTGAACTCAGAACCCAGCCCTTCTCGCTGCAGGAATGCATCGATGTCGTGATGGGCATGTTTCGCTTCGAAGCTCAGACCCGACGCATCATCCTGACCAGCGAGATCGATCCGGCGGTGGTCGGCATCTTTCTTGGCGACAGCCTGCGGATCAGGCAAGTCCTGGTCAATCTCCTGGGCAATGCCATCAAGTTCACCGAACGCGGCCGTGTCCAGCTCAAGGTGGGGCGGGCCCCGACCAAGCTCGGTGAGCCCACCGATTCAGACGATGCAAGCGCGGATCCCAGGGTGTTGTTCGAAGTCATCGATACCGGGATCGGGATTCCGGCTGAGGCCCAGAACCGCCTGTTCAGCCTGTTTTCGCAGGTCGACTCCAGTTCAACTCGCAGACACAGCGGCACCGGTCTGGGCCTGGTGATCAGCAAGGAACTGGTCGAAGCCATGGGTGGCACGATCGGCATGGAATCCGTGGCGCACCAGGGCAGCCGCTTCTGGTTCTGCCTGCCCCTGCGGCGAACCCGTGAGTTGCCGGTGAGCATGAGCGTGGACATTGCCTCCGGATTGATGCGTCCAGGCCCCCCGCAGGCCGAGTCGCAAGCCACTGCGGCGGAGCCGGCAGACAGCCGGCAGCGTGTGCTGCTCGCCGAAGACAACATCGTCAACCAGAAAGTGGCCGTGATCATGCTGGCGCGGCTGGGCTATGCCGTCGATCTGGCCGAAAACGGCGAGGAAGCCATCCAGGCGGCAAACCGGCGTCCCTATGGACTGATCCTGATGGATGTGCGCATGCCCGTCATGGACGGCCTCGATGCCACCCGCGCCATACGGGCCGGGGCAGCCACGGCGCAATTGAATGCCCTCACCCCGATCATTGCAGTCACGGCCAACGCGCTCGAACAGGATCGGCAGGAATGTCTGGCTGCCGGAATGAATGATTTTCTACCCAAGCCGTTGCTGATGGATCAACTTGATCGTTGCCTGAAGCAATGGTTGCCCAAGCCCCCAAAACAGACCACTCCAGGAGACTGACATGCTGCATCCGCAAGCCCGTGCCCTGCTCGACCTGATCGAACAACGCAATGCTCCGGCGGTTCATGAGCAAACGCCCCCCGAAGCCCGCGAGAGCTATCGTGCCCGGCGCTTCTTCACCCAGCCCGATGGCGCGGCCATGGCTGAGGTCCGGGAACTCACGGCGCCCGGTCCGCGGGGGGATATTCCGCTGCGACTGTATCGACCCCACGGGCATGGAGCGGTTTCGGGCGCTGGCGCGATGGGCGCCGCAGGAGAGGCGGCTGCGGGTGGATCGCCGGTACTGGTTTACTTTCACGGCGGGGGTTGGGTGATTGGTGATCTGGACACCCACGATGCACTGTGCCGCGATCTGGCTGATCAGTCGGGCTGTGTTGTGGTGTCAGTGGACTATCGCATGGGGCCGGAGCATCGCTTTCCGGCCGCACCCGAAGACTGCCTGGCAGCCACGCGCTGGGTGCGTGATCAGGCAGGCGCGCTCGGCGTGGATGCCTCGCGTCTGGCCGTCGGCGGCGACAGTGCCGGCGGCAATCTTGCCGCAGTGGTGAGCCAGATGGCTCGCGACGCGGGGGATCTGCCGATCGCATTCCAGCTGCTGATCTATCCGGCCACCGTACAGCGGCGGTTCACACACTCCAATGCGGTCAACGGCCAGGGGCTGCTGCTCACGGTTGATTCGATGCGTTACTTCCACGACCACTACATCGACGATGCCGAACTGGATTTTGATTGGCGGGCGGCTCCCCTGCTGCGCGAAGATCTGAGTGGCCTGCCACCTGCGCTGGTCCTCGTGGCGGGCTACGACCCCTTGTGCGATGAGGGCACTGCCTATGCACAGCGGCTGACCCAAGCGGGCAACTCCGCCACGCTGGTCAACTTCTCTCGGCAGATCCACGGCTTCATCACCATGGGCAAGGTCATCGAAGAGGCCAACGAAGCCGTATCGGTGTGTGCAGCCACCTTGCGGCGCAGGCTGGGATGAGCGAGGCCGGGTTCGACCCGACCCCGGGGCTCTGGGTCAGGCGAACCGGGCAGCGGCAAGCCCCTCGCTGAGGTCCTGGATCAGGTCGCCGGCCGACTCCAGGCCGCAGTGGATACGCACCAGCGGGCCGCCGTTCCAGGGCGCAACCGTGCGGATACCCTCGAGGTTGGCCGGCATGATCAGGCTCTCGAAGCCACCCCAGGAGTAGCCGATCCTGAAAAAGCGCCGGCCCTCGCACAATGCGGCGAGCTGGGTCTTGCTGGCCTGCCTGAGCTCAAACGAGAAGAGCCCACTCGAGCCCAGAAAATCTCGTTTGAAAAGGGCGTGTTGGGGATGCGAGGGCAGGGCCGGATGCAGCACCCGCGCCACCTGCGGCTGGGTCTCGAGCCAGCGCGCCACTTCAAGCGCTGTTTTTTCGTGCTGGCGCATGCGCACTTCGGCCGTTCTCAGGCCGCGCAGCACCATGAAGGCATCGTCGCCCCCCACGCAGATGCCCATCTGCCGGATCGCCTGCCACAGGGGCAGCCAGTGTTCCTCGCGCACCACGGCCGCGCCCATGAGCAGATCGGCATGGCCACCCCAGTATTTGGTGAGCGGCAGCAGCGAGATGTCGATGCCCCAGTCAAAGGGTCGGGCCATCACGGGCGAGGCCCAGGCATTGTCGATCATGGTGAGCACGCCGCGGGCGCGAGCCACCGCGCAGATGGCCGGCACGTCCTGGATCTCGAAGGTGTAACTGCCCGGGCTTTCGAGATAGATGATGCGGGTGTTGGGGCGAATGAGGGCCTCGATGCCGGCACCCACATGCGGGTCATAGAACTCGGTGGTCACGCCGTAGCGGGTGAGCATCGTGCTGGCAAAGGTGCGGGCCGGTCCGTAGACCGAATCGCTCATCAGGATGTGATCGCCTGGCTTGCAGTAGGCGAGCAGCGGCACCGAGATCGCGGACAGGCCCGAGGGCATGACCGCCGCACGACAGGCATGGCCGCGGCCCTCGATGGCGGCCAGCGCATCCATGAGGGCAAAGGTGGTCGGGGTGCCTGCGGTGGCATAGGTGGTGCGGTGCAACTCGCCTGCTGCAGCGCGAGGGCCCTCGTCTTCAGCGGCCTCGAGCGTGTCAAAGAGCACGCTCGAGGCCCGCGTGAGTGGCAGATTGACCGTGTTGACCACACGATCGAAGTGGCGGCCGGCGGCAACGAGGGCCGAAGACAATTGGGAATCGGGTGATGCGCTCATGGGCCGTGCCTGAAGGAGTCGGATCACCGGATTCTGGCATGGGGCCACCGGTCGTCGGATCAAGGTTTGACGAACGCGGTCTGCATCGTGGACAATTAGTTAATCGGCATTCCCTCATTCCTTTTTATGGACCTCCCCATGCAGATCAAACAACTCGCAACCCGTGCCCTGATCGTTGGCGCTCTGGCGCTTTCTTCCACCGCACAGGCGCAGGTCCAGGCTGCAGGCGCAGCGGGTGCCGCCGGCGCCTCGGCTGCCGCAGCCGGAGCCATCACCACAGCCCTGGTCACCACCGTGGGCATCTTCGCTGCCACCGTGGCCGTGGCCAACGCCACCAGCAGCAGCACCTCGGGCACCACCGGCACGCGCTGAGCGTCGCTTGCCTGAGCACCGCAGGGCACCTCACGGTGCCCTTTCTTTTTCCCGGCCCTTGATTCCGTCGCTCAAGCTCACGGGCGTCGCCCTGCTGCTCGCAGCCGGACTGTCCGCAGGATGCGCCGGGCCCTTTCAGTCGGTCGCCGACATGTCTCGGCTCGCCCTGCAGACCGACCCCGATCAGGTCATCAAGACCGCGCGCATCGACCCACGCTATGCCTACCTCCGGGTCCAGGGTCCTGTGGGTCCGGCCGCCCTGATGGTGCTGGGTTATGAAGACACGGGCCCGCAGGGTCCGGTTCAAACCTGGTATTCCGCCGGTCAGGAGACGCTCCAGCTTGTGCAGGGTCGACTGCGCACCACCCACGGATTGCCGCGCAATCGGCTGAGCACCGAGTGGCCGGGTGGCCTGCCCGATCTGCGGCTGCTGGCCCCGATGCCTTTGGCGGCGGCCGCATCCCCCGGTTCAGGGGCCGTGCTCAGTGAGCAAATCATTGATCTGACAGACGGTGGAACCCGCAGGCTCACGCTGCAGGTCAGGACCCAGGTCGTGACGGTTGGCGAGGTCCCCAATGCAGTCAGCGCCACCGTCCGCGGCGATCCGCCGTCTCTGGCCCGCTGGCGATGGCTGCGTGAGGAGCTGCGCATCGCCCAACCCGGGCACCCGCAGCAGGGGCAGCTCTGGGCCACGCAGTGGATGGCCCTGACCGAGGAGGGCTGGGTCTTCAGCTACCAGTGCATTGCACCGGACAACTGCCTGAGCCTTCAGCCCTGGCCTGCGGCAGCGCAGGCTCTCAAGGCCCCGGTCAGCCCCCTTCCCGGGGAGCCAACCCGCGAAGCAGACTCATCTGTTCAGGAGGGTGAAAGAGCAAGTGAGTGGCTGCTTCGGTCCACTGGTCCGCTTGCCTCGAACGGCGTTGCCCACTGGCTGGTTGATCAGGAACGCGAGGCGCAGACCCGCCTGAAAGAAGACCTGCGACGGGGCCTGGAAGCCCACGCCCCTGCGACCTTGCAGGCCTGGCTCCGGGGGCAGCCCGTGACCGGTCGCGTCCCTATGCACAGCAGCCAGGCCCGCAGTCTTCAGGCTCGGCCGGCCGACGACCCGATTCTCTCGGCGCGGGATCGCATGCGCTGGTATGCCCTGCCCCGCCAGGTTGCGGTGGTTGATGAACAGGGCCGACCCTGTCTCGCACCTCATGTGGCGGGTGCCTACGCGGCCGACTATGTGAAGGCCTGCTCCCCGGCAGCGATGACGCAGGCCTGGATCGTGCAGCCCGAAGGCACCATCGAGCGGGTTGGTCTGGCCGCCTGGAATCGCTCGAGTCAGCCCGAGCCCGCGCCCGGTGCCTGGATCTGGGCTCCGGCCGATCAGGCCGGCCTGAAGCCTGAGGTTTCCGAACGGTTGGCCCGGTGGCTTGCCACCCAACCCCCGCCCAGCGAAGGGAGCCCGGGGCAAGGGCGGCCCGCGCCGCGCGCGTCTCAGCCCTCAGCCGTGCGTCCCCTCAGCGCCGCGCTCACCGCGAGCGACTGGGGTGAAATCGGCCTGCTGCAGACGCCCACGGCCCGCATGGCTCCCGCGGGTGCGGCTCGGTTCAACATCACGCGAATCTCCCCCTACACCCATGGCAACGTGATGCTCCAGCCCATCGACTGGCTGGAGTTCGGGTTTCGCTACACCAACCTCGCCAACCAGTTGTACGGGCCTTCGATCGCCGGCAACCAGGATCTCAAGGACAAGAGCATCGACGTCAAGGTGCGCCTGCTCCCGGAGACCGCCTGGCGCCCGGAGGTCGCACTGGGCATTCGGGATCTGGGCGGTACGGGGCTTTTCTCGGGCGAATACCTGGTGGCCAGCAAGCGCTGGGGGCCGTGGGATTTCAGCCTCGGTCTGGGCTGGGGCTATCTGGGCGCTCGAGGCCAGCTGGGCAACCCCCTGAGCGCGCTGAGCGATCGCTGGGGCACGCGCCCCCCGCAAAACACCGGCCAGGGCGGCGTGCCCGGAGTGGAGACTTTTTTCAGGGGGCCCACCGCCCTCTTTGGTGGAGCGCAATATCAGCTCAACGAACGCTGGGTGTTCAAGGCCGAATACGAGGGCAACGACTATCAGCGGGAGCCTCATCGCTCCGTCCTGCGACAGAACAGCCCCGTCAATCTGGGGGTGGTCTTTCGTCAGAATCCATGGCTCGACTGGGCCCTGGGCCTCGAGCGGGGCAACACCCTGATGCTTGGCCTGACCCTGCATACCGGCCCGCAAGGGCTGCAGGGCATGATCGCTCCCAAGGTGCTCGATCCGGCGTTGCCCCCGGTGCACGCCCTGCCCATTCAGCCGGCGCCGAATCCCGCCACGCCCGCTCAGTCTGCGGCTGAGCCGGCCAGGCCCGAGACGGCCTCGCCCAGGCAAAACGCTCCGGCAGTTGCCCCTGATCTGCCGGCACTCAAGCGGGCCATCCTCCAGAAAACCGGCTGGACCCTCAAGCGCCTGTCGATCACGCAAGATCGAGCCCTCGTTCACCTGCAGACCGATGCCGGGGTGCATGCCCGTGATCGACTGGAAGCGGTCACGCAACTGTTGCATGCGGCCCTGCCTGCCGAGGTGCGTCAGTTCGAGCTCACGCTCGCGCAGCGGGGTCTGCCCCTCGCGCGGGCCCGCATCGACCGGGCGGCCTGGGTCCAGGCCCGACTGACCCGCGTACCCCCATCGATCCAGGGACAGGCCACCGCTCTGAGCGCCAGCGAGCCGGACGCCGCGGCGCCCGCTTCGCAAGCCACTCTTCCCGACGACACTTTCACGCTGTCGGTCGGACCCAGCTATCAGCAGATTCTCGGCGGCCCGGATGGCTTCCTGCTGTTCAGGCTGGGGGCGCAGTTCGATGCGCAATGGCATCTCACCCCCGGAACCTGGCTCGCTGGCAGCGCTGATCTGCGGCTCATCGACAACTACGACCGCTTCAAGTACACCGCGCCCAGCGATCTGCCCCGGGTGCGCACATTTGCCCGCGAATACGCCACCGCCTCGCGCTTCACCCTGCCCTTGCTGCAGGCCCAGCATGTCCAGGCGCTGGGTGCGGGCCATCATGTGAGCCTCTATGGCGGCCTGCTTGAGCCCATGTATGGCGGCGTGGGCGCCGAGTGGTTCTGGCGGCCCTGGCGCAGCCGGCTCGCGCTTGGCCTCGATCTGAACCGTGTGAGGCAACGCGATTTCGAACAGGATTTCGGCTTTCGGGATTACCGCGTCACAACCGGCCACCTGAGTGTTTACTGGGACACCGGATGGCACGACCTGCAGGCCAAACTCATGATCGGCCAGTACCTGGCGGGCGATGTGGGCGCCACACTCGATATCCGTCGCCAGTTTGCCAACGGCATTGCCATCGGCGCCTGGGCGACCAAAACCAATGTTTCGGCCGCGCAGTTCGGCGAAGGCAGTTTCGACAAGGGCATCTACCTGAGCGTGCCGTTTGATGTTCTGCTCTCGCGCTCCACTGCGGGCATCGCCAACCTGGTCTACAACCCGCTCACCCGCGACGGGGGGGCCCGGCTCAATCGACGCTATACCCTCGAGGAACTCACCCGCCAGGGCAGTGCCGGCGCCTGGTCGGTGGCACCGCCCGTTACGTCCCGCTGAAGGCGGCGCCGAGCTGGCCAATCGCGTCGCGCGGCTCCTCGCCCACCAGCATCTCAAGCCGCAGCCTGGCCAGAGCCGTCACATAGCGGGTCTGGGCCAAATCGCGACGAACCTGCGCAAGCTGCTGCTGCGCGTTGAGCACATCAATCAGGGTCCGGGATCCGGCCTGCATTGAGCGTCGGTTGGATTCAACCAGCTGATCGGCGGAACGCAGGGCCTGCTGCAGAGCCAGGATACGACGCTCGCCCTCGGTATAGGCGCGAAACTCGCGATGCACACGCACCGACAGATCACGACGCGCGCCTTCGAGGGCCTCCTCGGCGCGCTGCAATTCGGCATGGGCCTGACGCACTGCTGAATCGATGAGGCCACCGGTGTAGATCGGCAGGTTGAACTGCAGCCCCAGGATCTGATTCTGGTAGCGCGATGCCGGGGTCAGCACGTTTTCACTGCTGCTTCGAACCACCTGACCCACCAGATCGAGGGTGGGCTTGCGCGAAGCGGTGGCCTTGTCGATGTCGAGTCGGGCGGCGTCGCGGCGGGCCTCCAGGGCTTTGAGTTCGGGGCTGTGCTGCAGCGCCTGGCGCACCCAGTTCTCAACCTCCATGGACTGCAGTGCTGGCAGCCTGAGCTGGTCTCCGGTCAGGCCCTGCAGGGCCGTGACGGGTTGCTGCACCATCACCGAAAGCTGCCTGCGGGTGCTGTCAATCTGCTGTGCGGCCTCAAGCGCCTGCGCCTGGTTCAGATCAAGACGGGCCTGAATCTCGTCGATGTCGGTCCGGACACCCGAGCCCGCCTGCAGTGCTGCACGCGCAGCATCCAGCTGGGTGCGCAGGGTTTTCTCCTGGATCTGCACAAAGGCCTGCTGATCCTGCGCGAGCAGGGCCTCGAGATAGGCCCCTGTCAGACGCACAGCCAGATTGCGGGCTTCGGTCTCCAGTGAGGCCTGGGATTCCGCGATGACCTGATCAGCCTGGGCACGATCGATCAGCAGGCTCGGTCGATACAAGGGCTGGCGCAGGGTCAGGTTGTAGTTCTGGCTGCCATAGTGCTCATCCACGCTGCTTGAGACCCCGCCTCCCGACTGGGTGCGATGAATGTCGTTGCGATTGGCGCTCGCGCTGAAGCTCACGCTCGGTCGCAAACGCGCCAGAGCCTGGGGCAGGCGCTCACGTTGTACATCGGAGGCTGCGCGCGCAGCACGCAGTGCACTGTCGTGCTCGAACGCCGCCGTCCAGGCTTGCATCAGACCGATCTGCCCGGAGCCCTGTGCCCCGGCCTGTGCGGGCGCAAGACACGCAATCGCCCCGAGGACCAGAGCGGCGAGGGAACTGCAACGGGCCAGGTGCTGCAGGGTCATGCTCAATCCTCGGCCATGCTGCCCACCAGACGGCGTGTGAGCGGGGCGGTCAGGTAGGTGAGCACCGAACGCTCACCGGTCTTGATCACGACATCAGCCGGCATGCCGGGCTGCATGCGGCGATCCCCCAGGGCCTTCATGCCCTGGGCAGTCAGGCGGATCCGGGCCAGGTAGTAGCTCATCTGCGTTTGGGGATCGGTGATGATGTCCTGCGAGATGGAGACCACCTCGCCCTCGGCGACCAGGCTCGGAGTTTGTCGAAAGGCCGAAAAGCGGACATCGGTGAGCAGTCCCACCTGCACCTTGTCGATCAGATGAGGTTCGATGAAGGCCTCGAGCATGAGGGGCTCATTGGCCGGCACGATATCCATCAATCGCTGGCCGGCCTGAATCACGGCTCCGGGCGACTGCACCTGCAAACCGACCACCTGGCCGGCGGCCGGCGCCCTCACCTCGATGCGCTCGAGATCGGCCTTCACAGCAGCGAGCTTTTCGGCTTCAGCCTGCACGTCGCGCTGCACATCGCTCAGCAGTGAGCGCACTTCCTTGCGGTCCTCCTGTGTTCTGGAGACTGCACGCTGACGCAGTTCATCAATCGAATGACGCGCCCGCTGCACCACCCCGCGGGATTCGGCGAGCACGGCCTGCAGCTCGGCAACGTTGCGCTCAAGCTCGAGCTGGCGATTGCGCGGGGCATAGCCCTCCTTGACCAGGCCTCGGGTCTGGGCGAGTTCCTCTTCGATCAGGGCGAGCTGTCTGGACCGACTGACCTGCACCGAATCGGCGGTCTGGATGGTGGCCTGCTGGCCCCGAATCCCTTCTTCAATCACCTGAAGATCGGCCTGCAGAGCGGCTTTTCGGGAATCAAAGAGCTGCTGCTGCGAGCGCATCTGCGCATCGATTGCGGGATCGGTGCGAGCGGCCAGAAGATCAGGATGCCAGTCGATGCGACCCGCGCCCGCCTGTTCTGCAAGCAGGCGACCCTGCATGGCGCGCAGCCCCAGATAGCGCTGCCGGACGGCCTCATGATTGGCCCGGGCCACGGCTGCATCGAGCAGCATGAGGGGCTGGCCCTCCTTGACGACGCTTCCCTCGCCCACCAGGACCTTGTCGATGATGCCGCCGGCAGGATGCTGAACCGGCTTGCGCTTGGTGTCGATGGCCACCGACGCACGGCTGTAGGCCCCCTCGTCAAGGGGTGCCAGAGCCGCCCAGAGCAGGAACCCACCCAGTCCGATCAACAGGGCAAGCAGACCCGAGCGGCCTGCACGCTGCAGGGCAGACCGTGCGGAGGCTTCGGGAGCCGGGGATTCTGAAAGCTGTGTCATGGCTGAACCTGGGGAGTCAGGGCTGGACCGAAGGCTGGGGGGCCGCTGACGCGGAGCGCTTGTCATGCGAAATCAGGTGGCCATCGGCCAGCACCAGCACGCCATCGGCGATGGCCACCATCTGGGGATTGTGAGAAACGACCAGGGCGGTCGCCCCCTGATCACGTCGCTCGCGCAGGGCTCGGATCAGGGCCCCCTCACCGACATCATCGAGATTGGCATTGGGCTCGTCGAGAATCAGCAGCGATGGATTGCCATAGAGGGCGCGTGCCAGAGCGATGCGCTGGCGCTGTCCGCCCGACAACGCTCCGCCGGCCACACCGACCGGTGTGTCATAACCCGCGGGCAGGCGCAGGATGGCCTCATGCAGCCCGGCCGCCCGGGCCGCAGCGATCACGGACTCGGCGATCTGCTGCTCCGAGCGACCCGCCGCAGGGTCGGGGGATTCAAAGCGGCTGATGTTCTCGGCGATGCTGCCTTCGAAGAGCTCATGGTCCTGGGGCATGCAGCCGATCCGGGCGGCGCGTGCTTGATCGCTGAGCTGGGCGACGGACTGACCGTCGATCCATACCTCGCCCTGAGTGTCGGGCCAGGCCGCAGTGAGTGCACGCATGAGGGTGGATTTGCCCGAACCCGAAGGCCCCATGACCAGCGTGATGCTGCCCGCCGGAACCTCAAAGGACAGCCCGTTGAGTATGGGTTTGGCCCGACCGGGCACGGAAGCCACCAGGCCCCGAACCTGTACTGCGGGCGGGCTCGATCCAGGACCCGGCATGCCTGAGTGCGGCGATGCCCCCAGGACGGCGCGCGCCGTGGCGGGGGTATCAGGGTCAGGCGAATCCGGGGTCACGCCTGCCGACTCGTGCTCACGCAAAAACGTCTGCAGGCGGCTGCGGGCCTGTCGTGCTGATACAAAACTGCGCCAGGTGGAGATGATGGTGTCGATCGGTGAGAGCGCCCGATTCATCAGGATGTTGGCCGCAATCATGCTGGCCGGCGAGATCTGCGAATCAATCACCAGCAAGGTGCCCACCGCCAGAATGAGCGATTGCTGCACATAGCGAACGAATCGGCTGAAGGCCGCCTGTCGCTGGCTGAGTTCGATCGTCTGGCCATACGCGGCATTGAACTTCTCATGCCAGAGTCGGGCCCGCCTGAAAATCGCCGGCGCCATGCCCATGGCATGGATGGCTTCGGCTGAACGCAGGTGGTTCTGCACGAACTGTGCTTCCTGGGCCTGCGCCAGCGATACCTCGGCTGCGGGCTGCAGCACATTGCGATGGCTGATCAGCGCAACCGTCAATTGCACCAGCGCAAAGCCCAGCGATGCGATGCCCAGCCACGGATGCAACAGAAACAGCACGATCAGATAAAGCGGCGACCAGGGAAGGTCGAGCACCGCGGTGGCACCGCCACTCGAAAGAAACTGGCGCAACTCGTTGAGGTCGGCCAGGGCCCGATTGGGCAGGGCCGTGGCCGCGCGAAGCTGTGCGGCAAATGTGGCCGCGAAGACCCGCGGCGAGAGCGAAGCCTCGAGCGCTGCCGAAACCCGCACGAGCATGCGTGAACGGGCCCATTCGGCCAGGGCCATGACCGCAAAGAGATAGAGCGTGATGAGCGAGACGGCTGCCAGGGTGCCCAGATTGCGGCTCAGAAGCACGCGATCGTAGACCTGCAGCATGTACAGGGTGGGCACCAGCATGAGCAGGTTGGCCACACCGCTGAAGGCCATGGCAAGCAGCAGGGCGCGCTTCACGAGGCCGTTCCCATCGGACCCCGGGCCGCAGCGGCCCCGCCCGCCGTGCCCGGCCCGGATCCGGCGATCCGCGCCTGTTGGGCCTGTTGGGCCTGTTGGGCAGCCTTCTGCAGGTTGGCGAGGACTTCGTCGCGCGGACCGAAAGCGAGTTGCGCGCCATCGCGCAACACCAGAATCTTGTCGGCCTGCGCCAGGACCCGAGTCCGGTGGGTCATGACCACCGTGATCGCTCCCGCCTTGCGCCGGGTTTCAATCGCCTGTGCCAAGGCCAGGTCACCCGCCTGATCAAGACTGGAGTTGGGTTCATCGAGCACAAGCAACACCGGATCACCGTAGAGCGCCCGGGCCAGGGCCAGCCGTTGACGCTGCCCGCCAGACAGGCGCTGACCGTCGCGACCGACCGACGTCTGCAACCCCTCCGGCAGGCTGTCGATGAGGTCGTTCAGACCCACCGCCTGCACCGCTGCCTCGATCCTCGCCTGCGTCTCGGGACTGTCGGTTGCGCCGAACCGTGCAATGTTCTCGGCCACGGTGCCTTCAAGCACATCCACCGACTGCGGCACATAGCCCAGGTGAGGGCCGAGTTGTGCTTTGTCCCAGATGTAGAGGTCGGCACCATCGAGACGCACCTTTCCGCCCGTGGACGCCAGCACACCGGTCAGCAGCCGCGCCAGGGTGGTCTTGCCACTCGCGGAGGGGCCGATCACCGCGAGCACTTCGCCGGCCTGAAGCGCAAACTGAATGCCCTTCAGGATCGGGGCGGGCAGTCCGGGCAAGGTGACCACCGCCTGCTCCACCGTCAGCTGGGCCCGAGGGGCGGGCAAGGGCATGGCGGGTTGCGGTGCGGGTGCGCGCGACAGGGCCTCGTCCAGCCGAGCCCAGGCTTCGCGCGCACCGATCACGCTGCGCCATTGCGTGATGCCCTGCAACACCGGCGCCATCATGCGTCCCGCAAGGACCGAGGCAATGATCAGCATGACATCGCCGCCATTGATGGACTGCTGCAGCAACAACCACGCCCCCAGGCCGAGCATGGCCGATGACAGGGCCGTCTGGATGAAGCGGGCGATCGCCTGGCTGATGGCGGAGGATTCAATGGCCTGCTGCTGCTGACGCTGGGCCTCGTGCTGCACTCTGGCCCAACGCCGCTGCAGCGCATGGATCATGCCCATCGAGCGAACAACAACCGCATTGCGCAAGGCCCCGTCGAGATACTGCTGAGCGGCGATGCCCGAGCGGCCCGCCTGACGCAAGGGCTCGCGGGTCTGGCGATCCCCGACGATCCCCACGGCCACCATGGCCAACGCGGCGAGCAGGGCGCACAGCCCCATCCAGGGGCTGATGAGGAAGATGGCCGCCAGAAAGAGCAGCGATACCGGCGCGTCGAATCCCGCCGTCACGGCCTGCGACCCGATGAATTCGCGCAGCGTGCGCAGATCGCTGAGCGGCTGGATTCCGCCCGGACCGCGCAGATTGAGCTCATGCACAGCCTGCAGCACGCGCGGCTGCAGCTTTTCATCAAACTGCAGGGCAGCACCGCGCAACAGCTCGCTGCGCACCCATTGGAGGGTTTCCATCAGCGCGTAGGCCAGCACCACCATGACGGTGAGCATGAGCAGCGTGGTGAGACTGCGGCTGGCCACCACCCGGTCATACACCTCCAGCATGTAGAGAGTGGGTACAAACACCAGGACGCCCAGAAGCACCGAATACAGCCCCACGCGCCAGCCAAGCGGCGCGAGGGTCTGAAGGGCAGCGGAGAGCTCACCACGGGGCTTGGACAGCATGAAACCAGTTTAGCATTGGGCAATGAAGATCCTGATTATTCACCAGAACTTTCCCGGCCAGTTCGTTCATTTAGCGAGGTTTTTAGCCAACGACCCACAGCTTGAGGTGGTGGGTGTGGGCGAAACCCGCAACCTCAAGGGCCGCCCACCGGTTCATCCGCGCATCCGGCTGATCGGCTATGAACCCCACGGCACGGGCAAGCCTCAAACGCATCCGTATCTGCGCGACCATGAAGGCCATGTGCGCCGCGGGCAGACCGTGGCCCGTGTGCTGCTGCAACTCAAGACCCAGGGCTGGTCGCCGGATCTGATCCTGTGTCACCCGGGCTGGGGGGAAGGTCTCTTTCTCAAGGATGTGTATCCCGAGGCGCGGGTGGTGCAGTACTTCGAGTACTACTACGACGCGCAGGGCGGCGACATGGGCTTTGATCCGGAGTTTCCGAGCACGCTCGATGACGCCGCGCGCGTGCGCCTGAAGAACAATACCCAGCTGGTCAGCCTGATGGGCAGCGATGAAGGGCTCTCGCCCACGCAATGGCAGCGATCCCGGTTTCCGGAGATCGTGCGCTCGCGGATTCGCGTGATGCACGAGGGCGTGGACACCCGCATCGTGAAGCCCGATGCGCAAGCCTGGATCAAGGTGGCCGGCAAGACCCTGCGGGTGGGCGATGAGGTGGTCACCTATGTGGCCCGCAACCTCGAGCCCTATCGGGGGTTTCATTCCTTCATGCGCAGCCTGCCTCAGCTGCAGGCCCTGAGACCCAACGCCCAGGTGATCGTGGTGGGGGGCAATGATGTGAGCTATGGCCGGCGGCCCGACAACGGCCAGACCTACCGGCAGATCTATTGCGAGCCGCTCAAGAACCAGGTCGACTGGAGCCGCGTTCACTTTGTGGGGCATCTGCCCTACCAGGACTACCTGCGGGTGCTGCAGGTCAGTGCCGCGCACATCTACCTCACCTACCCCTTCGTGCTGTCATGGTCCATGCTCGAATCGATGGCTGCAGGCTGCGTGCTCGTGGGCTCCAACACCGCGCCCGTAAGAGAGGTGATTCGCCACGAGGACAACGGTCTGCTGGTGGATTTCTTTGATCCCGAGGCCATCGCCCAGACCCTGGCCCGCGTGCTGGAGGAAAAGCCGGTGCACCTGCGCGACCGCGCGCGCCAGACGGTGGTGGAGGGCTATGACCTCACGACGCGGTGCCTGCCGATGTGGGTGGAGATGGCGGTGGGTGCGGCTTGATTCAAACGAGGGCCGCGTAGTCGTTGAGGTCAAGACACCGATAGCCTTGACCCACGAGGGCGCGTCGAGTGTCCGCAGTGAACTCAGGCGCAAAAAGAACACGCTCGTGGTTCCACTGGCTGAGATGGCGATGCTCCTTGACTTGCAAAAAGTCCGCGATGTGGGTCTCGAAGCGTGCAAGGGATGCTGCGTTGTGTGCGAACTCTGATCGCTTGCAGGCGCCGAAACGCACTCGCTTGGTGGGTTCGTCGAGGGCAACGACATCGATCTCGATGCTGCGTGCGGCGTTTCGGGGGCGATTCCAGTAACCCAGCCTCACCTCGGACAACTCGAAGTCACCGAGGCCTTTGCGCGACATCTCGATGTGCAGCGAGCGAATGAGCTTTTCGAAACTGGAGCCCTCCAGCGTCTGCAGCCTCGGCATTGCAGCGGCCAAGGCCTTCTCCAGGGGGCGCATGCGCGCTGCGTCTCGAGCCGGTTTGGCCACCGACAGCCATGCCCGCAGAAAGTTGTCGGCAATGTAGTAGCGAGCGTTGCGGCTCTTTGAGTCTGAAAAGACTGGCTGCAATTTGTCGACCATCCCGTAGTTGTTCACGAGACGACTGATGACTGCGGCCACGGGTTGGTTGTCGTGAGGGTCGTTCAAGGCGCTCACCAATTCGCCGTTGGTGCATCCGCCATGGCTCGACAGATAATTCAACACCGACACGGCCTTTCCTCGAAGCTCACGCAGAAACCACGTGTCTGCCTCTTCGGACAGCGGGCTCGAGCCGCGCACGAAAAGCCTGGTCAGCAACTGCTCTGAGAAAGGCTCTGCACCGACACTGAAGAGGTCCTGCACGTAGGCATCGTGATAGAACTTCGGCACCCCTTCAAAAAACGTCCAGAGCGTCAGCCATTGCGACGGGCGATCCAAACCCTGGCTTCGGTAGACCCTCATCAAATCTGCAAAATCCCAGTGATCGAGTTTCAGCTGTGCGGTGACTCGGCCGTACAGAGGCGCTGCCCGGTCATCGAGCAGCGCATCCATCTCCGACTGCAACGATCCGAGCACGAACAAGCCACCGTGCGGCAGAGATCGTTCGCGCAACTCGTCGACCTCCGCCTGCAAGAAGGAGTTGAATGCGCGCAACTTGGCCCGCGTGAAATACTGAAATTCATCGAGGACCACAACGAAGCTCGCCCTGCAGAGTTGGCCAATGGCATGAACCATCGTTGGAAAATCCACAACGTGGGCAGCCAGGGCACGAGGCACTTGCTGCTCGCTGTCCTCCAGGCTGCGCCGCAGTGTGAGGGCGACATCCCGTTCATCGGAGTCTGGGACCTGCATGTAGATGAGGCGAGACTCGAGGGCTGGGTAGCTCTTGGCCAACTGTGAGAGAAGCGCTGTCTTTCCGATGCGCCTGCGCCCTTCGATGCGGCAGAAGAACCACCGCTTTGCCTGCACCAATCGCCCTAGCTCGGCGAGCTCTTCTGTGCGTCCGTAGAAGTCCCAGCCCGACACGGCCTATCCTTTAAGATATAAATTTTTATCCTAAGTACTTTTATATCTTAAGTCAATGATTTAAATGGTGGTTTTCATGATCACCCGCCCTTCATCGGTCGCTTAACGCCCGAACGCCACTCATGCCACGCGTTGCTTCGCCATGCATGTCTACAGAGCTCAAAGCGACGCTTTCAGTCAAAGGGCAGGTCAGTCTGCCGGCCGAGGTCGATGTGAGATCGCTCAAGGGCCGAGTGGCCAGGCCCGCCAAGCCGGTCCGCCTTCAGGGCATGGAGTCGGCCATCGCTGAGCGGCAGGCTCAGCTGCAAGTCGGTTCATCGAACAGGAGTTGAGCCCTGTACCGAAACCCCAGCGCGGACTTCCATGACCCGTTGATCGCCACGCTCGCCACCGCCCGCGGCGCGCAGGCAGTCACGTTCGACACCAAGGCCTCGAGGCGGTTGGGTATGCGGTTGCTGGTGCAGCGTCACTGACTGTACCCAAAACCGTGACCTCGGCGCCTCAGTAGCGAGGCGAACCGCAACCCCCAACTGTGCCGATGGCCGACACGAATGGATGAATGGTCGGCTAATTGAAGTAATTCACCCGAAAGGGTGATGCGCACCAGACCATAGTTCAGGAGCATCCGAGGGTTGAGTTCAGCACGCCCCGGATCCTCCCATGAGCACAGCCCCGATCGCCTCCACCAGCCCTTCTGACTCGGGCGACAGCGTCGTTTTCATTGACAGCCGCATCAGCAGCCTGGAGTTGGTGGTTGCGGGGCTGGCTGCAGGCACGCGATGGGTGATCGTCAACTCAGAGCGCGATGGCCTCACCCAGATTGCTGCGGCCCTGCAAGGCGCAAGCAATCTGCAGTCGATTCAGGTGCTCTCGCATGGCGGGCCCGGCTCATTGCTGTTGGGCTCAGGCAGCATCACCTCAGGCACCCTGCAGAGTCAGGCGGTGCTGCTCGCAAGCATTGGTGCGGCACTCGCGCCCGAGGGCGATCTGCTGCTCTACGGCTGCAATGTGGCGCAAGGGGATTCGGGGGCGCAGTTCATTGCGCTGCTGGCGCAGCTCACCGGGGCCGATGTGGCGGCCTCCACCGATCTCACGGGAGATGCGTCACTGGGTGGGGATTGGGTGCTTGAGGCGAATACGGGGGCGATTGAAGTTACCGCGCTCAGCCTCGATGGCTTGATCGGG
>Ga0255087_1000140_pt1 | contig 34552 bp, 30 predicted proteins | sample Colum_Miss_RepA__FD_188561 | JGI IMG/M metagenome (GOLD analysis project Ga0255087, IMG submission 188561) | Freshwater microbial communities from Columbia River, Oregon, United States - Colum_Miss_RepA_8d | ecosystem: Environmental > Aquatic > Freshwater > River | place: USA: Oregon | collected...
GCAATGCAGGATCGCCCAGCGCGCGATTGACCTCGGCCGACAGTCGATCTGACACCGCGGCAGGCAGGCCCTGTGGCGCGAGCAAGCCCAGCCACTGATCTGCTTCGAAGTCCTGGATCCCTGCCTCGATCATGGTGGGCGTGTCGGGCAGTCCTGAAAACCGTTCCCGGCTGGTGATGGCAAGGGCCTTCACTCGGCCGGACCTTACATGAGGCAGGGCGACTGTGATGTTGGCCATCTGAAAGTCGATGCGGCCCGCGAGTTGATCGTTCATGGCCCCGGGTGCGCCGGTATAGGGGACATGGACGGCAAAGATGCGGTTCTCCGCCTTGAAGCGCTCGACAACCAGATGCGCGAAGGATCCAATTCCTGCCGAGGCATAGGTGAGCTGGCCAGGCCTGCGGTGAGCGAGCTCGAGCAGATCCTTGACCGTATTCACCTGAATCGACGGGCCGGCGACCAGGATTGAGGGCGCGTTCGCCACGAGTGCCACGGGTTGGAGGTCCTGCATCGGACGAAAGGACGCCCGTGTCTGCAGGGCAGCGCTGACCGTCAACGAGCTGGTTGCAAACAACAGCGTATGGCCATCGGCTGCCGCTCGGGCAACATGCTCTGAGCCCACGCTGCCTCCTGCGCCCACCCGATTTTCAATCACCACGGGTTGCCCGAGCGCGGTCTGCAATCGGCTGGCCAACTGGCGTGCAGCAATGTCGACCAGCCCGCCGGCAGGCCAAGGCACCACCATCCGAATCGGCCGGCTTGGCCAGGGTGGGTTCTGGGCCAGTGACAGGCCTGGAGAGAAGGCGGCACAAGCGCTCGTCGACAGGCTGGCCTTGATCAGTCTTCGTCGAACAGATGCGTTCTTGTCCATGGTGGACCATCCCTGAGCGCTTGAATTGAATGTCCTGATCTTACGCGCGCAGTGGCGCCCCACGCGCGGAGCTCAACCAATCCGGCTACCGGGTCCTCGAACGCCCGGCATACTCCATGATCTGACTTTCCTGGACGACCTCGCATGAATGCCTCGTTGCGCATCACCCGACTGCAGGTGCGCGTGTTTCGCCACCCGATTGAGCGGCCCGTCATCACGTCCTTTGGCGTCATGAAGGACCGGCCCTGCGTGCTGGTGTGTGTGGAAGATGACCAGGGTGTGCGCGGCTGGGGCGAGGTCTGGTGCAACTTTCCCTCGGTGGGTGCCGAGCACCGCGCCCGGTTGGTCAACAGCGTGCTGTGGCCCATGCTCGAGGGCCGCAGCTTTGCTTCACCACGGCAGGCCTTTGCTCAGATGAGCGCGGCCACCGCGGTGCTGGCCATTCAGAGCGGTGAGCCGGGCCCCCTGGCCCAGGCCGTTGCCGGCGTGGATCTGGCGCTCTGGGATCTGGTGGCTCGCCGCGCCGGCCTGCCCTTGTGGCGGGCGCTGCGCGAGGCCTTGGGTTCGCCAGTCGACCCCACGGCGGATCACGATCCGTCCGAGGGGGATCAGCGAACGGTCCCCACCGCTGCAACCGCGCGCCATTCAGCTGCGAATGGGCGCATTCCCGTCTATGCCAGCGGCATCAACCCCGATTCCGCCGCCGACCCCGATGGCCCGCGTCAGCTCGTGGCCCGGCGTCGTGCCGAGGGCTATACGGCCTTCAAGCTCAAGATCGGCTTTGAGCCCGAGCGCGATCTGCGCAGCCTGCGCGGTATGCAGGAGGCGGCAGGCCCGGGCGCCGATCTGATGGTCGATGCCAATCAGGCCTGGGACCTCACAACGGCGCTGGCGCGCATGCCGCTCTTTGCAGACTTTGGTCTGCGCTGGATCGAAGAGCCCCTGCGGGCCGATGTGCCCTGGGCGCACTGGCAGATCCTGCGCGCCCGCAGCCCGGCGCCGCTCGCGGCCGGCGAGAACGTGGCGGGCGATGCCGCCTTTGATGCCCTGCTCGCGGCCCGCGCCGTGGCTGTGGTGCAGCCTGATGTGGCCAAGTGGGGCGGGCATTCGGGCAACCTGCCCATCGTGCAGCGTGTGCTGGCCGCGGGCCTGCGCCACTGTCCGCACTACCTCGGCGGGGGCATCGGCCTGCGTCATGCCGGCCACCTGCTGGCGGCCACCGGGGGAACGGGGCGCCTTGAGATCGATGCCAATGACAACCCTCTGCGCACGCTGCTGTGCGGATCGATCGCGCAGGTGAGTGCCGGCGAGGTGCAGCTTGAGGACGCGCCCGGCATCGGGGCCGAGCCCGATCTGGATGCGATTCGCGAGATTGAGACACTGACGCTCTGAGCGATCGGCGCTTCAGCGCCTCAGTCTTGGGCTCGATTCACCCCTGAGACCGATTCAACCCCGAGACTGATTCAGCGCCAGCCTGATTCAGCAGGATGTTGGATCAGGATTCAGCGGGCCTGACTCAGCGCGGCCTGCGCGGCCGCCGGATCAATCAGCGGATGAATCTCGAAGCGGGCCGGAATCATCTCCGCCCATTCGGTCAGCCGCGCATGAAGCACCTCGTTGGAGGGCACATCGAACACCACTGCCATGCCGCGCGGCACGCGCGCCCAGGCGCCGCGCACGCTGCCGGCCTGCTGCTGAGGCGCGAGCCAGGCCCAGAAGGCCTGCCGATGATGAGCGACCTCGGAGGGGCGCTCGGGGCGCGGTTCACTCAGGACGAGAAAGAGCATGAGCTACCGGGCGGTCACCAGCGAGACCCGCGTACCACAAAGCACCAGCGCACCCTGCGCATCCACACTGCCGCGCGCCTTGGCACGCGCCAGGATGCGTTGCGGATCACGCACGGTCAGTTCGATGCAGCTCACGCCTTCGCCGCGTCCATCGGTGGCCACCTCAAAGCGGATCGTGCCGCCCTGCGACAGGCGCTGCTCAAAGCCGCCCGCCACGGGTTGCGCAGGCACACCCAGCACCTCGGCCCAGCGGGCCGCCATGGCGGCCGTACCCGCGGCGTCTTCACCCTGTACGGTCACGCCGCTGATCGCCAGACAGTCTTCGGTGCGGACATGCTTGTGCCAGTCGGGGCCGCCCCATTCCCAGCGCTCGGGTGGCTCCATGGCATCGATTGAAAGAATCGCCCCGCCCACATCGCGCGGATGCAGGTGGGTCATGTACACCCCGTCGGGCCGCGAATACTCGGCCACCACCCGCACCCCCAGCGCTGCCGGGCGGGCCCGGGCGGCGTGGATATCCTGCACCTGCAGGATCACCATGTAGCCGCCATCGCCTGCGCGCTTGTCGAGCAGGCGCCCCGCGGTGGTGCCGGCCTGCGCCGGACTCACCACCTCGAGGAAGGTGTCGCCCACCGGCATCACCACATTGACCAGACCATACTTGGCCACGGCCGGGTCGCGAAACCCGACCGACAGGCCCAGCACCTCGGTCAGTTCAGTGGCCGCGGCCTCAAGGTCGCGGGCCACGAGGGCAATCTGGCGCAGGCGCATGGATGCAACTCCGGCAGGGGTTGGGGCCCGTGTTCTTCGGGGGCTGTCCGCTCAGGCTCAGGCCGCGCGCCAGTCCTGGAAGCGCTTGCCGGCTGCGGCGAGCTCAACCAGCAGGGGGGCGGGTTCGAAGTCTGCGCCGAGCGCCGAGTAGCTGCGCAGCTTGGCCACCACCTTGTCCAGACCCATGAGATCGGCATAGAACATCGGCCCGCCGCGGTACTTCGGAAAACCGTAGCCCGCCTGATAGATGATGTCGATGTCGCTTGCGCGGATCGCCTTGCGCTCGGCCAGGATCTTGGCGCCCTCATTGATCATGGGCAGCAGGCAGCGCTCGAGGATCTCGTCATCAGGGGCCTGGCGCGGCGTGTTGCCGGCCTTGGTGATGAACTCCTTGATGATGCCCTCGGTGACTGGCGACGGCGAGGGATTGCGGTTCTCGTCGTAGTCGTACCAGCCCTTGCCGGTCTTCTGGCCGCGGCGATCAAGCTCGCACAGGCGATCGCGAATGGTCAGACCCTTGGATTCGGCCTTGACCCAGCCCAGATCGAGACCGGCCAGATCGCTCATGGCGTACACGCCCATGGGGAAGCCGAAGTCGTAGAGCACGCGGTCGATGTCCCACGGCATGGTGCCCGACATCAGCAGCTGCTCGGCGGCCCGACGACGGGCAGCCAGAATCCGGTTGCCCACAAAGCCCGGGCACACGCCCACCAGTGCCGCGATCTTGCCGATCTTCTTGGCGATCTGCATGGAGGTGGCAATGACCGACTTGGAGGTGTGATCGGCACGCACCACCTCGAGCAGGCGCATGACATTGGCCGGCGAGAAGAAATGCAGGCCGATGACGTCTTGCGGACGCTTGGTGACCGAGGCGATCTCGTCGATGTTCAGCGCCGAGGTGTTGGTGCCCAGGATGGCGCCCTGCTTCATGAAGCTGTCGAGCTTGGTGAAGATCTCCTTCTTGACCTCCATGCGCTCGAACACGGCCTCGATCACGAGGTCGACATTGGCGATGTCCTCGAGGCGCGTGGTGCCGGTGATCAGGGCCATGCGCTGCTCGACCTGCTCCATCGTGAAGCGGCCGTTCTTGGCACTGCGCTCATAGTTGGCGCGCACCACCTTCAGGCCGCGATCGAGGGCTTCCTGCGTGGTCTCCACGATCGTGACCGGATAGCCCACATTGACGAAGTTCATGGCGATGCCACCACCCATGGTGCCCGCGCCGATGATGCCCACGGTCTTGACCGGAATGATGGGGGTGTCGGCCGGCACGTCGGGGATCTTCCAGACTTCGCGCTCGGCAAAGAAGGTGTAGCGCTGGGCGGCCGACTGCGAGCCGGTGACGAGCTCCGTGAAGAGGCGGCGCTCTTCGGCGATGCCCTCATCGAAAGGCAGATTGACGGCGGCCTCGATGCACTTGATGTTGCTCTCGGGGGCCATGAAGCCCCGGAAGGCGCGTGCGTTCTTCTTGCGGAAGTTGGCGAAGATCTCGGGCTTGCCGCGGGCGGCCTCGACCTTCTCGTTCATGTCGCGCACCCGACGCAGCGGACGCTTTTCGGCGACCACCTTCTCGGCAAAGGCAATGGCGGTTTCGCGTAGCTTGCCTTCTTCGGCCAGCGCATCGACCAGGCCCATGGCAAGGCACTCCTTGGCCGGAACATGCGCGCCGCTGGTGACCATCTCAAGCGCGCGCTCGGGCCCAACAATGCGGGGCAGGCGTTGCGTGCCACCCGCGCCGGGCAGCAGACCCAGATGCACCTCGGGCAGGCCGCACTTGGCCGACGGCACCGCCACGCGGTAGTGGCAGCACAGGGCCACTTCAAAGCCACCGCCCAGCGAGGTGCCGTGAATGGCACCAATCACGGGCTTGCTCGCGTTTTCCATGCGGTTTTGCACATCGCGCAGGTTGGCGCCGCGCGGGGGCTTGCCGAACTCAGAGATGTCGGCGCCGGCAATGAAGGTCTTGCCTTCACAGATCAGCACGATGGCATCGGTCGCGGGGTCTGCGGAGGCCTGCGTGAATGCAGCGTCCAGGCCATCGCGCACATCGGCGGACAGCGCATTGACCGGGGGCGAATTGAGGGTGATGACCGAGATGCGACCGACATTGGTGAGGTCGGTAACGGCGTTGATGGCGCCCATGCGTGCTCCTCCAGAGTGTTTGTATGAAACCGTTTGGACTTCGAATATACCGCAGGGGCCGGTGAGCCCAAGCCCTTCGAGCCGCTTATCGGGCCGTTCGATAGGGCTCTTCAAAGTCCAGAAAATCCTGCTCCGCGCAGGCCTCGCTCACCCAGGCGGCAACCGCTGGATGCGCCAGCACCCGGGCCATGTAGGCTGAGGTGTGAGGCGAGACCGGCAGGCCATAGGTCCGCAGGCGCATGACCACCGGTGCAAAAAAGGCGTCGGCCGCGCAGAAATCGCCCAGCAAGAAACCGCTGCCCTGCACCGCGCTGTGCGCGAGGCTGTCCTGCCAGAGGCGCTCGAGCAAGGCAACCTCGGCCCTCAGATCGGCATGCTCGGCCCACAGGCGAGCACCCACTTCGGGCAGATGCGCCTCGATGTTCATCGGACACAGGCTGCGCAGCCGGCCGAATCCGGAATGCATGGTGGCGCACAGGCTGCGCGCCCGTGCACGCGCACGGGACTGCGTCGGCCACACGCCGGCCTGAGGAAACCGTTCGGCGAGGGTCTCGACGATGGCCAGACTGTCCCAGACCACTTCATCGTCCTGCCTCAGCAGGGGCACCTTGCCGATGGGCGTGAGCGGATCCAGGGTCTGTCGAAACTGTGACCCGGGGGCAAAGCTGTCGAAGCGCACCCTCACCTCGGTGAAGGCGATGCCACAGGCCCGCATCAGCACCCAGGGGCGCATCGACCAGGACGAGTAGTTCTTGTTTCCGATGTAAAGGGTCAGCATGAGGCCTCGGGAGGTTCAGTCGATCAGGGGTGGTGCCCCTGTATGGTACGGGGATGAGCACTCGCCCCGCCCCGGTCCTCGCCACTCTGGCCGTGCCTGCCTTGGCCCTGTTGTGGGGACTGAACTGGCCGGTCGTGCGTGTGCTGCTGGATCGATGGTCGCCCTGGCAGCTGCGCATGGTGGGTCTGGGCACCGGCGCTGCCCTGCTGCTGGGCCTTGCCCTCTGGCGTGGCCTGCCTTTGCGCATCCCCGTGGGCCAGCGCGCCCGCCTGCTGATCTCGGCCCTGCTGAGTCTGGTGGGCTTCAATCTGTGTACGGCCTTTGCGCAACTGCATGGCAGCACGGCGCGCGCCACCATCCTGACCTATGCCATGCCCGTATGGGTGGTGTTGCTCGCCTGGCCGGTGGTCCGGGAGCGCCCAGACCTGCGGCGCACGAGCTCGGTGTTGTTCGCGGTGGCGGGCATCGTGCTGCTGGCTGTACCCATGGTGCAGTCTGGGCTGCCCTTGCTGGGCGCCGTCTTTGCGCTCGGGGCGGGGCTGAGCTGGGCTGCGGGCACGGTGTTTCTCAAGCGCTGGCCGATCGATCTGCATCCGATCGTGGCGACGGGCTGGCAGCTGCTGTTTGCGGCGGGCGTTGCCGCGCTGGGTGGGGCCATGGCTCAGTCGGTCGCGATCGCTCACCCCGCAGCCCTGCCGGTCTACCCCATGTGGGCCTTCGTGGCCGCGCTGGGGTTTCATATCCTGGGCGCGATGGCGCTGGGCTATCTCTTGTGGTTCGAGGGGGTCGCTCGTCTGCCTGCAGGTATTGCCGCGCTGAGCACGCTGCTGGTGCCTGTGGTGGGCGTGCTTGGTGCCATGGCCCTGTTGGGCGAGCGCCCGAGCTGGACGGACTGGGGTGGGTTGGCACTGATCAGCGTGGCCGCCGGGCTCGTGCTTCGGCCCGCGGCGCGCGCCTGAACCTCAACCCGTCACCACCACTCCGGCCGCCGCCAGTTGTTTGACCTCATCATGAGACAGACCGAGCAGCTCATTGAGCGCCTCGGCGGTGTGCTCCCCCAGTCCTGGCGCCGGAGTGCGCACCGAGCCCGGGGTCTTGCTCAGACGCACCGGGGCATTGGCCATGATGACCTTGCCCGAGCGGGGATGGTCCATGGTGAGCAGGGACTGACGAGCGGCCACCTGTGGGTGGTCCACCACCTGGCCGATGTCATTGACCGCACCCACCGGAATGCCCACATCGATCAGGATGCGCTCCCATTCCTCATAGGTCTTGGTGAGCATGGCTTCCTGCACGATGTCGATGAGATCGGTGCGATTGGCCACGCGCAGTCGATTGTTGGCAAAGCGTGGATCGCTCAGCAGATCGGGCCGGCCAATCACCGGGCAGAAGATCTTCCAGAGCTTTTCGCTGCCCACGGCAATGGCCAGATCGCGGGTCTGGGTGCGCAGGGTCTGGTAGGGCAGCAGGGCCTTGTAGGCGGTGCCCATGGGCTTGGGCATTTCGCGATCCACCCCATAGGAGGCGACCAGCGTGTTGAGCAGGCCGAGCTGGCCCTCCATCATCGACATGTCGATGCGCTGGCCCATGCCGGTTTTGTCCTTCACCCGGAGCGCCATCAGGATGCCGTAGGCGGTGTACATGCCGGCGGCCATGTCGGCGATCGAGATGCCGCAGCGCACGCCCCGCCCCCCTTCTTCACCGGTGATGCTGATCATGCCGCTTTCGGCCTGCAGGATGAGGTCCATGGCGGCGCGCTCGCGGTAGGGCCCATCCTGACCAAAGCCCGAGATCGAGGCATAGATGATTCCGGGGTTGCGCGCACTCACGGCCTCGTAGCCCAGACCGAGCTTTTCAAGGGCGCCCGGGCGGAAGTTCTCGATCAGGACATCGGCTTTCTCGATTACCTTGAGAAAGAGCTCCTTGCCCTTGGGGTCCTTGAGGTTGATCGACAGGCCCTTCTTGTTGCGATGCAAGGAGACAAAGTAGGCGGACTCCGCACCCCCCGTTCCTGCAGCCGCACCCCAGGCGCGTGAGATGTCTCCGCCATCGGGCGACTCGAGCTTGTAGACCTGGGCGCCATAGTCCGCGAGCATGGTCGAGCAGTGCGGCCCGGCCAGTGCATGCGACAGATCGATCACGACCACATCTTCCAGTGGCATCTTCATTTCAGGTCTCCTCACACATTCATTCACATTCCACGGGGCGTGGAAAAATCATGGCCGCCCGAACTGCAGTACGCCATCTTCAAGCGGCGCGTTTTTGAGCAGCTCGACATCCCGCTTGTAATTCTGCTCCGTTCGCCAGGGCGCAACCTCGCCCTGTTTCGGAAATCGATCGAGCGCACGCTGAAAGTAGCCCGACGAAAAATCCACCCAGGGCGCGGTGGGCACGGCCTGCCCGGGCGGGCGCGCCACCACCCAGGCGGTGTTGCTGCTGCGCATGTGCTGCAGCAGGCGGCCCACGAAGGCATTGACCAGGTCGGCTCGCAGGGTCCAGGAGGCATTGGTGTAGCCGAACACCAGCGCAAGGTTGGGAATGCCGCTCAGCATCAGCCCCTTGTAGGGCAGGCTCTCGCGCGGATCGACGGGCTGCCCATCGATCGAGAGGGCAATGCCTCCCATGAACTTGAGCTCAAGCCCGGTGGCCGAGACCACCAGATCGGCCTGCAGTTCCTGGCCCGATTTGAGGCGAATGCCGGTCTCGGTGAAGGTCTCGATCTGATCGGTGACCACTTCGGCCTTGCCGCTGCGAATGGCCTTGAACAGATCGCCATTGGGCACCAGACACAGACGCTGCTCCCAGGGGTTGTAGCGTGGCGTGAAGTGCTTTTGCACGTCATAGCCTTCGGGCAGTTGCTTGCGCACCATCTTGAGCAGGCCACGGCCGGCCCGCTCGGGATTGTTGCGACACATGCGATAGAACCACGATCCCAGGGCCAGGTTCTTGGCCTTGGTCAGCCGGTGGGCCAGGCCTGCCGGCAAAAAGCGCTGCAGCTGCCGGCCGATTGGGTCGACGGCCGGGCGCGAGAGGATCCAGGTGGGCGAGCGCTGCAGCATGGTGACGTGTGCAGCCTCGCGCGCCATGGAGGGCACCAGCGTGACCGCCGTGGCACCGCTGCCGATCACCACCACCCGCTTGCCCTGCCAGGCGATGTCGGGCGTCCAGAACTGCGGATGCACGAGCCTGCCCTTGAAGCGCTCAGCGCCCGGGAAATCCGGCAGGTAGCCGCGATCGTAGTCGTAGTAGCCACTGCACATCAGCAGAAAGTTGCAGCGCAGGATGCGCTCGATGGGCGTCGACTGGACTGCAAGCTCGCCCGCCTTGCCTTTGCCCGCAGGGTCTTGAGCCTGAGTGACCTGCACACGTACCGTCCAGCAGGCGTCTTTTGAAGACCAGTCGGCGGCCAGGAGTTTGTGGCCGTAGCGAATGCGCTCGTCAATCCGGTATTCGCGTGCGGTGTCCTTGAGGTAGGCCAGGATCTCGTCGGCTTCGCTGATGGCCTTGGCATTGGGCCAGGGCCGAAAGCCAAACCCGAAGGTGTGCATGTCGGAGTCGGAGCGGATGCCGGGATAGCGAAAGAGATCCCAGGTGCCGCCCAGGGCGCTGCGCGCCTCGAGAATCGCCCAGCTGCGCTCCGGGCACATGCTTTGCAGGTGATACCCCGCACTGATGCCGGAGATGCCGGCACCAATGATCAGGACGTCGAGATGTTCGGGGGAATTCATGGTCAGTGCACCCAGTCATCGAGGCTCAAGCCGCGAATGCGACGGAACTCTTTCACGTTATGGGTGACCAGTGTGGCACCCAGGGCCAGCGCGTGGGCCGCAATCCAGAGATCATTGCCGCCAATCGGCGTGCCGGCCGCACGCAAACGGGCGGCGTGTTCCGCATGATACGAGCAGATCAGGGGAGATTCAGGAAGCAGGACGGGAATGACCTGCTGGACGCCCTCCAGCTGCTTTCTGACCTGTTCGGAACGAGTGCTGCGAAGCGCCCCAAGCAGCAATTCGGCCCAGGTGACCCAGGACATACCGAGGCGGTCCTCGGGTTTGAGTCGATCAATCTTGCGAGCGACAGATTCCGGCGCCCCTTTGAGGAGGTAAATCAGGATGTTGGTGTCCAGAAGAAACAATCGGCCCGAGGATTTCACAGCGGATCGCGTTCCTGGATCGGGTCGGGATGGGATCTCGCCTCTTCGAGTGCAACGACGAAGTCCGCATCGATGCCGCGAAGGGCTTCCATCAGTTGTTGGCCACGACCTTTGAGGATGGGCCGGATGATGAGTGCCCCCGATTCGGTTTTTTCGATCTCGACGTCCTGACAGTCAAGGCGAAATGCGGCTGGAATTCGGATGGCCTGGCTGTTGCCATTCATGAAGACACGCGACCGTGCATGAGGCATCGCATTCACTTGTGTGTACATAGACGTGTGTATTTTAGAATTTCGGGTCTCGGCTGTGCAAGAAATACGTTCGCGACAGAATGACTCTCAATGCAGAGCCGACCCTGCACGATCGAGTGAAGCCTTGAGGCGAATGTTTTGACTACGGACTGGGCGCTCCACCATGACACCTTCCCCGGATGACACGCCCCGCCCCTCGCGATTTCCAGTCCTTGCCGAGGTGAGCCTCACGGCGCCCTTCGGATGGCTGTGGCGGGGCGCGCGCGACCTGCGCGCTCAGCCCTGGCCCAGCCTGTTCTACGGGGCGTGCTTTGCCGCCATGGGCTGGGCTCTGGCCGCCCTGTTGCGCAGCTCACCCGGGCTCATGATGGCGCTCACCGGCGGGTTCCTGCTGCTCGGGCCGTTTCTGGCCATGGGCCTGTACGAAGTGGCCCGTCAGCGCGAGGCAGGCGGGCGCTGCGATCTGTTCGAGTCCACCGTCGCCTGGGGGCGCAATCTCTCCAATATCGCCATCCTGGGGATTGCGCTGGGCGTGCTGCTGGCTCTGTGGGCGCGCAGCTCCATGATGGTGATCGCGTTTTCGTTTCCGTACCGCATGCCCGATGTGGGTCTGCTGCTCACGGCCATCCGCCAGGGCGAAGAACTGGGCTTTCTGGCGGCCTGGTTTGCGGTGGGCGCGGTGTTTGCCTCGCTGGTGTTTGCCTTCACCGTGATTGCGCTGCCGCTCATGCTGGATCGCGGCACCGATGCCATCACGGCCATGCTGGCGAGCGTGGCCTGCGTGGCACGCAACCCGGCCGCCCTGATGGTCTGGGCCGCCTGCATCGTGACCCTGATCGTGGCGGGATTCGCCACGGCGTTTGTGGGCCTGGTGGTCACCGGCCCCTGGCTGGGGCTGGCCACCTGGCATGCCTATCGCGAACTGGTCTGCGCGCCCGAGACCGAGCGATAGAAGACCATCGGCGTGCCTTCGGCCTGCGCCTGCGCGCGTTCACGCCGGGACTCGCGCAGCACATTGGGGCGCATCGCGCCCACCACATGCATTTCGCAGGGCTTGCAGTCAAAGCGCAGGGTGAGCGTGTCGTTGCCGTGGCGCAGGGTCATGGGCTCGGCCCGCACCGTGCCTTGCACGCCAGTCACGCCCTTGGCCTGCTTGGGGCACAGACTGAGCGAGGCCCGCACGCAGTGGCGCGTGATCATGAGGCTGACCTCACCCAGGGTCTCCTGGCTTTCATAGGCCGAGTCAATCAGCCGGACCCCATGACGCGCGTAAAACGCCGCAGACTGGCTGTTGTAGACATTGGCGAGGTAGCTCAGCGTGTCTTCGGGGTAGGGCACGGGCGGCTCAACTGGCGCCAGCGGTGTCAGCCTCCCCAGTGCGGCGGCCCGGGCAGCCTGCAGTGCGCTCACCGCCTCGCGCCGCAAGGCATTGGCCAGACTCGCCGGCACAAAGCAGCCCGCCGCATCAGGATCAATCACCACCGCATCGGCTTCAAATTCGGTGCCGCCCAGGCGGGTGAGTTGAGCCGCCAGCGCCTGCTGCGCACGATCGACATCCCGCGCGGGCTCATGAGCGTGGGTGGCTTGCGCCCGCGCCGTGCAGCCATCGGTATCGGTGACCGTGAGGGCAAAGCCCTCATCCGTCGCCTGCCAGTGCAGCCGCACACCGATGCGTCGCTCGGCGGAGTCCCTGGCCAGCAGCCGCTCCCAGGCCATGTCGCGATTGCGACTGATGGCGCGCCCGGCGCGCAGATCCTTCAGGCTTGCGATGTCGGCGTTGGGTTCGATACGCCAGCGATCCTGGCCCAGCGCCTGCGCCACATTCACCGGCACCCCTTGCAACTCGCCCTGCAGGTCGGTCCAGGTCAGGGCATCGCCATTGTTGAACTGCACACCCTCATGGCCCTGCACCTCGAAGTCGGTGCGCCCGACCCGCACCACCTCACCCACCGGCAGCCCGGCGTGCTTGGGGGTATCAAAGGCGCCGATGTCATCCTTGCGACCATTCACAAAGTAGTCGGTGGCCCCGCGATTGAAGTTGCGATCGGGATCGGGGGTAAAGAAATGTCGGGTGCGTCCGCTCGATGCGGCGCACAGGGCGGGCTCGCTGGGGTCGGTTGCCATCCCGCGCTCGAGCAGGGCATCGAGCTGCTGGCGGTAATGCGCGGTCACGTTCTTGACGTAGCCCAGATCCTTGTAGCGGCCTTCGATCTTGAAGCTGCGAATGCCGGCTTTTACCAGGGCCGCGAGGTTGTCGGTCTGGTTGTTGTCCTTCAGGCTCAGCACATGCTTGTCATGGGCCACGATACGCCCTTGCGCATCGTGCACGGTATAGGGCAGTCGGCACTCCTGAGAGCAGTTGCCCCGGTTGGCGCTGCGACCGGTGTGGGCATGACTGATGAAGCACTGGCCACTGTAGGCCACGCACAGCGCGCCATGGATGAAGAACTCGAGCACCGCACGATCCACCTGCTGCGCCACGGCCGTGATCTGCTGCAGGGTGAGTTCGCGGGCGAGCACCATCTGTGCAAAGCCCGCATCCTGCAAGAAGCGCGCCTTCTCGGGTGTGCGGATGTCGGTCTGGGTGCTGGCATGCAACTGAATGGGCGGCAGATCGAGCAGGGTCAGGCCCATGTCCTGCACGATCAGGGCGTCAGCGCCCGCCTCGTAGAGCTGCCAGACCAGCCGCCGCGCGCCTTCGAGTTCGTCATCGCGCAAGATGGTGTTGACGGTGACGAAGATGCGGGCGTGATAGCGGTGGGCATGGCTCACCAGCCGGGCGATATCGGCCAGGCTGTTGCCCGCCTTGTCGCGCGCACCAAAGGCCGGCCCGCCGATGTAGACCGCATCGGCACCATGATCGATCGCCGCGATGCCGATGTCGGCATCGCGCGCCGGGGACAGCAGTTCGAGTTCAGGACGTGGCATACCGGCACTCTACCGCGGGGCCGGTAAGATGGGCGAGACCTCACAGCGACCGGAGACCCGCACATGAAGACCCGAATCACCGAACTCTTTGGCATCCAGCATCCGATCATTCAGGGCGGCATGCATTACGTGGGCTTTGCCGAGCTGGCCGCGGCGGTCTCCAACGCAGGCGGCCTGGGCATCATCACCGGCCTTACCCAGCGCACGCCCGAGCTGCTCGCCAGGGAGATCGCCCGCTGCCGCGAGATGACCGACAAGCCCTTTGGCGTGAACCTCACCTTCTTGCCGACCTTTGCCGCGCCGCCCTACCCGGAATACATCCAGGCCATCATCGAGGGCGGTGTGAAGGCCGTCGAGACGGCAGGTCGCAGCCCTGAGAAGTACATGGCCCAGATGAAGGCCGCGGGCATCAAGGTGATCCACAAGTGCACCTCGGTGCGCCACTCGCTCAAGGCTGAGGCCATTGGCTGCGATGCAGTGAGTGTCGATGGCTTTGAGTGCGGCGGTCATCCGGGCGAGGACGATGTGCCCAACTTCATCCTGCTGCCGCGCGCTGCCGAAACGCTCAAGATCCCGTTTGTGGCCTCCGGGGGCATGGCTGATGGCCGCAGCCTGGTGGCCGCCATGGCACTTGGTGCCGAGGGCATGAACATGGGCACGCGCTTCATCGCAACCCGCGAGGCACCGGTGCACGAGAACGTGAAGCAGGCCATCGTGGCCGCGAGCGAACTCGACACCACGCTCATCATGCGTTCGCTGCGCAACACCGAACGCGTGCTCATGAACAGCGGCGTGCGTCGCATCAAGGAGATCGAGGCCGCCAAGGGCGCTGCGCTCACCATCGATGACATTCACGATGAAGTCGCCGGCATCTATCCCAAGGTCATGATCGATGGCCAGATGGAGGCGGGCGCCTGGAGCTGCGGCATGGTGGCCGGCCTGATCCATGATGTGCCCACCTGCAAGGAACTCGTCGACCGCATCATGGCCGAGGCCGAGCAGATCATTCACGAGCGGCTCGCCCGGTTTTCGAGGGGCTGAGCGGCCTCAGCCCCGATCGAAGAGCTGCCGATACACCTCGCCGATACCGGCAGCCTCGCGCTGCAGGCTGAACTGCTCGGTCACGCGGATGCGGGCGGCTTCGCCCATGGCGGCCGCGCGTGCCGGGTCGCTCAGCACACGCAACAGGGCCTGCGCCAGGCCCTCGGCATCGCCGGTGTCGACAAGCTCGCCATGGATGCCGGGCTGCACCAGGTCTTCAAATGCGCCGGTGCGCGAGCAGATCACGGCACATCCGGTTGCGGCAGCCTCGAAGGGCGTGAGCCCAAAGGGCTCGTAGCGCGGGCAGGCCACGCAGACCAGGCTGCGTTGATACCAGCGGGCCACTTCGCCGGCCGGCACTTCGCCGATGAAGCGGATGCGCTCGCCCAGGCCCGCGGCATTGATGCGCTGCTGCAACTCCGCCTGATACGCCTGATGCTGGGGCTGGGCCAGACCCGCCAGAAAGGCGGTCACGCCGGGCAACCGAGGCAGGGCCTCGATCATGGCGTCGACAAAGACATCGCTGCCCTTGTCGGGCCGCACCCGACCAAAGTTGCCCACGCCGATCGTGCCGGGCAGTCCGCTCTCGGCCCAGGCGGCGAGTTTGTCGGGCGGCGCTGAAAACCGAGACAGATCAATCCCGTGCGCCACCACGGCCGTGGTGTTGGGCACGAACGAGGCCGCCTTGGGCGTGGTGGAAATCACCGCATCCATGCGCGAGATCAGCCAGCGCGGAAACGCGCCGTGCCGGTGCTGGGCCGCGGAGGTGAAGACCAGGCGGATCGGCAGGCGAAGCACATCGCGCGCAAAGATTGCCGCCATCATCTCGGGGTCGCGTCGGACATGCCAGATGCGAAACGGCCGCCCTGCGGGCGGCTTGCGCGAGAGCGTGATGGCCTCACCCAGACTCATGCCCGGCAGCCCGTTGGACATGGCGGTGCCGCAAAACCCCAGGCGCCACTGATGCATCTGCAGCGGCACCAGCGCATTGATGGTGGCCGATACGCCGGTGTACCGGCGCTTGAGGTTGAAGACGATGACTTCCGGGTCAGGATGCAGGGCCATGCTGCATGGTACCGTCCTCGGCCGCACGTGCCTGCCTTACGCCATGACCGTCACTCCCGCATCCCCTGACCACGCCCTCGTGCTTTTTTCCGGCGGCCAGGACTCCGCCACCTGTCTGGCCTGGGCACTCGAGCACTTCGAGCGCGTCGAAACCCTGGGTTTCGATTATGGGCAGCGGCATCGGGTCGAACTCGATGTCCGGCAACCCTTGCGCGATGCGATTGCCGCGGTGCATCCCCGCTGGGCTGCGCGACTGGGCCAAGACCATCTCATCGATCTGCAGGTGCTGGGTCAGGTGAGCGACACGGCGCTCACCGATGCACGCGCCATCGAGTTCGATGCACAGGGCTTGCCCAACACCTTCGTGCCCGGACGCAATCTGCTTTTCTTTACCTTTGCGGCTGCGATCGCGTGGCGGCGAGGCTTGCGGGTGCTGGTGGGCGGCATGTGCGAGACCGACTACTCCGGTTATCCCGACTGTCGCGATGACACCCTCAAGGCGTTGCAGGTCACCCTCGGGCTGGGCATGGCCACGCGGTTTCGGCTTGAGACGCCGCTCATGTGGCTCGACAAGGCCGCCACCTGGCAGCTCACCGAATCCCTCGGGGGCGCTGATCTGGTGGAAGTCATTCGCAGCCTGAGCCATTCCTGCTATCTGGGCGATCGCCGCCAGGCGCATGCCTGGGGCCACGGATGCGGGTCGTGTCCGGCCTGTGCGCTGCGGGCACGCGGCTGGATGGGTTATCGCGCCCTGGGTTGAGTCTGCGGGTCGAGCCAGCGCAGCATGCAGGCCCTCAGATCGGCCGCCTTGAACGGTTTGGCCACGAAGTCATTCATGCCTGCATCCATGCAATCGGCCCGATCCGAAGCCATGGCGTTGGCCGTGACAGCGATGATGGGCACTCCGGCACATGCGCCGCCCTGGGCACGCAAGGCGCGCGCCGCCTCCAGGCCATCCATCTCGGGCATCTGAATGTCCATGAGGATCAGGTCAAAACGCTCGGCCCGTGCACGCTCGACAGCCTCTCGGCCATCCGCGGCCAGGGTGATCCGACACCCCATGCGCTCAAGCAGCAATGCGCCGAGCTTCTGGTTGACAGGATTGTCTTCGGCCATCAGAACCGACGCATCAAGCGCCCCGTCCTGGCCCGCCATGACGGGGCTACGCTCGGGTTCCTGCACACGCGGGGGCGGGTCGCAGGGATGCAGGGGTAACTCGAAACTGAACCAGCTGCCCTGCCCCTTCTCGCTGCGAGCCTCGATCTGCCCGCCCATGCCCTGCACCAGGGCCTGACTGATGACCAGTCCCAGACCCGTTCCCCCGAACCGTCGCTTGGTTGAGGCATCCGCCTGGCTGAAGCTGCGAAACAGACGCGAAAGCTCATCCGCGCTCATGCCGATTCCGGTGTCGATCACATCGAAGTGCAATCCCGCGGGCGTGCGGCTCACCTTGAGCTGCACCTGTCCTCGTGGCGTGAATTTGATTGCATTGCTGACCAGGTTCAGCAGCACCTGGCGCAGCCGGGTGCTGTCACCGCGGTAATAGCCCGACACATTGGGAGCGCGATGGGCCTGCAGCCCGACCCCCTTGCGCAGCGCCGTATGGCGCGTCAGCGTTTCGACTTCCTGGATGAGTTGTTCGATCGAAAACGGGTACTCCTCGAAGATCATCTTGCCGGATTCGATCTTGGACAGATCCAGGATGTCGTCGATCAGACCAAGCAGGGAATGCGCGGAGTCGTGAACCTGCCGGGCGAGTTCGCGCTGCTCGGGCTCGAGTCGCGAGTCGAGCAGCAGTTCGCTCATACCCAGCACGCCGTTCATGGGCGTTCGGATCTCATGGCTCATGTTGGCCAGGAACTGGGACTTCACCGTATTGGCCTGCGACGCCGCAGCAATCGCCCGCGCACTGTCGTCAGCCAGCTGACGCAAGGCTTCGGATGCACTGCGCTCGAGTTGTCGCAGGGTATAACTCACCGCAAGCAGCACGAGCGTCATCAGCAAGAGCACCGGCACGAACCACAGCAGCAACAGGTTGACCTCGCGTTCCATGCGGGCCACCGACTCCGTGCGGTCAAAGTAAAGCTCGACCACGGCCTCGATGCCTCGTGTCGTGCGCACGGGCAGGTAGATCGAGACGACATCCCGATCGCGATACGAGCCATCGATCGAAACGAAATTGCGAACGCGAGAGATCTCGCTCTCGATGCCTCCCCGCAGGGCCGACTGCATTCCGAGCGAGGCTGCGTAGTCCTTGCCCAGGTCGTCCGGATTCGATGAATAGACGATCAAGCCCTGCAGATTGAAGATCTTGATTCGCAGGACGTCAGCGCTGTTGGCAAATCGCCGCGCAATGCTGTCAAGAGCAGGCAGACTCGGATTGCTGCGAATGGTCTGTGGATCGCTGCCGGGAGGAGGGGTCAGTCCGCGGATGGCCTCCCAGGAGTCGGTCACAAACACGCGGGTCAGGGTGTGGGCTGAGTTTTGTGCAGATTGCTCCAGCATCAGGGACAGACTGGAGCGGACCTGGGTGGCGACGATGCTGATCGCGGCGATCAGCATCAGGATGCCTGCAATCGCGAGCATCCAGGGCAGACGCCGCTGCAACGATTTTGAGGATCGCCCGACGCTCATGTGACTGAAGCGGGATCCGAACTGCGACAGGGCAGCATGATGCTGCAGTCTGTGCCCGCCTCAGGCGCGGGGCGCACAATGAGCTGGCCGCCAAGCTGCTCTTCAACCCGACGGCGATCAGCAAAGAGCCCCAGATCGGGCAGACCGCTCGATCGCCAGGCCGCTTCGGCCTGACCCAGCGCTCTCAGGATCACGGGATCATGAATGCCCTCGCCGTTATCGATGACCGACACGGTGGCCACCTGCTCACCCAGCGCGCCCTCGAGCCGAATGCGCGCACCATCACGCGGCGGGCCGTCCGAAAAGGCATGAGTCAGCGCATTTTCGACCAGATGCATCACAACCCGCTCCAGGGTTTCGGCGTTGGTGTGCAGGACGATTCCAGCGGGGCAGTGGACACTGATGAAACAGTCTCGGGCAGCGGGCAGATTGCGGGCGCGGGCAGCGATTTGCGTGAGGCAGGCCAAAAGATCAATCGTGCGCCAGCCGCTTGTGGCTGTGCCAGTGGTGAACTGGTCGAACCGCGACAATCGCCGTGAAACCTGCGCGAGCGCATCGCGAAGCGACTGGGCAAGGGCTCGCCCCTGATCGTCCGAAGCGGTCATCGACTGTTCCAGTGCGTGGGCACTGGCAATCGCATGGCCCAAAGGGGCCTGCACGTCTTGAACAGTGCGCGAGGCCGACTGCCGGATGACCGCCAGCTGATCAGCCATCTGCAATTCGCCACTCAGGCGCTTGCGGGCGAGCTCGGCCCGCTTGAGTTCGGTGATGTCGGTCTGGCAACCCACCAGATGCAACAACTGACCTCGGGCATCGAAACTCGGAAAGATCAGGAACCGGTTCCAGAATGGCTGGCCATCACGCCGATAGTTGAGGATTTCCACTTCCCGGGTGGTTCGGGTGGCGATTGCCTCTCGGATCGCCTGGACCGCCTGCGGACTTGTTCCTGCACCTTGAAGAAATCGACAGTTGCGCCCGATGACTTCGTCGGCCCGATAGCCGGTTTGCTGAGTGAAGGCTTCATTGACATAGATCAGCGGCATGTCGGCCTGGTGAGGGTCGCTGATGGCAATGCCAAAGGGCGCCTTGTCAATGACGGTCGACTTCGTTCGAAGATCGGTGATGGTTTGCTGCAGCGTCTGCTCATTGGACTGCAATTCGATGCGCGAGCGCTCGAGAGCATCGTTACTCGAACGCAGCGACGCCCCCTTGCGCTGGTAGTCGCGCAGGGACCAGAGGCCGGAGCCGATGAAAAACACCAGATACAGGCCGAGCTCGACGCTGTCGCGAGCCTGACCGGCCACCTTGAGGTCGACCGAGACATCCTGTATCCCTCGCACATCCCCGGTCTTCCAGTCGCGCACCGGGGAGTCGGGATGCGTGTTGTGACACGCCACGCAGGGTTCTTCCATCACCACGGGGATCGCCAGTCGAAGCCGGGATCCACCGGTGGCGTCATCTTCCAGACGCCAGAACTCGGGTTCGGCACCACGTCGGAAAGCCCTGAGCGCGTCGGACTGAAAGCCATCGAGACGGGGTCGATCGCGGTTGCGAAAAGGGGCGTCCGAGACAAAGGAAAACAGAAAGGTCGAATCGTTGAGACGCTCACGAATGGCCTCGCCCAGCTCGATCGAAAGCGTTGCCGGAATGGGCACGCCGCCCTGCAGGGTGTGATAGCGCTCGGTGAGGATGGCCAGCCCATTGGCGCGCTGTATCCGACCACTGACATTGTTGGCGTAGTAGGAGCGCACGATCGAGATGACCGAACTGAAGGCGCGTGCCTCTCGCAGGGCCTCGCTCTGGGCGTGGGCAGTGATCGTGTGATAGACCACGAAGGGCAGCCCGATGATGGCCGCCGCGAACAGCAGCAGCGGAAGGCTGATGCCGGATGCTCTGATGCGGGCGCTGAGCGGCTTGTCCATGGCGTTCATGCTACCGCTCTGGCGCGGGCGCGGCTTCGGCCGCCACCCAGTCGGTCTGAAGGGGGCGCATCCAGTGCGGTGCATCGGCCGGGCTGCAACCGAGCCAGGGCCGCAGTTCCTCGACGTCGAGCAGTACCACGGAGCGCTTTTCGTCCTCCGGGCGATGAAAGCGCTTCATCAGCGGATGCGCATCGGCATTGCGGGTCAGCAGGGTAAATGACAGCACCGAGCGTCCGTCGGGCGCTCGCCATCGATCCCAAAGTCCTGCCATCAGCAGGGGCGTGGAGCGGGCAGTGGCGAGCTGCCAGCGCACCGCGCGGCCGGTTTCATAGTTTGGCTCAAAGAACGCATCGGCCGGCACGGCACACCAGCGTCCGCGCGCCCAGGCTTGCCGGAAGCTCGGTTTTTCGGCAGCGGTTTCGCTGCGGGCGTTGTAGCAGTGCCGAAAATTGCGGCCATCGCGCGACCAGTGGGGAATGAGGCCGAAGACGGCCAGATCACAGTGAAGGGTGTCCGACGGATCGACTCGCAGGATGGGCGCGACATGCCCGGGAAAGGCGCGCTCGACATAGTCCGCGCGTTCCGGAGCAACCCCGAACTGAGCGGCGATACGGTCTGCACGGGTGGGGGTGTACTGCGCGCACATGGTTCGGCCCGGCGGGGCGGTCAGCGCACCATCGCCAGACACTGATTTTTCTGGTCGTTGTCGCGAATGCTGTAGCAGGTGCTGCGCTGGCCTCGCACCTGGGCCAGGCACAGGTTCTTGTCGTCGTTGTCGCGAATGCTGTAGCACGTGCTGGCATCGCGCCGGGCGAGGGCCAGGCACATGTTCTTGCGATCGTTGTCGCGAATGCTGTAACAACGCGAGGTGTCCTGTGCGGCCGCGGGGGCGGGCAGCACCAGAAGGGTGGCAAGGCTCAGGGCCAGGAAACACCAGCTGAATTCGCGCATGTCGAGCTTTGAGATCCGGGGAGGGTGCGTGATTGTCGGAATCACGCTCAGGCGGCTTCGTGACCCTGGGTGAGGATACCCCCAAGGCATGCTTGAGCGGAACGCTGGGCTGCCGGCGCCTGTCGTATCCTCGACGCCATGACCTGGTCCCTCGTTGCTCGTGATCCGGCGACCGGCGCCTTCGGCGTTGCGGTGGCCACCCGTTTTTTTGCCGTCGGTGCCCTGTGTATCCATGCCGATGGCGGTGTGGGCGCGCTGGCCACGCAGGCGCTCATCAATCCCACCTTCGGCCCTCGGGGCCTGCGGCTGCTGCGGGAGGGTTTGCCTGCACAAACCGTTGCGCAAGTCCTGCTTGAGTCCGATCCCGGGCGTGAGAGCCGTCAGCTGCATCTGCAAGACGCCCAGGGTCGCATCGCCGTGCACACGGGCGCCCAGTGCATCGACTGGTGCGGGCATGCCGTGCATGAGGGCTTTTCGGTGGCCGGCAACATGCTGGCCGGCCCCGAGGTCATAGCGCGCACCGCCGAGGCGTATCGGGATCATGCGCGCGAGCCCTTTGCCCGGCGCCTGATCCTGGCCCTGCAGGCCGGCGAAGCCGCGGGGGGCGACAAACGCGGCAAGCAGAGTGCGGCCCTGCGCATTCACACCAGCGAGGAGTATCCCAGCCTCGATCTGCGGGTTGATGACCATGCCGATCCACTGGCCGAGCTGGCCCGGCTCGAGCGGGTGAGCCATGAGCGCTTTGTCCATTTCGCGAAATTCTTTGCCACCCGAGAGCGGCCCGGGGGTGTCTGGGATCGGGCCGTGATTGACGCGGCCATTGCGCAGGCCACGCAAGCCAATCAGGCCACCCAGGCTGGACCGCAGCCGATTGATCGGACGGCATGACCCCGTCAGCCACTTCGGATCGTGCGCCCATGCGGGACGCAACGCCCGCGCCCCTGCTGGAAGTCGACGGCCTGCGCGTGGGCTTTGCCACCCATGCCGGCCTCGCGCGCGCGGTCGATGGCGTGAGCTTTTCGGTCTCGCGCGGCGAAACCCTCTGCGTGGTGGGCGAGTCGGGTTGTGGCAAGAGCGTGACCGCCCTGTCGATCATGGGCCTGGTGGCCCGCCCGCCCGCTCGCATTGACGGTCAGATCCGCTTTGAAGGCCAGGACCTGCTGACGCTCAATGCCCGCAGCCTGGCGGATCTGCGCGGCAACCGCCTGGCGATGATCTTTCAGGAGCCCATGACCTCGCTCAATCCGGCCTTCACGGTGGGCGCGCAGCTGTCCGAGGTGCTGATCCGTCATCGGGGCCTGAGTCGCGAGGCGGCCCGTGAGGCTGTCATTGGCATGCTCGAGCGGGTTCGCATTCCGGCGCCCGCGCAGCGCTTCGATGAGTATCCGCATCGCATGTCGGGCGGCATGCGACAGCGCATCATGATTGCCATGTCGCTGCTGTGCGAGCCGGCCCTGCTGATCGCCGACGAACCCACCACGGCTCTGGATGTGACCATCCAGGCCCAGGTGCTCGGGCTGATGCGTCAGTTGCGCAGCGAATTCGGCACGGCCATCGTGCTCATCACCCACGACCTGGGCGTGGTGGCCGAGATGGCCGATCGGGTTGTGGTGATGTACGCGGGCCAGGTGGTGGAGCAGGCGCCGGTCAAGGCGCTGTTTGCCATGCCCCAGCATCCCTACACCGTGGGTCTGATGGGCGCCATTCCCAGCCTCTCGGGCGGTGAAGATCGGCTCTCGGCCATCGAGGGTCTGGTCCCTGCGGCGACCGACATGCCCGAGGGTTGCCGGTTTGCCAGCCGCTGCCCGTTTTCCGAGGCCCGTTGTCGCACGCAGGTGCCCGCCCTGCAGGAAGTGGAGCCCGGGCACTGGAGCCGCTGCTGGCGCGCTCCCCTGCAGGCCCTGGCGGCGCAGATCGATACGGTGGCGGCGTCATGACGACCACTGAGCCCTTGCTGCGCGCCCGCGGACTGGTCAAGCACTTTGCCGTGCGCACCGGGTGGCTCGGGCGGGGTCAGTCGGTGGTGCGTGCGGTTGATGGCGTGGACTTTGACGTGCAGGCCGGGCGCACCTTTGCCCTGGTGGGTGAGTCGGGCTGCGGAAAATCCACGGTGGCGCGTCTGGTCACGCGCCTGATCGAGCCCACGGCGGGCAGCGTCGAGCTGGGCAAGGACAATCTTCTGACGGCCGATGCCGCGCATCTGCGCCGGCTGCGCGGTCGCATCCAGCTCGTCTTTCAGGATCCCTACGGCTCGCTCAATCCGCGCATGAGCGCGGGCGACATGCTGGCCGAGCCCCTGCGTCTGCATCAGGTGGTGCCGGCGGCGCAGCGTGAATCACGGGTGGCCGAACTGCTCGCCCAGGTGGGTCTGCGTGCCGAGATGGCCACGCGTTTTCCACATGAGTTCTCGGGCGGACAGCGTCAGCGCCTGGCCATTGCCCGGGCGCTGGCGGCCGAGCCCAGGATCATCGTGCTCGATGAACCCGTCTCGGCGCTCGATGTCTCCATTCAGGCGCAGATCCTCAATCTGCTGGCCGATCTGCAAAAGCGCCTGGGCCTGGGCTATGTCTTCATCTCGCACGATCTGGCCGTGGTGCGGCATATCGCCACCGAGGTGGGGGTGATGTATCTCGGGCGCATGGTCGAGGTGGGCCCGGCCCGCCAGGTGCTGGGCGCACCCCGTCATCCCTACAGTCGCGCCCTGCTTGCGGCCGTGCCTCAGCCCGTGCCGGGCCTCGACCTGAAGGATCGCGAGCGTCGGCAACTGGGCGGCGATGTGCCGAGCCCGCTGGCCCCGCCTCCCGGCTGCACCGTGCACACCCGCTGCCCTCATGCCGATGAACAGTGCCGCACCCAGGTGCCCCAGCTGCAGGATGCGGGCGACGGCGTGCGCGTGGCTTGCTGGCACTGGGCCCGGCTCGAGCAGCAGGCGTCGGTTGAATCCGTCATCACGGTTCATCCGGCGCTCTCCCGCCTGCAGCGCGCCTTTCGGGAGGGTGCGTCCTCTGCGGCACCTGCATCGCTTCAGGCAACCCCGTCAGCGCCCAACCCCGCTTCGCACCATCCGTCCTGAGTTCGATTTTCAATATCGGTTTTCCGGAGAACCTTCATGCCCTTGCACAAGACCCTGACCCACGCGCTGAGAGGCCTCGCCCTGGCGGCCGCTCTGGGGGCCAGCACCGGCGCCCTTGCCCAGACCGCGCTTCGCATCGGCCTGGCCGAAGACCCCGATGTGCTCGATCCCACCATGGCCCGCACCTATGTCGGGCGCATCGTGTTCGCATCGATCTGCGACAAGCTCTTCGACATCGACGAGAAGCTCAACATCGTCGGACAACTCGCGCTGTCGCATCAGACCAGCGCCGATGGCAAGACCGTCACCATCAAGCTGCGCCCGAACGTCAAGTTCCATGACGGCGAGCCCTTCAATGCCGAGGCGGCCAAGTTCAGCCTCGAGCGGCATCTCACCGAAAAGGGCTCGTTCCGTCGGGCCGAGATCTCGGCCATCGACAAGGTTGAGGTGGTTGACCCGCTCACCATTCGCCTGGTGCTCAAGTCGCCCTTTGCGCCGCTCATGGCCCAGCTCACCGACCGGGCCGGCATGATGGTCTCGCCCAAGGCCGCGCGCGCGGCGGGCGACAAGTTCGGCAATGCCCCGGTCTGTGCCGGGCCCTATCGCTTCGTGGAGCGCGTGGCTCAGGACCGCATCGTGGTCGAGAAGTTTGCCGACTACTGGGACAAGGGTCGCGTGCACATCGATCGCATTGTGTACCGCCCCATCCAGGATTCCACCGTGCGGCTGGCCAACCTCAAGTCGGGCCAGCTCGATCTGCTCGAGCGGCTGCTGGCCACCGATGTGGCCGAAGTCCGCAAGGACAACCGGCTCAAGCTCGCCACGGGCTTCGAGCTGGGTTACCAGGGCGTGACCATCAATGTGGGCAATGGCGAGAAGGCCAACACCCCGCTGGGCAAGGATGCCCGCGTGCGGCGTGCGCTCGAGCTCTCGCTTGATCGTGAGGCCATCGATCAGGTGGTCTTCAATGGTCTGCAGAGCCCGGGCAATCAGTGGGTCAATCCGCAGAACCCGTACCACCTGGCCAAGTTCCCGGTACCCAAGCGCGATGTGGCCAAGGCGCGTGCGCTGCTCAAGGAGGCGGGCGTCACCGGCCCGGTGGCGGTCGACTTCATGGTGCCCAACAACCCCGAGAGCCGGGCCGTGGCCGAGGTGATGCAGAGCATGGCCGCCGAGGCAGGCTTCGAGCTCAAGATCCGGGTGACCGAGTTCGCGACCTCGCTCAACGAAGCCGAGAAAGGCAACTTCAACCTGTACTTCCTGGCCTGGAGCGGGCGCACCGACCCGGATGGCAACATCTATGTGTTTGCCTCCTGCAAGGGCCCGCAAAACTACGGTCGCTGGTGCGACCCGGCTGCCGATGCCCTGCTCGACAAGGCCCGCACCACCAGCGCCCTCAATGAGCGCAAGGCGCTCTACGAGCAGTTTGCGGCCAAGTGGCTCACCGAGGGCTCGGTCATTTACCTCTACCACCGTGCTCTGCTGTTTGCACACAGCACTCGCCTGGAGGGTTACAAGGTCATGCCCGATGGCCTGATCCGCGTGACCGATCTGCGGCTGAAGTGAGCTCCCGAATCCATCCACTGCGCTGAATCACGAACGTACTCACCGCATCCGCATGCCAGGTCCTTGAGGGGCCTGGCCGGAGCCTTGCCTGAATGCTGCACTTTCTGCCCCGTCGCCTGCTGCAACTGATCCCGACCCTGTTCCTGGTGTCGGTGATCATCTTTTCGCTGCAGCAGTTGCTGCCCGGGGATCCGGCGCTGGTCATGGCCGGCGAAGAAAAAGACCCTGAGGTCATTGCGCAGATCCGCGAGCAGTACCACCTCGACAAGCCGATTCCAGTGCAATACGGCTATTGGCTGGCTGGCGTGCTGCAGGGGGATCTGGGCGAATCCATGCGCATCAAGAAGCCGGTGAGCGAACTGGTGGCCGAGAAGCTCCCGGTCACGCTGCAGCTGGCGAGCATGGCCATGCTCTTTGCCCTGCTGATTGGTATTCCAGCGGGCATCCTGTCGGCCGTCAGGAAGGGCAGCGGCTGGGATATCGGTGCGAATGTCTTTGCGCTCTGGGGACTGTCCACGCCCAACTTCTGGCTGGGCATCATGCTCATCTTCCTGTTTTCGGTGAAGCTCGGCTGGTTGCCAGCCTCGGGCTTTGTGAGCCCCTTTGAGGATCTGCGCCAGTCGCTGGCCACCACCGTGTTGCCGGCCTTTGTGCTGGGCAATGCGATTGCGGCCGTGTTGATGCGGCACATGCGCTCGGCCATGCTGCAGGCCATGAGCGCCGATTACGTGCGTACCGCACGTGCCAAGGGCTTGTACGAGCGCTTTGTGGTGCTGCGCCACGCACTGCGCAATGCACTCACGCCCGTCATCACCCTGGGTGCGCTGGAGTTTGGCACCCTGCTGTCGGGCGCCGTGCTCACCGAGCAGGTCTTCTCGATCCCGGGCTTTGGCAAGCTGATCGTCGATGCGGTCTTCAATCGCGACTACGCCGTGGTGCAGGGCGTGGTGCTGGTCACGGCCACGGTCTATGTGCTGCTCAACCTGCTGGCCGATGTGCTCTATGTGCTGGTCAATCCGAGGCTGAGGTCCTGAGATGAGCAGCCGCAATTCCCCCGCCCGTCTGGCCCTGCGCAGCCTGCTGCGCCGGCCTGCGGCCCTCTTCGGCTTCACGGTGCTGGCCCTGGTCGCGCTGCTCGCCGTCTTTGCACCCTGGATCGCACCCTATGATCCGCTGGCCACGAGCTGGTCGCTGGTGCGCAAGGCGCCGAGCGCAGCGCACTGGTTCGGCACCGACGAGGTCGGTCGCGATCTGCTCTCGCGCGTCATCTGGGGGGGCCGCGCATCGCTCTCGGCCGGTGTGATCGCGGTGGCCATCGCCGTGGGGGCGGGCGTTCCAATCGGCATGCTGGCGGGCTACCTCGGCGGCTGGGTCGATGCCATCATCAGCCGACTGACCGATGCCATGCTTGCCATTCCTTTTCTCATCCTGGCCATTGCGCTGGCGGCCTTTCTGGGGCCGAGCCTGGGCAACGCCATGATTGCGATCGGCATCACGGCCACGCCCATCTTCGTGCGCCTGGCGCGTGGCCAGGTGCTTTCGGCCCGCGCCGAAGACTATGTCGAGGCTGCGCGCGCGGTGGGCAACCCGCCGGCCCGCATCCTGGTGCGCCACATCCTGCCCAACATCGCGCCGCCGGTGCTCGTACAAGGCACGCTCGCCATTGCGGCGGCCATCATTGCCGAGGCCAGCCTCTCGTTTCTGGGGTTGGGCCAGCAGCCGCCTTCACCGAGCTGGGGCTCCATGCTCAATGTGGCCCAGCGCTTCCTGACCCAGGCGCCCTGGATGGCGATCTTCCCGGGGCTGGCCATCTTCCTCACGGTGCTGGCCTTCAACCTCTTCGGCGACGCTCTGCGCGACGCTCTCGATCCCAAGCGCTGACATGCTCTCCCGCTTCGCTGCCCGATTGCCGTTTTTCTATGGATGGATCGTGGTGGCGGTGGTGTTCATCACCATGGCGGTGGGCGTCAATGCACGCACGGCCTTCTCGCTCTTCTTTCCGCCCATCCTGGAGGAGTTCGGCTGGGATCGCGGCGTGACGGCCGGCGCCTTTTCGTTCGGCTTTCTGATCTCGGCTTTTCTGAGCCCGCCGCTCGGCCGGCTCATGGATGCGCGCGGCCCGCGCTGGGTGTCGCTCATCGGCATCGTGATCACGGGCGGGGGGCTGATTCTGGCCACGTTGGCCACGCAGCCCTGGCACTTCTATCTCACCCTCGGGGTGCTGGTGGGCGCAGGCAGCGTGTGTCTGGGCTACTCCTGTCAGGCGCTCTTCCTGCCGGCCTGGTTTGAGCGCCGGCGCGGCCTGGCGTCGAGCATCGCCTTCTCGGGTGTGGGGCTGGGGTCGATCTTCTTGTTGCCGCTGCTGCAGCAGCTGATCGAGACCACCGGCTGGCGCAGCGCCTGCATTGCGCTGGGCAGCTTTGCGCTGATTGCCCTGGGCCCGCTTGCCCTGCTGCTCGAGCGGCGTCCGCAGAACCTGGGGCTGCTGCCCGATGGGGCGAGTGCGGCGCCTTCCGGCGAACAGAAGGCTACGCCCACCGCAACCCCGGCTCGCCCCGATACCGTGGTCGATCGCGCCTGGACCACCATCGAATGGACCCTGGCCCGGGCCCTGCGCACCTCGCGCTTCTGGTGGCTGGCGCTCGGTTATTTCAGTGGGCTGTTTGCCTGGTACATGGTGCAGGTTCATCAGACCAAGTACCTGGTCGAGATCGGGTTTGATGCCACCGAGGCGGCGTTCGCACTGGGCTTCGTGGCGCTGGTGGGCATTCCGGGTCAGATCGCGCTCGGCCAGCTCTCCGACCGGCTCGGGCGCGAGATTGTCTGGACCATCGGGTCACTTGGGTTTGTGCTCACTTACGCCGCACTGATTGCGCTGCAGCAGCAGCCCAGCCCGGCGCTGATGTGGTTCATGGTGATTGCCCAGGGTGCGCTGGGCTACAGCCTCACCTCGGTGTTCGGTGCGATTCCATTGGAAATCTTCGAAGGGCCGCACTACGGCAGCATCTTCGGCACGCTCATGTTCGCCGCCATCAGTGGCGGTGCGGTGGGCCCGCTCGTGGCCGGCCTGGTGCACGACCTGACCGGCACCTACACCCTGGCCTGGTGGCTGGGCATCGGCTCCGGCCTGGTGGCGATTGCCTGCATCTGGATGGCGGCCCCGCGCAAGGTGCGGCTGGTGGCGGGGCAGGCCGAGCGGCGTGCGGCGCTCAAAAGCGCCTGACCGTCAAGGTGTTCCAGGTCGGCCGCAGAGCCTGGCCTGGACCGCGCCGAGCTCGCCCGGCGCAACCTCAATCACTGACCTCAGGCCTCAGGCCATCGCCAGCGCGGGGCTACGCGCCGATTCAAGCTCCTGGGCAATGCCGGCCAGCAATTCGTAGGAGCGCAGCCGCGCGGCATGCTCAAACACCGTGCAGCTCACCATGAGCTCGTCGGCGCCCGTGCGCTGCAAAAAGTCCTGCAGCAGACCACGCACCGTATCGGGCGAGCCCACAAAGGCGCACTCGAGCATACGACTGGCCGCTGCCTTTTCGGCCGGGGTCCAGTACTGCTCGATGTCGTCGATGGGGGGTGCGAGCAGCCCGCGCCGGTTGCGCACCATGTCGGTCACGCGCTGCTGATGGCTCGTGAACAGATGCCGTGCCTCGCGGTCGGTGTCGGCCACCAGCACGCTCACGCAGGGCATGGCCCAGGAGCGCTCAAGCTGCTCCGAGGGCTTGAAGCGTGCCCGATAGATGCGCAGGGCAGCATCGAGTTCGGCCGGCGCAAAGTGCGAGGCAAAGCCATAGGGCAGACCGAAATGCGCAGCCACCTGCGCCCCGTAGGTGGATGAGCCCAGAATCCAGATGGGCACATGCGTGCTCGCCCCCGGCACCGCACGAATGGCCTGGTCGGGCTGCGGTTCGTCAAAGAGGTACTGCAGGGTCTGGATGTCGTCGGTGAAATGCTCGGCCGCACCGGGATGCACCCGCAGGGCCCGCATGGTGAGCTGATCGGTGCCGGGCGCACGGCCCAGGCCCAGATCGATGCGCCCGGGATAGAGCGAGGCCAGGGTGCCGAACTGCTCGGCAATCACCAGTGGCGCATGGTTGGGCAGCATGATGCCGCCCGAGCCGATCCGGATGCTCTGGGTGCCGCCCGCCAGATAGCCGATCACCACCGAGGTGGCCGAACTCGCAATGCCGACCATGTTGTGATGCTCGGCCACCCAGTAGCGCTGATAGCCCCAGCGCTCCACATGCTGGCAGAGGTCGAGCGCACGGGGCAGGGCCTGGACCGGGGTTTCACCCTGGCGCACCGGCACCAGGTCAAGGACGGAGACGGGGATCATGTTCAGGTCCTCTGCAGGCGTTCGTTTTGCGGGAACATGGCGCGACGGGCTTCGTCGTCCATCTCGGCCTTGAAGGCATGGCGTTTGCGCAGGGCCTCAACGGCTGCAGCTGCAGGCCTTGCGTTGATCTCGTCGAGCAGGCGCTTGACATTCGGGTACTGATCCCAGGGATTGTCGATGCCCAGCACATAGGGCAGCAGGCGGATCCAGCCCCAGAGGGCCATGTCGACGATGCCGTAGCGTTCGCCCACCATGTAGCGATTGTTGGCCAGATGATCGTCGACGATCTTCCAGTGCCGATGGGCTTCAAAGTCGTAGCGGTTGAGCGCGTAGTCCTTGGGTTCGGGCGCAGCGATCCGAAAGTGCACGGCCTGGCCGCAGTAGGGTCCGATGCCGCTGGCGATGAACATCAGCCACTGCAGCATCTGGCCGCGCTCGGCGCTCGACAGATCGAGCGGCACAAAGCGGCCGGTCTTGTCGCCAAGATAGAGCAGGATGGCATTGCTGTCGAAGACGAGGGTGCCCTCATCATCAATGGCCGGCACCTTCGCATTGGGGTTGATGCGCCGGAAGGCCTCGCTGTGCTGCTCGCCCTTGCGGGTATCCACCGGAATGGCGTCGTAGTCCATGCCGAGCTCTTCAAGGAGCAGGGCGACTTTCATGGGGTTGGGGGCAAGGTTGTAATAGAACTTCAGCATCTGGGTCTCCGGTGCGGCAGCCTCGTGCCGCGCTGCAGGCAAGTGTCGCACAGGACTTTTGCGGCCCGTTTCATGCAAGGCGATACCATGAGGGTCATTTCGTCAGGAGCCTCGCCATGTCTGCACCCCATATCGCTGCAAAATCCCCGTTTCCGGTTCAGGTTGAGGCCGGCAAGGATTACTGGTGGTGTTCCTGTGGCCAGAGCAAGCGCCAGCCGTTTTGCGATGGCAGCCACAAGGGCACCGATTTCTCGCCGGTGAAGTTCACGGCCACCGAAACCAAGACCGCCTACTTCTGCGGTTGCAAGCACACCGGCAAGCCCGTGATGTGCGATGGCAGCCACAACAAGCTCTGAGTCGGGGCGATCAGTGCTCGGGCAGTCGGATCTGATTGCTGCCCTCGCGCAAGTGCAGCACGAACTCGCGGGTGCGATCAATGCACCCGCCCTGGTCATACACGCCCCGTGGATCGCGGGGCCGCTGCATCTTCCCAAGCACGCGGGCGAGCTCGTCTGAGTCTGCGAGTGTGGCCCGCACGCGGCGCTCGACCTCGTCCTCATCGATGCGCACGCGGCCTTCGGCGTCTTTCCAGGCGCCGTGACGCCAGTGATAGACCTCGACGCATTTGCTGTCGAAGCTGAAATGCGCGTTGGTCTTCCAGAAGTTGTTGAACTGGCCCGAGCCCAGGTAGATCACCCAGGAGCCTTCATAGCCCGGCGCATCGGCCGAGTTCGGGTCCGGGTTGCGAAACCACACCCGATCGCCTGGCACGTAATAGCGAGAAGGCACGGGCCGGTCCATGCTGCCGTATTCGCGCAAGAAGACATCATGAAACTCGCCGGACTGAATCGCCCGGTGTTCCCACTGCCGATTCAGGGCGGCACTCAGCTGGGGATGGGCGCGTGCAGCCTCTTCGGCAATGGCCAGCAGCAGCACATATTCGGTGGCCCGATAGCAGGAGAAGGCATAGGCATGCGCGAGATCGTCGGGCTGCGTGGCCTTGCGCAGGGCCTGAACCAGATCGGTGCCCGGCCGCAGGGTAAAGCCGCGGGTCTCGGTATAGGTCCAGAACTCGGCCGGCCGCTCGATGGCTTCGGTGTCAAAGGCCAAAGCAGCCTTGCGGGCCGCCCTGACCGTATTGCAGCGCACCCGCACCGCCGACTCGAACTCCTCGAAGCTCGGAAACTCCAGAGCGTCGGGGGCCATCAGCATGGCGACCATGATCTCGATCTCGAGATCGGTGTCGCTGCTCTCGGGGTGGATGCGCAGTCGCTCAGGCAGGGCCAGGGTGTCGCACTGGGGTACCCAGGCGGCGGCCGGTTTGGGCTGCAGGGTGAAGTGGTGACCGCCTGCATAGCGATCGTGGCGTACACAGCCTCGGGATTGCGCCGAGAGCGCGCGCGCGTTCAGCCACTCACGCACGCTGAAGGCGGCTTCGCCGCAGGCGTGCGTGGTGTCTCCGGTGATCCGGACCCCCCCCTGGAGGCCGGGATCGGGTGTCATGAGGCCCCGATTCATGCAGCCATCATAACCTCGCGGCCGCGAAGATCAACCTCTGCGGGGTGTCACACCGCAGCCAGCGCCTGCTCCAGGTCGGCGGTCAGGTCCTCGATATGCTCGATGCCTACCGACAGGCGCACCATGCCTTCGCTCACGCCGGCCTTGGCCAGTTCCTCCGCGTTGAGCTGGCGATGGGTGGTCGAGGCCGGATGCGTGGCCAGCGACTTGGCGTCGCCGATATTGACCAGACGGGTGAAGAGCTTGAGTGCATCGAGGAACCGCGCGCCCCCGACCCGGCCTTCGTTGCCCTTGAGCGTGAAGGACAGGATGCCTGAGGCCTTTCCACCCATGTAGCGTTGCACCAGAGCATGCTCCGGATGGTCGGGTAGACCCGCGTAATTGACCGAGGCCACCTTGGGATGGCTCTGCAGGACCTTGGCGATCGCCAGCGTGTTTTCGCAGATCCGGTCCATGCGCAGGGCCAGGGTCTCAATGCCCTGCAGGATCAGAAAGGCGTTCATGGGCGAGATGGCCGCACCCATGTTGCGCAGCGGCACCACCCGCGCGCGCCCGATGTAGGCCGCCGCACCGAGGGCTTCGGTATAGACCACGCCGTGATAGCTCACGTCCGGTTCGTTCAGTCGGCGAAAGCGCTGCTTGTGCTCGGCCCAGGGGAACTTGCCGCTGTCCACAATCGCGCCGGCCACGCTGTTGCCATGTCCGCCGAGGTACTTGGTGACCGAGTGCACCACGATATCGGCGCCATGCTCGAAGGGACGGCACAGGTAGGGGCTGGGCACCGTGTTGTCGACGATCAGCGGAATGCCGGCGTCATGGGCGATCTTGGCCAGGGCACCAAAGTCGGTGACATTGCCCAACGGATTGCCGATCGATTCGCAGAAGATGGCCTTGGTGCGCGCATCGATCTTCTGGGCAAAGCTCGATGGATTGCGGGCGTCGGCAAAGCGCGTCTCGATGCCCATCTGGGGCAGGGTGTGCGCGAAGAGGTTGTAGGTGCCGCCATAGAGCTGTGAGGCCGAGACGATGTTGTCGCCCGCTTCGGTGATCGTCTGGATGGCATAGGTGATGGCTGCCATGCCCGAGGCGAGGGCCAGTGCGCCCACACCCCCTTCAAGCGCCGCAATGCGCTTTTCAAGCACATCTTCGGTCGGGTTCATGATGCGCGTGTAGATGTTGCCGGCCACCTTGAGGTCGAACAGGTCGGCGCCATGCTGGGCACTGTCAAAGGCATAGGCCACGGTCTGATAGATCGGGACCGCCACGGCCTTGGTGGTGGGATCGGGGCTGTAGCCTGCATGAACGGCCAGGGTTTCGATGCGCATGGGTTGGGTCTCCGGAATGGGGTGAGCGGACGATTGTGGCATCCTCGATCGAACCATGCCTGCCTTTTCCGAACTGCTCGCCAGCCCCATTCGCTCTGCCCCTGAACTCGGCCTGCAAGGCTGCATCTACGAACCCGCCATGACCCAGGACTGGACCCAGGGTCGGGGCGCCTTTGGTGGCATCCAGGGCGCGATTGCCGCCCGGGCCATGCGTGCCGCCGTGGGTCCGCAGCTGCCTTTGCGCGCCCTGCAGATGACTTTCGTGGCAGCCATTCCGGCAGGACCCACCCGGGCCGAGGCCTGGGTCATCCGGCAGGGGCGCAACATCACGCATGTGCAGTGCCATCTGCATGCGGGCGATGAAGTGGCCGGCGTGCTGGTCGGGGTCTATGGCGCAACGCGCCCCTCGGTGGCGGTGCTGCCCATGCCCATGCCCGACGATCTGCGACCCTTCGACACGCTCAAGGAAGTGCCGTTCTCTTCAGGCCGGATTCCGGAATTTCTTCAGCATTACCAGCAGCGCTGGGCGGGCGGGGCGCGCATGTTCAGCGCCAGCCCGCCGCGGCCCACCCGCATGTGGGCCCGGCTGCGCGAGGCAGTGCCGGGCCTCACGACCATCGACCCTTCGGCCTGGCTCAGCCCCGAGCTGCGCGAAGCCAGTCTGGTGGCGCTGGCCGATCTGCCGCCCTCGCCCGTGCTCTCCATGCTTGATCGGGCCGCGCCGGGCGCCTCGCTCACCTGGCTGCTT
>Ga0255087_1000141_pt1 | contig 33840 bp, 33 predicted proteins | sample Colum_Miss_RepA__FD_188561 | JGI IMG/M metagenome (GOLD analysis project Ga0255087, IMG submission 188561) | Freshwater microbial communities from Columbia River, Oregon, United States - Colum_Miss_RepA_8d | ecosystem: Environmental > Aquatic > Freshwater > River | place: USA: Oregon | collected...
ATATGAATCATTGCTAACTCAGTACAACAATCTCAATGCTTTCATAAATTCTGAAAACCATACCCCGCTCTCGCCTGTCAACAGCCTGTTTTCCTCTATGTCGAGCAAGCATCAATGAAATTCGTAGATCTCTTGTCTAGGGCGGACACCGCGCTCTCCAATTTGATGCCAGAAGGAACGCTAAGCATTGTCACGGCCATCGATTCCAAGCTCGCATATCCAAAAAATTTGATCAAGGTCCTCCTGCAGCTAAGACCTGCAGACGTTCTACTTGATGATGCATCAACAAGAAATCAGCTGCTGCTGATGCTGTCTCCCAAAGAAGCCAAAGACTTGGCAGCAGTTTTGAATTGGGACAATAAAGGTGACGTTTACGCCTTTCTAGAGAAAAACAAATTTAAACGTGCACCAGATCGAGAGGCGCTTTTCGGCTTCTTCAATGTGCAAATACCTGTTGCAGAAGTTAAGGAGCTGGCCCCTTCAACTATCGAGGTTTCTCCAGTTTTTGCTCTATTTCCGCATCAAGCTAGAGCACTTAGAAAAGTAGAAAGCTACCTAGCACAAGAGCCTAGGCGAGCGCTGCTACACATGCCTACAGGATCTGGGAAAACAAGAACAGCCATGAACGTGGTGGCTAACTATCTGCGCGAAAGAGACAAGGGTGTTGTTGTTTGGCTTGCTCACTCAGAAGAGCTGTGCGAACAAGCGTGGGATGAGTTTAGAAAAGCATGGGGCGCACTTGGTATTCGCAATGTGCCACTTATTCGATACTGGGGCCCTTATGAGGAAGACCTTCGCAATGTTCAAGACGGAGTGATCATTGCGGGTCTCAAGAAAGCTCACTCCCGACTACTCAATGACGATGGGCAATTCAGAGCACTTAGTACAAGGGATCCACTTGTTGTGATGGATGAAGCTCATCAAGCAATTGCTCCAACCTACCAGTTGATCATTGATCAATTATTACGTCCTATGTCTGCAGCTCAGCTGCTTGGTCTGTCTGCAACACCAGGACGCACCTGGAACGAACCTGATGCCGACCGAAAACTCTCAGAGTTCTTTGCAACACGTAAGGTAACGCTCAAGGTTGAAGGCTACGACAACCCAGTGTCGTATTTAATCAACCATGGGTATCTTGCAGAGCCGAAGTTCACTCAAATTGAGATTACCGCCAATGTTGCCTTGACATCTGAGGAACAAGATCGAATTCGGGAAACTTTTGAACTGCCCTCCTCTGTTTTGGACAGGTTGGGCGACAACGACCAGCGTAACTTATTGATTGTTCACCACGCAGAACAGTTACTAAAACGACATAGTCGCGTCATCTTGTTTGCAGCATCAGTCCGCCAAAGTGATTTACTGGCGGCTGTTTTGTCTGCCAGAGGTCATTGGGCTGCAAGCATTACTTCAAAGTCCCCAAACGGACGTGCTGAGTCTATTGCGGCTTTTAAAGATGACGAAGATCGGCCAAAAATTCTTTGTAACTTTGGGGTTCTGACGACTGGTTTTGATGCACCTCGAACCAGTGCAGCTCTCATTGCTCGTCCCACTCTTTCATTGGTGCTTTATAGCCAGATGGTTGGACGAGCCATGCGAGGCAAAGTTGCAGGTGGAAATGAAACGTGCGAGATCTTGACGGTGGTTGATACAACACTGCCGGGTTTTGATTCTGTTGTTGATGCGTTCTCTAATTGGGAAGATGTTTGGAGTGATAAAGATGACTAAGGTTGAAATTGTCCCAGCTCGTTTGGCTGTTAAGGCCATGCGGGACAACGGTTATAAAAATGCGGCTTACGCGATCGCCGAGTTGATGGACAACTCTATTCAGGCTGGGGCAAACCGTGTCGAATTGTTGTGTATCCAGAAGACTGATTTTGTGGAACAGCGTTCGCGTCAGCGTATTGATCGAATCGCTGTGTTAGACAACGGTCGAGGCATGAATAAAGAAGTCCTGCGAATGGCACTTCAGTTCGGCAACGGAACAAACTTAGACATCAAAAGTCAGACCCACATGGGTAAGTTTGGTATGGGATTACCGGCCTCATCAGTTTCGCAGGCTAGGCGTGTTGATGTTTGGTCTTGGCAGAAGGGAATCGCATCAGCGATGCACACCTACCTGGATATCCAGGAGATTGAGCGTGGCACTTTAGACGAAATTCCGGAGCCTGTTCCTACCGAGATTCCAAAAGAATGGCTGGGCTGGAGTAAGGAATTTGGTGACTCAGGCACTTTGGTGGTTTGGTCCCAAATTGATCGCTGCATTTGGCGAACTGGCCGAGCAATTATTGAAAACTCTGAGCAGCTCATTGGTCGGATGTATCGTAAATTTTTGGAACACGACAACGTCAAAATTCGTCTTGCTTGTATAGAGAGCGAAAGCCTCACATATTCAATCGATGAGTATGCTCGCCCTAATGACCCCTTGTATTTGATGGTAGGCACATCCACGCCTGCTCCATACGATGAGCAAGCCATGTTCGAGCCCTACCCCGATGCCAGCGCCTATGAAACAAAGCTGCCCATCAAGTTAGGCGATCAAACTCATTATGTGTATGTACGTTGCAGCATGGCAAAGAAGTCTGCTCGTGAAGGCGGCACAGCTGGTAATCGTGACTATGGACGACATGCAGCAAAGAATGTTGGCGTTTCAGTAGTCCGTGCAGGTCGCGAGCTGGAGCTAGATCCGTCCTGGGCTTCGACTGTTGACAAACGAAATCGCTGGTGGGGCGTAGAGGTTGAGTTCCCCCCTGCGCTCGATGAAGTTTTTGGTGTGACCAATAACAAACAGAGCGCTCGCAATTTTTCTGAAGTCGCGAATTTGAGTTACGACGACCTTTTGACAGAAGGAAAAACAATCTCGGCTCTCAAGGACGAGATGCTCAAAGATGGCGACCCTCACGCTTACTTACTTGAAATTGCCGACTTCGTCAGAAAGCAAATCAAGCGCATGTTTGATCTGGTTGATCAACAACTCAAGAATCAAAGAAGTCGCGAAGCAAGACACGACACCACAGCGCATGATGCAGAGAAAGAGGCGACAGAAAAAACTCGCGAACGACAAGCGGCAGGCAAGCGTGGGGAAAGTGATGAAGGCGAGAGTAAGCCTATTGAAGAGCGCAAGAGCGATATTGCGACAAGCCTTACAGAGCAAGGCTTAAGTGAAGACGATGCGAAAGAAATTGCGGAATCAACCGTCAACGATTCTTTAAAGTATGTTTTTGCCGAAGCAAGTATTGATAGTCCTGCGTTCTTCTCCGTGCAGCCGCGAGGTGGCGCATTGATCATTACATTGAACACTCGCCATCCCGCCTATTCACGTTTAGTGGATGTCCTGGAACGCGATAAGACTGATCAAAGCACTCAAAGCCTAGAGGAGCGCCTTAACAATGCGCTTAACGGATTGAAGCTGTTGCTTATGGCTTGGGCGCGCTATGAGGATGAACAAGATTCAGTACGACGCGAAGATGCTCAAGACGCTCGCGTTGATTGGGGGCGTATAGCTCGCCGCTTTTTGGATCGTAGCGAATAAGCATCTATGAGGCGTTACTCTGAAGGTGACAAACGGACAGAATTTCCCTTTTCTGGTCAACTGATCGATGGGAAGGCCGCCGCTAGGTGGTTGTTCGCAAATGTAGAGGGCGCTACTGAGGGGGTTTCTCTTTGCTCTGCATTTTTGAGATCAGAAGCACTTCGAACACTCTATCCTTCTGAGAAGGCCAATCATCGTGGTCGCATTCTTACAAGGTGGCGTTTGGGTGACTTGCTGAATGGCGCTTCGGACTTAAACGCTTATTCTTTAGCGAAGCGTTATTGTTGGAAGTGCAAATGCAACGCTCTCTGGATTTGGACTCAAGGAATCATCAAACTCAGAGATTTGCACCCTGGTTCCGGATTCAGAATCAAACCAGGCTCTCTTGGATGAAATCTTCAGTGGTGCAATCGAAATGACAGATGCACTGTTTCAAGAAATTACATCTGTGGTGGGAGATGCGAACGTGAATGCGATGGAGAAGCCAGATTGGCCTAGCGAGTTGTTGGATAAATTGCAGCCACCAGAATTTTCAGGCCGACTTTTACTTTCAGAGTGCTTAGTTTCTGTGCCAGATCTTGATGAGGCCGGAACATTTTTCCGCCTGGATGACCGCGATTTGCATTTGCTGGGAATTGGCGGTGCAGATTTAGGTTCTGATGCTTTGAGTCGTGCATTCAAAACCACCCGGATTTATCGCTGGCTTGTGCACACGCTGAAATCCTCTGGCGGGGAGCTTTACTTCGGATCTTTGACGGAGTCTTTGCACAACACGCTTTTAGATGACCCCGTTGTTTATCGCAGAGATGTGAAGATAGTCCTACAAACACTTCTGCAATGGTGTCAATTGTTGGAAGGGTTAGAGGTGCTTGTTGATCGGCCCAACCACTCCCAGCGAGTTCGACTCAGTTAATTTATTTGTGACAAACGAGGCAGGCCCCCCCACCTTCGTCGTCAAGATATAAGTCATCAAGGTCGAGATTTTCTGAAGAGCACACCCTCAACGGGTTGATGCGCCGGTTTGCAAGCTCTCGCAACTTTCTCGCCTCAAAGTCTCGCTTAATCTGAGCCACTCTTTCGGGTTTTTCCAGCTCGGCTAGCGGTTCATTTTGCGACCACGTGAATCGAGTCCCGTTATCGATGGCAGTTTTCTCCATATTTTTAGCGTTTTCGAAGGCCTCTGGGTGGCGTTCTTTCAGGCGAACCCATTCGATCTTTTGCTGGAAAAAGCAAAAAGTACAACCACTGCGTGATCGCCAATCGTAGTACTTGGGAAGGCCAATGCCTGAAGCTTCCAGAATGTCCAGAACATCTTCCTTGTTCACTCCTTTTTCGCGAAATGGAAGCTTCACCTTTAAGTTCTTATGGTGTGACTGCATTCCATCACGATGCTCTTCATCAGCTCTGATAGCGACATAGGAAACGACTTCATCGCCCTTATTAAGCCATTCATTCACCCATGCCTTGAAAGGCTGGAGTTTAAGTTTGATGGTGCACCACCGCGTTTGTGGCGATGGAAGAAAATTTCCGTTGTGACGCAGCCAAAATTTGAAGTCGCGATCCGGATTCAGGTAGTTGATTTTTCGACCAAGCAAACCTTCCAGCTTTCCAAGAAATTCGTAAACCTCAGGTAACTCTTCACCCGTATCAGTAAAGAAATACTGGATGTCTAACTCTGGAAAATTCTCGCGCATATAGATGGCGAGCGCGGCACTGTCTTTACCGCCAGAAAGACCAAGCACATGGTGTGTGTTCATGTTTTCACCTCATCTTTTAGAGCGACCTTGATACCAATGTCAGCAAGAGTTGCAAAGATTAATCGGGGATCAATTTTTTCAAGAATCGGCAGAATCTGTGTAACGGTGGCGTCGATTTTTGATTGGTCAGTTTTCGAAACCTCAATAGTTCGGCTCAGATCATTTCCTTGACCAGCTGATAGAACAAGATTAAAAACTTTTCGGGCGGAGTTACGTCCACGGAGACCTGCAAGAGACTCTGCTTTTCGAAAGTCCATCGCTAGTGAACCGATCTGAATGATTGCTGCATCAAGGTCTCTGTCTACCCAGCTGTGCGATGGCTTGTTGATGGCATTGCTGATTAGTGATTCAACTGCTGCATCCGAATCTTCAAACTCCTCCAATCTCGTGGCAAAGGATTCCAATTGAAAGTTTCCAGTGATACCTTTGACAGACTTAGCTCGATTTCTCAGCTCTTCAGTTGATCCATTCCCGTGCTGGAGCGAGTCCAGAACAATTTTTCGAATTTCGCGCAATTTTGTAGGGTAAGCACTTTGTAACTCGTCCATCACAAAACTGAGTTTGTTAACGAGATCGGTCTCGGATTGAGAACCAAGGATTGTTGGCAGATCAGCAAACAATACTTTGTTAGGGTCACTTGCCTTCAGAAGCATTGCACGAACTGCCTGCGCTGAATCCGAAACGCTGTTGGTTCGCTTTGTCCAGTTGGGAAGATCAACCACGATGGAGACTAGTCCACGAGCAGTGTCTAGCGGCGAGATTGCGCCTAGGTCTGTACCAGGAAGATGTGGAGCAAGCACTTTTTCGGCGATGGCCTTAGCAAGACTGCTCTTGTTTTCTCCAGCGGCAACGTACTTAAACTTAATCAGTTTCGGATCATTCAGCAACTCATCAATGATCACTTCATTGATGTTTGGAGTGAACACATTGTCAAAGTAAATCGCAATGTGAGCCTTATTTGCCAGGAAAAATGCCAAGGCGATAATTGGCATTACCCCTTTTTTGAGTCCGTATGGGGCGCTTTGCCAGAGTGCGTAGACTTGATCAAGCCCAAGCTTGTCGTTGGCGTTTTTGAATATCTCTTCTGTGTGATACCAGAGTTCAAGATAGGTCGAACCAACTTCACCATCGTCTTTTGGTTTACCAAAGCCCCAGCCTAAGCGACCACGGTTCATGTGGAGGCTTGGTGTGTTTAAGACTGTGTAGTAAAGCCCTGCATCTGCGGGGTAGCCTTCATACCCAAGTTTTGAAACACCTCCGTCTTTAAGCATTCGATACATCAGCTCTCGCCGAGCTTTAACGATGTTGCTTGAAAGCTCATCGCGATTGATCAATTCACTATTAATGATCGGTGTGCTGTGATAGATTTTTTCAGCGACCGTTGATGCAATTGCTGAAACAGTTGAGTTCTTCTCACCGTTAAGTTTTTGACCCTGCCGTAACCAAGTCGCCGATCGAAATGCATCGGTAAGCTCATCTTGAAGAGCGTTACGAAGGCTTGAAATTCTTGAGGTGAGTTCTCGTCGCGCTACAGAATCACCCTCAAGCTCTGTTCGAGTTGTAAATACACGCTCAGCCGCCGCCAGTTCGTGAGAAAGTTCGGTGACCCGCTTTCCATTCTTGGACACACCAAAAACAATTGGAGACTCACTGTTTTCAAACGAGAGTTCTTGAATGCTCGTCAGAAATTGTTTATCGGTAATAGGGGCATCAGGAACACAAAGAACAAAGGTCCCAACGCTGCCTGGGGCAGCCTTGTAATCGGAAATGAAAGTGGGAAGCTCACAAAACGGAACAATGGTTTTGCTGAACCAACGCATTGTCCCTGTCTCGTGGTAAAGCCTTTTGGCAATGACAGGATTCAGGTCCGTGAGTTCTGAGATGAGTTTTCCGTTGAAGGCTGAAATCTCGTTTCGGGTAGTGCTAATTGCCCCTTCGATATCGAAATCACTTCCCGCAAAAACACCATAAGCATTCAGGTGTTTGCGTTCAATCAATATTTTCCAGTCAACGAGCTCGACAAGCGCGCTCTTTACAGCGTTCTTGTCTGAACTGTTCACGCATGAAATGATGGTCTCGTCGTCCGCTGCAAGGGCAGCCCCGCTGCGGAACATTTCAATCAAAGCAACAGTCTTGGCCACAGCACTATGTACCGCTTGCCCTTTTGCTTCTGCCCGCTCCACAGAGTCAACAGCCTGCGCCCAACGATGTCCATCTGGCGAAGCCAAAATAGCTGGTTCAGAGTTGGCCCGCAAGTAATCCCAATAGTTGGATGGGCGATACATTGAATCGCCGGAAACCTTATGGGTTTGCAAAAAATCGGCAAAGCCAAGAGGCTCACGTGATGCTAAGAATCCAAAAATACTACGTTCATTTTGACCAAATTTCCGACGTGAAATGGGCCCTAGCAACGAAGTGATTGCTGGGTGCAGCGGCCAGCACGCCAACAAGCTTTCTGCAAGATTTTTTGGGGCTGCAGGTCGACGAGTCTTGATATTGTTTGCAATGACCGCACAAGCTTGCTGTGCTTCTGAGACATCTATGTTCTCAGCTCTTGTAATTGATTGGCCAATCAGCTCAATTACTTCATCAGTTGCTGCAACTAAAGGAATGTCGATGTAGCGGCCTTGAATCTTCGCCCAATCGTCACGAGTTTGTCTTCCGAGTGCCGTGGCATAAGCTTCGAAAGGTTGATGCAAGATGCCTACAACAATAAAGTTTCCCTTGGTGCGGCTAGCAGCTTCCGCTAACTGTTGGAAGAAGTAGATGTCTTCCGTGGTGTCGATGGCGGCGTTCTCCAAGAACTTTCCAAGCTCATCAATTATCAACAGAAGTCCCTGCGTATTACTCTCCGCCAAGGTTACAAGCTCAGCAATTACGTCTGCATTTTTTTTCTTGGGGAGAACAGTGCCTGTTCTTTTTTCAATGGTCGCAATCAGTTGTTCGCGCACACTGCTTCGCTTACCTACTACTGGAAGAACTGTCCAACCAGTGCCTTTGGCATCAAAAGCTTTGTAAATTTTCGAGTCACTTGGAAGCGCAAGTATTTTCTTTGCACGATCACGAAGTTTCTGATTTGGACCAACTAGCGAGCACAACATCAACGCAAGTGACGACTTTCCTCCCCCATAGGGCCCAGTCCATGTGAAAGCTCTTTGCTTTGTTTCCAAAAGCTGCTGAGCCATACTTTCCAAAAGCGATTGAGCGGTTCCCTGGCAAACGTAGCCAGAAAGCGCATCCTCACGCCCAAAGTCATCATCGATTTGAATCGAACGCAAAAATTGTCGAGAAATTTCAACAACAGAGCTAAGAGTGTTTTCTTGCAGGGCCATGTTTAGTCTTTGCTGTATGCAATTTTGAGCAGCTTTTCCTTCAGTGCCTTGATGCTTTTTTCGGAGTTGTTCTTTAACGTGACCTGTCGCAAACCAGCCTGCTCAGTCCATTGAATTTGTCCGTTAGTGATTTGCTCCAAAGAAATCAGCCGCTCAGCAATGCCGTTTTCATCTATCTTGAATACACGCCCAGGTGATCCATAGTCATGCGCCACGCGATCAAAAGCCATGACTGAACCAGATGCCTCAAGGTGCTCCCAATAATCAAGCAACGCGTATCCGAAAATTCCATCATGCAATGTGCGTTTAGGCCCTCTGCGGAACTCGAATGAGTCTTTTGAGTTATGAACGATCAGCCCCAACTCACCCAATAAAGGCTCGCTCAAATCTTCGGGGGAATCGCTATTTGCACGCGGAACGTAGCTTCGAATGCAGCACTCCACATCTCTCTTCAGTGTTGCCTGCGAAATTTTTGCTTTTATGTTCTCCAGTTCGCCTGCAATTGCTTTGCCGATGAACTCTCTGTCGAACACCTGCTGCATTACATGATTAAACAGGTAGTACCAAGTTGTCGTCCGATCAGGATTGCTTGCAAGAAACCAATGCATCAGCCATACGGTTGAGATGTTTTCGCAGTAGGGGTCTAGCCCATGAAATTCGTTGAACAGTGCATCCGCAACAGATGTAACCTTGTACGAGTCATTGTTTTCTTCGAGAACGTTGCATGCAACAGCCCAAAAACGAATTGAGCTGACCATGTTTTTTCCAACCCCGAAGTCAACAATCGCCTCCTCATCAGCAAATATGTGCTTAGGTGCCTCGCCAAAATAAGGGCGATCTTGTACAGCATCAAAGGCTTTTTTTAGCCACAACTGCCGCAGCGGAAAGGTCTCATGACCCGAGAATTGAGGCTTTTTGCCAAGGATCGATTCGCTCATGTGTCAATGATAACTCTGAAACTGGAGAGGTTCACCAGTTCGGACATCCGTCCTAAATTTACTGTTGTTTTATACAGACTTTTTTGAGCTTAAGCAAAGTCAACAGCCTAAAAACTGACTGAATTTATTTTAGAAAATATTTTTTACTACCTTTGGTTATATAAAATCTTTTTCGCTCAACTTAGCTTTTGACCTGGGCACAACCATCAAGTTTGGCGAAGCCTGTACTTCTGTTGGCGCGATCGTGCAGGATCGAATTGAGCAAAGGCCACGATTTTTCGCCAACACCTACTTGCCATTTCAAAACGCTCTGAACAACAAAATTTCATTCAACTTGGTTCAAAGCTCGTTTTGCCGCAACCCGCAAATTCACGGCTCGGAACCAAGTCCGAAAAAGTCATGAGGTTTTGAGACAAACGGGGTTTGAGACGCTTTTTCCGGCCCCCTAGCGCAGGCCGCAGTCAGGAGCCCAAAGCAAAAAGCCCCGCGTGGTGCGGGGCCTGAGGCTGCCTCAAGGCCTGCTGAGCAGGTTTGAGGTCTTTGTACTGGCGGAAACGGAGGGATTCGAACCCTCGATGGGGCTCTACACCCCATACTCCCTTAGCAGGGGAGCACCTTCGGCCTCTCGGTCACGTTTCCAGCGATCCGTATTATGCCTTAACCTGGTCCAGGTCAAAAGCTTTGTGCAGGGCGCGAACCGCCAACTCCATGTATTTCTCGTCAATGACCACCGAGGTCTTGATTTCGCTGGTGGAGATCATCTGGATGTTGATGCCCTCTTCGCTCAGCGAACGGAACATCTTGCTGGCCACGCCCACGTGGCTGCGCATGCCGATACCCACGATGGAGACCTTGCAGATCTTGGTGTCGCCCTGGATGTCGCTGGCGCCCAAGGCCGGCAGCACCTTGCCCTTGAGCAGGTCGGTGGCGCGGGCGTAGTCGTTGCGGTGCACGGTGAAGCTGAAATCGGTTTTGCCATCCTTGCTGATGTTCTGGATGATCATGTCCACTTCAATGTTGGCGTCGGCCACGGCGCCCAGAATTTGGTAGGCAATGCCGGGCTTGTCGGGCACGCCGATGACAGAAATTTTGGCTTCGTCGCGGTTGAAGGCAATGCCCGATACGATGGCTTGTTCCATTTGTTCGTCTTCCTCAAAGGTGATCAGGGTGCCAGACTTGGCCTCTTCATTCAGGTCGATGTCCCAGGGGGTGAAGCTGGAGAGCACGCGCAGCGGCACTTTGTATTTGCCAGCGAATTCGACCGAGCGGATTTGCAGCACCTTGCTGCCCAGCGAGGCCATTTCCAGCATTTCTTCAAAGCTGACCGTCAGCAAGCGACGGGCTTCGGGCACCACGCGGGGGTCGGTGGTGTAGACGCCATCGACGTCGGTGTAAATCAGGCACTCATGGGCTTTCATGGCCGCAGCCACGGCCACGGCCGAGGTGTCGGAGCCGCCGCGCCCCAGGGTGGTGATGTGCCCTTGGTCGTCGATGCCCTGAAAGCCGGTGATGATGACCACGCGCCCGGCATTCAGGTCGGCCTTGACGCGCGCGTCGTCGATCGACTCGATGCGGGCCTTGGTGTAGGCGCTGTTGGTCCGAATGGGCACTTGCCAGCCAGAATAGCTGACAGCGGGCATGCCTTCGGCTTGCAGCGCAATGGCCAGCAGCGCAGAAGAGGCTTGCTCGCCGGTGGCGGCCAGCATGTCGAGCTCACGGTAGTAACCGGTCTCGGCTTGCGAGGGCGCCAATTCTTTGGCCAAGCCGAGCAGGCGGTTGGTTTCTCCGCTCATGGCGGAGGGAACCACCACCATCTGGTGGCCGGCGCGAGCCCATTTGGCGACGCGTTTGGCGACGTTGCGAATGCGCTCTGTCGAGCCCATCGACGTGCCGCCGTATTTGTGAACGATCAATGCCATGGTTGTACTAGGTGCTTAAGGCAAAACCTCGGGATTGTACCAATGGAGACAGTCCCCCTCGCGGCGGACCTGGCCTCGCCCGATCTTCAGGTCAATGCGGTGGCCCCGCGTACGGCAGGCATCGACCTGGCGCAGCAATTCGTTGAGTTGCACGGTGCTGGCCGGGCTGCCCTGTTGGGCCAGCCAGTGGCGCAGCGCATTGGCCTGCCGCTCTTGGCTGAGTTGTTGCAACAGCTGGATGCGCGGTGGTGTGCCCAGGGTCTGCAAATCGGACTGCGCCAACTCGTCGAGCAACACCTGGGCCTGGGCTGCGTGGGCTGCACTGCGCGCAAAGGTTTGGCGAAAAGTGGGAAAGGCGTTTGCCAGCGCGGGAAGAATTTCAGCGCGAATGCGGTTGCGAGTGAATTGAAGGTCCTGGTTGCTGGGGTCCTCGATCCAGCGCACCTGGCGCTCGCGCAGCCAGTCGCGCAAAGCAGCGCCCGACTCCCCCAACCAGGGTCGATGAAAGTGCAAGCCTGAGCGCAAGGCCACCGCAGGCATGGCCGACAAGCCCGGCAGGCCGGCGCCACGTGACAGCGCCAGCAGCACAGTTTCCACCTGGTCATCGGCATGTTGGGCCAGGGCGATGTCGCGCACTTCATCGGGCCAGTGGGTGGCCACGACATCGGCCAGCGCCTGGTAACGGGCCTTGCGGGCCGCATCTTCGGGGCTTTCGCCGGGAGCATGCCGCGCCTTGACGCGTTGCACCACCAGGGGCACGTTGAGTTCTTTGCACAAGGCCAGGCAATGCCGCTCGAAATCATCGGCAGCGGCTTGCAGGCCATGGTGCACATGGATGGCACGCACCTGCCCGGGCCAGCGTTCGGCGCAGGCCAGCAACAAGGCGGTGGAGTCGGCGCCGCCACTGAGCGCGACGGCAAAAGGCAAGCCGGGCGTGAAATGCGCCAGCGAGGGCGCTTTAACGGGCTTCGGCTTTGGTGTCGGTGAAGCGGCCATAGCTTTGCAGGCGCTCGTAACGGCGGTCCAGCAATTCTTTGACCTTCAGGTCGCTGACTTGGCGCCACGCGTCGTTCAGGCCGCGCTTGAGTTGAGCGGTCATCTGGCGGTGGTCGCGGTGTGCGCCACCGACCGGCTCGTTCACAATTTTATCGATCAGCCCCAGCGCCTTGAGGCGATGGGCGGTGATGCCCAGCGCTTCGGCAGCGTCCTCGGCACGCTCGGAGGTTTTCCAGAGAATGGAGGCACAGCCTTCGGGGCTGATCACCGAGTAAATCGAGTACTGCAGCATCAGCACTTGGTCGGCCACGCTGATGGCCAAGGCGCCGCCTGAGCCACCTTCGCCAATGATGGTGGTGATGATGGGCACTTCGAGTTGCGCCATTTCAAAAATATTGCGGCCGATGGCCTCGCTTTGGCTGCGCTCTTCGGCGTCAATGCCAGGGTAAGCGCCCGGGGTGTCCACAAAGGTGAACACGGGCAGCTTGAATTTCTCGGCGGTTTTCATGAGGCGCAAGGCCTTGCGGTAGCCCTCGGGGCGGCTCATGCCGAAGTTGCGGGCGGCGCGCTCTTTGGTGTCGCGTCCTTTTTGGTGGCCCAGCACCATGCAGGGCTGGCCATTGAAGCGGGCCAGTCCACCCACGATGCTGAGGTCGTCGGCAAAGTGGCGGTCGCCGTGCATCTCGACAAAGTCGGTGAAGATGTCGGCAATGTAGTCCAGGGTGTAAGGGCGCTCGGGGTGACGGGCAATCTTGGTGATTTGCCAAGGCGACAGGTCACCGTAAATGTCTTTGGTGAGCTGCTGGCTTTTCTTGGACAGTTGCTCGATTTCCTGAGAGATGTCCACCGCAGACTCGCTTTGGACATAACGCAGCTCTTCAATTTTGGACTCGAGCTCGGCAATCGGCTGCTCGAAGTCAAGAAATGTTCTTTTGCCCAATGTTCTCTCCTGGGGTCAGTAAGCCACCGGCAACGGATCCAGCGAACGCCAAATATACCAAGTTGCCACGCTGCAATAAGGTGACCAGGCGGCGGCGACCTCGCGCGCGTCGCTGCGGCTGACGGCTTCCCCCGAAAAATAGCTCTGGCTGATGCCATTGATCAGGCCCACATCGTCCAGCGGCAAGACGTTGGGACGCATCAGGTGAAAGATCAAAAACATCTCGGCGGTCCAGCGGCCAATGCCGCGAATGGCCACCAACTCGGCAATGATGGCCTCGTCGTCCATGGCCTGCCAGTTGGTGACGTGCAGGTCGCCATTGTCGAAGTGCAGGGCCAAATCAACCAGGTATTCCACCTTGCGCGCCGACAAGCCGGCTTCGCGCATGTCGTCCACTTTGAGTTTGAGCACCTGGCGCGGTGTCAGGCGTCGGCTGAGTTTGGCAAAGCGGTCCCACACGGTTTGGGCGGCCTTGACCGAAATTTGCTGGCCCACAATGCTGCGCGCCAGGGTGACGAAGGCGTCGCCACGGGTTTCCAGGCGGGCGGTGCCGAACTTGGGGATGAGGCGCTTCATCACCCGGTCTTTTTTCATCAGGTGCTGGCAGGCTTCGTCCCAATAAGAGGGAACGACCGGCACGATTTCGCGGGTGGTGGGCATCAGCCACGCTCCCAGGTGGTGCCACTGGGGCTGTCTTTGAGCACGATGCCTTGCGCGGCCAGGTCTTGGCGGATGCGGTCGGCCTCAGCGAAGTCGCGCGCTTTTTTGGCGGCGGCGCGGGCCTCAATCAATGCTTGAATGGCGGCTTCGTCCAGGGACGCGCCCGCTTGCAAGAAGGCTTTGGGGTCGTCTTGCAGCAAACCCAAAACACCGCCCAAGGCCTTGAGCAAGCCAGCCATCTCGGCCGAGCGGCTGCGGTTGACTTCCCCTGCCAAATCGAAAAGAACAGCGACGGCATCGGGGGTGCCAAAGTCTTCGTCCATGGCGGCTTTGAAACGCGCGGCATGCGGCTGTGTCCAATCGACGGTGACAGCGGCAGGGGCCACGGCATCGAGTGCGGTGTACAAACGCTTCAAGGCATTGCGGGCATCGGTCAAGTGCACATCGCTGTAGTTCAGCGGGCTGCGGTAGTGGCTGCGCACCACAAAGAAGCGCACGGTTTCGGCATCAAAGCTTTGCAAGACATCACGGATGGTGAAGAAATTGCCCAGGCTCTTGGACATTTTTTCGTTGTCCACATTGATGAAGCCGTTGTGCATCCAGGTGCGGGCCAGGGGCTGGCCGGTGGCGCCTTCGCTTTGGGCAATTTCGTTCTCATGGTGCGGGAACTGCAGGTCGGCACCGCCGCCATGAATGTCGAAAGTCTCGCCCAGCATCTCGCAGCTCATGGCCGAGCACTCAATGTGCCAACCCGGTCGGCCTGCGCCGTAGGGGCTGTCCCACTTCACATCGTCGGGCTCGGTGGGCTTGGCGCTTTTCCAGAGCACGAAATCCAGCGGGTCGTCTTTGCCATCGAGCACCGCCACGCGCTCGCCGGCGTGCAGCTCATCCAGTGTTTTGCCCGACAGCTTGCCGTAGCCCTGAAATTTGCGCACCGCGTAATTCACGTCGCCGCTGGGGGCGCGGTAGGCCAGGCCTTTGGCTTCGAGCTGGCCGATGATGGACAACATCTGCGGCACATAGTCGGTGGCACGGGGCTCGTGGGTGGGGCGCTCGATGCCCAGGGCGTCGGCATCTTGGTGCAAGGCATCGATCATGCGATCGGTCAGCGAGCGAATGGTTTCGCCGTTTTCCAAGGCACGGCGAATGATCTTGTCGTCAATGTCGGTGATGTTGCGCACGTAAGTGACGCGGTAGCCGCTGGCGCGCAGCCAGCGCTGCACCACGTCGAAGGCCACCATGGAGCGGGCGTGCCCGAGGTGGCACAGGTCGTACACCGTCATGCCGCACACATACATGCGCACATGGCCGGGTTCGAGCGGGGAAAAAGATTCCAGCGCACGCGTGAGCGTGTTGTGAATGCGAAGCGTCATGGGTCAGGGCGTGGGCCAGATCACGGAAGGATCGAAGTGAGGATATCCAAGAGGGCAGGTCTTTGACTGCTGGACTACAATGGTTGCCAGTATAAATCGCCTGTCTGACGCGTGCCTGCCACGTGTTTTCCCTGATTTTTTCAACCTAGCTTCGGGCCATGCACCCTGCCCCATCATTTGCCTTTCTGGGCCTCGTTTGCACACGCGCTTTGGCCCGGGTGCTGGTCGGCATGGCCTGCCTTCTAGGAGGCTGGAGTGCCTGGGCGGTGGACCACAACGACGTTCAAAAGTTGCTGCGCCAAGCCAAAGACAAAGAAGCCCTGGCTTTGGTGGAAACCGCCCTGGCCACCAAGCCGCGTGACCCGCAAATGCGTTTTTGGAAAGGCATGCTGCTGGACCGACAAGGCCAGCGCGATACGGCTTTGCAAATCTACCGCGACCTGGTGCAAGAGTTCCCCGAGTTGCCAGAACCCCACAACAACCTGGGCGTGATTTTGGCGGCCAAGGGCGACATCGATGGCGCCAAGACGGCCTTTGAAATGGCCATTCGCACCAACCCCACTTATGCCATTGCCCATGAAAATATGGGCGATGTGCTGATGCAACTGGCGCGCCAGTCTTACCAGCAAGCGTTCAGCCTCGACCCCAAACTGGGCTCGGCGGCTCGCAAGCTGGAACAACTGCAACCCGCCTTGAAACTTCTGCAAGGTCAACCATGACACTGAACCGTCGCCACCTGGCCCTCGCCGGCCTGGTGCTTTTAAGCGCTGCTACCCAAGCCTGGGCGCAAACCCTGCCGCGCGTGAAATTCACCACCACGCAAGGCGAGGTGGTGGTCGAGTTGTTTGCCGACAAGGCGCCCAAAACCGTGGCCAATTTTTTGCAGTATGTGAACGACAAGCATTACGACGGCACGATTTTCCACCGTGTGATCAACAACTTCATGGTGCAAGGCGGTGGCTATGACAGCCAGTACCGCGAAAAAGCCACGCGTGCACCGGTGCGCCACGAAGGGCGCGAAGCCCTGGAGGCCGGTGGGCCGCGCAATGTGGTCGGCACCCTGGCCATGGCGCGCACCAACGACCCGCATTCCGCCACCGCACAGTTTTTCATCAACGTGAAAGACAATGGCTTTCTGGACCCCACCCCTATCCCGCCAGGGGACCCGGTGGCGCGCTTCGAGTACGGTGGCCGCACCTACAACAACGTGCCACGCGCCAACCTGGAAAACTCACCTCAGCTGTTTGGCTACACCGTGTTTGGGCGCGTGGTCTCTGGCATGGAGGTGGTGGACCGCATCAAGAGCCTGCCCACGGGCTCGGGTGGCCCCTTCCCCACCGACGTGCCACGCACGCCGGTGATCATTCAATCTGCAACTCTCTTGAAATAAACACCATGAGCAACCCTCTCCAAGTCGAACTGCACATCAAGAACCATGGCGTGATCACCATCGAACTCGATGGCGAAAAAGCCCCCATCTCTGCGGCCAACTTCATGGGCTATGTGGCCAAGGGCCATTACGACAACACGATTTTTCACCGCATCATCGACGGCTTCATGATCCAAGGCGGCGGCTTCACCCCCGACATGGAGCAAAAGCCCTGTGAAGAGCCGATTCAAAACGAAGCCAACAATGGCTTGAAGAACGACAAGTACACCCTGGCCATGGCGCGCACGCAAGCGCCGCATTCGGCCACCGCACAGTTCTTCATCAACGTGGCTGATAACGGCTTTCTGAACCACACCGCGCCCTCGCTGCAAGGCTGGGGCTATGCCGTGTTTGGCAAGGTGGTGGGTGGCACCGAGATCGTGGACGCACTGCGTAGCGTCAAGACCGGCCGCCGTGGCTTCCATGACGATGTGCCGAAAGAAGACGTGGTCATTGAAAAGGCTGTGATCATCTGAGCCGCATGGCCGCGCAGCGCCCCCTGCCCCCGTTGCCCCCGCTGGAGAGGGTTGACGCACGGTCTTGGCGCTGCATCGACTTTTTGTCAGACCTGCACCTGCAGGCCAGCGAGCCCGACAACTTCAAGGCCTGGGCGCAGCACATGGCGAGTACGCCGGCCCAGGCGGTGTTCATTCTGGGCGACCTGTTTGAAGTGTGGGTGGGTGACGATGTGCTGGCGTCGCAGAGCGGTGCCTTTGAGCGCGAATGCGTGGCGGTGCTGCAGCAGGCGGCGCAACGCCTGTCGCTGTTCTGGCTCTGCGGCAACCGAGATTTTTTAACCGGCGAAGGCTTTGCCAAGGCGGCCCATCTGCGCGCGTTGCCAGACCCTTGCTTGCTTCAAACGGCCGAGCAAACCGTGCTGCTCAGCCATGGCGACCGACTGTGCCTGGACGACCATGACTACCAGCAGTTTCGCCAGGAGGTTCGAACCACCGCTTGGCAACAAGCCTTTTTGGCACGCCCACTGAGCGAGCGCCAAGCCATCGCGCAAGGCTTGCGCCAGCAAAGCAAACACCGAAAACAAAGTGGCGTGTCTTATGCCGATGTCGACTCGGACGCCGCACGCCATTGGTTGTCGCAAGCGCAGGCACAGGTTTTGTTGCATGGCCACACCCATCGTCCAGGTGACCATGACCTGGGAGACGGCCTGTCACGCTGGGTCTTGAGCGATTGGGACTTGCACGCGCAGCCGCCGCGCGGCGAGGTGCTGCGCTGCGAGCAAGGCGTGTGGTCGCGCGTGCCGGTGCTGCCGCACCGCACAGCTTAGTTTTTCAACAAAGCCTTGAGCGCGTTTTGCAAACGACGCGCCTGATCGGCATCAAAGCCGGCCGACAACACTTTCGCCGTGTCTTGGGCCCAGGTTTGCGTGGGCGCGGGGTCGTTGCGACGGGTCAGCAATTGCAGTTGCAAGGCACGGCGATCGGCCATGTGTTGCGCCGGTGTGGGCACCTCGGCCGCAATCTCCAAGCGCAACAAAGCGGTGGGGGCGTCGTCGCCGCGAGCGGGAGCGCTCAGGGCCTGTGACCAGGCCTGACGTTGGGTGGCTGAGACGCGCGAGCCCAGATCGCGCAACGCAGGCAGCTGCTCTGCATCGCGCTTCTCCCAGGCCGTGAGCAAATGGGTGAGGGTTTCGCCATGAGCTTGGGCTGCCAATTTGCGCAGGGTTTGCTGCGCCAGCTCAAGGGCCTGGCGTTGCGCGCGGAAGGCGGCGTCGCCCAGGCGCGGGCCCCGCGGCTCGCGGCTGTCGCGGAAATCGCCACGGCCTTCACGGCTGCCATCGCGACCACCGTCTCGACCCCCTTCACGCGGGCCGCGGGCATCGCGGTTGCCAAAGCCAGGCTTGCCGCTGGGTCGGCCATCTCGGCTGGGACGGCCATCGCGGCCCAGGGCCACCGGCTCGGCTTTTTTCATGCCGGGGCGGTCATCGCCGCGCACCGCCACCACAGGCTTGGCGGGGCGCGGGGCAGGCGCGGGTGCCGGTGCGGGCACGTCTGCGGCTTCGGCCGTGGGAGTTGTTTCGCTCGCAGTCTCAGGTGCGGGCTCGGCAGTGGCCTCGGTCGAGGCTTCAGCCGCTGGGGTTTCCGCTGCTGAAGTTTCCTCCGCAGGTGCGGCTGTCGCGGTCGTTTCGTCCGCAGGCTTGGCCACCTCGGCAGCAGCCTGGCCTTGGGCGGCTTGCGCTTGGGCTTGCCCACGCAGGGCTTGCTCCAAGGCTTGCATGGCCGCACGAATGGCGCCAGCGTCGCCCTTGGCGCTGGCGGCTTCCAAATCCTTGGAGGCTTTCAGCACCGCTTGGTCGTGCGCGGTCAGTGCCGCCGCCGCTTGCTCGCGTTGCTGTGTTTTGCGCTGGAAGGCATCGTCGATGGGCTGGCGGAAGGCGTCCCACAGTTTTTGTTCCTGACGGCGGTCCAAGGTCACGCTTTGTGACTCGACTTGCCAGCGTTGCTGCAAAGACTTGACCGCGTCAATGCGCAGCATGGGCTCGGCACCCAAGGCCTTGGCTTCTTCGATCAGGGCCTGACGACGCTGCAAGCTGGCTTTTTGCACGGCTTCCATTGGCGCATGGGCTTCGTGAATGGCGGCCTTCCACAAGGGCTGCAGCTCGGCAAACACTTTTTCGCTGACATGGCCTGAATCGCGCCAACGGTCGGCAAACTGGTGCAACTGGCGGTTCACCGCTTTCCAGTCAGGGCCGGCGGCATGCTGGGCAGCCCAGGCTTTGAGTTCTTCGATCAGGGCCAGTCGCTGGGCGCGGTGCTCGGCGGTTTCGGCGCGCACTTTCTCCAGCCACTCTTCGACCACTTTGTGGGCCCGGTTGCAGGCTTGGTCGAAGCGTTTCCACAGGCCATGGTTGGGCAAGCCCCCCTGGTCGGTCTGCTTCCACTGCTCGCGCAATTGGCGCAGGGTCTCTTGCATCTTGCGCCCGCCCATGACGGGCACTCTTTCGACCTCCACCCGCACTTTGGCAGGCTTGGCGGGGGCTTCCGGGGCTGTGGCAGGGGCAGCTTCCGGGCTGGCCACGGTGGCGTCCTCTTCGGTGACGGTGGGTGCCGCTTCAGGGGTCACCGCAGGGGCAGGCACGGCCACGGGCTTGGCTTTGTGTGTCACGGGCTTGAACAAGGCCTCGGCCTTGGCCACCAACTCGGCGCGCAATTGGTCGGCGCGCCAGCGTTGCCAGCCTTCGAGTTCGCCGGCAGCGGCCAACACCGATTGGGCGTGGTGCTCCAGCTTTTCGTCGATGGCACGGCCATGCTCACGCAAGGCCTGGCGCAAGGCAGCGGCCGCACCGGCACTGGCTTTGCCATGGCCTTGGGCAACTTCTTGCTCCAACACGTGCAGCACGGCTTGCACCGCCTGGATGGCTTGTGCGCGGACCTGCGGGTCGATTTTGGGCTTGGCGGGCGCGGCCGCGGCCTGGGCTTGCTCACCGCGGGCCACGCGAATTTGGTCGGCCCAAGCCGGCACAGCCGGCAAGGCCTGGGTGGCGTCTTGCGCCGCGCGCTCGGTTTGGGCCAAGGCTTCTTGAAACGCGTCCCACACCGCTTGCAACTGCTGGTGGCTGGTTTGCAGCATGGGCGCAAATTTGGGGTCCACCGAGGGCCAGTCGGCGTCGCTGGTCAGGCTGGCAATGTCGGCTTGCCAGCTGGCCAGATCTTTGCCCAGGGCTTCGCGCTGGGCCTGGGCGTCTTGCCAGGGCTTGGTGGACAAGACCTCAATGCGCTGCGCGGTCAGCACCGCCGCTTCGCGTTGCACCTGCACACGGTGCTGCAGGTCTTCAATGCGCTTGACGCGCTCAATCAGCTGGGTTTTCAGGGTGGCCAGGGGCTCACGTGACAGGGGTGCGCCTGCTTTGGCGGCATCGCGCTGCCAGGCCATGGCGTCGGCGACATTCAGTCTCGGCACATCCCGCAGCGCTTCACCGCGCGCGGCCCATTCCAGCGCCAACGAAGCCTGCGCTTTGGCTCGCTTGAGTTCGTCGAGTTTCTCGCGCAAAGGCTTGGCGGCCCCCTTGTCGCGCGCGCTCAGTTCCCGAAACACTTCCTGCATTTGCTCGGGGCTGGGGTCGCTGGCCAGCCATTCCCGCACGCGGGCAGCGCGATCGCCCGAAGTCGGGGCGGAAAAGGCGCCCCCGGTCAGGGCGTCCAGGGCTTGGGTATCGGAAGATGGGGAAGCAGTCACGACGTATTTCTTCAATTCAGAGCCCTCTATTGTCACCGCTTTAGGGCGTCCGGCGTTTGACCGGCTGAAGCAGTCCGCGCGACGGGCACACCGCTTTGAGGCTTCAACGCTTGAATTTTGAGTTCTTTGGTTTTCAACGGGCAGGTTTCACGACCTGGGTTTTCGCTTAAAATAGGTGCTACTGCCTTGGGGGCAAGCTCCCAGGCAACGTGCCATCCCTGCACAGGGATCTTTTGACCCGCTGCCGAACCCGGCTAAATCAAGTGGTGTCCTCTGGCCCATGGCCAGCCTCGCCGGCTCACTTGATGGCGTACCCCCGATGGGACGGATTGATGCTTTTCAAAGCCACCGTCCGCGTCTAAAGGAAGTGCTATGACAGCGTTTGAAAAATTGAAACGAGGGCTGCGAACTTTCGCCACCGATGTGGGCGACGGTTTCTTTGCCATCACCCACAATGGCCTGGCCTTGTTGGGGCTCGTCGTGTTTTGCGCCGTGATGGTGCTGACCATGCGGCCCGACTTGCGGCAAGCTGGCGAGGCACGCCTGATCAGCTGGTTGCAAGAGCGCCAGGACGACGGCGACGGCAGCAGCGATGTCGACGCCGTTGACCGCGCCACGGCCACCGACCCACGCTCCTTGCCCAAGCAGCAAGCCAACATTGCCTACTGGCTGAGCCGCAAATACCGCGTTGCACCTGAGCCCTTGGGCGCCCTGGTGGCGGAAGCCTATGACATTGGCCCGCGCAACCAGATCGATCCCACGCTGATACTGGCCGTGATGGCCATTGAATCCGGTTTCAACCCCTTTGCCCAAAGCCCGGTGGGCGCTCAAGGCTTGATGCAAGTGATGACCCGCGTGCACTCGGACAAATACGACAACTTTGGCGGCACCCATGCCGCATTTGACCCCGTCGCCAACCTGCGGGTCGGGGTCAATGTGCTGAAGGAATGCATCGTCAAGGCTGGCTCCACCGAAGGCGGCCTGAAACTTTATGTGGGCGCCGCCAACATCCAGGACATCAACACCGGCTACACCGGCAAAGTCATGGCGGAATACAACCGGCTGCAAAAAGTCGCTCAAGGCCAAAAAATTCCCGTCACGCAACCGACCGCCACAGACGTGGCAGCCGCTGGCCTGGAAAACCTGTGGGAAAAGGCCCAAAAACTGGCGTCTTTTGGCGAAGGCGGACAGGTTTCACGCTAAACTTCTGCCTGCGCGCAACTGGCGATAGGCGCAGTGCCCCCGCACTGCCGCTGACGTGGACATGGGAGATGGGCCTCAGGCCATGCCCCCCTCAACCACTGGGAAGCGCGCCGCCTGGTTTTCAGGTGTTTAGCCGTTCGCCTGGGCAGCCCTGATGCGCCATCCATTTTGCTGGGGTGGCGCGTAGGGACCGTTCAATCCGAAGGACTGCCGTCATGTTTCATCGCAATATTCTGGTCGAACAGACCGACCCCGAACTCTGGGCCGCCATCCAGGCCGAAAACCAGCGCCAGGAAGAGCACATTGAGCTGATCGCCAGCGAAAACTACGCCTCGCCGGCCGTCATGGCGGCACAAGGCTCGCAGCTGACCAACAAATACGCCGAAGGCTATCCCGGCCGTCGCTACTACGGTGGCTGCGAGTTCGTGGACGTGGCCGAACAGCTGGCCATTGACCGCCTGAAACAACTGTTTGGCGCCGATGCCGCCAACGTGCAACCGCACTGTGGCGCCTCAGCCAACGAGGCGGTGTTCCTGGCCTTTTTGAAGCCGGGCGACACCATCATGGGCATGTCGCTGGCCGAAGGCGGTCACCTCACCCACGGCATGGCGCTCAACATGAGCGGCAAATGGTTCAACGTGGTCAGCTATGGCTTGAACGCCAAAGAAGAAATTGACTACGACGCCATGGAGAAAAAGGCGCACGAGAGCAAGCCCAAGCTGATCATTGCGGGCGCGTCTGCCTACAGCCTGCACATTGACTTCGCGCGCTTTGCCAAAGTGGCCAAAGACGTGGGCGCCCTGTTCCTGGTCGACATGGCCCACTACGCCGGCCTGATTGCCGCTGGTGTCTACCCCAACCCGGTGCCCTACGCCGATGTGGTGACCTCCACCACCCACAAGAGCCTGCGCGGCCCGCGCGGCGGCGTCATCCTCATGAAGGCCGAGCACGAGAAGGCCATCAACAGCGCCATCTTCCCCGGCCTGCAAGGCGGCCCGCTGATGCATGTGATTGCCGCCAAGGCCGTGGCTTTCAAAGAAGCGATGGCCCCCGAGTTCAAGGCTTACCAGCAACAGGTGGTGACCAACGCCCGCATCGTGGCCGAGACCCTGACCCAGCGCGGCCTGCGCATCGTCAGCGGCGGCACCCAAAGCCATGTGATGCTGGTGGACCTGCGCTCCAAGGGCATCACCGGCAAGGAAGCCGAGGCGGTGCTGGGCAGCGCCCACATGACCATCAACAAAAACGCGATCCCCAACGACCCGGAAAAGCCCATGGTCACCAGCGGCGTGCGCATTGGCACCCCCGCCATGACCACCCGCGGCTTCAAGGACGAAGAGGCGCGCCTCACGGCCAACCTGATTGCCGATGTGCTGGACAACCCGCGCGACGAAGCCAACCTGGCCGCTGTGCGCGCCAAAGTGCACGCACTGACCAGCCGTTTCCCGGTTTACCGTTAAGCCAAGCCGACCCCATGAAGTGTCCTTTCTGCAGCCATGCCGACACCCAGGTGGTGGAGACACGCATGTCTGAAGAAGGGGACTCGGTGCGCCGGCGTCGCCAGTGCGGCGCTTGCGACAAACGCTTCACCACCTACGAGCGGCCGGACGTGACGTTTCCGGCCATCGTCAAAAAAGATGGGCGCCGCATCGAGTACGAACGCGACAAGCTGCGTGCCTCCATGAACCTGGCACTGCGCAAGCGCCCGGTGAGCACCGAACAAACCGATGGCGCCATTGAGCGCATCGAGGAAAAGTTGCTGTCCCTGGGACTGCGCGAGGTGGCCTCCACCCGCATTGGCGAATTGGTGATGCGCGAACTCAAGAAACTCGACAAAGTGGCCTACGTGCGCTTTGCCAGCGTGTACCGCAGCTTCGAAGACATCGACGATTTCAAAAACCTGGTGGACGAAGTCCGGCGCTGAGGCGCCGTTAGCACATCACACCCGCTGCAAGGCACTGGCGCAGATGATGGCGCCATGCGCTGTCACACACCTTCCCATCTTGGCGCCAGCATGCGGGGCTTGTCACTGGCGGAATGCCTTTGCAGCCTGGCCTTGCTGGCCATGCTGGCCACCTGGAGCTTGCCGGGCCTGCACACCTGGGTGCTGCGCACCCGCATCGACGCCACCCGCGAAACCTGGCTCAGCGACTTGCAAGCCGCCCGCGCGCAGGCCTTGCAATCGGGCGTTGAAGTCACGCTGACACGCCGCACCGATTGCGCCTGGCTGGGCGACAGCCGCGATTGGAGTTGTGGCTGGCAAGTCAGCCGATCCGACACCCAGGCCCTGAGTTTCAGCACCGCCTTGCGCGGCAATGTGCAGGTGCAGTTCAGCAGCAGCGAGCGCTTGCGCATCAACCCACGGGGCGAGCCGCAAAGCGCTGGCGCCAGCATGAAGTTTCGCGCCCCTCAAGCGCCCGACACCCGTTTGTCGAGCACCGTGTGCTTGAACATCGCGGGGCGTTTGCATGTGCAAGCAGGCGAGGCCTGCTCATGAACGTCTTGCACCGGGGCTGGGTGCTGTGGGACGCCTTGCTGGCCCTGTGCGTGCTGGGTGTTGGCTTGTGGGGGGTGTTCCGATCGGCGACCCAAGCCTTGCAAGAGCAGCGTGAAAGCAGTGCCTGGGCACAGGCGGTGCATCTGAGCGACGACCTGATCGCCCGCATGGCGATCAACCGCGAAGGCTTGAGCGCCTACCAACTGGCGCTTGGCGAAACACCGGCCAGCCTCGATTGCAGCAGCACCGCGTGCACCGCCACCCAATGGGCCCAGGCCGATGTGGCCCGCTGGAAAAAACGTGTGCAAAGCGAGTTGCCACAAGGCGACGCGCAAGTCTTGCCAGCCAGCAGCGACCCGATGCAACGCTTGGTCTGGCTCACCTGGACGGCGTCCACCGCCTCGGCCTGGATACCCGCCCCCACGCAAGTGCAGGTGCCGACCTGCGCGACGGGCCAGCGTTGCCACGCCTTGTGGGTTCTGCCATGACAACGGCACGCCCCCAAGGTCTGGCTCTGGCGGAAACGCTGGTGGGTTTGGCTTTGGGCCTGGGGGTGATGTTGTGGGCCTGGCAAGCTTGGGCTGGTCTGCGCTGGACACTGCAAAGTTTGCGCGCCGCCACCGCCTGGGAGCAGAATGTGCGGCCGCTGGCGGCCTTGTGGCAACAGTTGTCCGACCAGGCGGGCAGCGGCGCCTTGCAAACCGCTTGGGGCCAAGACGCACGCTTGTCTGCCTACCTGACACCCATCACTGGGACCGATGGTGCTGGCACCCAAGGCGACAGCTTCACCCTTTCTCAGGAGCGCGCAGGGTTTCCTGCGGATTGCCAGGGCAACCAACTCACAGGCCCCGTGGCCTTGCGCAACCAGTTCAAACTCAGCAGCAAACAAGAGTTGACCTGCAAAGACACGCAACGCAGCGCCAGCCTGTTTCAGGCCTTGGCCGAGCGGGTGGAAGACCTGCAGGTCTTGTACGTTCAACGCAGCGGCACCCTGGCAGACCCGCGCTGGCAGTGGCGAAGCGCCTCACAAGTGACGGATTGGTCTCGGGTGCAAGGGGCGGAAGTCTGTCTGCGCCTGGCCAGCCCCTTGAAAATTTTTCAAGGCAGTGACACCTTGACCGGTTGCCAAGGGGAAACCGTGGCCCGTGATGGGCGTTACCGCAAAGTTTGGCGTGGCTTTTGGCGGTTCCCGCATGCCACGCCTTGAGTCTGTCAAAGGCATGGCTTTGCCCACGGTGCTGGGCCTGGTGTTGGCCATGGGGGTCAGCCTGGTGGCGGCCTGGCGGGAAGTGCGCTTGCAAACCTGGACCACACGCCAAGACGCTGCCCGGCAGCAAACCCGTCAAGCCATGCAAGCCTTGTTGCGCGATGCACAACGCGATCTGCAAAGCGGCACGGCATGGAACCGAAACACCCAAGCCACAGGTTGCCAGGCGGGCATTTGCAAAAACATCGACACCAGCCAGTGGGGCGCCACCCAATGGGCTGCCCGCGCCAGCGAGGGGGCGCGTTTTGGGGAAGCCAGCGCCACACAAACCTCGCCCTTGGCACAGGGCGAGTTGGTCCATGCGCGGTATTGGCTGGAAAGCTTGCCCTACGACACCAGCCAACGCGTGCGCGGTGGCCCGGAGCCTTTGTCACCCGCCCTCTTGTACAGAATCACGGCTTGGCTGCCGGCCACGCCCCAGCGTGCCATGCAAGTCGAGCAAGTGCTGTGGTTTCAGGACGATGCCGACCCCCGAGCCCCTGGGGTGGCAGGCCAAGCCGTGGGTTGGCGAAAGCTGAGCGAATGAGCCCGCGCAACACTTTGCCCACCGGCTGGACGCTGCTGGAGATGTTGATGGTGCTGGGACTGATGGGGCTGTGCGCGAGCTTGGCCTGGCCGTCCTACCAAGCCCTGATGCAACGCAGCCAACGCGCACAAGCACGTGTGCTGCTGATGCAGACAGCGCACTGGCTGGAGCGCAGCGCCGCCGTTCAGGGCAGCTACCCATTGGTGTTGCCCAGCAGCGTGTGGCAACAGGAGGGGCTGAATTACCAACTGAGCCTGGTCAGCGACGGCGTGCACTATGTGTTGACCGCCAGCCCCTGGCGGCAGCAAACGGGCGACGCCTGCGGCAGCTTCACCCTGAGCGACACCGGGGCGCGCGGCGTGCACGATGCGCGCATCAGCGTGGCCGATTGTTGGTCGCCTTGAGGCCGCATAATTCAGCCTCATGTCGTTCTCTCCGCTTGACCACACCCTCATGAACCAGGCGCTGGCCTTGGCGCGCCAGGCCCTGTTTCTGACCTCGCCCAACCCGCGCGTGGGTTGCGTGCTGGCCTCTGCCAACGGTGAAGTCTTGGGCCAAGGCCATACCCAACGCGCGGGCGAGGCGCACGCCGAAGTCATGGCCCTGCGGGATGCCGCAGAGCGTGGCGTCAACGTCCGAGGCGCCACGGCGTATGTCACCCTGGAGCCCTGCGCCCACCAGGGCCGAACCGGCCCCTGCTGCGACGCACTGGTGGCCGCCGGCGTGGCACGCGTGGTCGCCTCGCTGGAAGACCCCAACCCGCTGGTGGCGGGCCAGGGCTTGGCGCGCCTGCGCGCTGCCGGGCTTCAAGTCGAGGTGGGACTGGGGGCGGAAGAAGCGCGCGAGCTCAACATCGGTTTTTTCAAGCGCATGACCACAGGCCTGCCCTGGGTGCGCCTCAAAGTGGCGGCCTCGCTCGACGGGCAAACCGCCCTGCTCAACGGCATCAGCCAGTGGATCACCTCGGCGCCTGCACGCGAAGACGGCCATGCCTGGCGCGCCCGTGCCTGTGCGGTGCTCACGGGCATTGGCACCGTGCTGGAAGACGACCCGCGCATGGATGTGCGGGCCGTGCCCACGCCACGCCAACCCACCTTGGTGGTGGTGGACAGCCGGCTGGAAACGCCGCTGGACGCCAACCTGTTTCTGGCCGAGCGCCCGGTCTGGATTTACGGCGCCTTTGACAGCGGCGGCCGGCAACAAGCCCTGGAGGCCCAAAAGGCCCATGTCACCCTGTGCCCCGGCGAACAGCAAAAGGTGGATTTGCAGGGCATGCTGCGCGACCTGGGTCAGCGCGGCTTGAATGAAATTCACCTGGAGTCCGGGCACAAGCTGAACGGCTCCTTCCTGCGCGAAGGCCTGGTGGACGAAGTGCTGCTCTACATGGCCCCCCTGCTGATCGGGCAAGGCCGGGGCCTGAGCAATTTGGGGCCGCTGGAAGCCCTGGGCCAGGCCATTCCCCTGACCTGGCAAGAAGTCACGCCCGTGGGGCCGGACTTGCGCCTGCGCGCCCGAATTCGCCACTAAACCCTTCTTTTTGACAGAAACATCCCAGGCGACAGCGGTTTGCTTGGGTTCTCTGCGAAAATAGCCGCATGTTCACCGGAATCATCACCGGCGTGGGGCGCATCGTCGCCGTCCACGACCTGGGTAGCTCTTTAGACCATGGCAAGCGCCTCACCCTGCAGGCGCCGGCCGGGTACCTCGACGACGTCGGACTGGGGGACAGCATCGCGCTCAATGGCGCTTGCATGACCGTCACCACCCTGGACGTTGCCCGCCACCAATTCACGATTGACATCTCTGCCGAGTCTTTGGCCCGCACCAGCGGCCTGGACCAGCAAGGCAGCGTCAACCTGGAAAAAGCCTTGCGCGCCAACGACCGCTTGGGCGGCCACATCGTCTCCGGGCATGTGGACGGCATCGGCCAGGTCAGCCATTTCGGCCAAGTGGGCGAAAGCTGGGAGCTGCGCGTGCTGGCACCGCTGGCCTTGGCGCGCTACCTGGCCTACAAGGGCTCGATCACGGTCAATGGCGTGAGCCTGACTGTGAACCAGGTGGTAGACCATTCCGATGGGGCCGAAATCAGCATCAACCTGATTCCGCACACCGTGGAGAACACGGCGCTGGGCACCCTGAAAGCAGGAAGCAGCGTGAACCTAGAAATTGACACCGTCGCCCGTTACGTGGAGCGCATGCTGCGCGTCGACACCTCTTTGAAAGCGCCGCAATGACCGCTGCCCTCACACCTGTTCCAATTTCCCCCGTGGAAGAGATCGTGGCCGAGCTTCAAGCCGGCCGCATGGTCATTCTGGTGGACGAAGAAGACCGCGAAAACGAAGGCGACCTGGTGCTCGCCGCCGACCATGTCACGCCCGAAGCCATCAACTTCATGGCGCGCTTTGGCCGGGGCCTGATTTGCCTCACCCTCACGCGCGAGCGCTGCGAATACCTCAAGCTGCCGCCCATGGCGGCACGCAATGGCACGGTGTACAGCACCGCCTTCACGGTGTCGATCGAGGCCGCCGAGGGCGTCACCACCGGCATTTCGGCGGCAGACCGTGCCCGCACGGTGCAAGTGGCCGTGGCGCGCAACACACAGCCCGCCGACCTGGTGCAGCCAGGCCACATCTTCCCGCTGCAAGCGGTTGACGGTGGCGTGCTCATGCGCGCCGGCCACACCGAAGCCGGTTGCGACCTCTCGGCCATGGCCGGCTGCTCGCCCTCGTCGGTGATTTGCGAAATCATGAAAGACGACGGCACCATGGCGCGCCTGCCCGACCTGCAGTTGTTTGCTGCCGAGCATGGCCTGAAAATTGGCACCATCGCCGACCTGATCGAGCACCGCAGCCGCACCGAATCACTGGTGAAGAAAATCGGCAGCCGCCCGCTAACCACAGCCCATGGCGAATTCAACGCCCACGCCTTTCGCGACCTGCCCAGCAATGGCGTGCACCTGGCCCTGGTCATGGGTGAGGTGAAACCCGACCAATCGACCCTGGTGCGTGTGCACGAGCCGCTGTCGGTGCTGGACGCGCTGGAGCCCAAACGTGGCATGCACTCCTGGGGGCTCGATGCCGCGCTGGCACGCATCCAGCAAGAAGGCCAAGGCGTGGTGGTGCTGCTGAACTGCGGCGAAAGCGCGCAACAACTGCTGGCCCAGTTTGAAGGCACGGCGCGCGCCACCCATGGCCCCGAGCGTGGCCGCATGGACCTGCGCAGCTACGGCGTGGGCGCGCAAATTTTGCGTGAATGCGGCGTGCACAAAATGCGCCTCTTGGGCAACCCCCGCCGCATGCCCAGCATGGCAGGCTATGGCCTGGAAATTGAAGGCTATCTGGCCAAGGAATAAAACATGTTTGTCTCCAACCTCGGATCCACCACCGACCTGCAAGGCCAAGGCCTGCGCATAGGCATTGTGCAAGCGCGCTTCAACGACCCGATCACCGACGCCTTGCTCAGCGCCTGTGTGAGCGAGCTCCAGGCCATGGGCGTGCAAGACGAGGACATCGTGCATGCCACGGTGCCCGGCGCCCTGGAAGTGCCGCTGGCCCTGCAATCGATGGCGCAGCAGGAAGAGAACCCGTTTCATGCGCTGATCGCGCTGGGCTGCATCATTCGTGGCGAAACCTACCACTTCGAACTGGTGGCCAACGAGTCGGGCGCCGGCGTGACCCGCGTCGGGCTGGACTACCACATCCCCATCGCCAACGCGATCCTCACCACCGAAAATGAAGCCCAGGCCGTGGCGCGCCAAACCGACAAAGGCCGCGATGCGGCACGGGTCGCGGTGGAAATGGCCCGCCTGCTGGAGAAACTGGCTTGAGCACCCCACCCGACTCTGTGAAGCCGCTCGCACCGGCGCGCAAAAGCAGCGCCAAATCGGCGCGCAGCCGCGCCCGCGAATTTGCATTGCAAGCGCTGTACCAGGTGCTGGTGGGCCGCAACGAGCCCGCGGCCGTTGACGCCTTCACGCGCGACTTGGTGGGCTTTCACAAAGCCGACTCGGCCCACTACGATGCCCTGCTGCACGGCTGCGCCGAGCAAGCCGCCGAGCTGGACGCGCTGATCGAGCCCTTGCTGGACCGCAAGCTGGCCGAGATATCCCCCATCGAACATGCGGTCATGTGGATGGGCGCTTACGAGCTCAAGCATTGCGTCGACGTGCCCTGGCGCGTCGCGCTCAACGAGTGCATCGAGCTGGCCAAACAATTTGGCGGCACCGATGGCCACAAGTATGTGAACGGCGTGCTCAACGGCTTGGCGCCCGTGCTGCGCGCCGCCGAAGTGGCGGCCGACCGCCAACATGGGAAGTCGCAGGCGTGATGCGACTGGCCAGTCGCGCTGAGCGCATCGAGCCGTTCTACGTGATGGAAGTGGCCAAGGCGGCCAGCCAATTGGCGCGCGAAGTGGCCCAGGGCGACAAGCCCATGATTTTTCTCAACATTGGCGAGCCGGATTTCACCGCCCCCCCTGCGGTGCAGGAAGCCGCCACGCGGGCCATTCGCGAGGGCCGCACCCAATACACCCATGCCACCGGGCTGGAGCCTTTGCGCGAGCGCTTGAGCGACTGGTACCGCCAGCGCTTTCAGCTGGACATTCCGGCGCGCCGCATCGTCATCACGGCCGGCGCATCGGCCGCCTTGCAATTGGCCTGCCTGGCCTTGATTGAAGCGGGCGACGACATCTTGATGCCCGACCCCAGCTACCCCTGCAACCGTCACTTTGTGAGCGCTGCCGACGGGCGTGCCGTGCTCTTGCCCACCACGGCAGAAGAGCGGTTTCAGCTGAGTGCGGCACAGGTGCAATCGCATTGGCAGGCCAGCACCCGCGGCGTGTTGCTGGCATCCCCCTCCAACCCGACGGGCACCTCGGTGCATCCCGATGAAATGCGCCGCATCCACAACATCGTGAGCGCGCGCGGTGGCATCACTTTGGTGGATGAAATTTACCTGGGGCTGAGTTACGACGACACCTACGGCCAAAGTGCCTTGGCACTGGATGACCAGATCATCAGCATCAACAGCTTCTCCAAGTACTTCAACATGACCGGCTGGCGCCTGGGCTGGCTGGTGGTGCCCGAAAGCCTGGTGCCGGTGATCGAGCGCCTGGCACAAAACCTGTTCATTTGCCCGAGCACCGTGGCGCAGCATGCGGCTCTGGCGTGTTTTGACAGCGACAGCCTGGCGCTGTACGAGCAGCGCCGCCAGGAATTCAAGGCACGCCGCGACTTCTTCATTCCAGCCCTGCGGCAATTGGGGCTGTCGGTGCCGGTCGTGCCCGATGGCGCGTTTTACGCCTGGGCCGATTGCCGAGAACTCTGCCAACGCCTGGGCCTGCGCGACAGCTGGGATTTTTCTTTCGAGGCGATGCGGCGGGCCCATGTGGCCATCACCCCCGGGCGTGACTTTGGCCAGGCCCAGACCGAGCATTTTGTGCGCTTCTCCACAGCCAGCTCGATGCCGGCTTTGCAGCAGGCCGTGCAGCGCTTGCAACAGATGCTGGAGGCCGCATGAGTTTTGAGTTTCCCATTCGGGTTTACTGGGAAGACACCGATGCCGGCGGCATTGTGTTTTACGCCAACTACCTGAAGTTTTTTGAGCGCGCCCGCACCGAGTGGCTGCGCTCGCTGGGTATTGGCCAGCAACAACTGCGCGTGGCCACGGGCGGCATGTTCGTGGTCAGTGAAACCCAGGTCAAATACCATCGCCCCGCCGTGCTCGACGACACCCTGCGCGTCACCGCCGGGCTGATGGAATCCGGGCGGGCCAGCCTGGTCATTGGCCAACAGGCCTGGCGCGTGGCCTCGGACAACAGTGAAACATTGTTGTGCGAGGGCAGCATTCGCATCGGCTGGGTCGATGCCGCCAGCCTCAAGCCTGCGAGAATCCCCTCTTCCATACTGGAACGACTTCAATGAGCCAAGACTTTTCAATCATTCATTTGTTACTCAACGCCAGCTGGGTGGTTCAACTGGTGGTGCTGCTGCTGATGGGCGTGTCGGTGGCCAGCTGGGCGGCCATCTTCCGCAAGCTGGTGGCGCTCAAGCGGGTGCACGCCCTGAACGATGAATTTGAGCGCGACTTCTGGTCCGGCAAAAGCCTGAACGAATTGTTTGGCGCTGCCACCCAAAATGCCAAGATGGCCGGCCCCATGGAGCGCATTTTTGCCAGCGGCATGCGCGAGTACCAAAAGCTGCGCGAGCGCCGCATCAGCGACAGCGGCTTGCTGATGGACGGCGCGCGCCGGGCCATGCGCGCGAGCTTCCAGCGCGAGATGGACACCATCGAGTCCAACCTGTCGATGCTGGCCTCGGTGGGCTCGGTCTCGCCTTATGTGGGCTTGTTCGGCACGGTGTGGGGCATCATGCACGCCTTCACCGGCCTGGCGGCCTTGCAGCAGGTCACCCTGGCCAAAGTGGCACCGGGCATTGCTGAAGCCCTGGTGGCCACCGCCATTGGCTTGTTTGCCGCGATTCCCGCAGTGCTCGCCTACAACCGCTTTGCGCGCGACATCGACCGCGTGTCCATCAAGCTGGAGACCTTCATCGAAGAGTTCTCCAACATCTTGCAGCGCAATGTGGGCGCGCAATCGATTTCAGGCCACTGAAGGACACACAGCATGGCCGCCCTCGCCTCCCGCTCTGGAAGCCGCCGCCGCACCATGAACGAAATCAACATGGTGCCCTTCATCGACGTGATGCTGGTGCTGCTGATCATCTTCATGGTCACCGCCCCGCTGATTTCGCCCAGCGTGATTGACTTGCCCAGCGTGGGCAAGGCGGCCTCCGTGCCCGACCAGGTCATCACGGTTGAAATCAGCAAGGACAGCAAGATCAGCCTGAAGTCCCGCGCCACCACCCAAAAGGGCACGGACACGCAACTGTCTGTCACCCAGGACACCGTGGCCCAGCAAACCTTGCAATTGCAAGGCGGCAATGCAGCCACACCGGTGATCATCAGCGCCGACCGCACCATTCAGTATGAAACTGTTGTGAAAGTCATGGACAGCTTGCAGCGTGCCGGTGTGCAGCGCGTGGGCTTGTCGGTTCAATTGGCCCCATGACCGTCGCAGCCACCACCACGCCGCAACACCTGGAGTTCGCGCCGCCGCCAGACCCCGGCGGCCGGCGCTCCCTGGTTCTGGCCTTGCTGGTGCACGCCTTGTTGGTGGCCGCCCTCACCTGGGGCATTTCCTGGAACGACAAAGACACCGCCTCGGAAGCGGAGGCTGAGTTGTGGTCGGCCATTCCCCAAGCGGCCGCCCCCAAGGCAGTCGAA